>OMKS01000448.1_pt1 | contig 38640 bp, 35 predicted proteins | sample 1674721 | NCBI WGS metagenome assembly OMKS01 (sample SAMN06264996, study PRJEB25208) | sediment metagenome | isolation source: hot spring sediment | place: USA: California | collected 2014-09-02 | reverse complement strand
TCCCAAGACCCTGATGCGCTCGATCATCCAGCGCATTGCCACCGGCCCCGAACTCTCCAAGGATATTTCAGTCGACGAGGCGCGCGCCGGGATGCGCGCCATCCTCGACGGCACGGTCGATCCGGTGCAGGCCGGGATCTTCCTGATCGCGCTGCGCATGAAGCGCGAGACCGACGACGAGAACCGCGGCATCCTCGAGGCCATCCGCGAAGCCACCCACCGCGCCACCGCCCCCGTGGACGACCCCGCCCAGCATCCCGGCGCGGTGACTTCCCCCATGGTCGGCACTGCCTATCTGCAACCCGAACCTGGCTCGGATGCCTTCGTCAAGGTCGGAGACACGGTCAGCGAAGGCCAGACGCTGCTGATCATCGAGGCGATGAAGACGATGAACCACATCCCGGCGCCGCGCTCCGGCACCGTCAAGCGCATCCTGATCGAGGATGGTGCCCCGGTGGAATATGGCGCACCGCTGATGATCCTCGAATAGGGCGGGCGGCGCATGTTCGACAAGATCCTGATCGCGAACCGCGGCGAGATCGCGCTCCGCGTGATCCGCGCCTGCCGCGAGATGGGCATCCGGTCCGTCGCGGTGCATTCGACCGCCGATGCCGATGCGATGCATGTGCGAATGGCCGATGAAAGCGTCTGCATCGGCCCGCCGCCGGGCACCGAAAGCTATCTGTCGATCCCGTCCATAATCTCGGCCTGCGAGATCACGGGCGCCCAGGCGATCCACCCGGGCTATGGCTTCCTGTCCGAGAACGCACGCTTCGTGCAGATCGTCGAGGATCACGGCCTGACCTTCATCGGCCCCTCGGCCGAGCACATCCGCATGATGGGCGACAAAATCACCGCCAAGGAAACCATGAAGGCGCTGGGGGTTCCCTGCGTGCCGGGCTCGGATGGCGGGGTGCCGGATGTCGAGACCGCCCGGAAACTTGTCGGCGACATGGGCTATCCGGTCATCGTCAAGGCGACCGCGGGCGGCGGCGGGCGGGGCATGAAGCTGGCCAGAACCGCCGACGATCTGGAACGCGCCTTCCAGACCGCGCGGGCCGAGGCCAAGGCCGCCTTCGGCAATGACGAGGTCTATATCGAGAAATACCTGCAAAAGCCCCGCCACATCGAGATCCAGGTCTTCGGCGACGGACAGGGCCGCGCGGTGCATCTGGGCGAGCGGGACTGTTCGCTGCAGCGACGGCACCAGAAGGTTCTGGAGGAGGCGCCCGGCCCCGCGATCGACGCCGAGACGCGGGCGCGAATCGGCAAGATCTGTGCCGACGCGGTGGCGCGCATCAACTATCGCGGCGCGGGCACGATCGAGTTCCTTTATGAGGACGGCGAATTCTACTTCATCGAGATGAACACCCGCTTGCAGGTCGAACATCCCGTGACCGAGGCGATCTTTGGCGTGGATCTCGTGCGCGAACAGATCCGCGTGGCGGAGGGGCGGCCCTTGTCCTTCGACCAGGATGATCTGGAGCTGAACGGGCACGCGATCGAGGTGCGGATCAATGCCGAGCGGCTGCCGACCTTCGCCCCCTGCCCCGGCCGGATCACCGCCTATCACGCGCCCGGCGGTCTGGGTGTGCGGATGGATTCCGCGCTTTACGACGGCTATTCGATCCCGCCCTATTACGACAGCCTGATCGGCAAGCTGATCGTGCATGGCCGTGACCGGGGCGAGGCGCTGGCGCGGCTTGACCGGGCGCTGGGCGAGTTGATCGTGGATGGCGTGGACACCACGGCACCGCTGTTCCGCTCGCTCTTGCTGGAGCCTGACATCCAGAAGGGCAATTACAACATCCACTGGCTGGAACGCTGGCTGGAGGCCGGGCCGGATCTCTGACGGACTCGCGCTCCGGCCCGCCGGGATCGAGGGAATGACGGCCGACAGACTGACGCCCCGGGTTCTGCTGAACGCCTATGCTGCGGGCATCTTTCCCATGGCGGAGTCGCGCAAGGATCCGGAGGTCTTCTGGGTCCGGCCGCGGCGGCGCGGGATCTTTCCGCTCGACGGCTTTCACATCTCGAAGAGCCTCGCCCGGCATATCCGCCGCGATCCCTTCATGATCCGCATCGACACCGATTTCGCAGGCGTCGTTGCGGGCTGCGCGGACCGCGACGAGACCTGGATCAACGACACGATCTTTGCGCTGTACCGCGAGCTGCACGCGATGGGGCACGCCCATTCGCTGGAAGTCTGGGAGGGCGACACGCTGGTCGGCGGAGTCTATGGCGTGACGCTGGGCGCGGCCTTCTTCGGCGAAAGCATGTTCTCGCGCCGCACGGATGCGTCAAAGATCGCGCTGGCCTATCTGGTGGACCGGCTGCGCGCGGGCGGCTTCCGGCTGTTCGACGCGCAATTCCTGACGCCGCATCTGCAAAGCCTCGGCGCCATCGAGATCGGCCGCGACGCCTATATGCGGCAGCTTGGGGCGGCACTGGCCCGGCAGGCGGATTTCACCGCCCCCCGGACGCCCGCCTCGGGTCAGGCGCTCTTGCAGCGCAGAACCCAGACATCGTAGCGGGCATGGTCCAGCGGGTTAAGCGCCGGGCTTGACGCCAGCATCCAGCCCGAGAACAGCCGCGCGCCCCCCGTCTCGTCGGCAATCTCGATCAGTGCGAAGGCGTCAGAGGCCGGGTTGTCCGCCGGATAACGGCATTCGCGCAGCATCACCTGCAACCGCCCCACCCGCGCGCCCTGCCCCGGCGCAAGCTCCAGATCGACCACCTCGCCCGACACCCGGTCAAGCCCGCGCAGCACCGCGCCCGCCTGTGCGGTTTCGGTCCGGATCGCCGGATCGGCCTGCGGGTCGGGCGCGACCGGCAGCATCACAAGCGGGTCTTCCTGCTCGATCGTCGGCAGTGGCTCGCCCTGCAACTGCTCGTTCAGCATCGTCTCGCCCGGCGGCAGGTCGTCGAGCGGACCGACCGACCAGCCCTCGGTCGTCCAGCTGTCTGGATCCCAGACGGGTTCCTGCTGCGCCGCCAGAGGCGTGGCAAGCAGCACGAAGACAAGAGCCAGTCGGCCAGTCATCGACCCGTCTCGTCGGCGGTTGCGGTAAAGACCTTCATCAGCAGAGAGATCAGGCTGACCGCGCCCTGGGTTTCCAGCATCTCGTCGCCTGGCGACAGGTTGAAGGGCGAACCGCCGGGGATGATCTCGACAAAGGTGCCGCCCAGAAGCCCCTCGGTCGAAACCAGAACCGCGCTGTCATCGGGCAGTTCGATCCCCTTCTTCATGGTGAAGCGGGCATCGGCGCGAAAGGTCTGGGGGTTCAGCTCCAGCGCGGTGACGGTGCCCACCTTGACGCCGGCCAGCCGAACATCGGTGCCGACATTGACCCCCTCGACCGAACGGAAGCTTGCCGTCAGCTCATAGCTGCCCGTGGCGCCGCCGATGCCGGTGGATTGGGTGGCGTACAGGAAGAACCCCACCGCCAGCGCCATCACCGCGCCGCCCGTGATCACCTCTGTCGTGGTATTCTCGGCCATGGTGCTATTCGGGTTGCCACGCCTCGTAATCCCGCCGCGGGGCGGGCTCGGGCCTGCGGATCGACCCCGGCGGGGCATAGGCCAGCGGCGTGCCGGTCAGATTCTCCTGATGCGGCTTTTCCCAGGACTTGTGCGGAAGCGGCTTCTCGGTCGGGGCCTCGGCATAGGTGTGGTGCAGCCAGCCATGCCAGTCCGGCGCGATGCGGCTGGCCTCGACTTCGCCATTATAGATCACCCAGCGACGCGTGCCGTCCCTTGACTGGTAAAAGACATTGCCCTGTGCGTCCTCGCCGACCTTCTGGCCGTGGCGGGCGGTGAACAGGCGCGTGCCGAGCGTTTCGGCGTTCCACCAGGTGACATATTTCAGAAGGTCGTCGATCACGCCCATGGGATCCTCCGCGTGGTGCTATGCGACATATGCCGCATGTGGGCCAGAAGGTCCAGTGCCCTGCCCCGGGCCTCGCGGTCTGTTCAGATTGCACCTGCCTCGGAGCGGATGATGCGCGCGATCAGGGCGCAGTCCTCTTCCGAAAAGGTCAGCGGCAGGCGCATGTCGATAAGCCCGGCCAGCACCCGGTCGGTCCGTGGCAGCGGGTCCGGGTCGGCCCAGGTCCAATGGGCATAGCGCGAGGTGAAGCCCTGCGGGCGCGCGGCCCCGAACCATTTCAGCTCGACCCCCCGGGCGGCACAGCGGGCCAGGAACGCCTCGATCCGGGGCGCGGGCCAGTCCGGCAGGCGGAACTGGAAGGACGAGCCGACGAACCCCTCCTCGGGCGGCCGCGCGATCAGCGCAAGCCCCGGCACGCCCGCCAGCCCCGCCTCGATCACCCGGTAAAGCCCGTTCCAGCGCGCCACCTGTTCGGGCAGGCGGGCCAGTTGCGGGCGCAGGATCGCGGCGCGCAGGTTGTCCATCCGGCCCGAGACATTCGGCACCTCGCCCAGAAGCCGGGCAAACGCCTCGGCGGGGGGCGCGGCGCCGTGGCGGTCGAAATGCATGTAGCTGCCCGACAACAGCACCGCGCGGGCGGCAAGTTCCGCATCGTCGGTGACGATCAGCCCGCCCTCGCCCGAATTGATGTGCTTGTAGGTCTGGGTCGAATAGCAGCCCATCACCCCATGCCGCCCGGATGGCACGCCCGCCCAGTCGGCCCCCATCGTATGCGCGCAATCCTCGATTACCGCGACCCCGGCACCATCGCAAAGCGCCATCAACGCGCCCATGTCGCCGACATGCCCGCGCATGTGGGACAGCATCAGCACCCGCGCGTCGGTTTCCTCGATCCGCCGTTCCAGATGGACAAGGTCGATGGTCAGCGCCTCGGTTGTCTCGACGAAGACCGGCCTTGCGCCAAGGCTGGCAATCGCACCTGGCACCGGGGCCAGCGTGAAGGCATTGGTCAGCACCCCCTCGCCCGGTTCGACCTGCAACGCCCGCAGCGCGCAGGCCAGCGCATAGCCGCCCGAGGCGACCGCAAGACAGTAGCGCGCCCCGGTGAGGGCCGCGAAGTCCTGCTCAAGCGCCGCCACCTCGCCCGCCTCGCCGGGGGCAAGGTTGTAGCGATGCAGCCGCCCATGCCGCATCACCGCAACGGCCGCCGCGATCGCCTCGTCGGGGATCGGCTCCTGCTGGGTGAAGCTGCCGGCGAACCGGTCGGTCATGGCACCGCCTGCGGGATCAGCCGCCCGGCCAGGTCGAACAGCTCGGCGTAATCGGCCAACAGCGCCTCGGGCTCCAGCGCGGGCATCTCGGCCGCGGCCGGGCCGAAGGTCACCAGCACGCAGGGCACGCCGGCGGCGCGCGCGGTGTTGCGGTCGGTCGCACTGTCGCCAATCAGGATCGACAGTGGCACCGCGCCGCCCGCCCGTTCGACCGCGGCCCGGTAAGGCGCGGGATCAGGCTTGCGCATGGGCAGAGTGTCGGCGCCCACCAGCGAGCCGAACAGACCCCGCACCCCCAGCCGCGCCAGCAGATCCTCAGCCAGCACCTCGGGCTTGTTGGTGCAGATGCCCACGCGGTAGCCCGCGCTGCGCAGCCGCTCGACCGCATCGACGGCGCCGGGATAGATCCGCGTATGCCGGTCAAGGTTCTGCGCGTAATGGGCCAGGAAGACGGGAAACTGCGCCTCGACCTCTGCCTCGGGCGCGGCCACGCCCAGCCGCTGGAACGCCAGCCGCAGCATCGCCCTCCCGCCCAGAAAGGCGGTCGTGGCGTCCTGCACGGGGTCAAGCGGCAGGCCCAGCCCCACATCCTCGAAACAGGCATTCGCCGCGTCGATCAGGTCGCGGCTGGTGTCGGCCAGCGTGCCGTCGAGATCGAAGATGACCGTGCGCATGTGCCCTCGCTGCCCGTTGCGCGCCCTGAAACAGAGCGAAACGCCAAGTGATCCGGGCGACGGTTGCGCGCCCACGCATCTGCGATAAAAGGGATGCGACCAAAAGGAAAGAGCACAGGCCCCATGCCGACAGCCCTGATCATCCTGGCCGCGGGCCAGGGCACGCGGATGCAGTCCGACCGCCCCAAGGTGCTGCACGAGGTGGCGGGCGCGCCGCTGATCGCGCATGCCATTGCCGCCGGTGCCGCACTTGCCCCCGACCGCATGGTGATCGTGGCGGGCCATGGCGCCGACGCGGTGCGCGCTGCGGCGCTGGAAATCGACCCCGATGTTGCGGTCGTCGTGCAGCACGAACAACTGGGCACCGCGCATGCGGTAGCACAGGCGCGCGCGGCGCTGGACGGGGTAACGGGCGATGCCATCGTGCTTTACGGCGACACCCCCTTCATCCGGCCCGAAACGCTTGCGGCGATGGCCGAGGCGCGCGCGCGCCATGCGGTTGTCGTGCTGGGCTTCGAACCGGCCGATCCGGGCCGGTACGGGCGGCTGGTCATGGCGGGCGACGCGCTGGACCGGATCGTGGAATTCAAGGACGCAACCCCGGAGGAACAGGCCATAGGGCTGTGCAATTCCGGCGTGATCGCAGCGGATTGCGCGCTGTTGTTCGAGTTGATCGATGCGGTCGGCAACGACAATGCCGCAGGCGAATACTACCTGACCGACATCGTCGGACTGGCCCGCGCGCGGGGCCTTTCGGCGGGCGTCGTGGTCTGTGACGAGGCCGAGACGCTCGGCGTCAATTCCCGCACCGATCTGGCCCGCGCCGAGGCGGCGTTCCAGTCCCGCGCTCGCACCGAGGCGCTGGAAAACGGCGTCACGCTGATCGCGCCGGAAACCGTGTTCTTCGCCCATGACACCGCGATCGGCCGCGATGCCCTGATCGAGCCCAACGTGATCTTCGGCCCCGGCGTCACCGTCGAATCCGGCGCCCATATCCGCGCGTTCAGCCATCTGGAGGGGTGTCACGTCAGCCGCGGCACGGTCGTCGGCCCCTTTGCCCGGCTGCGCCCGGGCGCGGAACTGTCCGAAGACGTGCGCGTCGGCAATTTCGTCGAGGTCAAGAACGCGCTGGTGGCCGAGGGCGCCAAGATCAACCACCTGAGTTACATCGGCGATGCGACCGTCGGCGCAAAGGCCAATATCGGCGCGGGCACCGTCACCTGCAATTACGATGGCGTCTTCAAGCACCATACCGAGATCGGCGCGCACGCCTTCATCGGTTCCGACACGATGCTGGTGGCCCCGGTCCGCATCGGCGAAGGCGCGATGACCGCCAGCGGATCGGTCATCACCTCGAACGTGCCGGATGGCGCATTGGCGCTGGGTCGGGCGCGGCAGGACAACAAGCCGGGGTTGGCGGCGAAACTGTTTGAAAGATTGCGGGCCGAAAAGGCCCGGCGCAAAGGGAATTGAACTCATGTGCGGAATTGTCGGCATTCTGGGCGATCACGAAGTCGCCCCCATCCTCGTCGAGGCGCTGAGACGCCTGGAATACCGCGGCTATGACAGCGCGGGCATTGCCACGGTCAACGCGGGCAAGCTGGACCGCCGCCGCGCGGTGGGCAAGCTGGTGAGCCTGTCGGACCTGCTGGTGCATGATCCGCTGGCGGGCAAGTCGGGCATCGGGCACACCCGCTGGGCCACCCATGGCGCGCCCACGGTCGCCAACGCCCATCCTCACCGCGCGCGTCGGGTCGCGGTTGTCCATAACGGCATCATCGAGAATTTCCGCACGCTGCGCGATGAACTGGTGGCGCAGGGCGCAGGCTTCGAAAGCGACACCGACACCGAGACGGTCGCGCATCTGGCGCAGGTCTTCCTCGATCAGGGGCTTGCCCCGCGCGAGGCGGCCGAACGCACGCTTGAACGGCTCGAAGGGGCGTTCGCGCTCTTGTTCCTGTTCGAGGGCGAGGACGACCTGATGATCGCCGCCCGCAAGGGCAGCCCGCTGGCCGTGGGCCATGGCGAGGGCGAGATGTTCGTGGGCTCGGACGCCATCGCGCTGGCGCCGCTGACGCACCGGATCACCTACCTGGAGGAGGGCGACCGCGCTATCGTCACCCGCGCGGGCGCCCAGTTCTTCGACGATCAGGGCCGCCCCGCGAACCGCGAGATCCGCACCATCGAGATCGGCGCGACCCGGGTGGAAAAGGCCGGCTACAAGCATTTCATGGCCAAGGAGATCGCCGAGCAGCCCAGCGTGATAGGCAACGCGCTGCGCCATTACATCGGCGAAAGCGGCGAGATCGTCCTGCCAGGCGGCGGCATCGACTTCACCCGCGTCAGCCGCCTGACGATGGTCGCCTGCGGCACCGCCTATCTGGCCTGCATGACGACGAAATACTGGATCGAGCAACTGGCGGGCCTGCCCGTCGATGTCGATATCGCATCGGAATTCCGCTATCGCGACCCGCCGATCCCCGAGGGCACGCTGGCCGTGTTCGTCAGTCAGTCGGGCGAAACCGCCGACACGCTGGCCGCGCTGCGCTATTGTGCCGGCAAGGCCCAGCGCATCGTCTCGGTCGTCAATGTCGCTGAAAGCTCGATCGCACGCGAAAGCGATCTTGCCCTGCCGATCCTTGCAGGCGCCGAGATCTCGGTGGCCTCGACCAAGGGCTTTACCTGCCAGCTGGCCGTCCTCGCGCTCATCGCGCTCGAGGCCGCGCGCCAGCGCGGGGTGCTGGACGCGGCGTCGTTCGGCCGGCATCTGGAGGATCTGCGCTCGATGCCCGGCCGGCTGAACGCTGCGCTCGCTACCGAACCGCGGGTCAAGACCATCGCCCGGCATCTGGCCGAGGCGACCGACGTCCTGTTCCTGGGCCGCGGCGCGATGTATCCGCTGGCCCTTGAGGGCGCGCTGAAGCTCAAGGAAATCAGCTATATCCACGCCGAGGGCTATGCGAGCGGCGAGTTGAAGCACGGCCCAATCGCGCTGGTGGACAAGACCGTGCCGGTGATCGTGATGGCCCCCCATGACCGGCTGTTCGACAAGACCGTGTCGAACATGCAGGAGGTGATGGCCCGCGGCGGCAAGGTACTGCTGGTGACCGATGCGCGCGGCGCGGCCGAGGCGGGGCACGGCGTCTGGCAGACGCTGGTGATGCCCGAGGTGCCCGAGTCATTCGCGCCGATCCTCTATGCGCTGCCCGCCCAGCTTCTGGCCTATCACACGGCGGTGGCCAAGGGCACCGACGTGGACCAGCCGCGGAACCTCGCGAAATCGGTAACGGTGGAATAGCGGCCCGGACCACCAGGATTTTTTGAACTGGGCATCGGCAACGGATCGTGCTCGGCCGGATATCCAGCCTAGCCACTTTTCACGACGCCAACTTGCGGACATCCGCTCCAGCCAGGGTGATGCGTTCAAGACGCAGGTTGCGCTCATCCACTACATGCTGCACCGATTATCTGGGGGGCGCGGCACAAGGCACTGCGCCCCCCCTTTACTCAACTGCATCCGCTCGTCGCGCCGCAGGTGTTGCACTTCATGCAGGTGCCGTTGCGGACCAGCGTGTAGTTGCCGCATTCGCCGCAGGGGTCGCCCTCGTAGCCCTGCATGCGGGCCTTGGTGCGGGGGTCGAGCGCGGCGACGGCCGTGGCGGTGGCGGCGCCGGTCTCGGGCACCGCCATCGTCTGCAGCGCCGCCAGGGGGGCTGCCCCGCCAGCCAGCGCCGTGGCCGCCATGCCGCCTTGCAGCACGACCAGTTCCTGAGGCAGGCGCTTGCGCAGGTAGCCGGTCGAGCTGATCTGCTTCAGCACCTCCAGCGACTTCGAGACCGCGCTTTCGGACACCGGCGCCACGTTGGGCTTGCCTTCGGCATCACCGCCGCCCAGATCGTCGAAGGCCGCGCCCGTAGGTTTGACATGGGCGAGGTCGGTCCGGTCAAGGTAACTCACCGCCAGTTCCCGGAAGATGTAGTCGAGGATCGAGGTCGCGTTCTTGATCGAGTCGTTGCCCTGCACGATGCCGGCCGGTTCGAACCGGGTGAAGGTGAAGGCCTCGACGAATTCCTCGAGCGGCACGCCGTATTGCAGGCCGACCGAGACCGCGATGGCGAAGTTGTTCATCATCGCGCGGAAGCCCGCGCCTTCCTTGTGCATGTCGATGAAGATCTCGCCCAAGGACCCGTCCGCGTATTCGCCGGTGCGCAGATAGACCTTGTGGCCGCCGACGATGGCCTTTTGCGTGTAGCCCTTGCGCCGTTCGGGCAGCTTTTCGCGGTTCGAGCGGACGGCCTCCTTCACGATCACCTTCTCGACGATCTTCTCGGCGATGACCTGGGCCTTTTCCTGCGGCGTGCCGGTGGCGAGGATCTCCTCGCCCTCCTCGTCGTCCTCGACAAGGGAGGCGGCTAGCGGCTGGCTGAGCTTCGAGCCGTCGCGGTACAGCGCGTTGGCCTTCACCCCCAGCGACCACGACAGTTCATAGGCCGACAGGCAATCCTCGATGGTCGCGTCGTTGGGCATGTTGATCGTCTTGGAAATCGCGCCCGAGATGAAGCTTTGCGCCGCCGCCATCATGTGGATATGGCTGTTGACCGACAGGAAGCGCCTGCCTTTCTTGCCGCAGGGATTGGCGCAGTCGAAGACGTGGTAATGCGCCGGGTCCAGATGCGGCGCGCCTTCCAGCGTCATGGTTCCGCAGACATGGTCGTTCGCGGCCTCGATCTCGGCCTTCGAGAAGCCCAGATGGCGCAGCAGGTCGAAGGTGGGATCGGTCAGCTTGGCCTCGGGGATGCCGAGCACGTCCTTGCAGAACGCCTCGCCCAGGGTCCACTGGTTGAAGACGAAGCGGATGTCGAAAGCCGAAGGCAGCGCGGCCTCGATCTTGTCCAGTTCCGCCCGGCCGAAGCCATGGCCGATCAGCGCGGTGTGGTTGATGCCGGGGCAGTTGCCCAAGCTGCCGTGACCCACGGCGTAGGCCACGATCTCCTCGATCTGGGCAGGCCCGTAGCCCAGTATTTCCAGCGCCGCCGGAACCGATTGGTTGATGATCTTGAAGTAGCCGCCGCCGGCGAGCTTCTTGAATTTGACCAGCGCGAAGTCGGGCTCGATGCCGGTGGTGTCGCAATCCATCACCAGCCCGATCGTTCCGGTGGGCGCGATCACGCTGACCTGCGCGTTGCGGAAACCGTGCTTTTCGCCCAGCGCCAGCGCCTCGTCCCAGGCGCCCATGGCGAGATCCACCAGCCGCCGGTCGGGGCAATGAGCGTGGTCCAGCGGCATGGGGCGGACGGCCAGACCCTCGTAGCCTTCGGTCGCGCCGTGCGCCGCGCGGCGGTGGTTGCGGATGACGCGCAGCATGTGCTCGGCGTTGCGGGCGTGGCCCGGAAAGGGCCCGAGTTCGCCCGCGATCTCGGCCGAGGTGGCATAGGCGATGCCGGTCAGGATCGCGGTCAGCGCACCGCAAAGCGCGCGGCCCTCGTCGCTGTCATAGCCCAGCCCCATGTTCATCAGGAGCCCGCCGATATTGGCATAGCCAAGGCCCAGCGTGCGGAAGTCGTAGCTGAGCTGCGCGATTTCCTTCGACGGGAACTGCGCCATCATCACGCTGATTTCCAGCGTCAGCGTCCACAGCCGCGTGGCGTGGACATAATCCTCGGCCTGGAACGCGCCGTCGCGGTAGAAGGTCAAGAGGTTCATCGACGCGAGGTTGCAGGCCGTGTCGTCGAGGAACATGTATTCCGAGCACGGGTTCGAGGCCCGGATCGCGCCATCGGCCGGGCAGGTGTGCCAGGCGTTGATCGTGTCGTGGAACTGGATTCCCGGATCGGCGCAGGACCAGGCCGCATGGCCGATCTGGTTCCACAGCTCGCGGGCCTTGACGGTCTTGGCGACCTTGCCGTCGGTGCGCCGGATCAGGTCCCAGTCGGCATTTTCCCTGACCGCGCGCAGGAAGGCGTCGGTGACGCGGACCGAGTTGTTCGAGTTCTGCCCCGAGACGGTCGCATAGGCCTCGCTATCCCAGTCGGTGTCGTAGGTCGGGAACTCGATCGACGAATAGCCCTGCCGGGCATAATCGAGCACGCGCTTGACATAGGCTTCGGGGATCAGCGCCTTCTTGGCGGCGCGGATCGCGGCCTTTAGCCCGTCGTTCACCGCCGGATCATAGGCGTCGGTCTCCTTGCCGTCCCAGGCGCGGATCGCGGCGAAGATCGCGTTCAGATGCGTCTCGTGGATCTTGGAGCCGGCAACAAGGCTTGCGACCTTCTGTTCCTCGATGACCTTCCAGTTGATGAACTGTTCGATATCGGGGTGATCCATGTCGCAGATCACCATCTTGGCCGCGCGCCGGGTGGTGCCGCCCGACTTGATCGCACCCGCCGCCCGGTCGCCGATGCGCAGGAAGCCCATCAGGCCCGACGACCTGCCGCCGCCCGACAACTTTTCACCCTCGGCGCGCAGGCTGGAAAAGTTGGTGCCGGTCCCCGAGCCATACTTGAACAGCCGCGCCTCGCGGACCCACAGGTCCATGATGCCGCCCTCGTTCACCAGGTCGTCCTTGATCGACTGGATGAAGCAGGCATGCGGCTGGGGATGCTCATAGGCCGATGTCGACCGGGTCAGCTTGCCGGTCTTCCAGTCGACATAGAAATGCCCCTGACCCGGACCGTCGATGCCATAGGCCCAGTGCAACCCGGTGTTGAACCACTGGGGCGAGTTCGGCGCGGCCATCTGCGCGGCCAGCATGTAGCGCATGTCGTCGTAATAGGCGCGAACATCGGCCTCGGAGCTGAAATAGCCGCCCTTCCAGCCCCAATAGGCCCAGGCGCCCGCCATCCGGTCAAAGACTTGCTTGGCCGAGGTTTCGCTGCCATAGCGCTGATCCTCGGGCAGTTCGGCCAGCGCCGCCTCGTCGGGGACCGACCGCCAGAGGAATTCGGGCACGTCCTTTTCACGCACGCGCTTGAGCCGCGCTGGAACGCCCGCCTTGCGGAAATATTTCTGCGCAATCACGTCCGAGGCGACCTGGCTCCAGCCCGCGGGCACCTCGACGGCATCCAGGCGGAAAACCACCGTGCCGTCGGGATTGCGGATCTCCGAGGTCGTGGTGGCGAACTCGATTGCGCCGTAGGCGCCGTTTTCCTCGGTGGTGAATCTGCGTTCGATCTTCATTCATCTGCCCCGTCTATCCTGTCCCGGGCTCGACCGCCTCAGCGGCGTCGCGACCCCGAATTCCATATCCTCGGACAACAACCCGTGCCCGGCCATTGGCCGCCGGTCTGCGTCCCCACGATGGGAGAGCACCATTTGCCTGCTGTCCCGCCCGGCTTGCCCCACTACATATTGTGTTCAGTTAGCCGGCTTACACAAGTTGACGTATCTACCCCCCAGAGGTCAACACAATTTTCAAAGTTCTTTACAAGTTTTTGGGGTTGACCCGATGACGCCCTTTCGATCGTGCGATTCACGCTGTGCGGGCAGTCCGTGCCCCGCTGCACAGCCTTGGCCCGAAAACCTTGGGCAAAGAGCGGGTTACACGCTCTGGTTGAGCCGCATGGCCGCTGAATGAAGCGGGGCCGGTAAGAGAAATTAACTCAGGATCAAAGGGTTAATTTATCAGGCATCGACCGAATCAGGGATCGCAAGGGTGCCTGATCGGGGAGTTGGTCGGGGCGGCGGGATTCGAACCCACGGCCTTCGGTACCCAAAACCGACGCGCTACCAGGCTGCGCTACGCCCCGTGGCTGCCTCCATAGCGCCCGGCGCGGCCCAAGGGAAGCGATTTAGGGACAGCGCCAGGCCGCGCCCGGGCCAAATGCGGGATGTCGCAATTCGCTGCCCGGACCGATACCCAACCGCCCGGCAAGCCCGCCGTTGATTTCCAGCACGGCCAGAACCCCCTCGCCCCCGTCGATCGGCGTGCGGTCCAGCGGTCGGGCGTTCAGATGAACCTTCAGCACCCGCCCCTCGGGGTCGACGAAGATCATGTCGAGCGGGATAAGGGTGTTCTCCATCCAGAAGGCCACGTGCTGCGGGCGGTCATAAATGAACAGCATCCCCGCCGAGGCGGGCAGCGTCTCGCGATGCATCAGACCGCGCGCCCGCTCGGCATCGTCGTCTGCGATCTCGACGGAAAATCGCGCGGTTCCCCATTCGCCGCGCAGATCCACATGGCTCTCATCGCATTGCGCAGCCGCCAGACCGGCCGCGCCCCACGCCAGAAGAAATGCAGGGATCAGCCCTGCGAACCGCCTGAAACCGCGCTTTCCCATGGCCCCACCATCACCGCCAGTTGTCCGCGCTGGCCTTCGGTCACGCGGATCGCGATCGCCTCGCCCGGTTGCAGGTCGGCCAACCCCGACCGCCGCAAGACCTCGATATGGACGAACACGTCCTGCTGGCGGCCGAACACATTGGCAAAGCCGAAACCCTTGGACTTGTCGAACCACTTTACCCGAGCGGGTTCAAGCGGCAGTGCCGCCAGTTCCGCGGCATCGAGCCTCAACGCGTCCTCCAGGACAGGCCTGTCGCCGGGCGCGGGCGGGTCGATGCGCAGGACCTCGGCCGCCTGCAACCCGCGCGCCGTCTCCTGGACCAGGAGTTCCACGCCGGAACCGTCGGAAACAGAGCTCTGCCCGAAATTGCGCAGAACATTGGCGTGAAGCAGGATGTCCGGCCCGCCGGACTCGGACACGACGAACCCGAAGCCCTTTGTCGGATCGAACCATTTCACTTGCCCCTCGACGCGCCGGGGTGGCGTCTCGTTGTCCCTAGTCATGTTCCCCTAACCGGATGCACCGATCCCCTCTCCGGCACTTCCATTTCACAGACCCTGCCCGCGATGCAAGCCGATTCCGGGGTCTCACACAGCCCGCCGCCATTCACGAAGCGCGAATGTCAGGGGTAGAGCCGGACGACCTCCCATGCACCGTCCACATTGTCGCGCCGCCAGCGGAACCGGTCGTGAAGACGGAAGGCGCCGTCCGCCCAGAACTCGATTTCCAGCGGCCGCAGACGGACACCGCCCCAGAAAGGCGGCCGGGCCGGCGACACGCCCTTCTGCGCAGTTACCAGCGCCACCTCGGCCATCAGGCTGCGCCGTGACTCCAGCGGTCGCGACTGGCGGGAGGCCCAGGCACCAAGCCGACTCCGCAGGGCTCGCGATGCAAAATAGGCATCCGCCTTCACGCCGTCCTCCCGTTCCGTGACGCCCCGTACCCGTACCTGTCGTCTGAGCGTCTTCCAGTGTAGCACGAATGCGGCCTTCCCGGTTGCGGAAATCTCGGCCCCCTTCGCGCTGTCGTAATTGGTGTAGAAGACGAAGGCATCCGCCTCGATTTCACGCAGCAGCACCATGCGCACATTGGGCAAACCCTCGGTATCGACGGTCGCCAGCGCGATGGCGTCGGGGTCGTTGGGCTCGGTCCGGGTCGCCTCGGCCAGCCACGCGCGCATTATCGCGAACGGATCGTCCCCGGCGAATATTCCCTGCCTGTCGGTCATTTGGTCTGCGCTCCTGCCCCCGCGTCCGGCGGTCTTGATAGGTCCGGGCAATTGCCCTACACCCGCGTCAACTTCTTGCAAGGTGGACGAAGGACGCCGAATGTCAACGAAACTCTTGGAAGGCAAGCGCGGCCTTATCATGGGGCTTGCCAATGACAAATCCATCGCCTGGGGCATCGCGCAGCATTGCGCCGCCAACGGTGCGGACCTGGCGTTCTCCTATCAGGGCGAAGCGCTCAAGAAGCGCGTCGAACCGTTGGCGGCGAGCCTAGGCAGCGACATCGTGCTGGAATGCGACGTCGCCGAAGAGGCATCGCTGGACGCCCTGTTCGACGGGCTGGCGAAACGCTGGGACCGGCTGGATTTCATCGTCCACGCCATCGGCTTTTCAGACAAGGAACAGCTGCGCGGCCGCTATGTCGACACCACGCGCGACAATTTCGCGATGACGATGGACATCTCGGTCTATTCCTTCACCGCGGTCGTGCAACGCGCCGCGCGGATGATGACCGAGGGCGGCGCGACGCTTACGCTGACCTATTACGGCGCGGAACGGGTGATGCCGCATTACAACGTGATGGGCGTGGCCAAGGCCGCGCTGGAGGCATCAGTGCGCTATCTGGCCGAGGATCTGGGCAAGAACGGCATCCGCGTGAACGCGATCAGTGCCGGGCCGATCAAGACGCTGGCGGCCAGCGGCATCGGGGATTTCCGCTACATCATGAAGTGGAACGAACTGAACTCGCCCTTGCGGCGCAATGTCAGCCAGGACGAGGTGGGCAAATCGGCGCTGTACTTGCTGTCCGATCTGGGCAGCGGCGTGACCGGCGAAGTGCACCATGTCGATGCGGGCTATCACGTCGTCGGCATGAAGGCCGTGGACGCGCCCGATATCGACGCGGTCACCGGGCGCAAGTGACGCCAGCCAGAGAGGAACGCCCATGTCGCCGTCCGACCGCCTGCCCCACGAGAAGGGCTTTCACGTCAGCTGGGACCAAATCCATCGCGACTCGCGCGCGCTTGCCTGGCGGCTGGACGGGCACGGGCCCGATTCCGGTGCCTGGCGAGCGGTGGTGGCGATCACGCGCGGAGGCATGGCGCCCGCGATGATCGTGGCGCGAGAGCTGGATATCCGGATCGTCGACACGATCAGCGTGAAATCCTACAATCACCAGACCCAGACCGCACCGCGCGTCATCAAGACCCCCGACATGGGTCTGATTGGCGACGGCACAGGCGTTCTGATCGTCGACGATCTGGTCGATACCGGCCGCACGCTGGAGGTGGTGCGCCAGTTGATGCCCAAGGCGCATGTGGCCACTGTCTATGCCAAGCCCATGGGCAAACCGATGGTCGACACTTTCATAACCGAGGTCAGCCAGGACACCTGGATCTTCTTTCCCTGGGACATGGCGCTGCAATATGTGGAACCCTACCGGGGCACCTGATCCATGCTGCGCCCGCTGAACCCTCGCATGGCCGCCACCTTCCCGCCCCCGGTGATGGAGGCGCGGCGCTGGTTGCAGGGGGTCGCCTTTCCCGCCCACCGACCGCTGATAAATGTCAGCCAGGCCGCCCCGATGGAATCCCCGCCCGAGCCGCTGCGCCAAGCCATTGCCGAGGCCGCGCTGACAGATCCGGCGGCGCATCTTTACGGCCCCGTCCTTGGCCTGCCCGAGTTGCGCGAAGAGATCGCGGCGCAGTGGTCGGCCAGCTATGGCGGCCGGATCGGTGCGGAACAGGTGGCGATCACCCAGGGCTGCAACCAGGCGTTCTGCGCCGCGATGGCGACGCTTGCGGGTGACGGGGACGAGGTGATCCTGCCAACGCCGTGGTATTTCAACCACAAGATGTGGCTCGACATGGCCGGGATCCGCACCGTGCCGCTGCCCACCGGCGACAGCCTGATCCCCGAGGTGCAGCGCGCCGCGCAACTGATCACCGGGCGCACCCGCGCCATCGTGCTGGTCACGCCGAACAATCCGGCGGGTGTCGAATACCCGCACGACCTGATTGCCGATTTCCTGGAACTGTGCCGCCGACACGGCATCGCGCTGATCCTTGACGAGACCTATCGCGATTTCCATTCCGGCACCGGCGCGCCGCATGCGCTGTTCGCCGATCCCGACTGGGCCGACACACTGATCCAGCTTTATTCCTTCTCCAAGGCGTATCGGCTGACAGGCCACCGCGTCGGCGCGATGGTGGCGCATGAGGACAGGCTGGCCGAGGTCGAGAAGTTCCTCGACACCGTGGCGATCTGTCCGAACCAGCTGGGCCAGCGTGCGGCACTCTGGGGGATGCGCAATCTCGGGCAATGGCTGGCGGGCGAACGGGCCGAGATCCTGGAACGACGCGCGGCGATCGAGGCAGGGTTTGCAGCGCTGGAAGGCTGGGTCCTGATGGGGGCCGGGGCCTATTTCGCCTATGCCGCCCATCCCTGGCCGATCCCGTCCGACGACCTGGCCCGGCGGCTGGTGGCCGAGGCGGGCGTTCTTCTGCTGCCCGGCACGATGTTTCAGCCCGACGCCGATACGGGCGCGCGCCAGCAGGTGCGGATCGCCTTCGCAAATATCGACCTGCAGGGCATCGGGCGGCTCTTCGAGCGGCTCTCGGCCTTCCGCCCCTGACGCTTGCGGGGAGGGCCGCAAATCCCTACACAGCGTCGGAAACGCGCAAGTGCAGGGAGGCGAGCCCCATGTCCAAATCCGTCGGAAAACAGGCATCCCGGGCCGCTGTCTGGATCCTGATGGGGCTCCTGATCCTTGGGCTGGGCGGCTTCGGCATCTCGAATTTCGGCGGCTCGATCGACTCCATCGGCGAAGTCGGCAATGAGAAGATCACCGTGGACTCCTATGCCCGTGCGCTTCGGCGTGAGTTGAACGCACAGCAGGCGGAAACGGGACGGGTCGTCACCTTCGCCGAGGCCGAGGCGGGCGGGTTGGTCGAACAGGTGCGCGCACGCCTGATCGGCGATGCCGCGCTGGACGACGAGACGCGCCGGATCGGCATTTCGATCGGCGACGAGCGCATTGCCCGGGAAATCCTCGAGATGCCCGCCTTTCAGGGCACGGATGGCCAGTTCAATCGCGAGAATTATCGCTTCGTGTTGCAGCAGAACGGGCTTACCGTCGCCCAGTTCGAGGAGCAGATCCGCAAGGACACCGCGCGCTCGCTGTTGCAGGCGGGCGTGATGGCGGGGCTTGGGGGATCCGAGACCTACGCCGACACGCTTTACAATTTCATCGCCGAACGGCGCAGCGCCAGCCTGATCCGGCTGGACGCCGCCGCGCTGGACGCCCCCCTGCCCGACCCGACCGAGGCCGAGATCGCCGCCTACTACAATGCGAACCCCGCCGCCTATACCGCGCCGCGCACCCGCCAGATCAGCTATGCCTGGCTGACGCCCGAGATGATGCTGGATCGGATCGAACCCGACGAGGCGCTGATACGCGAGCTTTACGAAGACCGCATCGACGAGTTCGTGCAGCCCGAGCGCCGTCTGGTCGAGCGGCTGGTCTTCACCTCCGAGGACGAAGCCGCCGCAGCCATGGCCGCGATCGAGGCGGGGGAAACCACGTTCGATGCAGCGGTCGAGGCGCGCGGGCTGCGGCTGTCGGATGTCGATCTGGGCGATGTCACCCAGCTTGGCATCGGCGGCGCGGCGGGGGCGGCGGTCTTTGCGCTGGACGGCCCCGGCGTGACCGGCCCGCACCTGTCCGATATCGGCCCCGCGATCTTTCGCGTGAACGGCATCCTGGCCGCGCGCGAGACCAGCTTCGAGGATGCCCGCGAAGCGCTTGTCGACGAGTCGATCCGTGACCGCGCCGCCCGGATGATCGGCGATCTGGTCAACGATTACGACGACCGTCTGGCCGCCGGGGCGACGCTGGAGGATTTGGCCGCCGAGACCGAGATGGAGTTTGGCAGGATCGACTTCACCGGCGAGCCCGCGGACGGCATCGCGGCCTATGAATCCTTCCGGCTGGCCGCCGCCGATCTGGCCGAAGGTGATTTCCCCGAGCTTCTAGAGCTTGAGGATGGCGGGATCTTCGCGCTGCGGCTCGATGCCGATCTGCCACCCGCGCTGCGCCCGCTGGACGAGGTCCGCGCCGAGGTCGCCGCCGACTGGCGCGCGGCCGAGACGCGCGCGCGGCTTGGCCAGCAGGCCGCCGCGCTTGCCGGCCGTGTCGCGGCGGGCGAGGCGTTCGACGCGCTGGGCCATCCGGTCGAGACCGAGGCTGCGCTGTCGCGGGGCGGGCTGACACCCCCGGCACTGGGCGATGCGCTGTTCGCCATGGCGACGCCCGGGGACATTCGCGTCGTCACGGCGGGCGAAGCGGCCTGGCTGGTCCGGCTCGACGCGATCCTGCCGCCCGATCCCGAGGACCCGGCCGCGGGCTTCCTGCGCGACACCATCGCCGCGCAGGCCGGTCAGGGCATGGCGCAGGACCTGTATGGCTATTTCGCGCAGGAACTGGTGAACGCCGCTGGCCTGTCGCTTGACCAGTCGGCGCTGAACGCCGTTCATGCCCGGTTCCGGTAGGCCCATGGCAAAGATCATCCCCGATTTCGCGGCCTTCGAGGCCGCCTATGAGGCCGGAAAGGCGCAACTGGTCCATGCGAGGCTAGCCGCCGATCTGGACACGCCGGTTTCGCTGATGCTGAAACTTGCAGGCGCACGGACCGACAGCTTCATGCTTGAATCGGTCACCGGCGGCGAGGTGCGCGGGCGCTATTCGGTCGTGGGCCTGAAGCCCGACCTGATCTGGGAATGCCGGGGCGAAACCAGCCGCGTGAACCGACATGCCCGCTTCGACGCCGACGCGTGGGAGGCCATGTCGGGCAGCCCGCTCGACACCCTGCGCGCAGTTCTGGCCGAAAGCGCGATCGAGATCCCCGACGATCTGCCCCCCATCGCGGCAGGGCTGTTCGGTTATCTGGGCTATGACATGATCCGGTTGGTCGAACGGCTGCCGAACGTCAATCCCGATCCGCTCGGCCTGCCCGATGCGCTGATGCTGCGCCCGTCAGTCGTTGCCGTGCTGGACGGGGTCAAGGGCGAGGTGACGGTGGTCTCGCCCGCGCGGCCCGAACCCGGGCTTTCGGCGCGCGGGGCCTATGCCCGGGCCGCCGAGCGGGTGATGGACGCGCTGCGCGACCTGGACCGTGCAGTGCCCGCCGAGACCCGCGATTTCGGCGAGGCGCGCGAGGTGGGCGAGCCGGTGTCGAACTTCACCAAGGACGGCTACATGGCCGCCGTGGAAAAGGCCAAGGAATATATCCGCGCGGGCGACATCTTTCAGGTCGTGCCCGCCCAGCGCTGGACGCAGGATTTCCCGCTGCCGCCCTTTGCGCTTTATCGCTCGCTCCGGCGCACGAACCCCTCGCCCTTCATGTTCTTCTTCAATTTCGGCGGTTTCCAGGTGATCGGCGCCAGCCCCGAAATCCTCGTGCGGCTGCGCGACGGGCAGGTGACGATCCGGCCCATCGCCGGAACCCGCCCCCGCGGCGCCACCCCCGAGGAAGACAAGGCCTACGAGGCCGACCTGCTGTCCGACCAGAAGGAACTGGCCGAACATCTGATGCTGCTCGATCTGGGCCGCAACGATGTTGGGCGCGTGGCCAGGATCGGCACCGTGCGACCGACCGAGGAATTCGTGATCGAGCGCTATTCCCACGTCATGCACATCGTCTCGAACGTGGTGGGCGAGATCCGCGAAGGCGAGGATGCGCTGTCGGCGCTGCTGGCCGGGCTGCCTGCGGGCACGGTGTCTGGTGCGCCCAAGGTCCGCGCGATGGAGATCATCGACGAACTGGAGCCAGAAAAGCGCGGCGTCTATGGCGGGGGCGTCGGCTATTTCTCGGCCGGTGGCGAAATGGACATGTGCATCGCGCTGCGCACGGCCGTCGTCAAGGATGACAAGCTTTATATCCAGGCGGGCGGCGGCGTGGTCTATGACAGCGACCCCGAAGCCGAGTGGCAGGAGACGGTGAACAAGGCCCGCGCGTTGCGCACCGCCGCCGCCGAAGCCGCGCGCTTCGTGCGGCGCGGAAACGGCTGAGGCGCTGCGCCCTCGGGTCAGTAATCGCGCTCGTAGAAGACCCCGATGCCTGTATCGCCTTCGGCCCCCAGCCGCCCGCGCACCGTGACCTGGGGCGAAAGATCGAAGTTCAGCTCGATCCGGGTCTGGCCCGCGCCATCGACCGTGACCTCGGAGTAAAGATCCTCCGACAGATACTTGCCCGCGCTGACCTCGGTTTCGCCATCGGCGGTCTGGCGCAGGTCCAGATCGTCCAGCCCGGTGCCCTCGCGGATCCGGCCCAGCAGTCCGCCGCCATTTCCGCCCGCCAGCCCCGCGACCGCGGTGGCGAGTTGCACCGCCTGGAAGGCCGAAAGCTGCTCGATGCCGCGCCCGAACAGAAGCCGCGCCAGCACCTCGTCCTCGGGCAAGTCGGGATCCGACAGGAAGCGGATTTCCGGCGCGCTGGCCCGGCCCTCAAGCTGGATCCGCGCTGTGATGTCGCCGGTCTGCGTCGCGGCCACGAAACGCAGATAGGGGTCGAGCGTGCCCTGCAAGGAGACCTGCCCCTCGGTCAGGTCGAAACGCCGCGACAGGATGTCTAGCCGCCCACGGATAAGGTCGAACCGGCCATCGGGGATCAAGTCGGCCGTGGTGCCGCGCAGCCGCAGCGTGCCGCCCACCTCGGCATCGAGCCCGCGACCTCGCACGAATACCTGCCCCGGCGCACGGATCGTCAGATCCAGCGGATAGGGCCGCCCGCCCCCGTCTCGAGCTGTCCCGCCGAGCAACCCGGCACGCGCGCGAGTGGCGCGCGACGCCGCGCTTTCGCCGATGTGGACGACGTCAGGTATCGGACCGCTCGCGGTGGCCCCGCCGGAGGGCACCGCGATGTTGGTGCGGCCAAGGTCGATTCGGCCCGCGATCACCGCCCCGCCCGCCAGCGCCCCGCGCATGGTCAGCTGCCCATCGAGCCGGGTTTCGAACAGCGGTTCGTCGCGCAGCGCCGCACGGTCGAGCGCGATCGCCAGATCGGCGTTGAAGGGCGCGGCCAGCGTCACCGGCCCTGCGACTGTCACGCGGCCCCGCCCGTCAAACGCCCCGGCAAGGTCGATCTGCGCCCGCCCGTCCGCAAGCGCGATCGAGCCGCCGATATCGGTCACGGCCAGACCCTGCGCGGGCAGCGCCAGCCGCGCGCCCTCGGTCACCGCGCGGCCCGATAGCGAGGACAGCGCCAGCGGCCCGCGCAGCGCAAGATCATAGCGCGCCTGCCCGTCCAGGCTGCTCGGCGCGATGAAGCCGTTGGCCAGCGCAAGCGGCGCCGTGCCCGATGCGGTCAGATCGGCCCGCGCACCGTCCAGCGCCAGCGACCCCGCCAGCCGCGCAGTCGTGCCCCCCGGCCCCGTCGCGTCAAGCGCAAGCCGGACATCGCCATTGTCGGGCTGCGCCCGGCCCGTGACCGTCAGCGGGCCGGGAAAGCCGGGGGCCAGCAGCGCAAGATCGGACAACCGCCCCGACAGGTTCAGCGCGCCGCCCCCGGCTTCGGTCGCGCTCAGGCGCAGGACCGGCGTGGACAGATCAAGCGCCTCGATCATCGGCGCCCCGTCGCGGCGCGCGCCGCGGGCCGATATCCGGCTTTCGCCGCCGATCAGCCGGTCGATCATGCCCAGCCCCAGCGCCAGCCCCTGCCCGCGCGCGTCAAGCTCGGCGCGCAGATCGCCGCGCAGCGCGCCCGCCCCGGTCAGCGTGGCGTCCAGTGCCCCGCGCAGCGGCCGCCCGGCAAGCCCCGAGAAGGGCGCAAGATCGCGCGCGGCAAGCGTGACGCGCCCCTCGGCGGGCAGCGCCGGATCGTCGGGGCTGACCACGCCCGTGGCCGTCAGCCGCGCGCCCGCGCCGGTGGCCTCCAGCCGGTCGATGCGGATGCGGCCGCCCTCCTCCCAGCCAAGGCCCGCCTCGATGCTGCCCGGCCCCGACAGCCGTCCATCGACCCGCGCCAGATCACGGACCTCGCCCGACAGACGCAGACCCGCCGCGGCGGTGGACAACTCACCCTCGGCCGTCAGGCGCAGCGCGGACGTCTCGATGGCCATCGCGCGCAGCGCGGTCCCCGCAGGCCCCCGCGCGACCGCAAGCGACAGCCTGCCCACACCGGCCAGTAGCGGATCGAGTCGCGGCGTCCCGGTCACCAGATCGCGCGTGTCGGCGGCCAGCGTCAGGTCAAAAACCCCGTCAAGCAGGCCATAGCGCCCCTGAACCCGCGCCTCGGCCGCGCCGCCCAGCGCAGCACCTGCAAGCGGCGCGATCTGGGCAAGATCGTCCAGCGCCAGTTCGGCCCGTCCGTCCAGCGGCAGGCCCGCGCTCAGCGCACCAAGCGTGCCGCTTGCCGTGGCACGCAGCCCGCCCGCATCCAGCCGAAGGGCATCCAGCCGCAGATCCGCCCCCTCGGCATGGACGATCCGCGCGGTGCCGCGCAGCGCATCACCCAGCGCCCGGGCAAGGGCGGGATCGTCATGGGCAAGCCCGGTTGCAGAAAAGATCAGATCGGCGGTCAGGGCCGTGGGGCTGACGGGCCGGATCGTGCCGCTGCCCGCAATCGCGGCGCGGGCAAGCGCCAACCCCTCGCGTGTCAGGCCGTCCAGCACCGCCTCGGCCTGCCATTCCTCGCCACGCGCGGCATCGAAACGGGCGGTCAGCCGCGCGCCATTGACGCGGGTTTCCGGCCCCGCAAGCGGCAGCGCGACGGGGCCTGTCAGCGTGCCGTCCAGCGCCAGCCGCTCGGGCAGGCCCGAGGGAGCAAGCGTCAGGCTGCCGCCCAGCTTCAGCGCGCCGGTTTCCAGATCGAGGCGCGAGAGTTCGGTGCCGCCATCGGCCCGCCTTGTGCCCGCAAGCTGCACGCGCGCTCCATCTCCAAAGAAGGGACGGGCCTGATCGGCCACAAGCGGCGCGACATCGCCCGCGATGTCGAGCGCGAACCGCGCGGTGCCGGGGGTTTCCGCGGGCTCGTCCAGGGTAAAGCGGCCGGTCACGCGCTGCTCCCCGTCAGTCGCCAGCGCAAGATCGGCGGCGAAATCCATCAGCGGCCCAGCCCCCGCCAGCGTCAGCGCAACCGGCGGGCCGCCCGGCAACCCCAGAAGGCCCGAGACCAGCCCGCCCGCCCCCTCGGTCAGCGCGATGTCGAGCGCAAGGTCGCGGCTGTCGTTGGCATAGGAAGCCACCACCGCAAAGCGCCCCTCGGCATCGCTGCGCGTCGCGCTCAGATCGACCGCACCCGCCCCGCCCGCCAGCCGCAGCGCGGCCGTGATCGCAAGCTCGGCCGCCTGGCCCAGCACCGCCTCGCCCAGCGCCAGCCGGGGCGTCGCGACCTCGCCGATCTGGATCGCAACAGGCAGGTCCGGCAACTGGAAGGGCTGCGCCTCGGCATCCTCGACCCGGGCGCCCTGATCGCCCACGGGAAGCCGGGTCAACTCGATCTCCTCGGCGCGCAGGCGGTTCACCTCGACCCGGCCGCGCAGGAGCGCGGCGCGTGACCAGTCAAGCTCGGCCCCGCGGATCGTCAGCCAGACCCCTTCGGCATCGGCAATGGTCAGCGTATCAAGACGGGCCTGCGACGAGAGCGCGCCGCGAAAGCCGGTGATGTCGATCTCGCGCCCGGCCGAGGACAGCCGGTCGGCCAGGAACCGTTCCAGCAGGCTGCGGTCATCGTCTTGCGCGGCCAGCGGCTGGGCGGCGGCGATCATCACGACAAGGGCAAGCCGCACACGCATCAGAATGCCTGCCCGATGCCGATATAGATCTGCACGCCGTCCCCGGTATCCCCGCCCACGGGTGCGGCGATATCCACCCGGATCGGGCCGATGCCAGTGTCATAGCGCAGCCCCAGACCGGCGCCGGAATGCCAGTCGCCCTCGCCAAGCCACGACTCCGCGCTGACGAATCCCGCATCGGCAAAGGCCACCAGACCGATATTGCCGCGCACCCCCACCCGTGCCTCGGCCGACAGCCCGACGAAGGACCGCCCGCCGATCCGCTCGCCGCCGGGCAGATCGACGGCCAGCGACTGGTAGGGCTGGCCCCGCACCGTGCCGCCGCCGCCCGAGAAGAACAGCAGCGCAGGCGGCACGCCCTCGGCCCCCGCGCCGAGGATCGAGCCGAATTGCAGCCGCCCCGCCAGCACCACCCTGTCGCCCATGCCGCGATAGAGCCGCGAATCGGCCGTCAGCCGCGCGCCGCTTTCAGCCTCTCCCCCCAGCGCGAGTAGGGGCATCACGCCAAGGCTCAGATAAGTCCCGCCCGTGGGGTTCAGCAGGTCGTCACGGTCGTCCCTTGTGGCCGAGACCGGCAGCATCGCATGGGTCATGCTGCGGCTTCCCAGATCGTCGCGCACATCGGAATAGCTGAACAACAGGGCCGCCTCGCCCGCCAGCCGTTTCGACAGCGTGCGCGTCAACCCGGCACCGAACCGGGCGGTATTCTCACGGGAGTCGGGTTCGTCCAGACGCTCGATGGCGGCCAGCGCGAAAAGGCCGGTATCAGGGCCGATGAAGGCGGGCCGATCGAATCGCAGGGCCAACCGGTAATCCTCGCCGCCGCTTTCGGTCCCGCCGATCCCCGAGATCGCCGCATCGAAGCGCAGCCGCTCGGCCCCGCCCATCAGGTTGCGATGCAGCCAGAAGGCCGAAAGCGCGACGCCTTCGAGAGAGGACAACTCGGCGCCGAAACCCAGCCGACGTGGCTTGTCGTCGGTGACATTGAGCGTGATGTCCATGCGCCTGTCCGGGCCCAGCGCCTCAGCCTCGGCCAGGCTGATCGAGCGGAAGGCGCCTGTGCGGCGCAGCCGGTCGGCGCTGCGCTCCAGCGCCTCGGGATCGAAGCGTTTTCCAGTGGGTAGCCCGGCAATCGCCCGCAGCCGTTCCGGCCTTACCGCCGTGCGCCCGGCGATCACCAGATCGCCGAACTGCACCACCGGCCCGGGCACCAGCCCCAGCCGCGCATCAAGCGTGGCACCGGGATGATGCGCGGTGATGCGCTGTTCGCCCACGCGTGCCTTGGCATGGCCTGTCGCGCGCCAGCCCGTGACGCCCGCCGTTGCGGCATCGCGAATCGCGGTGCTGCGCGCGCGCTTTCCCGGGGCGAAGCCCTCGGGCAATTCGGTGCCCCGCGCCAGTGGGGCGATCTGCGCCGTGGAAAAGGCGAAGGGGCGACCGGTTTCGATGTCGATCTCGACGCGCGAGATCCTGTCGGGCAGCGACAGCGGCGAGATCTCGCTCGCCTCTCGCCCGTCGAGCCGAATGCGGATGATCGGTGCGTAATAGCCGCGCGCATAAAGCGCCCCGATCAGCCGGGCGTAATCGGCCCGGGCGGCGGCAAGGACGTCCTGCGCGCTGGCATCCGCCCCTTTGGCAGCCTCAAGGCAGAGCGCAGAAGCCCTGAGCGCGTCGCGCAACCCGTCCGATGCGCCGGGCGCGGACAGCCGCACCTCGGCCGCCAGCGCGGGCGGCGCGGCGAGCGCCAGCGCAAACAATGCTGCAAGCGCTGGGAATTTGTTCGATTCGGCCAAGTCGCGCCCCCTGTCGCGGCCCATACTGGTCCAAGCGGCGCAGGGAGTGAAGGCCGAAGCGCGGAAACGTGATGCCGCTCAGGTCGAGCGACGCTCGGCACCGAAAACCTTTTGCGCAACAAGCGGGTAGGCCACCACGACCGTCACGACAAGAAACAGCAATTCGGCCCCGTAGACGAAGAAATAGGGCGTTGCCGGGCCGAACAGCCCCGAGAAGGGCGCCAACAGGATCAGGTCACGCGCGATCCCGCCCAGCGCGATCGCCCCGCCTGCCGACGTGGCCTGCACTGCGCCCCAGGCGCCCAGCGCAAGGCCAACCTGCTCCTTCGGGGCGGCGCGCATGGTGGCGGTCAGGGTGCCGTGACTGAACAGCCCCGCCCCGAACCCGGCCAGCCCCGTGCCGATGATGAAGATGGCCGGGCTTTGCAGCGTCGCCGAGAAGGTGATCAGCGCAAAGGCCGGCACGCCCGCCAGCGCCCCCGCACCCGCCATCACCATCGGATCGGCGCCGCGGCTGAGCACGCGCGAGGCCAGCGCAAAGCCGATCAGCCCGCCCATCGCCAGCGTTGCGGTCAGCCGCGTGGTCGAGGCGACGGACATTCCCAGCACCTCGCCGCCGTAAGGCTCCAGCAGCACCTCGGCAAGACCGAAGCCCATCGTGCCAAGCCCGATGATCCACAGCAGCCGGCGTGGATTGGCGCCGCGCATGAACAGCCCCCAGGCATCCGAGAAACTGGGGTCGGGCTCGGGGTTCACACGCTGGCGATAGGCGCGCTCGCGGTCGCGCGCCTCCATCTTCCAGATGGCCAGCACATTGAAGACCAGCGTCATCACCGCCGCGCCCTGGATCACCTGGATCAGCTTGGGATGGCTGAAATCCTCCAGCACCCTGCCGAAGATAAGGGCGCTCGCGATCATGCCGACCAGCATCATCACATACATCAGCCCGACCACGTTGGGCTGATCCTCGCGGGGCGCCAGATCGGTGGCCAGCGCAAGCCCGACGGTCTGGACGATATGCACGCCCGCCCCCACCAGCAGGAAGGCAAGCGCCGCGCTGACAAGACCGACCCAAAGCGGCGCATCGGCCGCGAATTGCTGCTGCGACAGCACGATCAAGGCCAGCGGCATGATCGCGAAGCCGCCCCATGCCAGCAGCGTGCCCTTCCAGATATAAGGCACACGGCGCCATCCAAGGGCTGATTTGTGGGTGTCGGACTTGAACCCGATAAGCGCCCGGAACGGCGCGAACAACAGCGGCAGCGCGATCATCACGCCGACAATGGTGGCGGGCACCTCGAGTTCGACGATCATCACGCGGTTCAGCGTGCCGACCAGCAGCACCATGGCCATGCCGACCGAAACCTGGAACAGCGCAAGGCGCAACAGGCGCGACAGAGGAAGATCCTCGCTTGCCGCCTCGGCAAAGGGCATCACGCGCATGCCTGCGCTAGCGATGCCCTGGATCGCCATCCGGCTAAGTCGATTCATGCGGTCGCTCTCCGCACGACGCGTCGCGTCGCGGCCGTATTCCGAGTTGCCCGCGGGCGCGCGTTTCCATGTGCCAAACCCCGACGGAGGGGCCGAGATGCGAAGGCCGAGAACTTATCCCCGGCCTTCGCCGTGTTCGTTACACGGATCGCAGCCCCTTAGGCCGCGTCGGCTTCCGTGGTGGTGACCACGGCGGCGTCTTGCTTGAAGTAGTCGGCGAGGAAGCCGGACTGCGTCACGAGGCTCAGGTGGACCAGGAACGAGCCGATGGCAACGGCGCCCAGGAAGAGCGGGATGCCGACGGTCGGCTTAACGACGAGCCAGAGTTTCGCGTTGTTCATGAGTTGGTACTCCTCTTAGCCGAGCCACGGCGTGCCGACGGCAGCCAGGAAGTGCGCGACGAGCGCGATGGCGCCGAACACGCGGGTGCCATCGATCACTTGCTTGTGGATTTCTTCGGCTTCGGCAAGCGTCAGGCCGGTCGGCCAGACTTTGTTGGGATCGTCAGTCATATTGTCGTCTCCCCAATATGGTTTCGACTGCGTTGGCGTGCAGAACCTGCACCTCTTCGACAACACCAGACCGGGCAAACGCTTCCACTTTCATGTCCGCGACGTTGCCGGTCCAGCCTCGTCACTTGAAAACGATGTCACAAGCGATTGACGTTGGCAATGTCGAGGTAGGCTTACAGAGGCTCCGGATCGTGCGGCATATTGAGCAGCCCTGACAGCCTGTCGCAGGCGTCGCAGCCCCCCGGCCTGCGACCCTGCGGACCCTTGATCTTGGCGCCTGCGGATGGGGTACTCGGGATGCCGAACCGCAACTGTCGTTCTTGTTGGACCGGAACCAGGCTTTCGCATCCGACGACGACACAGACCCTGGAAAGAACTCTGGAGGAACGATGAACAGCTATCCTTGGGACGCCTGGATGCCGAAGCTCGCAGCCAACCAGCACATGACCGATGTCAAGATCGACCGCACCAAGAGCACGACGATGTTCTCGGACGCGCTGGGCTTCGCTTTGCTGTCGGACAAGAAACCGAACATCGAGCTGAAGACATCGAACCCGACGCCGCTGTCCAGCAAGATGGGCTGGGATCTTCTGGGCGGCAAGGGCGAAGGCAATGTCGAACTGACCACCAACGAGCCCTACCCGCTGTCCGCGCGCATGGGCTGGAAGCTGCTGTCCGAGCGCAAGTACTACGCCATCGCCGCGCACCAGCAATAGGCCTGAACGACACCCCGACGCCCGCGCTGACCCAAGGTCCTGCGCGGGCGTCTTGCGTCTGCCCCCTGACAGACGCAAGAACCGTGCACCGGCCACGCGAAAGGGCCGGCCCAGGCGGAACGGCCCTTCGAATTTTCAGGCCTGTTTCCGAAGGCGACCGCGCCCTCAGCCGACCAGTTCGAGACCCGAGAAGAAATAGGCGATCTCGACCGCGGCGGTATCCTCGCCATCCGAGCCATGCACCGAGTTCTCGCCGATGGACAGCGCGAATTCCTTGCGGATCGTGCCCTCGGCCGCCTCGGCGGGGTTGGTCGCGCCCATCACTTCGCGATTCTTCGCGATTGCATTCTCGCCTTCCAGCACCTGCACGACGATCGGCTCGGAGGCCATGAACTCGCACAGTTCGTCATAGAAGGGGCGTTCCTTGTGGACGGCATAGAAAACGCCGGCCTGCGCCTTGGTCAGGTGGATGCGCTTCTGCGCGACGATGCGAAGGCCCGCGGCTTCGAGTTTGGCGTTGATCGCGCCGGTCAGGTTGCGGCGCGTCGCGTCGGGCTTGATGATCGAAAAGGTGCGCTGGATCGCCATGTCGGATGTCCTTGTGTACTGCGGCACCCCCGGGCGGGGGCATGGGAAAATTCGCGGTCCTGCTAGCATGGGGCCTTGGCGGAGAAAAGCCGCGATTGACGCCAAGGTGCGGCGCTGGCACTAGCCCGACATGCTGCGGATCGACGACATATCCTTTGCCATGGAGGGCCGCCCGCTGTTCGAGCGCGCCTCGGCGGTGATTCCCGATGGCCACAAGGTCGGGCTGGTGGGCCGCAACGGCGCGGGCAAGACCACGCTGTTCCGGTTGATCCGGGGCGAACTGGCGCTGGAATCGGGCGAGATCGCCCTGCCCGCCCGCGCCCGTATCGGATCGGTCGCGCAGGAGGTGCCGGGCTCCGGCGTCTCGCTGCTCGATACGGTGCTGGCCGCCGATACCGAACGCGCCGCGCTTCTGGCCGAGGCCGAGACCGCGACCGACCCCCACCGCATCGCCGAGATCCAGACCCGGCTGGCCGATATCGACGCCTGGTCGGCCGAGGCCCGCGCCTCGGCGATTCTCAAGGGGCTGGGCTTCACCGAAGCCGAACAGGCGATGCCCTGCTCGGCCTTTTCGGGCGGCTGGCGGATGCGGGTGGCGTTGGCGGGCGTGCTGTTCGCGCGCCCCGACCTGCTGCTGCTGGACGAGCCCACCAACTATCTCGACCTCGAAGGCGCGCTGTGGCTCGAATCCTACCTCGCGCGCTATCCCTACACGGTGATCCTGATCTCGCACGACCGGGGGCTTCTGAACCGGGCGGTCGGCCATATCCTGCATCTGGAGAATCGCAAGCTGACGCTTTACGCGGGCGGCTACGATGCCTTTGCCCGCGCCCGCGCCGCCGCCCGCGCCGCGCAGACCGCCGAAGCGAAGAAACAGGAACTGCGCCGCGCCCATCTTCAGGGATTCGTCGACCGTTTCCGCTACAAGGCATCCAAGGCCCGCCAGGCCCAGGCCCGGCTCAAGATGCTGGAACGGATGGACCCGATCGCCGCGCCCGAGGATGCCGTGCGGGCCGTCTTCACCTTTCCCGAACCGGAAGAACTGTCGCCCCCCATCGTCGCGCTGGAGGGCGCCGCGGTCGGCTATGACGGCAAGCCGGTCCTGTCGCGTCTCAGCCTGAGAATCGATCAGGACGACCGGATCGCGCTTCTGGGCCGGAACGGCGAGGGCAAATCGACCTTTTCCAAGCTGCTGGCAGGGAAACTCGATCTTCTTTCCGGGCAGATGACCAAGGCCGCCAAGCTGCGCGTCGGCTATTTCGCCCAGCATCAGGTGGATGAACTGCACCTCGACGAGACGCCGCTGGAGCACATCCGTCGCAAACGGCCCGAAGAGCCCCCGGCCAGGCTGCGCGCCCGGTTGGCCGGGTTCGGGCTTGGGGCCGATCAGGCCGGGACGGAGGTCGCGCGCCTGTCGGGCGGGCAGAAGGCACGGCTGTCGCTGTTGCTGGCCACGCTCGACGCGCCGCATCTGTTGATTCTCGACGAGCCCACCAACCACCTGGACATCGAAAGCCGCGAGGCATTGACCGAGGCGCTGAACGCCTATTCCGGCGCGGTGATCCTGGTCAGCCACGACATGCACCTTCTCGGCCTCGTGGCCGACCGGCTTTGGCTGGTCATGGACGGCCGCGTGACGCCCTATGACGAGGATCTCGAGGCCTATCGCCGGAAGCTGCTGTCGCAGGACACCCCGGACGGCCCGCAACCGGCAAGGCCCGCCGCGAAACCGGCCGCAAGGAAACCCTCGCGCGAAGCGATTCAGGCGGCGCGCGCCGAGGCGCGGAAATGCGAATCCCGCGTCAACACGCTGACCGAGATGCGCGAAAAGCTGACAAGGAAACTTGCCGACCCGGCCCTGTACGAGGCCAATCGCGAAGGCGAGCGACAGCTTTGGCAGGACAAGTTCGGCGAGGTGGAAGAGGCGCTGGAACGCGCCGAGGCGATGTGGATGGCCGCACTCGAAACGCTTGAGGATTCGGGGGGCTGAGGGGTGGAACCGACCTTCTACATCTCGGCCTTCGTCACGCTGTTCGTGGTGATCGACCCGATCGGTCTGGCGCCGTTCTTCGTGGCGCTGACGCAGGGCATGGCCGCGCGCGAGCGGCGTGCCATCGCTTCTCGTGCCGCCGTCATCGCCATCGGCCTGCTGACCCTGTTCGGAATCTTCGGCGAGCAGGTGCTGGGCTTTGTCGGGATCTCAATGCCCGCCTTCCGCATCGCGGGCGGGATCCTTCTGTTCCTCACCGCCCTCGACATGCTGTTCGAACGGCGCAGCAAGCGGCGCGAGGATCAGGCCCATGACGACCGGCCGGACCCGTCGGTCTTTCCGCTGGCCACGCCGCTGATTGCAGGACCCGGTGCAATGGCGACGATGATCCTGCTGATCGGTACGGTCGGGCGCGAGCCGGTGGCCATGATCCTGATCCATCTGGTGATGCTGGCGGTGATCGGGGTGGTGCTGCTGATGTTCCTGGCCGCCGGGCTGATCGAACGCGCGCTGGGGCGGACCGGGATCAACGTGGTCACGCGGCTTCTGGGGATGCTGCTGGCGGCGCTGTCGGTGCAGTTCGTGCTGGACGGGCTGCGCGATTTCGGGCTTGCGCCGGTCTGACACCCTCGCGATTCCGGGGCCGGTCCCTATATCCGGAAAGGAACCAGAAAGGATGGCCATGGACGGCGACAGCCTTGCAAGACTGCTTTACCTGGTGCTGCTCGGCTCGGCGATTGCCGGGTATTTCTTCGTCGCGAACCGCCACCGCCTGGGCCAGGTCGCGCAACAGGCGGCGATCTGGGGACTGATCTTCGTGGGCGTGATCGCGGGGTTCGGGCTGTGGTCGGACATCCGCCGCGACGTGGCCCCGCGCCAGGAGGTGTTTGCCGACCAGGCCCGCGTCGAGGTGCCCCGCGCGCCGGACAGGCATTACTACCTGACGGTGCAGATCAACGGCACACCCGTGCGATTCGTGGTCGATACCGGCGCGACGCAGATGGTCCTGACCCGGCGCGACGCGCAGCGGGTGGGGCTAAACCCCGATGCGCTGGACTATATCGCCGAGGCGCACACGGCGAACGGTGTGGTGCGCACCGCGCCGGTGCGGCTGGATGTGGTGGAACTGGGACCGATCGAGGATCGCGGCGTCCGCGCCTTCGTCAATTCGGGCGAGATGCGGGAATCGCTGCTGGGGATGGGCTATCTCAACCGCTTCGCAAAGATCGAGCTTGTGCGCGACCGGATGATCCTGACCCGCTGAAGGCGTTCAGCCCCCGCTGTCGCGCCGGATCTCCCACCGCCCCGAGTCCTCGGACCAGTATTGCGCGCGCAGTCCTGCCCCGGTCAGTGACCGCCATTGCCCGCGTGCCCCCTCGACCGCCACAGGATCGTTGCCGTCAAACAGGATGCAGACCCGTTCCATCGCAGCGGCCTCTTGCGGCGAGACCTGCGCGCCGTCCACAGCCATCAGGCAGACAGCCCCGTTCGGGATGTCGGCGCCCGTGGTCAGCAGAACCGGCTGATCGGCGTCGAACTCGCCCCCCGCCTGGCCGTGCGGCAAGAACCCGTCGCCCTGCCACAACCGCTCGTCCAGCCAATCAAGACGCCCGGCATCGCCCCCACGCACCACGACACGCCAGCCCTGCGCCAGGGCCTTGTCCAGAAGGGCGGGCAGCGTCGCCTCCATCGGGCGGCGGGTGAGGTGATAGAACATCGCGATGCCCATGACCCGATGAAAGACCGGCCCGGGCAACCGATTGCAAGCGGGAATCGCACGGGGCGCATCCCGCACTGGCCAGACAAATTCAAATCTGTCTATGCTTGCGTCAAAAGGGAGGAGAAAACCATGATCCGCGAGGCACTACTCTGCGCCCTGCTGGCAGCACCCGCCTTCGCCAGCGAGGACATCCCCGACAAGTACCCGCAGTCGGTGCTCTATTCGAAGCCCGTAGAAGTGATCCCCAATGTCTTCTCGGCCATCGGCGCCACCGCCCCGCCGACCTATGAAAACGCGGGACACAACAACAACCTGTCCTTCCTCGTCACCGGCGACGGGGTGATCGTCGTCAACGGGGGCGCCAACGCGAAACTCGCCGAGGCGCTGCATGCCGAGATCAGGGCCGTCACGGACCAGCCCGTGCGCCTGGTCATCAACGAGAACGGCCAGGGCCATGCGATGCTGGGCAACAGCTACTGGGCGGCGCAAGGCGTCGACATCGTGGCTCATGTCGAGGCAAAGAAGGTGTTCGAGGACAATTCCTTCCAGATCCTCGAAGGCATGAAGCGTTACGCCCTCGAAAACGCGGAAGGCACCGAAGCGGTCGGCCCCAACATCACCTTCGAGGATCGCTATGACATAGAAATGGGCGACATGCGCATCGAGGTTCTCTATCTCGGCCCCGCCCATTCCGAGGGCGACGTCTCGGTCTGGTTGCCCGACGAACGGCTGGTGATCGCAGGCGACATTGCGTTCCACGAGCGCATGCCGCCAATTTTTGCCGAGACCTGCACAAGCTGCTGGATCGAGACTTGGGATACCGCCTTCGAACCCCTGGGCGCGCTTTACGTTATCCCCGGGCACGGCCATCCCACCAACATGGCCCAGGTCCGCCGCTATACCCGCGATTATCTGGTCTATCTGCGCGAGCGGATCGCCGAGCATATCGATTCTGGCGGAACACTCGACGATGCCTATTATGTCAACCAGAGCCCGTTTGCGCATCTCGACACGTTCGAGGAACTGGCGACAAAGAATGCAGGCATTGTCTACACGGAAATGGAGTTCGAATGATGGCCGTCTCGACCCCCCTCTGCAATTTCGGCTGGAAAGCTCCCGCTTTCTCGCTGCCCGGCACCGACGGGCGGACCTGGACGCTGGAGGATGTGCGCGGCCCCAAGGGCACGCTGATCATGTTCATCTGCAATCACTGCCCCTATGTGATCGCGGTGCGCGACCGGATCATCCGCGATGCGCGCGACCTACAGACACTCGGGATCGGGGTGGCCGCGATCTCGTCGAACGACGCCGCCGCCTATCCCGACGACAGCTTCGAGAACATGCAGCGGCTTGCGCAGGAACTGGCGCTTCCGTTTCCGTATCTCTATGACGAGGATCAGTCGGTCGCAAAGGCGTATGACGCCGTCTGCACCCCGGATTTCTTCGGCTTCGATGCCGAGCAGGGGCTGCAATATCGCGGGCGGCTGGATGCCTCGCGCAAGGAGGCGGGTCCGCCGGATCTGCGCCGCGACCTTTACGAGGCGATGAAACAGGTGGCCGAGACCGGCCAGGGACCGACAGAGCAGATCCCGTCGATGGGCTGTTCGATCAAATGGAAGGACGCCGCGTGAAGGCCATCATCTTCGACCTCGACGGAACGCTGATCGACAGCGCGCCCGACATCCACGCCGCCGTGAACCGGACGCTGGCCGAAACCGGCGATGGCGAGTTGCCGCTGGACACCATCCGCGGCTTCATCGGCAATGGCGTGCCCGTGCTGATCGAGCGGGTGATCGCGGCGCGCGAGCTGGACCCGGCGCGGCAGGCGGCGATGGTGGAAACCTTCATGCGCCATTACGAGGCCGACCCGGCCACGCTGACCACGCTGTTTCCCGGCGTGAAGGACGCGGTCGAACAGTTCCGCGACGAGGGTTGGGCGATGGGGGTCTGCACCAACAAGCCCGAGGCCGTCTCGCGCGCGATTCTCGACCGGCTGGGGATCGGTCCCTATTTCGGCACGGTGGTCGGCGGCGATACGCTGGACGTGAAGAAACCCGACCCCGCTGTGGCGCTGGCCGTCAAGGAACGGCTGGGCGCGACGGTCGCGGTATATGTCGGCGACAGCGAGATCGACGCGGAATGTGCCCGGAAGGCGGGGATGCGCTTTGCCCTGTTCACCGAGGGCTATCACCGCGCCGAGGATGTGGACGACATCCCGCAGGATGCGCGGTTCTCGGATTTCGACGTTGCGGTGGCCATCGTCGCCCGCCTGGCCGACGATTTGCGATGAACCTGCGGGCGCTGATCTTCGACGTTGACGGAACGCTTGCCGAAACCGAAGAGGCGCATCGGCGCGCGTTCAACGACAGCTTCGCGGCCTTGGGCCTTGACTGGTCTTGGGACCGCGAGGCGTATCGCCGCCTGCTGCGCACCACCGGCGGCAAGGAACGGATGCGCGCCTTTCAGGCCGATCTGCCCGACGGGGCGCCGCGGCTGACTGACGACCAGATTGCGCAATTGCACCGCGAAAAGACCGCCCGCTATGGCCAGTTCCTCGCCGCGGGCGATCTGGACCTGCGCCCCGGCGTGGCCGACCTGATCGCGACGGCGCGGGATTCAGGGCTGCTTCTGGCGGTTGCGACGACCACGAACCTGCCCAATGTCGAGGCGCTGGCGCGCTGTTGCTGGGGCCGGGAGGCCACAGAAATTTTCGACGTGATCGCCGCGGGCGACGACGTGGCGGCCAAGAAACCCGCGCCCGACGTGTTCGAACTGGCCCTTGCGCGGCTGGGCATCGGCCCCGATGCCTGCCTCGCCTTCGAGGACAGCCGCAACGGGTTGCTCTCGGCCATGGGCGCGGGGCTGCCGGTGATCGTCACCCCCAGCGCCTATACCGACCACGAGGACTTCACCGGCGCGGCGCATGTCCTGCCCACGCTCGAGCGCGCACATTGGCCCGCCCCGCTGGCCGCCATCGCGGGCTGAGGGCTCAGCGCAGCGACAGGAACCGCTTGCCCGTCCTGAGGCGCATCCCCGATTTCCGGCGCGAGATCATCGGGAAATAGAAGAACGACGATAACGGCGTCGGCCAGTCTGTGTTCAGCCGCGTTGTCGACGCCTTGCGCGATACCATCGGCAGGCCGAAGAAATCCGAGAACGGCGTGGCGCTGTTCCGGTCCAGGTGCCAGGTGTAATCGCTCATCACATAGTCGAAGGAGGCCACGCTCTTGATGAAGGTGGAGTCCTGCTTGCCTGCCATGGGGTTTCCTTTCGTCCGAACCCTGCCCGACCAGGGATCACACTACCGCAGCGTGCGCCCTGCCGAAAGATGCAGGATCCGCACGGGCTCAGGCCGCGGGCAGCCGCGCCTCGACCATGCCCACGAACCAGGACGACCCGAACGGGATCGCAGCATCCGAGAACTCGTATTCGGGGTGATGCACCATCGCCGTGTCGCCATTGCCGACAAAGATATAGGCGCCGGGCCGTGCGTTCAGCATGTAGCTGAAATCCTCGCCCCCCATCATCGGCGCCACGTCGCGCTGCACCCGGCCCGAGACGCCCTCGGCCACCTCAGCGGCGAACCCGGTCTGGTCAGGGGCATTGTCGGTCACGGGATAACCGCGCCGCCAGGAAATGTCGGCCCGCGCGCCGAAGGCGGCCGCCGTATGCTCGACGATCCGGCGGAACTGCGCCTCGGCCCGGTCGCGCACGGCCTCGTCCAGGGTCCGCACCGTCCCGCGCAGCCGCACATGCTGGGAGATCACGTTGCTGGCCTTGCTGTCGGTCTCGACGGTGCAGACCGAGACGACGACCTGTTTAAGCGGGTCGATGCCACGCGAGGCGATGGATTGCAGCGCCACGACGATCTGGCTGGCCACCAGCACCGTGTCGATACATTCATGCGGCTTGGCGGCATGCCCGCCCTTGCCGGTAACGGCGATCTCGAAATCGTCGGTCGCGGCCATGATCGGCCCGGTGCGGATCGCGAACTCGCCCACCGGGAGGCCGGGCATGTTGTGCATGCCGTAGACCTCGTGGATGCCGAACCGCTCCATCAACCCGTCCTCGACCATCGCCTTGCCGCCCGCGCCGCCCTCCTCGGCGGGCTGGAAGATCACCACCGCAGTCCCGTCGAAATTGCGCGTCTCGGCCAGGTATTTCGCCGCCCCCAACAGCATCGCGGTATGCCCGTCATGGCCGCAGGCATGCATCTTGCCGGGATGTTTCGAGGCATGGGGCAGCCCCGTCGCCTCGATGATGGGCAGCGCATCCATGTCCGCGCGCAGCCCGATCGCCCGCCCCCTTCTGTCGCTGCGCCCCCGGATCACGCCCACCACGCCCGAGCGGCCGATCGCCTCCACCACCTCGTCGCAGCCGAATTCGCGCAGCTTGGCGGCCACCAGTCCAGAGGTGCGCGGCAGGTCGTACATCAGTTCGGGATGGGCATGGATGTCGCGCCGCCATCCGGCGATCTCGTCCTGCAATTCGGCGAGGCGGTTCTTGACGGGCATCTGGCTCTCCCGAGGGCGCGGCGTTTCCGGCATCACGGGCGACAAGGTGAGCCGTGCTCCGCCCAAGGTCAAGCCGGACCGCGTTCCGGGCACCCGATGAAATAAGAACGCCCGAGCCGCCCCCGCCCCCCGCGCCGCACCACGGTCTGTCTCTTATACACATCTCCGAGCCCACGAGACCGTACTAG
>OMKS01000447.1_pt1 | contig 38697 bp, 37 predicted proteins | sample 1674721 | NCBI WGS metagenome assembly OMKS01 (sample SAMN06264996, study PRJEB25208) | sediment metagenome | isolation source: hot spring sediment | place: USA: California | collected 2014-09-02 | reverse complement strand
AAATGGCGACTTTATCCTTAATGCCAACCCCGTCATCAGACATTGAGTTCTCCTCGTTCAGGGTAATGAGAAATGAGTAATGAGTAATGAGTAATGAGTAATGAGTAATGAGTAATGAGTAATGAGTAATTGGTTTCTTTACTCTTCACTCTTTACTCTTTACTCTTCACTCTTTACTCTTTACTTTCCCCAATTCTCCGGCCTCAACGACCGCACTGCCGCACCTGCGCGCCACATCTCCGATTCGCGCATCTCGCGCAGTTCTTCGCCGAGCTTCTCCCGGTAGTCAGGCGCGCTATTGGACTCGAGCACGATGCGCGTCTGCTCGCCGGAGACGACGCTTTCGTACAGCCAATCGAAGACCGGCTCCACGGCCTTGCGGAATTGGTGCCGCCAATCGAGTGCGCCGCGCTGCGCGGTGGTGGAGCAGTTCGCGTACATCCAATCCATGCCGTTTTTATCGACCAGACGGATGAGACTCTGTGTCAATTCCTCGACGGTTTCGTTGAATGCCTCACTCGGCGTGTGACCATGCTTGCGGAGCAGGTTGTACTGCGCCTCCATGATCCCCGCCAACGCGCCCATCAGCACGCCACGCTCGCCGGTGAGGTCGCTGTAGACCTCGTTCTGGAAGGTGGTGGGGAAGAGATAACCCGCCCCGATGGCGATGCCCAACGCAATCGTTCGCTCTTCCGCGCGGCCTGTGTAATCCTGCTCCACCGCGTAGCTGGCGTTGATGCCACTCCCCGCGAGGAAATTCGCGCGCACGCTCGTCCCGGAGCCTTTGGGCGCGACCAAGATCACGTCCACGTTGTCTGGCGGGACCACGCCGGTCTGCTCGCTGTAGACAATGGAAAAGCCGTGCGAGAAATACAGCGCGTCGCCGGGCTTGAGGTGCGGCTTCAGTCGGGACCAGGTCATCATCTGCGCCGCATCGGAAACCAGGTATTGAATGATCGTCCCGCGATCCACCGCCTCTTCGAGGTCGAACAGCGTCTCGCCGGGAACCCAGCCATCGGCGACGGCCTTATCCCACGCCGCCTGATCGCCCTTCCACTGCCCGACGATGACGTTGATGCCGTTGTCGCGCATATTCAACGATTGCGCCGGACCCTGTACACCGTATCCGAGCACCGCGACGACCTCATCCTTGAGCACCTCGCGTGCTTTCTCCAAAGGGAATTCCTCCCGCGTCACCACATCTTCCACTACTCCGCCAAAATTAATCTTCGTCATTGTCCTCTCTCTCCTCGTGTTGGATATGAGTTAAGAGTTATGAGTTATGAGAAATGAGTAACGAGGATTGACTGCTCACTTCTCCACTCTTCACTCTTCACTCTTTACTCTTTACTCTTTACTCTTTACTCTATTACTTGTGTCCATTCCCCGCTTTACCGCGCGCCATGGCGACGCGGCCTGTGCGTACCATCTCGACGATGCCGTAGGGGCGCAGGACGTCGACCAGACCATCGATCTTGTCTTCGGTACCCGTCGCCTCGATCATCAGCGAGTCCAGCGCCACGTCCACCACGCGCGCGCGGAAGGTATCCACAAGCTGCATGATCTCGGAACGCCGGCTGCCACCGTCGGCCTGCACCTTGATGAGCGCCAGATCGCGCAGCACGTTGGGCTGCTCGGTCACGTCTTCGACCTGAATCACGTTGACCAGCTTGTAAAGGTTCTGCGCCACTTTCTCGACGTTGGTGCGGCTGTCGTCCACCACAATCGTCATGCGCGAGACGCCGGGTTGTTCGGTGTGGCCCACCGTCAGGCTTTCGATGTTGTAATTCCGCCGGCGGAACAGGCTGGCGACGCGCGTCAGCACACCGGGTTTGTCCTCTACTAAAGCGACTAATGTACTTTGCATCTTAGATCTCCTTAACCGTCAAAGACTACACAAGTCTCAGCCAGGTCTGTTTATGCGAGTGTCGTATCCATCACCGGGACTTGTTCAACCTGGTGACTCGTGAGACTTTTGTAGTCTGCGGCCACATACGTCGGGCGCTCGATCATCTCGTGCAGCGCCGCGCCGGCCGGCACCATCGGATAGACATTCGCCTCGTCGCCTTCTTGGGCGATCTCGAACTCGATCAGCGCAGGACCGTCGTGGGCGCGCGCCTCGGCGATGGCTGACCGGGCCTGTCGACGGTTCTGCGCGTGCCACGCGCGGATGCCGTAAGCTTCGGCCAGCTTCACGAAATCGGGGTTCAACAGGTGCGTGGCTTCGTAACGCTTGTCGTAGAAGAACTCCTGCCACTGGCGCACCATGCCCAGATAATGGTTGTTGGAAATGGCGATGCGGATGGGAAGATTCTCCTGCACAATCGTCGCCATGTCGTGCATCGTCATCTGGAATCCACCGTCGCCCGCGATGACCCACACTTCCTTATCGGGACGCGCCATCTGCGCGCCGATGGCCGCCGGCAAGCCGAAGCCCATCGTCCCCTGTCCACCGGAGGTGATGAGGGAGCGCGGATAGTCAGAGGGGTAATACTGCGCTACCCACATCTGGTGTTGGCCCACGTCGGTAACGACGATAGCTTGTCCCTCTGTGGCTTCCCAAATTTCGTTGATGAAGTGCGCGGCCACCAGGTGACCGTTTTCGGGGCGGTTGATGATGTTGCGTTTGTGGCTCTGCGCCCGCCATCCATCGATGCGCTCCAACCATTCGACGTGGTCCGCAGGAAAAACCAGCGGCTGCAGTTGTTCCAACACCTGGCGCAGGTCACCGTGGATCGGCACATCGGCCTTGACGACTTTGTTCAGTTCGGCAGCGTCCATATCCACGTGAATTTTTTGCGCGTGCGGCGCATAGGCGTCCAGACGGCCAGTCACACGGTCGTCGAAGCGCATCCCAAAGGCCAGCAGCAAATCGGCTTCTTGAATCGCACGGTTGGCGAAGACCTCCCCGTGCATCCCCATCAACGCCAGCGCCAGGGGATGGGATTCCGGGAACCCCCCCTTCCCCAACAGCGTGAGAGCGACCGGCGTGTCTGTCTTCTCGGCGAATGCGCGTAGCGCGTCCATCGCGCCGGACATAATCACACCCTGCCCGGCCAGAATCACCGGGCGCTCGGCCCGATTGATGAGCTGGGCAGCCTTTGCCACCAGGTCAGCGTCGCCTTTACCCACCGGATGGTATCCCGGCAAATCGACGTCGTCATCGGGCAGGACAAACTCAGTCGAAGCCTTCTGCACGTCTTTGGGGATGTCGATGAGCACCGGCCCCGGACGACCGCTGCGGGCAATGTAGAACGCTTCGTGGATCACCTCGGCCAATTCTTCCACGTCCGTGACCAGATAGTTGTGCTTGGTGATGGGCAGCGTGATACCGGTGATGTCCACTTCCTGGAAGGCATCCGTGCCGATGACGGGCGTGGAAACCTGCCCCGTGATACACACGATGGGGGATGAATCCATCATCGCCGTAGCAATGCCGGTGACCAGGTTCGTCGCCCCTGGCCCGGAGGTCGCGATCGCCACGCCGACCTTACCGGAGGCTCGTGCGTATCCATCCGCCGCGTGCGCCGCGCACTGCTCGTGCCGCATCAGCACATGACGGACGCTATATTCCTGCCGTGGATGATATGCATGCATGATCGCACCACCAGGAATCCCAAAAGCGATTTCGACCTCTTCGTGTTCGAGCATCGCCCACATAATTTCTGCACCTGTCTTCTTCATCAGCCTCTCTCCTCCTGTTTTAGGGATCAGGAATTAGGTCATTCCATCCCCTAATCCCAAATTCCTAGTCCCAAATCCCCACTCCCCATCCAACAAAAAAGCCGCCCTTTTGGGCGGCTTCTGCTGGTTTCTAGATATACTTTTTCCTACTCTACTCTGGCCTTATCTTTGCCAACGCGACCGCCCGTGTGCTCCCGCTAAGGAGCACAATAATAACCAAGACAACTAGCAACAGCCCCAACAAAGGATTGCTGGGGGCGACGAGGGCGCGTATTGCAGTTTGTGCGCGTTGGTCTGTCTTCATCATCGATAATCGTTTCAATGTAATTAGCCTAGATTCTACTACAGAATGCAAAATATGTCAAATGACACGCGTTTGGGGTGACAAACATCCCGGGCATAATGACGACTTCAGCCGGCAGCGGCTGAAGTCGCCACTCCATACGCACAAATCACTTATCCCACACCCGATCCGGCTACCAGAAACCGAGTCTAGCGGTATTGCCGCCAACGAAAACGCCACGTCAACCCAATCATGAGTGTCCGGTAGCCCTTGTAGTTCCGCACCCTTACTTTTTACCTATAGGATAACTGCGGCGTATATGGTATAATCTCTGTAGATAAAGTATGAATATAGTTTGTTCGAAGAATATCTAAAATATAGTGGTATAGGTGAATGATGGTTACATTAACTCGAAGATGGAGTCTTTGGAACGTCCCACGAACACAAACGCGCCGGTACATTAACGCCGCGCAACAGGCATTAGCACATCGCCGACTTGATATGGTGTTCGAGGGCGCGCCCATAGTACCGTTTGATAATGCGTCGCGCCTGGTCTTTTTCAGCGACGCTCATCGTGGTGACAACAGCCGTACGGACGCTTTCCGCGACAACGAACCGCTCTTTTTGCACGCCCTGCGCCACTACTACGATCAGGGATTTACCTACATCGAGGTCGGAGACGGGGACGAGCTGTGGAAAAATCGCCGCTTCGATACCGTGCGGAAGGCCCACGCGCAGGTCTTTACATTATTCCATCGTTTTGCCGAGAAGCACCGGCTGCATCTGCTATTCGGCAATCACGATATCATCGGGAGTCGCCGCCAGCCGGTGAACAAAGGCGGTTTGATCGCGCGCGAGGGCTTGATCCTGCAACAACGCCGCGGCGGGCAACAAATCTTCGTCACCCACGGCCACCAGGCCGACACAAAAAGTGACATATTCTACCAGGTCAGCCGGATAGCCGTGCGCAACGTCTGGCGACGGTTGCAATTGATGCATTTAGCATCGGTAACCTGCCGTGATGGGGAAGAACACACGCCGCGTTCCTACGAGCAATTCCTCACGAGTTGGGCAGCAGACCGGCAACGAATCCTGGTTTGCGGGCACACACATCGCCCGGTTAGTGCCGCGTATGGCGAAACGCCCTACTTCAACACCGGCTATTGCCTTGCGCCGGGACTTCTCACCGGACTGGAAATCCAGCACGGTGAAATCGGCCTGGTGCGCTGGCGCGCGACGCCGCATAGTACAACACCCTTCCAACGGGAGACCCTGAGCACGCCGCGCCGGTTGAAATACTTCTGGTAAAAAATCCTTTTTGCAAAGCTCACTATTGGCAGTAGAATAATCGGCGGAAGAAAATCCGCCGAATTCTCTACACCAATGGATATCATACCGATTCTCACGACCAAACTCTACATCCCGCCGTCGCACGCCGCGTGCGCGACGCGCGCCCGGCTGTTCGAGCAACTGGAAGCAGGTTTACACCAGGGGCACCGCCTGCTCCTGATCTGCGCCCCGGCCGGTTTCGGCAAAACCACCCTCCTCAGTGAATGGATCGCGGCGAATCTCCAATCTCCAGTCTCCAATCTCCAATTCTGTTGGCTTTCCCTGGACGAGGACGACAACGACTCTACCCGCTTCCTCATGTACCTGCTCGCGGCCCTGGAGACGGCCTATCCCGATATTGGCGCAGACGCGCGGGCGATGATCCAACCGCCGCAGCCACTGCAGCTTACAGCCATCCTCACTGTACTGCTCAACCGCATCGCCGCAACGCTATCAGACGAGAATCTGGTGCTGGTGCTCGACGATTACCACGTCATCGAACAGCCGGCCATCCACGAGATGATCGCGTTTCTGCTCGACCATGCGCCACCCCACATGCACGTAGCAATAGCCACCCGTGTGGATCCTCCCCTATCCCTGGCCCGGCTGCGTGCTCGTCGCCAACTCACCGAACTGCGCGCCGCCGACCTGCGCTTCACGGCGGATGAAGCCACAACGTTCCTCAACCAGGTTATGGGACTGAACCTCGCGCCGGAGAACGTCGCGCTCCTCGCCGCCCGCACAGAAGGCTGGATAGCCAGCCTGCAATTGGCCGCCATCTCCTTGCAACACCGCGACGCGGCGCAAGCCACAACCTTCATCGCCGCGTTCAGCGGCAGCCACCAGCACGTCATCGACTATCTCACCGAAGAGGTACTGGCGCAGCAGCCCTCGGAGACCCTCGAATTTCTCTCACAGACGGCCATCCTAGACCGCCTGACCGCGCCCCTCTGTGATGCTGTGACCGGGCGAGATGACGGAGAGCGCCTGCTGCGCCATTTGGAGCAGGCCAATCTCTTTTTAGCGCCGCTGGATGACGAGCGCCAATGGTATCGCTATCACCGGCTGTTCGCCGACTTTATGCGCAATCGTCTTTATAACGAAACGCCGGAACTGGCGCAAACACTGCACCGTCGCGCCGCTACCTGGCACGCGCAGCAAGCGATGCAGTCCGAAGCCATTGCCCACGCGCTGCGTGCTGCTGATTTCGAAACCGCCGCGCAATGGATCGAGCAGGCAGCGGTGACTTTGCTGATGCGCAGCGAAGCAACCACACTCCTGAACTGGCTCAAAGCGCTACCGCAACCGGTCATCGATGCGCGTCCCACGTTGAACCTGATCTACGCGGAGGTATCGCTCATCGCCGGAGAATTCGCACCCATCGAGACGGCGCTGCACACCGTTGAAACCGCACTGAACCGAGGCGACGTTCCCGCCGAAGAAAAGGATGCCATCGCGAGCCAGGTCACAGCGGTCCGCGCGTATATGGCGACCTTCAGCGGCGATATCCACCAAGGCGTGGCGCTGGCGCGGCAAGCGTTCGCCGCGATCCCTGAAGGGAACGCCTTTTTGCGCAGCGTTATCACCTGGTTGTTGGGTCTCAGCCAATTCTTCGATACGGACACCCTAACGGCGCAGCGCGTCTTCGGCGAGACGCTCGAACTCAGCCAGGCCACCGGCAACACATTGATCGCGTCGTTGTCGCTGTTCGTCTCCGGCTATTTCCTTATCCTGCAAGGGAGGTTGCGCCAAGCGCGCGTCACCTTCGAGCAGGGGCTGGCGTCGTTGACCGGGGATCGGCGCGCCACACCACCGGTCAGCGCCAGCCTGATTTACCAGGGGCTTGCCGAAGTGTTGCGCGAAACAAACGACCTGGAGGCTGCCGCGCAAGCCATCGCCGAATGTATCGCCCTAGGCGAACAATGGGGCAATGCCGAAGTTCTCGTGGATAGTTACGTCGTCCTCAGCCGCATCACCTACGCCCAAGGCGACGAGAAGCGCGCCCGGCAAGCCGTGGAAAAAATCATGGCCTTTGTCCACGAGGACAAAATCTCAAGGCTGACCATACGGCAGATGGAGGCATTCCAGGCGCGGATGCAGGTAGCCTGGGGGGAGTTGGACGCCGCCGCGTTGTGGGTCGAAAAGTGGCGCAACGCTTATGCACAGGAATCGCTGCCGGAGGGCAACATCGCCGTCTTCATCCGCTGGATGGAAGTCTCCGCTCTGGCGCGATACTACCTGGCGCGCGGACGTTTTGCCGCAGCCCTCGAAGTCCTTATTCGCCTGCGCCATCTCGTCAAGGATGCCGGCTGGATGGGCGTCGCCATCGAACTGCTCAGCCTGGAATCCCTGGCGCTGCACGGGCTAGGACAAGGCGAGGCCGCCCACAATACCCTCCACCGCGCACTCATCCTTGCCGCGCCCGAAGGCTACACACGCGTCTTCGTGGACATGGGCGCCGGCATGGCCGAACTGCTGCGAGAAGTGCTGGACAAAGGCATCATGCCGAACTACGTTACCCGGTTATTGCACGAAGTCGAAAGTCAAAAGTCAAAAGTCGAAAGTCAAGAGGGAGAACAGCATGACTTGGGACTTAGGACTTTGGACTATGGACTCATCGAACCGTTGAGCGACCGCGAGCTGGAAATCCTGCGCCTGATCGAAACCGGTATCACCAACCGCGAAATCGCCGCCAAGCTCTACATCGCCATCAGCACCGTCAAGACGCACATCAACAACCTCTACGGCAAACTCGGTGTCAGCAATCGCGTGCAAGCTATAGCGCGAGCGCGCGAACTGGGACTGCTGGCATAATCTTTTCAAACTGAATTACACATAGGATGCGCGCGTTGCTCAACGCGCGCATCCTGTTTTTTCCACCCCCCAAACTCCACCACCTGACGGATGACACTCCACCCCCTTGCGTGCTATGCTGATAATCGAAAGGAATACACAATGCCAGAACAAACAATGCACTATACTATTCGCGTACGCGAACACCTGATCCCGGAACAATGGAAGACGTGGTTCAGCGGCTTGACGCTCGAAATCCTGCCGGGCGGCGACATGCAACTCTCCGGCCCCGTCTCCGATCAGGCGACGCTACACGGCATCCTCACCCGTATCCGCGATCTGGGATTGACATTGCTTTATCTCGAAGGCGTTTCTTTGTCAACGGATTGAACGGATTTTAGCGGATTCTTTTGGAGAGATCAAGATGTCAACACAAACACCAACAACAAACGGTCATTTGGTGGACTTGCGCCAGGTGACGAAGGTGTATAGCAGCGCAGCGGGGGAGTTCGTCGCACTCAAGGGCGTGGACCTCACCGTGCAACCGGGTGAATTCGTCGCCATCGTCGGTAAATCGGGCAGCGGCAAGTCCACGCTCATCAACGTGCTCACCGGCATCGACCGCCCAACTTCCGGTGAGGTATGGATCGATGGGGCCGCCGTCCACACACTCAACGAAGAGCAGCTCGCCCTCTGGCGGGGACGCAGTGTGGGCGTCATCTTCCAGTTCTTCCAACTGCTGCCCACGCTCACCGCCGTCGAAAACGTGCTGCTGCCGATGGACTACGCTGGCGCACTGCCGCGCGCCCAACGCCCGGAACGCGCCATGCACTTGCTGGAGCGCGTTGGCATGGCGGATGTGGCCCACGCGCTCCCAACCACGCTCTCCGGTGGACAGCAGCAAAGCGTCGCCATCGCCCGCGCGCTCGCCAACGACCCGCCCATCATCACCGCCGACGAGCCGACCGGCAACCTCGACTCCAAGACTGCCGACATGGTCTTGCAGTTATTTCAGGAACTGGTGGATGGTGGCAAAACCGTTCTAATGGTCACGCACGACGACGACCTGGCCGCTCGCGCGCAGCGCACAATCGTGTTAGCGGATGGGCTTATCGTGAATGAGAATCTTACCACCAATCTTCACGAATCTACACCAATCCAACTTCCGAATTCGTGAAGATTAGTGTAGATTCGTGGTTTTCTCGGAGGCGACAATGCAAACTCAATCTTTGATCACGCTAAAAAATGTCATTAAGGAATACCGCGGATTGGCCGGGACAGTCGTCGCCCTCAAAGGCATTAGTCTGGACGTGCGGCAGGGCAAGTTCCTCGTTGTCGCCGGCAAATCCGGCGCGGGCAAGACGACGCTCGTCAACGTCCTCGCCGGGTTGGATCGCACAACCGGCGGCGAAATCTGGGTGGATGGCGCGCCTGTGCATCGCTTCGGCCCGGAGAAAGCGGCGCAGTGGCGCGGGCAGACCGTCGGCGTCGTCTTCCAGACGTTCGAGCTGCTGCCCACGCTCAGCCTCGTGCAGAATGTGATGCTGCCGATGGACTTTGCGCGCCGTGCGGGCCATGCCGGAAGTCGCCGACGCCGATGCCCGCCGTGTGCTCGAAGTGCGCGCGCAGGTGGTCTCAACGGATTCAACGGATGGAACGGATAGCCATCCGGTGAATTCCGCGCAATCTGTCGAGATGACTTTGCGCGTTTTCGCTGTGCGCGACTACGACGCGATGCACGTGGACCTGATTTTCCCCACTTCTGGGGAGGAGGGGTCAGAGGCCTGGCCGCCGCCGGAGCGAGAAATCCTCATCGAACGTTCCGCGCTGGCCGTGCTCGGCGCCCGCGTGGGCGACACGCTGCGCATCGAACTGCCCGGCGGTCGCGTACGGCATCTGCGCATCGCCGGGCTGGCCCACGATATGGTGCAGGTCCCGGCGCAATTCGACGGCACACCCTACGGCTACATCGTCTTCGAAACGCTGACGTGGTTCAGCGAGCCGTATGGCTTCAACGAACTGCACGTGCGGGTTACCCCCCCCTCAATCCCCCCCACAGGGGGGGAAGAACCGTCTTCCCTACAAGCGGGGGAAGCTATCTCCCCCCTTCGGGGGGGGCTAAGGGGGGGAGCCGCGCCGCCGTCAACACCGTCAAAGACAAAGCTGAACAGAATGGCTTCACCATCCCGCTCTCGCTGACGGTGGAACCGGGTACACTGCCGCTCGATGACATCCTGGACGCCGTCCTGCTGCTGATGGGCGCGCTGGGCGTGCTCGCGCTCTTCCTCAGCGTCTTCCTCATCCTCAACACCGTCTCCGCGCTGCTGGCCCAGCAAAAGCGGCAAATCGGTGTGATGAAGGCCATCGGCGCGCGCACCGGGCAGATTATGGGCATGTACCTGACGCTGGCGTTGCTGTACGGCCTGTGCGCCCTGCTCGTCGCCGTCCCGTTGAGCGGCGTAGGAGCGCGTGCCCTCAGCGCCTTCATCGCCGGGATGTTCAACTTCGACCTGCTGGAAGTGCGCCTCCCGCCAACCGCCATGATCATCCAGATTGCCGTGGGGGTGCTCGTCCCGCTGCTGGCGTCACTGCCGCCTTTCCTGGCGAATCTGCGCGTTACGGCGGCGGAAGCGCTGCGGGTGGGCTACCAATCCGGCAAGGGCAGCCTCGGCGCGGGCTGGATCGACCGGTTACTTTCGGGCACGAACCTGTGGTTTGCACGCCACACCCTGCGCCGCCCACTGCTGCTCTCCCTGCGCAACACCTTTCGCAGCAAGGGCCGGCTCGTGCTCACGCTCATCACGCTGACACTCGGCGGCGCGATCTTCATGGGCGTCTTCAGCGTGCAGGCATCGCTCGACCAGACGCTCAACGACCTGCTGTGCTGGTGGGGGTTCGATGTACTGGTCATCCCCGCCCGCCCCTACCGCGCGGACAAGATGATCCAGGCCGCGCTGGACGTGCCGGGCGTCGTCGCTGCCGATGTGTGGTTCCAACTGCCCGCGCGCCGCGTGCGCCCGAACGGCGTCGAAAGCGACAACCTCTATTTCTTTGTCCCACATCCCGGCTCGCCGTTGGTACCATCGCCCAAAATGCTCGCCGGACGCTGGCTGTTGCCGGAGGACGAGAACGCCGTGGTGCTCAACGCCCTCGCCATGAAAGAAGAGCCGGACACCGAGGTCGGCAGCGAGATCGTGCTGAAAATCATGGGACGCGAACGGACTTACCGCGTCGTCGGCGTCTGCATGGGGATTCTGATGCCGATGGGCTACGCGCCCTACCCCTACGTCGCGCGGACGACGGGACAGGTAGGTTTGGGCGGCGCGGCACTGATCCAGCTAGAACACCACGACACGGACACAATCGCCGCCACTGCCGCCGCTCTGGAAGCGCACTTCGAGCGCGTTGGGCTGCGGGTGAGCGCTACGCAGACCGTCAACGGCGGGCGCGAGGAGGCGGGAACCAGCTTCGGCATCATCATCGCCCTGCTGATGGTGATGGCGGTGTTGCTGGCGCTGGTGGGCGGGTTGGGGTTGATGGAGTCGATGAGCATCAACGTGCTGGAGCGCGCGCCAATCGGCGCGCAGATCGCCGCAGCGCAAGCCAACGTCCAGACCACGCTGGCACAGCGTGACGCCGTGCAGGCGCAGCTCGATCTGGCGCGGTCCGGCGCGACCGCCGCAACGATCGCTGTCGCAGAAGCCGCCGTCCGCGAGGCCGAGGTAGCGCTGGCTGCCGCCCGCACCTTGCTCGCCGACCTGACGTTGGCGGCTCCCTTCGACGCGGTCGTGAGCGACACCGCCGTCCACCCCGCAGACGTTGTCGCGCCCGGCAACGCCCTCGTCACCCTGGCGACGCTCGACGCGCTGCACGTCCGCGCCAAAGACCTGAGCGAACTCGACATCGCGCGCGTGACCGAGGGCCAACCCGTCCGCATCACTTTCGACGCCCGGCCCGACGCGGCGTTCCCCGGACGTGTCACCCGCATCGACCGCCAGGGCCAGGATTACCTGGGCGACGTGATCTACCCCGTCTTCATCGAACTGGACGCCATGCCGGACTGGGCCATGTGGGGGATGACGGCGAATTGTGAGGTGCAAATGGCAAATGGCGAATGGCAAACGGCAAATCAACCAATCAACAATCAACCAATCAACAATCCAATCATCATTGCCGAAGCCGTGATCGAGCCGGAACGGTGGGCTGAAGCGCGGTTCAGCATCCCCAGCAAAGTCGTCGAAGTGGTGGCGCAACCGGGGATGCGCGTAGAGGCCGGGGACGTGCTGGCGCGCCTCGATGCGACGCACGTAGCCGCCGCTGTGCGCCAAGCCGAAGCGACGCTGGCGACGGCGCAGGCGGGGTTGGCGCTGGCGCAAGCCGGACCGCGCCCGGAGGCCATCGCCGCCGCCGAAGCGCAGGTCGCCGCCGCCGAAGGCGACGTAGCACGGGCCATCGCGCTGCGCAATCAGTGGACCGTTGCCGGACGCAATGCACAGGTCGCCGCCGTGCGCGCACAGCTCGAAGCGGCGCAGGCCGAAAAGCGCCAACTCGAGGCGCAATGGCAGTGGGCCAACAACGGCGGGGACGACAAGCGCGCCCAGACGCTCCGCGAGCAGATCGCCGTCGTCGAGCAGAAGATCGCCGCTGCTGAGACGCGGCTCGCCGCAATCCCGCGCGTGTTCGCCGCCCAGGCGCAGGCCGCCGATGCGGGCGTCCACGTCGCCGAAGCACAGTTCGCAGCCGCACAGGCGGAGCTTGCCCTGACACAGGCCGGGCCGCGCGCCGAGGAGGTTGCTGCGGCGCAGGCCGCCGTCCGGCAAGCGGAAGCCGCGCTTGCCGCCGCTCAAGTCGCTCTGACGCACACCGAACTGCGCGCCCCATTCGCCGGCACGGTCACGCAAGTGTACGTGGAAACCGGAGACATCGTCACGCCGGAACGTCCCGTCGTTGTATTAGCAACACTCGACCGGTTGCGGGTACGCACCCGCGATGTGCTAGAGAACGACGTGAGCTACGTCAGCGTGGGGCAAGCGGTCACGGTCGAGGTGGACGCGCTGCCGGAGACCGCGTTCGCCGGACGTGTGGCGCAGATCGAACCACAGGGCGTCCTCTATCGCGGCGACGTGGCTTTCCCCGTCATCATCGCATTGGATACGCCATCGCCGATGCTGTTGTGGGTGATGAAGGCCGTGGTGGAAATCACTCCCTGACGATTTAACCCTTGCGAAGGTGTGCAAACCGGTTTGCCTTAACCTTCGCAAGGGTAGCTCACAAAGTATTAGCATTTCATTAGATTTTAGCACTCTCCCCTCGAGAGTGCTTGACAAACGCTATGAAACGTGTTATCATTTGGAGTAGATTGGCACTCTATAGCATCGAGTGCTAAAAGTACACACGAAAAATCTAAATTCATCAAGTGGAGGTAAGTCATGAGCGTAAAGATTCGACCCTTGAACGACCGTGTAGTTGTGGAACCCGTCGAAGAGGATGAGATGACCTTCGCCGGTGGGCAGTTGGTGCTCCCCGACACGGCCAAAGAAAAGCCCCAACAAGGCAAAGTCCTGGCCGTCGGTCCCGAAGTAGAAGTAGAAAACGAAGATGGCAAAGTTGTCGGCCCGCAGGTGGGCGACCTGGTGATCTACGCGAAGTACGCCGGTACGACGTTCAAGACCCGCGATGGCAAGGAAATGTTGATCTTGCGCGTGGACGACATTCTGGGTGTCGTTGAGGAGTAATTCCTCACAACCTACATTAATCAATAATCTTCTTTGAATAAGGAGTCAAAAATGGCTAAGCAATTACAATTTGGTAGTGAAGCGCGCACGGGACTTAAGCGCGGTATGGATGTTTTGGCAAACGCCGTTGTGACCACCCTGGGTCCCAAGGGCCGCAACGTTGCGTTGGACAAGAAATGGGGGTCCCCTACCATCACCCACGACGGTGTAACCGTCGCGAAAGAAATTGAACTGGAAGACCCTTTCGAGAACATGGGCGCCCAGCTTTTGAAGGAAGCCGCGACCAAAACCAATGACATCGCCGGTGACGGCACCACTACCGCGACCCTCCTGGCGCACGTCCTCATTGAAGAGGGTATGAAGAACGTGGCCGCGGGCGCGAACCCGATGCTGCTCAAGAAAGGCATCCTCACCGCCGCCGAGAAGGTCGCCGATGCGATCAGAGAAGCGGCCGTCGAGGTCAATACCAAGGAAAACATCGCCGACGTCGCCGCCATCTCTGCGCAGGAGCGCGAGATCGGTGAGTTGATCGCCGAAGTGATGGACAAAGTCGGCAAAGACGGCGTCATCACCGTGGAAGAGTCCAAGGGCCTCGAGTTCGAGACCGAGTACGTCGAAGGTATGCAATTTGACCGCGGTTACATCAGCCCGTACTTCATCACCAACCCGGATAGCATGGAAGCCAACATCGAGGACGCCTATATCCTCATTCACGACAAGAAAGTGTCCGCTGCGCAAGACCTGGTCCCCATTCTGGAGAAGCTGGTGCAGAAGGGCGCGCGCAACCTCGTCATTATTGCGGAAGACATCGATGGCGAGGCGCTGGCAACCCTGGTAGTCAACAAACTGCGCGGCCTGCTGACCGCGCTGGCGATCAAGGCCCCCGGCTTTGGTGACCGCCGCAAGGCTATGCTGCAAGATATCGCCACCCTCACCGGTGGGCACGTCATCACCGAGGAAGAGGGCCGCAAGCTCGACAGCGCCACCCTCGCCGACCTGGGCCGCGCCGACAAAGTCATCTCCACCAAGGACGAAACGACCATCGTCGGTGGGCACGGCGAAGATGCGCATATCCAGGGCCGCATCGAGCAGATCAAGAACGAGATGGAGCACTCCACCTCCGATTACGATCGTGAGAAGCTGCAAGAGCGTCTGGCGAAGTTAGTCGGCGGCGTTGCCATCATCCGCGTGGGTGCAGCGACCGAGACCGAGCTGAAGGAAAAGAAGCACCGCGTCGAGGACGCGCTGAGCGCGACCCGCGCCGCCGTCGAAGAGGGTATCGTCCCCGGTGGTGGTGTGGCGCTGCTGAACGCGATGACCGTCCTGAAAAGCATCAAGATGGATTATCCCGATGAGCAAACCGGCGTGACCATCCTCAAGAAGGCGCTGGAAATGCCCCTCCGCAGGATCGCGGAAAACGCTGGTGAAGATGGCGCCGTGATTCTGGCGGAAGTACGCCGCAAGCAGAGTTCGAAGAAGAATAATCACATTGGTTACGACGTGATGACGGGTGAGTATCTCGATATGCTGGATGCCGGCATCATCGACCCCGCCAAGGTGACCAGAGGCGCGCTGCTCAACGCTGCTTCCGTTGCCGCGATGGTGCTCAGCACCGAAGCGCTCATCACCGACATTCCCGAGCCCGAATCCCCCGCGCCCGCCGGCGGGCCAGGTGGCGGTATGGGCGGAATGTACTAAACCGCTAAATAGAATCGAATCACAACATTCAGGGGGCGCGAACTTCGCGCCCCCTTTTCGTTATACCCCCGGCGGCAGCAATGGTGGAATAGCAAAAATTGCGCTATTATTGATGTGGCATCACACCGATGAGCTAACGGCACACCAGCCGGGCGGAAGCGATGCGGCGGAGGACAGATGAGTTACGAACAGGCGCTAATCCCCTTGGGTGTCAACGTCCAGAAGCGCAGTCCGCTGCCAGGACGCGCACCGCACGCCTGCGCCAGTGAACAACCGCGGCACCCGTCGGCGCACGCCTCCGGCACGGCGAGGTAACCGCCGTCGACCAACTGCCCCAGCATCTGCTCGACCAGCGGCGTGGGGACGGCCAGCACCTCCGCCAGTTCTTGTGGGGTGCGGTAGACGTCGTCGTGGATCAACGCCAGCAGCGCCTTGAGCATCTCAGCCCCCCGCCAATAGCGTGCCAACCTGGTAGACGAGGATACCCGCCCCCAACGAGATCACGAGCATCAATCCCAGGCTGAGCAGCGTCCACGCCCAGGACGTCTCCTGTTTGACCGCCGCCACCGTCGCGACGCAGGGGATGAAGAGCATCTGTACGACCAGGAAGCCCAACGCCGCCGGCGCGCTGATCAATGCCGGCAGCACGGCCTCGAAGTCGCCGTAAAGCACGCCGAGCGTGGCGATGGCGTTCTCCTTCGCCACAAAGCTGGTCAGCAGCGCCACCATGAGCGTCCAGGGCAGGCCCATCGCTACGCCAAGCGGCGCCAAGCTTTTCCCAATCCACGCCAGGTAGCTCTGCGTCACGTCGCCGTTAGCGGGGAAGTACGAGAGCAACCACACCACCACCGACGCGGCCAGGATCACCGTGCCGGCCTTCTGCAAGAAGGCGACGACGTTCTGCCAGACGTACAGGCCGATGCTGCGCGCGTTCGGCAGGTGATAGAGGGGGAGTTCCATGATGAACATCGCCTGCTCGCCTTTGAGCACCACACGATGGAAGACGATGCCGAGAACGGCGAGCACGCCCAGGTTGACGGCGACCAGCCCCCAGGCCACCCACACCGCTCCCTGGCCGAAGAAGACCGGCGCAAGCACGGCGACCACCGCCATGCGCGCGGTGCAGGGGATCAACGGGGCCAGCAGGATGGTGAGCCAGCGCGCACGCTTCGTCTCGATGATGCGTGTGCCCAGAATCGCCGGTACGTTGCAACCAAAGCCGAGCAGCAGTGGCAAGAAGCTCTTGCCGTGCAGTCCCATCGCGTGCATGAACCGGTCGGTGATGTAGGCCGCGCGCGCCATGTAGCCGGTATCTTCGAGGAAGCCCAGCACGGCAAAGAAAATCACCAGGATCGGCAGGAACGTCACGACCATCCCCGCGCCGCCGATCAAGCCATCCGCGATAAGATCGACCGTCCAGTGCGGGAGAGCGCCCTGCAGTGCGTCGTGGAGCACCACCGCGCCCTGCCGGATCAGTGCATCCAGCCAGCCCTGTAGCGGCGAGCCGATGGCATAAGTCAACCAAAAGACCACCGCCAGCACGCCCAACAGCGCCAGCGTCCCCCACAGCGGATGCGTGAGCACACGATCCAATCGCGCCGTTAACCCCATCGGACCAACCTTCGGACGCACGACCGCGGCGCGAATCATCCGGCTGATCCAAGCATAGCGCGCCCCGGCAATGTCGAGGATCGCGTCCTCGTGATGCAGCAGGGTATTGTGGACGCGCGACCACACGTCTTCAGGGAGTGCGGCTTGCATCAAAGCCACGATTTCGTCGTCACCTTCCAGCAGTTTCAAGGCGATCCAATCCGCCGGATAGGGCTGCGGGACGTAAGCAGCGATCCACGTGATAAGCTGCTCCAGCACCGTCTGGTGCGCGGGTAGAATCACCGGGCGGTGTGGGTTGTAGGGATAAGTGCCATCGAACACTGCGACCACAGCGTCCAGCAGTCCCTCATAGCCTTGGCCCTTCGTCGCTGACATCGGCACCACCGGAATCCCGAGCGCGGCTTCCAACACACGCGGCTCCACCTGGATGCCCTCCTGCGCAGCCACGTCCATCATATTCAAAACTAACACCACCGGTGCGGGGAGAAGCAACAGTTCGGCCAACAAATACAGGCTGCGCTCCGGGATCGCCGCATCGACGACGGCGACCACCACGTCAGGGCGCTCGTGGAGGATGTAATCGCGTGCCACCCGCTCCTCCACGGAATTCGCCGTCAGACTGTAGGTTCCCGGCAAGTCCACAAAATCAAACTGTGTTTCGCCACGCGTGCAGCCGCCAGTTTTCTGTTCCACTGTCTTTCCTGGCCAGTTACCGACGTGCTGATTCATCCCGGTCAAGCCGTTGAAAATGGTCGACTTTCCCACGTTCGGCTGCCCCGCCAACGCCACCTTGATCGTGGCACATTCTACGGCGTGCGAGGCTGCTTCGGTCTCAATTCTGTCTAAGCGCTGCATCGCCATTCTCCGCCAAATAAACCATGATATGGTTGGCTTCACCGCGTCCGAGCGCTACTTGTGTCTCCCGTACCGAGACGATCAGCGGGCCAATGCCGTGATTGCGCGTGACCGTCACCGTTGCACCCGGCGTGAACCCGAGCGCCGCCAACCGTGAAACAAAACGATGTCCGCCGCGCAACTGGTGGATCAACCCAATTTGCCCCGGCTGCAACGTTGTCAATGGAACCATAAAAATACCTCCGACGAAGAAGATGAGTACGACTTACTGGAAGCAGACATCTTGTACACCCAGTACGTCTCCAATCACTCAGAAAATCTCCACCCAGATCACATCCGCGCTTTCCGGTGGGATACCTAGCAACCGCTCCTCTACCTGAACGACGATCTCGTCGTCCTGCTGTTCAACGATAGTCACCTGGCATCCAGGCAACAGCCCCCACGCCTGTACATCGCGCAGAACGTCACCAGACTCCGGCGCAATGCGCGTCACCCGCCCCTGCGCCCCTAGGGTCGCCTGGCTCAGGCAAATATCGTTATACTGGCGTTCACTAGGTGGGAGCGGCTCACCATGGGGACAGCAAACCGGGTCCCCTAACATCGTCGCCAGGCGCTCCGTCACGGACTCGGGAGCCGCGTGTTCAAGCGCGCCCGCGATCTCGTGAGCCTCGGCCCAGGGCACATCCAACGTGTCCGTGAGGAAACGCTCCCACAGGCGATGCCGGCGCAACAAAGCCAGCGCCACCGCCTCGCCCTGCGCGTTCAAGGTGACACCGCGATAGGGATAATAGCGAATCCAACCTTGTTGAGACAACTTCTGAACCATCTCATGAATCGAGACCGGCGAGAATCCGAAATGTTCTCCCAATGCCGAGAGAGGCACAGGTGACTCAGGATCGTCCCGCAAGCGGTAAATGGCCCCCAGGTAATCCTCTACACGTTCTCGCACTGCGACATTGCTTTCCATAATTGTCCTCTCTTAAAAAATTATAAGGTATACCTTATAATAAAATAATTATAACATCGATCCCGACAACATCAAGCGCAATGTAACTACGGAGCTATGGCTATCGCATTTGAAGACAAAGACGACAAAAGTTTCACGTGGGATTGTGTTGATCAAGCGCCACGTTAAACGAGAAACGCGCCAAATGCGGGGGGACTGCACCACGGCTACATTTATCTTGCTCTTTCAAGTATCGGTGTTATCATAAAATTTAAGATTATGGAAACTGAAGACATACTCCAAACCTTGCCAAAGCGTCCGGCCCGTCACTGCCCGGTGTGCGGTGCACGGGTGGCCGAAGAGGCAAAAGTCTGCCTGATGTGCGGCGCGACTTTGGAAGAAGAATCCGAAGTCGAGGCACCACCGCCGAGCACCGGCCCACAGCGGATGAAACCGGTGCAGATCATCATCATGGCCGTTGTGGCCGTGATTATCCTCGCAGGTTCGGTCATGCTAGGGTTGCGGCTTACCCAGGGCCAATTTAATGCGCCGGCTGAACTGCCCACCTTTACCCCTACCGAGACGAGTGTGCCCACCTTCACCCCGACAGCGACACGGACAGCGACACCCACCCTCACACCCACACCCGTTTCAACGCCCACACCGCAGCCGCCACAGACTTATACCGTGCAGCCAGGGGATACGCTGCTTGGCATAGCTGTAGAATTCGATATCACTGTCGAAGAGCTTAAAGACTTCAACAACCTGGTTTCTGACGATATCGGTGCGGGGGACAGCTTGCTCATCCCGCCACCCACGCCTACACCTGGCCCAACCCCTACCTTCGATCCTGGCGAACCGACCTTGACGCCCGCGCCCTATCTCCTTCACACCGTACGCCGGGGAGACACTTTGTCAACCATCGCTGAGAATTATCCTGGCGTGAGCGTTGACGACATTCGCCGGGCTAATGACATACCCGAAAATGCCGAAACGATCCGGCCCGAACAGGTGCTTGTCATCCCGCAATACACGCCGACGCCGGAATCCAATGCTGCGGTGGTCATCGGCAGCGGTATGCCCACACCGGTGATGGCTTACACCGCCCCGGAGATGCTCTATCCACCGGACAATGCCACGTTCACCGGGCCGGATGCCAACATCATCCTGCAATGGGCCTCTACCGGCATCCTCACCGAGAAGGAATTCTACAAGCTCGAATTTATCATCCCAACGGCAGAAGGGAAGACTACGATCAACGTCTACCAACGCTCGACCGCCTGGCGGGTTCCAAAGGATCTCTTTCCCCCAGCCGACAACGAGGACCGCGTCTACGCATGGCGTGTCAGTGTCGTGCGCCAGGTCACCAGCGGGAGTGATCCCACCTACAAAGTCATCGGCCTGACAGGTAGACGTCGTACGTTCATCTGGGATGTCACCGCGCCGTGAGCCAAAGATGCATACGAAAATGCGTACTATGACGAAGGGAGAAAACGATGCAGAGAACCAACAAAGTGATCGCCGAGTTTTTCGCGCAAGGGTATCGTGTGTCGGGAACTTACGTCGTCACCAGACGGCCCCTGGCCGACGAGATTTATGATCCGACGACCAACTATCTGCAGTTGGAAGAGGCTTACCTTTCGCCCATTATGGATCCCGCCAAAATCAGTGCCTACTACACACTCACTCTCTTCGATAAATCAAATCTGGACTTCGTGCTGACGGTTGATAAAAAAGATGGGCTGCGGCGCGATCAAACGTATGGTATGGGAACGTATCAGTTATCCATCTGTCTCACCGTTCCATTTTTTGAGATCACCGGGCAGCTATATCTGATCAACAGAAACTTCAATCCGCGAATCTATCTTAGCTCGGATGCGGGGATTTTCATTAGCCTGTTGGACGTAACTGCGCGCTCCACTTTCAACCCCGATGTCAGCTATCAGGGAGCCGTAGCACTCATCAACCGCGCGCATATCAGTTTCTTCGGCGAAACAGCCAGTTAGTCACGAGGAGGCAAATCATGTCCCGAATCCTGATCATTGATGACAACTACGATATGCTCAGTATGCTCCAAATGATCCTGGAAAAACAAGGAAAGCACGAAGTCATCGCCTGTACCAATGGACAAGAAGGCCTAGAGGCAGCTTTCAACGAGTTGCCAGATGCTGCCCTCGTCGATGTGATGATGCCAGGTATGAGCGGCTACGATGTGGTCAAACAGCTCCGCGCCGACGCCCGCACTGAAGGGATAGGTATCATCATCCTCACAGCGCGTGGACAGTCTGTCGATCGTGAGGCCGCGCTGGCGGCCGGGGCGGACGATCATATGACCAAACCCGCCAACGTCGACGAGTTGCTCAAACGCATTGATGAGCTACTAGACCGGGACAAGGTGAAGGGGCAAGCCGTCAACGCTATGACGTTGCCGGTCTTCAGCGTGAAGGGAGGGGTAGGCGTCACCACACTCGCCATCAATCTGGCAAACGTGCTTCAGCAAATCGCCCCTACTGTGCTGTTGGATTTGGCTCCGACCATTGGACAATGCGCGTTCTCCCTGGGCATGCGCCCGGAGAAACACTGGGGACATTACCTCGAAAACCGCAGCACACCGGTTGCCTCTCTGCTGCAAAAGCACCCCACCGGGCTACAAGTGCTCCTCGCCCCACCGCTTCCAGGGCAATACAGATGGCCGAATGCAGACGCGGTTGCTGCTATCCTCACACAACTTACAGCAATGGCGCGCCTGGTCATCGTCGATATGCCGCCGCTGCTCAATCCAGCAACGCAAGCTGTGCTGGCGCAAGCACATCGCATCCTCCTGGTCAGCGGCGATGACGCGCTGGGCATTCAAGTCACGCGCGCCACCTTGCAGGCCCTCCAGGAGTGGAAAGAACGTCTAGTGATCATCCGCAACGCCGCTGCACCAGGGCCGCGTCCTCCTGCCGAAGCCGTTCAGAAGGCATTGCGCGTCCCGCTGGCAGTCGATATTGCCTATGACCCGGCACAAGTCACTGTGGCTGCCAAAGGGCTACCGTTAGCCGCGGTGCAGCCCAAAACACCTCTCGTCCTGGGCGTGAAGCGCATCGCGCAACTGTTGTTAGCTCGGTAAAAGCGCTATATTCTAACAAAAAAGGACGCGAGACGTTTGGTCTCGCGTCCTTTTTCAATATCAGGGTCAGAAAGGCAGCACTACACGCCCCAACATCACCAGAAACAAAAATCCAATCACAGCAACGTCCAAAAACATCAGCACAGCGAGGAAGAAAATCTGCCAGGGTAACAGTCCGAATACGTGGCGCGAGCGCGTCTGTCTGGCCGCAGGGGCAGGGTCCTCCTCTACGGCGACCTGGCTGCGCAAATCGGCCATCAGATCCTCGTCTTCGAACGCGACTTGAGGTTGTGCCACAGATGCCTGAGGTTGCACCGCACTCGCTTGAGGCTCCACTACGGCCGCCAGGAGTTGGTCGTCATCCTCATCCTCCGGAGCGGATACTAGACCCGCCAACCAATCAGGCATATCATCGCTCATCTGCCGGCCTCCTTGAGAGCAGTCAAATAGTCTTGAGTCCCGTAGTCCTTAGTCGGATAGTCTGCTGCTTGTACTGGGTCAGGGCTATGCTACAATCACTGACCCAAAACACAGGAATCAACACTTATGTCAGTAGGATACCGCAGAAGGGAGACAATGTCAACTTGACCGCGCGGTTACCTCATGAATTCTACGCCCGCGATACGCTCGACGTCGCCCGTGACCTGCTCGGTAAGCGACTGGTGCGGCTGGATGAAGGCACACGCCTTGCCGGACGCATCACCGAAGTCGAAGCCTACATCGGCGAGGACGATCGCGCCAGTCACGCCAGTCCCGGCCCCACCGCCCGCAACGCGCCGATGTATGGCCCACCCGGCCACTCCTACGTCTACCTGATCTACGGCGTTCATCATTGCCTCAACGTCGTCACCGAACGCGAGGGGTTCCCGGCGGCGATCCTTATCCGCGCGATAGAACCGCTGGAAGGGTTGACGATCATCCAGGAGCGACGCGGCTTGCAAGGACGTTCCACGACTCTCACCTGTGGCCCGGGCCGGGTCTGCCAAGCCCTAGGCATCGACCGCACGCTCAATTACTGCGACCTCTGTACTCCAGATGCACTGTTGTGGATCGAAGACGCCGCGCCCGTCCCAGAGACGGCAATCGCACACAGTCCCCGCATCGGTGTGCGCGGCGATCCACGGGCTATCGAAGCACGCTGGCGTTTCTACATCCGGGATAGCGCATGGATCAGCGGTTCACGCAAATTCAATCGTCAATGGAGTAAAAAGTAGACCACAACCAAGCCATCCTCACGTCAATTTATGCGCCAAAATCTCTTCCAGCGTCGGGCGTCCGATCACCTGCAATTCATAGCGCACGCGCTCCATCGGGTGCTGGATCTTGAGCAGGCGCGTCAGATCAATCGGCGTGCCAACGACGACCAAATCACATGGTGTGTTGTTGATCGTCACTTCCAGGTCGCGCATCTGCTCATGCCCGTAACCCATCGCCGGTAAAATTGCGCCGGTATTCGGATATTTCTGGTATGTGGCAATAATTGACTCGACTGCGTATGGCCGTGGATCGATGATCTCCGCTGCGCCGAACCGCTGGGCGGCCACGTAACCCGCGCCGTATGACATTTCTCCGTGCGTCAGCGTCGGACCATCCTCCACGACCAGCACGCGCTTGCCACGGATCGCCTCCGGGTTTTCGACAAACAGCGGTGAGGCCGCCTCGACGATGATGGCGTCAGGATTGACCGCGCTCGCGTGCTCGCGCACGCACCTGATACCCGCATAGTCCGCCGTATCGATCTTGTTCAGTAAGATCACGTCGGCGGCGCGCAAGTTCGTCTCGCCGGGATAGTATGCCATTTCGTGCCCGGGGCGATGCGGGTCCGCTACCGTGATCCACAGATCGGGCTTGAAGAAGGGGAGGTCGTTATTGCCGCCATCCCACACAACAATGTCGGCCTCTTTCTCTGCCTCACGCAAGATCGCCTCGTAATCCACTCCGGCGTACACAATCACACCCCGGTCGATGTGTGGTTCGTACTCTTCACGCTCCTCAATCGTGCAGTCGTGGGCGTCCAAATCCGCGTAAGTCGCAAATCGCTGCACGGCCTGCTTCACCAAATCCCCGTAAGGCATCGGATGGCGCACGGCGACGACCTTCTTCCCCAGACTCTGTAACACGTCACACACGTGACGCGTCGTCTGCGACTTGCCGGAACCGGTGCGCACAGCGCAGACGGCGACGACCGGCTTGGAACTCGGCAGCATCGTGTACTTGCCACCCAACAGGATAAAATCAACACCCAGCGCGTTGACCAACGAAGCTTTGTGCATCACGTATTCGTGCGGCACATCGGAATACGCAAAGATGACCTGATCGACGTCATGCTGATGAATGAGTGTCGCCAAATCGGCTTCTGGGTAGATCGGGATCCCCTCAGGATACAGGCGTCCGGCCAATTCGGCGGGATACCGGCGGCCTTCTATATTCGGGATCTGCGTCGCGGTGAAAGCCACCACCGTGTACTTAGTGTTATCGCGGAAATAGGTATTGAAATTGTGAAAGTCACGCCCGGCGGCGCCCATAATCACCACACGAATCGTTTCCATATCCAAAACTCCTTTTTCAAAAATTGCGCTGCTGATTTTGCAGTGCGATAACAACGCTCCTCCTAATCTACCGCACTCCATCTCAAACAACAAGTGAAATTCGAGAAAAAAGGGGCGCAATTCCTCACATCGGAATTGCGCCCCTGCCTAATGAGCAAAATATGCTAACGGGATCAAGATTGTTCTTTGACAGACACCCTGAGAGCCGCCATGATCTCGGTCTGCATCGGCACCAACGCGCCCAACACCCCGTTGACGAAGCGCGGCGCACTATCGGAGCCATAACGTTTAGCCAACTCCACCGCCTCGTTGATCGCCACTTTGACGGGGACTTCCCCGAGCGTGAACTCATAGAGCGCCATACGCAGCAGGTTGCGGTCGATGATGGCCACCTGATCTAATGGCCATTCCGGCGCGTGGGATTGAATATATTGATCCAGTACATCACGGCAACGCATCACCCCGACGACCAATCGACGGGCGTAAGTTTCCACGCGCGGCAGTGGCTCGGTATCGGCGAAACGCTGGGTCAACGCATCACCAATGGGATGCGCCACAAGATCAATCTCGTAAAGAACCTGGAGCGCTAACTGGCGGGCCAGGCGACGCTCACCTTTCATACAATCAACCTCTTCAACACGCCGAAATACGCGCCCGCGCGAAAATTCGCAGTGGCGCGCAAACCTACATCAGTTATCGAGAGCCTCAAGCTGTTTCTCCGACTGAGGATAAACCACATCCTCGATGTGAACGTTAACCGCATCGACAGGCATACCGATCATGTTCTGAATGGCGCGCGTGACTTCGTATTGCACAGCACGCCCCAGGCGCAACAAGCTGATGTCCGGGCCGGCAACAACGGACAGGTCTACCGTCACTTTGCCGGCATCCACTTGGATGACGACCGATTTGCCCTGCAGCCCCAAAATGCGATCCACGTCCTTCTCGACGAGTTGCTCCACGCCGGGCACACTCAAAGCCGAGAACCGCGCAATCGTTTCGAGCACTTCGGGTTCTACCGTGACCATACCGGAAATGGCTCCTGTTTCCATGCCAACCTCCTACATACTCAAACCACCATCAACCGGCAGCACCGCGCCGGTGATGTAAGACGCCGCATCCGAAGCTAAAAACACCACGGTATGCGCAACGTCCTCAGCAACACCAAATCGTCCCATAGGAATCAGTGCCCGCAACTGCTCGCGCAGTCCCTCATCCAGCGCTGCAGTCATATCGGTCATAACGAATCCCGGCGCGACTGCGTTGATCGTGATGCCTCGCGCGGCAAACTCGCGCGCCATACTCTTGGTCAGGCCGATCAAACCGGCTTTCGCTGCCGAATAGTTCGCTTGCCCCACCTGTCCCATCAATCCCGAAACCGAGCTGATGTTGATGATACGCCCCGCACGCTGGCGCACCATCAAACGCACCGCTGCTTTGCTGGTGTTGAACGCGCCCTTGAGGTTCACGCGCAGCACCTCATCCCAATCCGCTTCCTGCATCCGCAGAAGGAGGGTATCCCGCACGATGCCGGCGTTATTGACGAGAATATCGAGTCGTCCAAGCACGTCAACCGTCGTTCCTACCAACGTTGCCGCCTGGTCGAAATCGCCCACGTCGGCAGGCAATGCTACGGCACGCCTTTCCAGCCTCACAATCTCGGATACAACCTGCGTCGCCGCCTCCGCGTTACGCGTATAGTTGACGGCGACGTCGGCGCCTTGCCGCGCCAGTTCGAGCGCAATCGCGCGACCAATCCCGCGCGAACCGCCGGTAACGAGCGCCACTTTGCCTTCCAAAGTCAACATCTCTACGGCCTCCTATGCCTCAGTGCCAAGCGCAACGCAGGGCGCTAACGCCTCCAATGCCTCGGCGCGCGCATCGGGCAACGTCCGCCGCACCATACCGGTGAGCACATCCTTCGGCCCAACCTCGACAAAATGATCCACGCCCTGCTCCGCCATCCACAACAGACTCTCCCGCCAGCGCACCGGCGACGTGAGTTGGCGCAACAGCGCCTGGCGGATCTCATCCGGCGTAGAGACCGGCGCGGCTGTCGCGTTTAACACAACAGGCATCTCCGGTGCACGCAACGGCACAGCAGCCAAAAGATCGGCAAACGCCGTTTGTACTTCGCTCATCAAGACGCTGTGTGGCGCAACGCTGACCGCCAGACGCCGTATCCGCCGTACACCGTGCTCTGCCGCGAGTGTCATCGCCGCGTCCAACGCCGGGAGCGCACCAGAGATCACCACCTGCCCAGGGCAGTTATCGTTGGCAATCACCAGCGGCTGCCCCGATGCAGCGGTCGCAGCATCGCAAAGTGATTGCGCTGCCGCCAACGTCGCACCCAGGAGCACGGCCATACCACCTGGCGCGCTTTCGCCTGCGCGTGTCATCAACCGCCCGCGTTCGGCGACCAGGTGCAGGCCGGCGTCAAAATCCAACGCCCCAGCCGCCGCCAGCGCGCTAAATTCCCCCAGACTATGCCCGGCGACGAAGACTGGTGGCGGCAGCATCGCTTTGGCCGCCTGCCACATCGCTAAGGCAATCACAAACAACGCGGGCTGTGTGAACTCGGTTTGGTTCAACTGCGCTTCTGGTCCCGCAAAACACAGCTCGGTCAGTTTATAACCCAGAGACGCATTCGCTCTATCACAAAATATCCGGGCCTCTGACGAGGCCCGGTACCAGGCTAAACCCATGCCTACATATTGCGAACCCTGTCCAGGGAAAAGAAAGGCGGTGCTCATCCCAACACTCCAGGGTGATCAGAGGTCAGGTTAGTCCTCCTTAACTTGCATAACCTTTTTGCCACGGTAAGTGCCGCAGTGCGGGCACACCTGGTAAGGCTGTACAAGCTCGCCACACTGACAGGTCAACAACGTCGGTAAAAGCGGCGAACGATAGCTATTGGCGCGCCGACGATCACGGCGGCTGCGCGGGGTACGTCTTTTCGGTACTGCTGGCATTTTCTAGCTCCCTTTTCTCAGTATAATTCCGTCCTCTATAAGGACGAGCAAACCAAAGCCTATTATACAAAAAAGAGGGCTTGTGTCAAACTGCTTGTGAGGTCGCGTGAAACAGAGACTCGGTAGATCGCAATAAGCTGGAGCCAGACTGCAAAAGTCTTGCGAGGCGCTTGCTTGAGCCAATATCCACGTTAAACACCTGGGCTACGAGGCGCGGTAAGTGCTGGGGCTTTTGTAGTCTTTGATATTGTGTATTTATGTACCTTCGTCTTTCACCTGCAGCGCGTGCTCGCGGTCAACCTCTAGCTTTTGTAGCCCGTTGTCGACGATGTGCAAAAGACGGTTCAACTCGGCCTGCAACTGGCTCAACGCATTGAACACGTATTCGTCGGCATCAGAGCGCAACACCACGGCATCGCGTTTAGCGCGTTTAGCAATGATTTCGGCTTGCTGGCGCGCTTCCTGCACCAGGCGATGTTCCACCATAAGCTCCTCCGCTTTCGTCCGCGCCGCAGCGAGGATTTGCTGTGCCTCCTGATGTGCGGTCTTGAGCAGTTCCTCCCGTTCCGCGATAACTTCACGGGCTTGCAGAACCTCGTCGGGGATGGCGGCGCGCAACTGCGTCAGATGCGTGCGGACTTCATCCTCATTGACCGCACGCACCCCAAACAATTTGGGAGATTCTTCCAGGATATAGCGTTCCAGTCGTTCGATCAGAAATTCGACGTCCATCGATACCTCCTGAGTCCCTAAACCGCGTGTTACAATGAGAGACGAGGGGGCTCACCCCCTTCTGCACGGCGTTGTTCATGCTTGCGCAGCAACATTTCCCGAACCACAGGGTGGACCATTTGTGAAATATCACCACCAGCCATAAACACCTCTTTAATCAGGCTGGCGCTGAGGAAAGCGTATTCGTAGCGGGTCATCAAACAAATCGTGTCGACTTCGGACCAGAGTTGTTGATTGGTGAGTGCCATCTGGTACTCCATCTCGAAATCGGAGATGACGCGCAACCCGCGCACCAAGACCCGCGCGCCCACAGAGCGCGCCAAGTTCACAGTCAAACCGGTGTATGCACAAACGGTCACGTTCTCAAGCTCAGCCAACGCTGTTTTGAGCATGGTCACCCGTTCCGAGGCGGAGAAGCACAATGGCTTCTTTGGGTTTTCGTATACGGCGACGATCAGTTGATCGAAGATTTTGGCCGCCCGCTGGGCAATGTCCATATGGCCAAAATGTACCGGATCAAAGGAGCCAGGATAGAGGGCTATTTTTTGCGTCAACTCAGATCTCCTCCACTGCGCCAAAATTCGGCCACACACTCCGCCAGGGATTGGTTTTCTGGCTGGCTTAGAGCGGGGTCAGCCTGAAGCAAAGCCTCGGCGACCGAGCGTACTTGATGCAGCAAACGGGTGTCAGCTAAAGCCACCATCTGCAATTCAGGGAAGCCGCTTTGCTGCGTGCCCAAGAATTCACCAGGACCACGCATCTCCAAATCTTTCTGCGCCAGCACAAAGCCGTCGGTGGTTGCTTCCACGGCCTTAAGGCGTTCATTAGCCTCCTCTGTGGCGCTGTCAGCCAGTAACAAACAGTAGGAGTGGTGCGCACCGCGTCCTACACGCCCCCGGAACTGGTGCAGTTGCGCCAGGCCGAAGCGTTCCGCGCCGTCGATAAGCATCACTGTAGCGTTCGGTACATCGATCCCCACTTCGACTACCGACGTGGCAACCAGCACATCGAGTTCACCATGCGCGAACTGTTCCATCACGGCTTCTTTTTCAGCGGGACGAAGCCGTCCGTGCAGCAGGCCAAGTCGCAGGTCGGGCAACACTTCTTTCCGCAAGCGTTCGTATTCGGCAACGGCGGCTTTGGCATCAATCTTCTCTGATTCCTCTACCAGGGGATAGATGATGAAGGCTTGCCGCCCCTGCTGAACCTGGGCGCGGATAAAGGCATAGGCACGCTCGCGCTCACGCGGGAACAGCACTCGCGTCTCGATAGGCTGGCGGCCTGGCGGCATTTCGTCGAGCACGGAGACATCGAGATGCCCCCAGACGGTCAACTCCAACGAGCGCGGAATAGGTGTCGCCGTCATCATCAGCAGGTGGGGATTGTAGCCCTTTTGCCGCAGCGCGCCGCGTTGTTCGACGCCAAAGCGGTGCTGTTCATCCACCACAACGAATGCGAGGGCTTTGAATTCCACCGCCTCCTGAATCAGCGCGTGCGTTCCCACCACGACTTGCAAGGAGCCGTCAGCCAACCCGGCGTAGATTGTCTCGCGCTCCTCGCCGGTCGTGCTGCCGGTCAGCAAGCCGAAGGTCGGGCGTGGTTCAGGAAAGACGGCGAACAGGTTGGTCAGGCTTTTGTAGTGCTGTTTGGCCAGAATTTCCGTGGGCGCCATCAGCGCGGCCTGCGCGCCATGCGCCGCCGTCACCGCCATCGCCAGTCCGGCGACCACCGTCTTGCCCGAGCCGACGTCCCCTTGTAAGAGGCGATTCATCGGCTCGCCAGAGGCCAGATCACGCAGAATCTCTTCCAGAGAGCGCTGCTGGGCACCAGTAAGTGCGTAAGGCAGGCTGGCCTGCAACGCCTCCAGATAGGCCGTATCGACCTGAATCGTGCGCCCAGGCTGCGACTTCCAGGCCAGTTTCTGGCGCAGCAGTCCCAATTGCAAGTAGAGCGTCTCCTCGAAGGCCAGGCGTCGCCGCGCGGCATTGAGGTGCTCCTGGTTGTCGGGAAGATGGATGCCCCATAAGGCGCGATCCAACGGAAGCAGGTTATGCTCTACCCGCAAAGCCTTGGGCAATGCATCGGGGATGCGCTTGGCCCACGCCGAAAGGGTGCGCTCCAACGTCATCCGCATCCAACGCTGTTGTAAACCTTCCGTCAGTGCGTACACCGGCTGGACGCGTGCGTTCGTCAAATCCTTGCGGCCAACCTGTTCCCATTCCGGGGAGTTCATCGTTAGGCGGCCCAAATATTCGTCCACCTTGCCACTAACCAGGATCTGCATCCCGGCACGGATGCGGCCTTCGAGGTAACTCTGGTTGAACCACGTGACTTCGATCGTACCGGTATTGTCGGAAAGCACGGCACGAAACAGAGATCTGCCCGTATGGGTCTTGCGTAAACCGGCATCCCACACTGTCGCCAAGACACTCACGCGCTCGCCGTAGACCAGACGATTAATCGTCTTAAGCGTGGAATAGTCCTCATAGCGCCGTGGATAGAAGTATAGAAGGTCGCGCACGGTGTTGACGCCGAGTTTCCGCAGCAGTTCGCCGCGCTTTTTTCCAATGCCGGCCAGCATCTCCACCGGAGCTTCAAGGCCGCGACCAGGCGTGCTGCGTGGTTGGCGGCGAGATGACGACGGCTCAGGCGGCAGCGCCGCAGCCTCTTTCTCCACCACAGACGACGGTTCTGTCTGGGGAGCTTCACCTGTAGGCGGCGTGGCTAAAGCGGCTCGCAAAGCCTGCATCGCTTCACGGCGCGCCTCGATTGCGAGGCTACTATAACCCCGCAAGCGGGTAGCGATGTCCTCGACCCAGGGGCGGGCCGATTCGCCAAACGTATCGATGGCTTGCTTGACCCAGGTATCGGCATAGCGCGCTAAACCACCAGCGACGGCTTTGTCCTGATACGTGTAATCTGTCTCCTCCAAATTGAGGATTTTGTCCAAAATCTCTAATGGCTTAACCATTTATGCTCCTAAAAATAGTCGGGTAGTCATCAGTTCCGTAGTCGTTAGTCTCACAGTCGTTAGTCAGACAGCCGCGTTGGGGAGTCAGATGTCGCCGGCACGGACCAGCGCCACACCTACGGCTCCAGGGCCGACGTGCGCGCCAAAGATGGGGCCGACCTCAACTACCAACGGTGAATTACCCGGCGCATAAGGCGCTAATGCCTCGCCCAGCCGCGTCACGACTGCGGAATCAGCATGGGCGTGCAACACTGCCAGCTTTTGCAACGGCGCCATCGCCATAACCGTGTCCAACATGTGCCGGAGCGCACGCTGGTGTGTGCGCACCCGCCCGATCAACTGTGCTTCGCCAGCGGCAAAAATAATCATTGGCTTGATCTGCAAGAAAGAGACCAATTTGGCAGCAGCCCATCCCACACGTCCACTGCGCCGCAAATACTCCGGCGAATCCAACATCCCCAGCACACTGCTACGCGCGCACGCATATGTAATCAATCCTTTAATCTCAGCAAGGGACGCGCCACGCGCCACTGCCTCAGCCACCAACAACACCACCCAGCCAATTCCCATGGACACTTGCCCGGTGTCGAAGACGTGCACCGTCGCGCCCGTTAGCTGCTGCGCGGCAAGCAGTGCGTGATTGTACAAGCTGCTCACATTCGACGAGGCAAAAAGGCCAATAATGTCACGCGCGCCCTCCTCGACCAATGCCTGGTAAACCTGCAGGAATTCTGCCGGGGCCGGAGCCGCCGTCTTGGGCATAACATTCGATTCTAACAGCTTGCGGTAGAACCAGCCGTAATCAGCAGAAACACCAATCAAGTGACTGGTATGCCCCATCACTAAATGAATTGGGACAACTGCGATATTGAACTGCTGAACAAGATATGGAGGAATATCCGCCACACCATCGGTGACGATGCGAATATGACCATTCATACCTGCTTAACGCCATTCCCCCTCATAAATGACCATGCCTACACCCTCCGGGCCGATATGCGAGGCCAGGAGCGGATCATAGGTGATAATGGGGAAGTTATGATTCAGTATGATTTGTTCAAGCCGAGTTTTGAGCAACAGGGCCTCCTCCGTCGGCTGCGCGCCGCTCTGAAAAATGACGAGTTGGTTGATCCGTGAGAATTCTGAGGCAAACTCCACCAGCTTGTCGAGCGCCCGCTCCGGTTTGCGGCTTTTCTCCTGCGGGATAATGTCACCATCCTCAATCACAAGAAAGGGATGAATCTTGAGCATTGCCCCAAGAATTGCCTGCATAGCGCTAAGTTTGCCGCTTTTGTAGATGTAATCCAAGGTGTGTGAGATCATCACCACATAGATGCGGGGGATCATCCCCCGGATACGCTTAACCACGTCCGGCAGCGGTAGAGCACCTTGCTGGAGCAATTCTCCGGCCTTTTCTACTAACAAGCCCAGGCCAACGGAAATCGTCTGTGAATCCAACACGGTGATGTCGCACCGCCCCATAAAGTCACGGGCTGCAATGCGCGCGTTACGCATGACAGGGCTCAGATGACCCGAAGATAGGATCAGCAACATACGGTTGGTGCGATAGAGTGTGCGCTCAAAAACAGCACGGAAATCATCAGGAGAAGGGCCAATGATCTCCACAGGGCTACGCGACTGCTCCAATTCAGCCAGCAAGTCGACATGCCCATCTGTCTGTTGGTCATACATGAAGTTGCGCCCATTCGCCTGTGCAACAATGGGCAACGAAATGACGCCAAGTTCGCGCAGACGCGTCGCCGAGAGATGGGCCGTCCCATCAGTGATCAATTGAATGTGGTGATTGTTGCTCACACCCTTTCTCCTTAAACTGATAAATTCGTAATAATGATTCCGCTATACTTGCGACGTTTCGTTCGTACTTCGCAAGAATTCACTTACTCAATAGAAATAATATAAGGATAATGTGGCTGCCCGCCTTCGATAACTTCGAATTCCAGTTCGGGATAGGTTTCGATCAGCCTCTCGACTAAACTTTCCGCCTGGGAGGCATCCACGCCCTCACCATAGTACACCGTCACCAACTCACAGTCTTCAGTCTCGGCCCCGGCCAAGAGCCAAAAAACCGCCTCGTCGAAAGATTCTGTGTCCACCACCAATTCACTATCCAGCAGTCCGATGGCATCGCCCTCACGCACATCGAGTCCGTTGAGTGCCACATCGCGGGTCGCCCACGTCACCTCTCCAGTAATCACCTCTTTGGCCGCACGCAACATCGCCGCCACATTGCCATCCAGCGTGGCCTGTTGATCAAGAGCCAACAGCGCGGAGACGCCCTGGGGGATGGAGCGCGTTGGCACTACCGCGACGTGCTTGTTGCTTACCTCGGCAGCTTGCTGTGCTGCCATCAGGATATTCTTGTTATTTGGGAGAACAATAACCTGGTCGGATACTGACTGTTCAATTGCCTCCAGAATTTGCGCGGTGCTCGGATTCATCGTCTGCCCACCCTTGACAATGCTGGTAGCGCCCAAACTGCGGAATACCTTTTCCAATCCATCACCGGCAGCCACCGCCACCACGCAGATATTGGGAGGCTCTTCAACTGGAATCCCTGAGAACGGAGCCTCAGGCATATGGGTATCTTCCCGCCCAGCCATAAACATCTCGTATTGCGCTTGCATGTCCTCTATAACGACGTCACGCAAAGAGCCGCACTTCGCACCGTAGCTGATGGGGATGCCCGGATCGAGTACATGCACATGCACTTTGACAGTCTGTGCATCTCCCACCACCAGAGCGGAGTCCCCCATCACCTCGATGGTAGCGCGCATCCCAGCCACATCCAAAGCGCTACCGGCGACGATAAACTGCACATCATAAGGATAATTGCTATCGAAATGCAGTGCCTCGGTCATGAGATCGTGGTGAGCCTCATGGGCTTGGATAGCGAACGGCGCACTGCTTGTGGCGTGTTCGAGTTCTTCGACCGATAATCCCTTCATATAGCGCAGCATCCCTTCAAGGACTACAAACAATCCCTGTCCGCCTGAATCAACGACTCCAGCCTGACGTAATACCGGCAGGAGCTGTGGTGTGCGGGCAACGGCGGATTTCGCCCGTTGGACTATCCGCTCGAAAATGTGCAGCAAATTCTCAGTTGCCGCCACCGCCAGCGCAGACTCCTCCGCCACCTCACGCATGACGGTTAGAATCGTACCCTCCACCGGCTTGACGACGCCCTTATAGGCCGTATCTCGTGCTTCATTCAGTGCATCCGGTAGATCCGCTGCGCTTATGTGGGCTTTGGAATCCAGACCTCGTGCGAACCCGCGTAAAATCTGAGAGAGGATGACGCCGGAGTTACCACGTGCCCCCATCAAGGCACCATGGGCAACCTTGCCCGCAAGACGCCCGACGTTCTCTTCTTGCACGTCGGCGACTTCGTTCCAGGCGGATGTCATGGTCAACATCATATTCGTGCCGGTATCACCATCGGGCACCGGAAACACATTGAGCGCGTTGATCTCTGCCTGGTGTTGTCGCAGCCAGGACAACGCGGCCGCCATCATAAATTTTAAGTCATGCCCATCGAGGGTATGAATAATCTCACCGCCCACACGTTCACCCACGCTAAGCCCCCTAATCTATATCGCTGACGCGCAAAGCCTGGATATGTACGTTTACTTTGGCGACCGGCAACTCGAGAATCTTTTCAATCTGGTATTTTACCACATGTTTGATGCTCTCGGCCACGCTCGAGACTCGCGTGCCGTATTCTACGACCACATACAAGTCCACGATAACCTTCCCATCCCGAACCTGCACTTCCACTCCGCGTTTTCTGTCGGCGGACAGGATATCGGCCAGACCCGTAGCAAAGTTTTTAGGTACCGTCCCCACAACCCCGTAACACGTTTGTACCGCTTCACTGACAACCGATGCAATAGCGGCCGGGGCCACCTCGATTCTCCCCCGAGGTTGCACTTTTTCACTCATAAAAACCCTCCTCCCAGTTGCATCTTTTCCTCTTTGTGGTATGATAGCCTTCGTCATAGAGACAGAAGAGGTGAAAAAAATGGCAAAATGTGAAATCTGCGGTAAAATCCCAATGTTTGGGCACAATGTTAGTCACTCGAACCGGACGACCAACCGGCAGTTCCGCCCTAACATCCAGCGCAAGCGAGTGCTGATTGACGGTGCGTGGAAGCGCGTTCACATCTGCACACGCTGTTTACGCACACTATCCCGTGGCGATAAGTAGCCATTGCACTGAAATCCAAGCGACAGCCCCGTTGATCGATCAGAAACGGGGCTGTTGCGTTCCATGTCCTAGACAGCGCCGCGCGCAGCACCAAAGCTCCCCCGCAAGGCGGTTATAGCCGTCGCAACGCTTTCAGGCACGGCAAAGATCGCAGAACCCGCGACCAAATGATCGGCTCCGTGCGCCACCACTAGAGGCGCGGTCTCCACATTAATACCCCCATCCACCGAGAGCCATGCCCTGCTGCCGGCGGCATCGAGGATGTCCCGCACGGTCGCTATCTTGGGCAACATCTCCGGCAAAAAATCCTGGCCGCCGAACCCGGGGTTCACCGTCATCACCAGGACCAAATCTACCATGCCCACGACATAACGCAAAATCGATTCTGGCGTTGCCGGATTCAAAGACACACCAGCCTGCACCCCCAGCCCACGGATCTGTCGCAAGACCTGATGCAAATGAACCGTCGCCTCGGGATGCACCGTCAGCACATCCGCTCCGGCCCGCGCGAACGCTTCTACGTAACGTTCCGGAGATTCCAGCATCAGATGAACGTCAAGGGGCAATTGCGTGACTTTGCGTAGCGCCGCCACCACCGGTGGGCCAATCGTCATATTCGGCACAAAATGGCCATCCATCACATCTACGTGGATGACATCCGCGCCGGCCGCCTCAGCCGTCTTGATAGCCGCACCAAGATAGGCAAAATCGGCGGAAAGTATCGATGGTGCGATGCGTACATATCCGTCCATAACTTGGTTATGATACACCGGATACGCCAAAAGGCAACTATCCGCTAGGCTTCAACGACTTTTCCTAAACTATTTCATGCGATGACACCTTCCATTAACAAAACGTTACAAAACAATTACCAAAAAGAAAATAGTATTGACACGCATTTCTCGGAATGGTATCATTGAAGATAGTTCAAGCCTTTGCAAAGTTTCATATAAGCAAATATAAGGAGGCTTATAATGTTTCGTGACAAGATTCAAAACAACTACGAGGAACTCTCGCCACGTTTCCGCATCCTCGCAGATTTCATTCTTGAAAATACCCTGGATGTGGGTTTTCTAACAGCGACGGAACTGGCCCGCCGCGTCGGGGTTGATCCGGCCACCGTTGTACGCTTTTCGCAAGAACTTGGCTATTCTGGATATCGTGAGCTTTCGCGTGAGATCAAGCGCTACATCAACCAACAACTGGCGCTACGTTACCAAAAAGGCGCTACCGAAGCCGACGGGTTGACTGCACAGGTGACCGCACTGATCGACGAATTGAGCGACCGCACTCTGGACATGAAGGCGGACGCTGAACAGATCGCACAGGCTGTCGAAACTATCCATACAGCCGAACGGGTTTTTGTCAGCAGTGGAACAGAAGGGTACGGTATCGCAGTGCTGTGGAGTACCTACCTGAGCCTCCTAGGAATCGAAACCTATCCCATTCGTGCCGATTATACACAAGCAGCGATCCTGCTACGCACGCTGGAGCCAGAAGACTTACTGATTGCAATTTCATTGGGGCTAGGTCCAGGAACTGAAATCGGGCACCTGCTCGGTGCCGCCAAAGAGAGCGGAGCGCGCACAATGTCCATCACCACCAGCCCCACTCTGCTGCCAGCGCGACAGGCCGATATCAACCTGGTTGCGCCTTCTAGAACGCCCGCGGGCTATCCATCCTTCGACACGTTGATGGCCATCCTTTCATTATTGTGGCAAGCGCTTATCAACGAAGGTGCTGAAAAGAGTCACCAGAACATCGCCACCGCCATGCAAGCGCTCAATGACCTCGTTGAGCAAAGAGACAAAGTGCCTACCTACGACATTGCAGCCTTGCTGCGACTCTGGGGACAAGAGTAAACGACTGCGTACAAAAAGAAAAGAGGGAGAGCGTATAGACTCTCCCTCTTTTTTGTTCTGCAATTCACGTTACGGTGTGGCAATAACTACCGGTTCAGGTTCCCAAAACGGCAGAGCATCGAAGGAACGCGGCCACGTCAACGCGTAAAAATCGATATAATCCACCAGACCGCTCCGCCACAGCGCATCGACGTGCCCGCCTTCATGGACCTGATAGGTCACATCCGCCCCGTGCTCAACTAGTACGTCGTAGAATTTCAGTGTAGAAGCCCTGGCCCAGTCCAAATTCCCGGCATCCAAATAGATACGCATACCCGTAATACCTTGCTTTGCCAGCAAGAAGGGGTCGTACTGTGGCATAGGGCGATTCAAAGCCAGCGCCGGGCTATGTCCTCCCACAATGCTGAAGAGATCTTGATGACGCAATGCAATCTCGATGGACCACACGCCACCCCGGGAAATACCCCCGATTGCACGTACGGCCGGATCACGCCATATCCGGTAGGTTTGCTCTACGAGCGGAAGCATTTCATCCACAAACATGCCCTCAAAGGACCAGGCACCGCCACTAGAATTTACATACAGTCCATCGGAACTCACGCCAGGCAGCACCACAATAAATGGTCCAACAATTCCCCGACTAATCCAATCGTCCACTAACGCATCAATTCCCAGTGTAATCCAATGCCGTTCATCAAGGGGCCAACCATGAAGCATATACAACACCGGGAAAGCTTTATCAGGATAGTCATCGTAACATGGCGGTAGATGCACTAAAAAACGCACTTCTTCTCGCATCGTCTCACTGACCAAAGAGGCGGATTCGGTCCGGCCACGAAGATAAGGACAGGAGAAAGGCGTGGGGGTAGGCGACGGCAACGGTGTCGGTTCAGGAGTCGGTGACAATGTGGGCAATGCTGTCATCGTAGAAGTAATGGGGATCTCCAGTGAAGCGGTGGCTTGCACTGCCGTTGTGGAAGACGAAGCGACAACTGGAGTATTGCTCGCGCTTTCCACCTTAACACCTTGACAACCTGCCACAAGCAGGAGCAAAAACACAAACACAAACCAGGGTTTACCGCGCACGTTCTATCCTGCTGATCCGGTCATAAAGAATTAAGGCTATTCCGGTATTTCATAAGCGTATAAGTGTCTACCAAAATACGACTGGATCAGTAATACACTCATCCAGATATCGAGAAACAGTGTAACACGACTCGCTTTTCCGTCAAGGGAACAGCTTACAATGTTCCATAAACGCAAAAACAGTTCCTTGGCAATGACCTACTCTCCCACCCCGCTACCAGGGCAGTACCATCGGCGCTGGCGAGCTTAACTGC
>OMKS01000446.1_pt1 | contig 38716 bp, 44 predicted proteins | sample 1674721 | NCBI WGS metagenome assembly OMKS01 (sample SAMN06264996, study PRJEB25208) | sediment metagenome | isolation source: hot spring sediment | place: USA: California | collected 2014-09-02 | reverse complement strand
TTTTTTTTTTTTTTTTTTAATGATACGGCGACCACCGAGATCTACACTATCCTCTTCGTCGGCAGCATCAGATGTGTATAAGAGACAGGCTTGTAACGTGCCTGCTTTAACGTTATCTTGCCTTTTCCGGTAAAGAGCATCCCGTTTCTGGCATTACGCGTAGGCAGAACGCAGTCGAACATATCCACACCCCGGGATACGGCCTCTACAATATCCACAGGGGTACCCACGCCCATAAGGTACCTGGGCTTCTCAGATGGAATACACGGAACAGTAGTATCAAGGACATCCATCATGAGCTCATGCCCTTCACCTACGGAGAGCCCGCCGATTGCTATGCCGTCAAAGTCGAGCGATGATATTTCCTGAGCACTTCGTATACGCAGTTCAGGATACACACCTCCCTGAATGATACCGAAAAGGGCGTTGCCGCTCTGCCGTGCCTGAAGGCATCTTTGAGCCCACAAAGCGGTCCTTGCGATCGAGGTCTCGACATATTGCCTGGTACTTGGGTAGGCAACACATTCATCCAGACACATCATGATATCTGAGCCGAGAGCTTCCTGTATCTTAACCGCTTTTTCAGGGGTAAGCAGATGTCTTGAACCGTCCAGATGCGAGGCAAACTGAAGCCCCTCGTCGTTTATCTTCCTCAGTCTTGCCAGGCTGAAGGCCTGATACCCTCCGCTGTCGGTCAATATGGGGCCATTCCATGCCATGAATGCATGCAGTCCTCCCAGGGCAGCAATCAGCTCCTCACCCGGCCTCATGTGGAGATGATATGTGTTGGAAAGGATAATCTGCGATTTCAATTCCCTGAGCATCTCAGGGCTCATTGCCTTCACGGTCGCCTGCGTACCCACCGGCATGAAGACAGGTGTTTCAACAGTTCCATGAAGCGTCTGAAATCTCCCGCGCCTTGCATCACCGTCTTTGCACAAGAATTCGTAATCAAAAGATGAACATTGCATCGCCATAACTGAAAAACCTGTATTCCCTTTCAACTGCTTCTTGATATGCATCCATGATGAGATCATGGCCGCCAAAGGCTGTAACCAGCATGAGGAGAGTGGAGCGCGGCAGATGAAAATTGGTCAGAAGAGCACCCACGCACCTGAATGTAAAACCCTGATAAATAAAGATGTTCGTAGCCCCCGTGCCGGACACGATCTCACCGTGTTGAACCATGAGGTTCTCCAGTACGCGGCTTGTCGTGGTACCGACTGCAACAATCCTCTTTCCCTTTTCCATAGCACGCCTGATTGCACCGGCTGCGTCCTGTGAGACCGTGAAATCCTCTGAATGCATGGCATGATCTTCTATCCTTTGTGTCCGTACCGGCACAAAGGTCCCCGGGCCGACATGAAGAGTTATGTAAACAAGCTGAGTTCCGTTGGATTGAATCCTCTCAAGGACCTCGGGTGTAAAATGTAAGCCTGCCGTAGGTGCAGCCACAGAACCTTCAGCCTGCGCATACACGGTCTGATAAGATGTTTCATCAATATCTTCGACTTCTCTGTCTATATACGGAGGTAATGGGATCCTGCCGACATCATCTAACAGTGCCGGATCGGAAAAGACCACTTCATACCTGTCATCTATGCGGTCTATAACAACTGCACTGAGACCCTTATCAAAGAACAACTCCATGCCCGGCCTGGGAGACTTGGACGCCTTTATAAGACAATACCATCTTTCAGGGCTTCTGGATTTTATCAGGAGCACCTCTACCCTTCCCCCTGTTGACTTTGTCCCCAATAACCGGGCATATATCACCTTGGTATCATTCAGGACCAGGATATCATCGGATGATAAGTATTCTGAGATATTGTCAAATTGTTTATGATGGAGGGTTCCGCTTACCCTGTCTACAGCGAGCAGCCTCTCTTTTCCTCGATCCACAGGATATTGTGCAATGAGTTCCTTTGGCAGATGATAATCAAATTGTTCAATATTCACTGCTGCTACATACCGCCCATATGCCTGCCAATATATATTATTGCCAGACCGGCAAAGGCAACGATGATTCCGATAACCTGTAATATTCTGTTGGGGACCAAATGTATAGCCTGTGCAATTTCTTTAACCTTTCCCGGAAAGGCAATGTACGGCAACGCCTCTATTATGAAAACCATCCCTACAACACATAATAAATATCCCATTATTGTGGCCTTATAGCGAGATACCTTTATTCAGATCAAGCTGGAAGGTTACACAGTACTCTTCGGTGACCACCGGGGATTCAATGCAATCGGCAAAATTATACGGATCCGGTCCGTAAAGGGCCATCTGTCCATTCAACCCTCTCCCCTTTCCATAACGCATACAGATAGCGGCCGCTTTAAGCATGTTATCTTTTGTGGGATTACCCCTGACAATACTCAAAGGTCCGGGTACATCGGCAATCTTTACAAATATATTTCCCGGACTGATCAATGTTGAGAGTATCCCATTCTCTTCCTCGCTCCTTGACACAACCAGCACTGTGGATTCATCCAGACAGAATTTTCTCCCCACAATATCGAGGATGAGATCTTCTTTGCCCGGCATTGCGGGATGAAATCTCTCGAATGTATTTTTCACCTTCAAGGAGATCTGTTCGTCGGTCAACAGACATCCTCCGGCAGGTGTTGGGATAGTCTCCTTATTTATCCCATATTTTACCGCAAGCATGATCTGGTCTTTTCTCCCTCTGCCGGTTATACATCCCAGCGCCTCTCTGTCGACAAAACCCATACGCTCAGGAAGGGTCTCTTTCAATTTCCGGGCGCATAATGGCCTTAAAAGTATATCTTTAAGCCCGGATTCTCTTACGATACTGTTCATCGATTCCCTTCGCTGTGACATGGGCCTCTGTCCCAGGATTTCCCCTGTAATCACAAACGATGCGTTATAGGTCTCAAGCAGCCCCTTGGCTTTCTTCAACATACCTATCTTACAATCAATGCATGGGTTAAGATGCTTGCCGTATCCATGCCTCGGATTCTTTATGATCTCTATAATATCATGTGTAAAGTCTATAAGATGAACATTTATCCCATATGCATTTTCGTGGTATTGCCTGTATGCCTGTGGATCTTGAATAATCTCAAATCCGAAAAAAGGCGAATAGAATCTTATAGGAACAACATCCAGGCCTTGATCCTCAATCATCTTTACGCTGAGAATACTGTCGAGCCCTCCTGAGTATAACGCGATACATCGTCTGGTATTCATTGCGGTTGCTCCGTGATACGCCCAAGGATAGTAATGCAGTAACGGCATAAAAGATAAAGTCTATATTAAGAAGCCAGAAACCCGGCCTGCCGCATAAAGCGCCAATACCATATGCGTACAAGGCACAAGTGGATAAAATAAAAGTCTATACCTCATATTCTGAGGTATAGACCAGTATCCTGGCGGGAGCGACGAGACTCGAACTCGCGACCTCCGGCGTGACAGGCCGGCGTTATAACCAACTTAACTACGCCCCCCTATAATCGCATAAACATGGTAGGCGGAACAGGGCTTGAACCTGTGACCCTCGGCTTGTAAGGCCGATGCTCTCCCAACTGAGCTACCCGCCCCTATTTGATTATATTACTTGTTTACTGCATCCTTAAAGGCTTTGCCCGGCCTGAATCGAGGGGACTTGGACGCCTTGATCTTGATGGTTTCTCTTGTTCTCGGATTTACACCCTGGCGCGCCGCTCTTTTGGCAACATCAAAGGTACCAAAACCAACAAGAGTAACCTTGTCACCCTTTTTCAGTGCATCCTGTATTGCCTCCGTGGTTGCATTGAGTGCCTTTTCTGCAGCAGCCTTTGGTATTCCGGCCTTGTTTGCCACAACTGAAATTAATTCTGTCTTAGTCAAAGTATACCTCCTCTTTAATGTTGGTTTCTCCCATGCCCAAACGCATGTAGAAAGTACCAGTATTTATTTTGGCTGTCAATAGCTCAATTAAGGACATAAGCTATTATAAAGCCACTATATACGTGTTAATGAATTTCCTGACTCTTCATGATTTTCCCACAGGTATCATGAATGCACTTATTCTTCTCGAAAGGTATCATCCTATGAGCAAAGACTACACTATTGTCAAAAAACACAAGAGGCAGAACCTTCCCTTTTGAATCATCTTGTATAGTTTACGCCTGGGAAGACCTTCTCTCATAGACAATCATCGGCGCCTTACCTTTCAGTATGACATCCTGACTGATAATGCATTCCTTGACACTTTCCATGTCAGGGATTTCATACATGATGTCGAGCATTACATTTTCCATTATGGAGCGAAGTCCACGGGCTCCGGATTTACGTTTCATTGCCTCTTCTGCAATAACTTTAAGGGCATCGGTACTGAATGTAAGATCAACGCCTTCCATTTTCATCAACGCCTGATACTGTTTCACCAGGGCATTCTTTGGTTCGGTCAATATGGCAATCAGTACGTCTTCGTCCAGCTCATTCAGCGTCGATATCACCGGAATCCTTCCAACAAATTCAGGGATCATCCCGAATTTGATCAGATCTTCGGGCTGCACCTTTCTCAGAATCTCACCGATATCCCTATCCCCCTTGCCCGTGATCTCGGCGACAAAGCCGATCGTTTTCTTATCGAGCCTTTGTGAGATGATCTTGTCCAATCCTACAAAGGCACCGCCACAGATGAAAAGTATGTTTGTGGTATCGATCTGGATAAATTCCTGCTGAGGATGCTTTCTGCCTCCTTTGGGAGGAATTGAAGCCACAGTACCTTCTATCAGCTTCAACAGTGCCTGCTGAACCCCCTCTCCGGAAACATCTCTTGTTATTGAAGGGTTGTCTCCACGGGAAGCTATTTTATCTATTTCATCGATATAGACTATACCCTTCTGCGTCCTTTCCACGTCATAGTCTGCATTCTGCAGGAGGTTTACGATAATGTTCTCGACATCTTCACCTACGTAACCTGCCTCTGTCAGGGTAGTGGCGTCAGCAATGGTAAATGGGACGTCAAGTATCTTTGCGAGAGTCTGTGCAAGAAGAGTCTTGCCGGAGCCGGTAGGACCGATAAGAAGAATATTGCTCTTGTTGATTTCTACCCCGCCGATATTCGTATTGGATTCAATGCGTTTGTAATGGTTGTGAACAGCAACTGACAAGGTCCTTTTTGCAAAATCCTGACCGATAACATATTCATCGAGAACCTCTTTGATTTCCGACGGTTTCGGAATATTCGAGGAAGCACTGAAATGTCTGTATTCACCCTCTTCTTCCGCTAGAATCTCATTGCACAGGGCAATACATTCGTCACAGATATATACATCGGGCCCGGCAATCAGCTTGCGCACCTCTTCCTGTGACTTACCACAGAACGAACAGCGCAATCCCGGTCTGTAATGATCATTTATTTTTGGCATCTACATTCTCCCCTTCTGTATCCTTGCTGGGCCTTTTGTATATCACATGATCGATTATACCATATTCAGCAGATTCTTGGGCACCCATAAAGAAATCCCTTTCAGTATCTGTGCCTATCTTATCTATCGGTTGACCTGTATGATGAGCTAAAATCGTTTTGAGTTCATCCTTGAGACGCATCATCTCTGCCGCCTGAATATTCACATCCGTTACCTGACCCTGAACTCCACCTAAAGGCTGATGGATCAATATTCTGGAATGAGGCAACGCATATCGCATATCCGTTTCTCCTGCCGCAAGAAGTACCGCGGCCATCGATGCGGCCTGACCAACGCAGATGGTGCTTACTTTGGGTTTTATATACTGCATGGTATCATACACAGCCATACCGGCCGTCACTGACCCGCCGGGAGAATTGATGTAGAAAAAGATATCCTTGTCAGGATCTTCAGACTCCAGGAACAGGAACTGGGCGACCAGAAGACTTGCGATATCATCATTTATCTCGCTGCTGAGTATAACAATCCTGTCTTTAAGCAACCGGGAATAGATATCGTACGATCTCTCGCCCCTATTCGTCTGCTCCACTACTATCGGCACTAGCGTCATCTGATTCTTCCTCCAACTTGTCAACGTCTTTAACCTCAGAATTCTCGATTATATAATCAAACACCTTTTTTTCAACGATACCGAACTTCATCTCGTCTATGCTGCCTTTTTCCTCCATGCCTTTTCTCACCACATCAGAGGGCATATTGTAACGCTGGGCAAGTTTGTCTATCTCTTTGGTGATGTCTTCATCAGTGGAGATAATTTCATGTTTCTTTGCAACCGCCTCTATAATCAGAGCCGATCTTGTAAGTTTCTCGGCAGATTCCATGGTCTCATTCTGAAAGGCCTCTGCATCCGGATAGAGATCGTCCAGCTTGACCCCCTGTGCTGTAAGTCGCTGGGAAATACCCTGAATCATCATGCCGGCCTGAAGTCTGACCAGTGATTCAGGCACATCAAAAGGATTGGCCTCGATAAGTTTGTCCTGTATCTGTCTTTCGAGAGTGGTTCTGGAATCCGCCTCGATCCTTTCCGTAAGATCCTCAAGGATAATCTTTTTTAGTTCGTCCATTCCCTCAACACCCTGACGGGCCTTCTTTGCAAACTCATCATCCAGTTCAGGGAGTTCCCTGTGTTTTATCGATGAAACCGTAAAACTTATATGTGCACTTTTACCTCTCATATCTTCCATAAAGTGGTCGTCGGGAAATTCTATATCAAGTTCTTTTTTCTTCCCCACAGACATTTCCATTACGGCTTCATCAAGTCCGGGCAGAGCACTTCGACCGCGGGCCTCAACAGTCATTCTCTCTCTGTTTAGTTCCGGGGTCTCTTCACAGACAACATCGACAATGGCATAATCCCCCTGAACCACCTTGTATTCAGGATCATCAATCTCATTGATCGTTGCATATGTCTCCTGTAGCCTGTGCAGAACATCGTTTATATTTTCGTCCTCGACATTGACCTTCATTTTATTCAGCTCGAACCCGGTATATTTATCGAGAACTATGTCGGGTTTTATGTCGAACTGCGCCGTGAAGGTAAAATCCTCGTCCTCCTTAGGCAGATCATTATTGATTTCGGGCATTGATACGACAAAGAGTTTGTTGTCTCTTATTGCCTGTTCAAATTTATCGTTCACGAGTTTCTTAGACAGCTCACCCTGGATATAATCGGCATAAAACATCTTGACTACATTTCTCGGAGCTTTCCCTTTCCTGAACCCTTTTATGGTAACCTTTTGCGATACATCCCTATAAATGTCGTCAGTTACAGAGTTCACTTCTTCCTTTGGAACGATAACCTTCATTTCCTTCCTTGTGCTGCTTACATCAGTAATCTCAACCTTCATTCCTCTTCCTTTCTGCTTTCACCGCTACAGTCGGCATATGTTCTTTATTTCAACATGTAAATGGTCTCCAGGTCAATGGCTTTTTGGAAGAGTGAGGTCGGTAAAGACTTCCTGCATTTCCCTTGTATAGTTTCCCTTGTCCGAATATACAATAAAAGGTCTTTCAATGATCAGTTCTTTTCCCGCATCCTTCATACCCGAGACAAGGCATATCTCGGCGCTTGAATTCATGTTTGAGTATACGATCATCATGGTTTTCGGTTCAATGCCGTTTTTACGCATTGAGAAAAAAAGATCCGGCAGTCGCCACGCCGGGTAAACGATATAGAATTTCCCTGACGGCCTGAGCAATTCATAAGATCTTTTCATGAGGGTATCAAGATCGATCATAAGCTCATGTCTGGCGACAGCCTTGTTCTGATCAGGGTTGATCCTGCCGGTCGATATCGGTCTGTAGGGTGGATTCGTCACGATCGCATCGAAGCTGCGCGCATGATAATCTTTAATATCGCTGCACACAATACTAACCCTTTCCCCCAGGTTTGCCATGAGTACCGATCGCCTTGACATCTCTGCCATTTCCTCCTGAATCTCCACCCCGGTTACGAGCATACCCTTTATCGCTGCAAGGAGTATTGCAATAACCCCGCAGCCCGACCCGATCTCGAGAATTTCCGTTTCTGGTTTTCCCGAAACAGATGAAGCAAGGAGATATGCATCGAATGAATACCGATAGCCGCTCTTCTTCTGCAATATGGAGAGACCGCCCAAAGAAAGCGTATCTAATGTCTCATTATCTTTTTTCGAAAATGTCACCTTGTTTACCGTAACCAATCCTGTTATCAGCCCGCGGTCAGTATATCGTTGCTCAACAAAGGGCACAGGCTCAAAAAAGCAGACCCTGAAATCTTTTTACGCGTCAGTCTGCCTGAGCAGTTCCAAGCCTCCTTGTCCGCTGTGAAAAGCACAGGCAGAAAAGAATCCGGTCTGAGAGCCCTTAAAAAGGCCTTTCCTCCTGTCCGTTAGTCGAGACCCTGTCACCCTGCCAGACCCCTCGATAAGGCACTGCCTTGCCATCTATGGGAAAGAAGGCAATACATAAGATCCTGAATCCCATCTGGATCTCGACATCACCTGCACCCTGATGCTTCATCCCAACAGTAAGTCTCCCCTGATAATTAGGAGAAATGAATGCAGTATCGAGAGGTATACCGGACCTGATAAGGGTTGTTCGCGGTCTTATATAGGCAAAGAGGTCACCGGGAAGATTCACCTGCTCTATGGTCTGAAACAGCAGGTAATCGCCGCTAGATACACGAAGAACTCCATCTGGTGATTCTTCTATATCCATGATCTTTTCTATTTCAGGGGTTATCCGACTTTCTCTCATGAGCCTGGCATCTCCCACCGGCCTGAAGACAGCACCGAGACGCAGATCCACTGTCGTGCCCTCGATCAACCCGATCTGATCATCCCCGATGTATTCCACCAGGGGCTTGATGACGACCTTGCCTGTAACAGGATCTTCAACATTCACCCCGTTCTTTATCATATGGACGATCTTATCTGCTCCCAATACCACTTTAAAGCCTCCTCTTCGATGTTTCTTGCCGCAGAAATCTCAGGGCATAATTAATGGTTTCTTCCTTGAGTATCAGTTGTTCCACCCTGGTATTACTCGAAGAAAGCACCTCTTTCCAATATCTGTCTCTTTCGGTTATGGGCGAATCATACGGATATTCGTAAACAACCCGCTTTATTCCTGACATCACGATAAGTTTTGCACAGGTAATGCATGGCTCCAGCGTACAGTATATAGTTGCACCCTCCAGGGTTACACCCTTTTTCGCTGCAAGGGATACGGCATTTGCCTCGGCATGGGCAGACCTGCACATATCGTATTTCATCGCCTCGGGCCATTCAAGCGATCTCCTGAAACATTTCCCCTCATCCATGCAATGCGCCTGTCCGGGCAAAGACCCGTTATATCCGCTGGCAATAACCTGCCGGTCTTTCACCACAACTGCACCGGTCGGCCTCGAAAGGCAGGTTGACCGGGATGCCGCGAGTTTTGCTAGCATCATGAAATATTCATCCCAGGATGGTCTGCTCTGTCTCATTGGTCTCTACTCCCGAGCGCTTTTCATCAACATATCAAATGAGTCATTGATCATCTTCATACCGCCTTCGTTTATCTGATAATATGTGTCGCCAAGACCGACATAATACTGGGAATACAGCCCGATGTCAAAAAAGACGGACGAATCCTGATAAGAAATCTCAATGGATCTTTCCCGGTGCACATCTTCGGGAAGCCTCAGATATTCGTCCAGGTATTCCAATGACTGAAGTGTTTCGATCAATGATTTCACAGCAGAGAAGTCTTCAAGCCTTTTCTCTCCGGAAAACCAGGTACCCGCTTTGTTTGTGAACACCTGTATGTCTTTGCCTGTCAGAACTATCTTCTCAACCATTTCCGTATTGAGTATGATGAGAGATCTATCTATAATCTCAATGGGATCGTGGGGTATGAGAGGAAGAAGAGAATCATGAATAGCTACAAACTCTCCCAGAACATCGGAGTATGCGCAGATATTCTCCTGAGCATGAGGCACCTGCCATATTTTCAGAACTTCAGAGCCATCTCTTTTAAACAGCTCGATAATAATGTCCGGATTACCTGAGACGCTTGTATCATCAATAAATGCCTTTGCCTGGGTCCTGCAGAGCCTTACCAGGAGGTCATTGAGTCTTTCGGTCTTCAACTTCGCAGTGTGATCTTCCAACAGATGCCAGCGTCCATCCCTGTGCATTTGATACTCCATAATAAGGCCGTGCCTTTTTATGCTGATTTTCGTTATATCTTTGCAGGCGGCCTTGAGGACATGCTTATCCCTCAGTGTAAAAAGATCCTTATCCATGCGTGACTTTTCATATGCATTGATCAGAAAGATCTCTGGAGAAGCACTCGATCTGGCATAACAGTACTGTTTCGTCGGGTTTGCATTCCCGATATTCAGCAGAATCTCCCTTTCTTTTGTCCTGAAGCCCAGAATCAGTCCTGGAGGATCAAGACCCGCATCAACCAAAGAAGGAGGATTCTCAAGTGTCCTGCGACTCTTCAGTCTATAGACATCGGCAAGCAGGCCCTCAATCTCTCGGGGGTCCGCAGGTATCTCGACAGGTGCCGTTATCCACCACGACAAACCCCTCTTTGAAAGCGTTACCGAATCTGTCCCTGAAATGCTGATCTCTTCCACATCAGCAACATTCAGGTTGAGAATCGCAGGAGCCTTATCGTTTATATCCTCAGCTATGGGAGAATATATCTCAAAGAAGTAATAGTAAGCAGCAAGACATAGAAGAACCAGCATATAAACAACAAGGGACCTCCCTCTCATGCCCTTCTCCTTATGAATAGCACCGCCAGACAGACCAGCATGATCAGGGAAGGAATGACGACAACAGGTACCCAGAATATAATACGATCCTGCGATGGGGTTAATATGAATGGCCTGTCCTGTGCCGGCCTGTCTTTAATTGTTATCAGAGAACCTTGATCCAGCAGCATGTTGATACATATAAATGCCAGATCTTTGTTGCCCGAAATATTCAGGTATGCATTCGTGAGGAAATCTACATCTCCGAAGACCATTACACTTGAGACTGTTTTATTGTCGAGCTCTTTTTCCGCCAGAACTGCCACATTCACAGGACCTTTGTTTTCGTGTTCGTCAGGATAAACATCAAGACCATCAAAGAGCGCGATAAAATCATGTTCAGACCAGCTTCTGTCCGAGGTCCTGGCAAGCCAGTTGACTTCGACCCCTGATGGCAGATCATTCATGATCAGAAGCGCTCTTGATGTCGGGAAGAAGGTCGCATAGGAAAATCCCTGCAGGGCCGGTACATCTCCATACATTGTAACGACCGGTGCTGTATTGTCTCCGCCGGCCATGGAAGAAAAAGTGTCGACAATGATGCCATTATCCAGAACTATCCCGAATTCTTCAAGAACCCCTGTAAGACCTGCTTCCCCGCCTGGCTCAAGGGCAAAGAGCATATTACCTCCGCTGCCCAGATACGTCCTGACCATCGCAAGTTCCTCCTGCAGAAAACTTTTTCGAGGACCTGCGACAATAACGAGATCAGCATCCCTGGGAATTTCATGGTATCTCATGAGCAAAAGGGGGAAGACATCATAATCATTTGCTGCCAGATCATATCTGAGCTGAGAGATTCCGCTGTTCTGTTCGTGGGCGATATCCCTCTCTCCATGTCCGTTTACGAAATAAATGACCTTTTTTTTGTCCCGTTTCAATCGCAGGATCGCATTGGTAAGATTCTCCTGTGTCACTGAATCGATCAGGCACTGCCTGTGTCTACCAAGAAGAACACCCTGGCCATAGCGGTCCACACCATATTGGGCTGCAATGCCGGGCCTGGTATCGGGATCGATAATCCTGCAGGTCACATGTCTTGATTCCGCACAATATAGATCCAGTATTTCCATCGCTTTGTTTTCGCCCGTTTTATCAAAGATAATTATCTCTACATTGAAATTCAGCGATTCAAGAACATTTTTGGTTTTGACATCAAGGGTATTGGCGCCTGTTCTGCTGAGATCCCAGCCGGAATTATGATTCGATGCAATCAGATACACAAACACAAGGATTGCATAAAAGATCATGACGAATATGCCGACAGAAGAAATGTAGGAAAACCTGCCTGCCACAGCTACCCTCTCCACCGTCGTGAATCAAGAACTCTCAAGGTAATGGACAGGAAAAAAAGGGAGAAACACAGATAGAACACCACATCCCGGAGAGTGATCAGCCCCTTTAAAAACCTCGCCTGATGACTGACAATCGAGATCTCCTGCAGAAAACCGCTCAATGATGAATCAGGAGATGTTGCGGCAAACCATCCTATAACCCAGAAACAAAGAACCAGGCCCAGTGTCAGCGTGGCTGCAATGATCTGGTTCTTTGTCAAGCTCGAGGCAAAAACACCCAGTGATAATATCGCTGCCCCCATGAGTACCAATCCTATATATGAGGACAAGACCACTCCCCAGTCGGGTGTGGTTATCAATGACATGAGGACCATAAGAACAACCGTTATGGCAAGCATGCAGATCAGTATACTCAGACCGGCCAGATATTTCCCGGCCAGAACCTTCAGATCGCTTACAGGATAGGTAAATAGAAGTTCAATGGTTCCCTGTGCCTTTTCCTCTGCATAGAGACGCATCGATATAACAGGAACAATGAAGACAATGAGCATACTGATATCTGCAAATATCGGGCGAAGGAGAATATCATTCATGACCAGAGCGCCTGTCGGTTGATATTGAGCAATCCTTGTTGACAGGAGACTCACGTATCCCATGGCGTTATAGAAGAATATTCCGGAAATACATGCAAAGATACCGGCAATCACATAGAATATCGGTGACGAGAAATAGATTGAGAGCTCTTTGAAATACACACTACGCATCTGCTCTGGGCTCCTCGGTAACCAGTTCCATGAATATATCTTCCAGGCTCATGTCCTTACGAACAATCTCCAGCAGGGGAATCCCTGCACTAACAATCATCTGTGCCATGACTGGACGCAGATCGCGGTCTTTTATTGTCTTGATGTTCAAGATACTGGAATTGGATATGGAAACAGACAGGACACCCACTAATCTCTCGATAATAGTTACTGCAGTATCCAGTTTGTCGCCGACCTTCACTGTTATGTCGGCATGATCCTGAAGCCTGGACTTCAGGCTCTGTGTGGAGTCGATGGCGACTATCCTTCCCTTGTTTATTATTGCCACCCTGTCGCAGAGCTGAGAGACCTCGGGCAGTATATGGGAAGAGAGAATAATGGTTCTCGACCCGGAAAGGTCCTTGATAAGCTGCCTGATATCATGGATCTGCCTGGGATCAAGCCCAAGGGTAGGCTCGTCAAGAATGAGAACGGGAGGATCGTTAACAAGGGCCTGCGCGAGCCCCACCCTCTGTCTGAATCCCTTTGAAAGCCTTCCTATAACCGCGTTTTCAACACTTTCCAAACCGAACTCGGATATGACTTTCCGGATACTTGATTTCATCTGCGCCCTGTTTACACCTTTGACCCCTGCAACAAACTGCAGAAAGGTTTTAACTCGCATATCCTTATACAAAGGGGTATTCTCCGGCAGATAACCGATACACCTGCGTGATCTCATCGAATCTTTCATCGTATCATAATTCATAACCGTAACACGCCCGGACGTGGGAGGCATGAACGAGGTTATAATCTTCATAGTGGTTGTTTTACCGGCACCATTAGGACCAAGAAAACCCAGAACCTCTCCCTTTTTCACTTCAAATGAAACATCTTCAACCGCAATTTTCGAGCCATATAGCTTGGTAAGGCCCTCAATGTTGATCATGCAATACACTCCATAGCTCAAGGAAAATCTGTCGTGTGTCCAATCACAAGATAGACAAAAAGTCAATCCTGGGATAGATTACCATGGATCATCCACGAATGCACTATCATCGATATCCGCAGGACATGACAATGTGCGGACAACCGTTACTATTCAATAGTAGTTGCGAGGGAAAGATGTTTGATGCAATCATTATCGGCGCAGGCTACGGCGGGATGAGTACAGCTGCATTGCTTGCCTGTTCAGGGCTGAAAGTCGCAGTGATCGAAAAACCCCCTATCATTGGAGGAAGGGCAAGCTCCTTTACAGATAATGACGGATATACCTGGGAATATGGGGAACACTCTTTAAGACTCGCGCATAAGGGGATTGCAAGCCGTGTCTTTGAGCGCCTGGGTGATCCCATACAGTTTCTTCCCGCCGCCGGAGATGCCAAGATCATCTATCAATCCAGGTTATGGGACAGGCCGGAAGGACTTTGCGGGTTTCTTACAAACCCGCTACTCTCCTGGAAGGGAAGACTCCTCTTTTTGTATCTCCTGGCAAGGATAAGAAAAGCAGACCCGGATAACTGGTATGATCAACCATTTATTTCTTTTTGCCGGCAATCGTATATGAACGATGAGGTCAAGCAGTTTCTCGGATTTCCCGGCATGACCGTTATGTGTCCGGATCCGGAAAAGGTAAGCGCCGGAGAGGTAATCGATTTTCTCAAGCGTGTACTTTCTGCAGGAATAGGTTCAGGAGAACCCTTGGGAGGGTCAACACAGCTTTTCTCAAAACTCACTTCACATATAGAAGAGAACGGAGAGATTCGACGGAAACCCCGATATCCTGAAACGAACAGAGAACCACCTCAAGATCACCATATCCAGGGTTTTCCCTCATCTTCTGCCCAATCTGGTTAGAGAACGCAAACTCGTCGTTCCTGTCATGAACGGATGTGTTCTTACACCGGCCCAGTCCAGACCCCACAGACCCGAGATAAAATGTCCTTCAATCAAGGGGTTGTTCTTTGCAGGAGATACGGTTCGCGGGGATGGTTGTTCCGGAGATATCAGCTTCTCTTCTGCAATGAAGGTTGCAGATGCCATACTCTCGGAAGCATCACGATAGTATCTGTCCACTGGTCCTTGCAATCCGTATCCGGCTCTGTTAGAAACGCAGGACAATGGGTCAGTCAGCCGCCTTTTTCGATATGGATCATACAATAATCTGGGAGAATTCCGGCCTGTCTTCAGTCAGATTTGCAAGAAAACACGGTCTGATAACCCTCGGTCATCTGATGAAAGGCATTGTCAAGATAACGCTGTATCGTCTCTCTTTGATGAACATTGAAGCCTGGTATGAAAAGAATATGGGTATCTTGTCCGGCATGACCATTGAGGATATGGATCACTTTTCTTCCCTGTGGTTTGATGCCATGATCAGAAAATCCATCTATAAAGAGGCGGCCGATCTAATCGGCGAACACACCAGGAAAGGTCACAGGGTCGTTATCATTACCAATGCACCTCCCTTTTTCGTAAAACCCGTTGCCGAAACCCTCGCCATTACGGATATTATCTGCACCCAGGTGGAAGTGAAAGACGGTGTGTTCACAGGAAAACTTATCAAGCCGCTGTGTTACGGCCAGGGGAAATTCCATTATGCATCTGTGTGGGCAGGGAACAATGATATCGATATGGGATCGAGCTATTTTTATACGGATTCGTATTATGATATCGAACTGATGAAGGCTGTCGGCAACCCCATCGCCACAAATCCTGACAGAAAGCTTATAAGGACAGCGTCTGAGAATAACTGGCCGATATTGTTCTTCAAAAAGCGCAGCGCATTCCCATAATACAATCATCCTGAAAAAAAAGTGGGCTACGGTAAAACCGCAGCCCTTTAACGAACATAAGGTGTTAGATAATCAATCAAAGAATATTTGCAAGTTTGAACATGCTCAGGAATGATTTTATAGGGAGTTTTTCCTTATGAGCACAGAACGTCTTGCAATCCGTACCCTGAAATCTTGACTTCGTGAAATGGAGACCTTTGAAAGAATAGACCATGTTCCCGTATTTATACAGCAGACGTATCATCTTCTTTACGATCGATGATTCATAATACAAGTCTTTATCATCTACTACCATGGGTGACAGCCCCAGGTGCATATATCTCAGTCCTTCAGACTTGAAGGTCTCCATTGCATAAACCATAAGAGGATAGAAGATCCCCTGTTTGAAATTATGAGAGAACCTTGAGATATTGGGAACATAGCTGACAACCTTATTGTCGGAATAAATAGGGTCAAAATAAATGAATCCAAGCAGTTCATCGCCCTTATAGGCGTAGAATCTCCTGGTACCTTCCTCGTAATCCATATCCATGGGCCTGATGAGGAACAGTATCTCCCGATTTCTCACCTTTCTTGTCTTCAACCATTCATCCGTAAGTTTCCGGTCCCCATTAACATGATCTTTCTCAATAAAATGGATTCCGTCCTTTTGGGCCTTGTTGATAGAGGTTCTTAAAACCTGTTTCTTCTTTCCTTTGAGGTTCCAGTCTTCAAGATCAACTATGGTCTCAACTCCGAACTGAGTTGAATAATAACCGAACTTCTCGGCTATCAGCTCAGCTACCGGTTCAGAAATCTGCGCAAAAGCGGTACCTTTGCCATCCTTGAGGAATTCCGAGATGATGAACTCTCTATCCTTTTCATCACAAACAGGATCAGCCAGAACAAATTTGGATCCCCACTGCATCTTGTAGGCAATGTATCCTATGCCGGGGACATCAAAATAATGCATGCCCGGTTGCATGGCGGAAAATGACATGCAGTGATCACCATATCTTCTAAGGTAGGAAATGCGTTCATCAAGGCTGAATTTGTCAATACCGGCATTGTGCGCTTCTCTTATTCTCCCGCGTAATGGTAGCGGTAATATCTTTGCCCCCGTGATCTGTCTTACCGGTAAATCCAATACTGTTGTTGCCTGTGCACTTGTATTCATAATCTCACCTCATCTTTTTACTATTAACGGTTCTTGCCTAAGCGCTCGTGGCTGGTTACCCAGTCCAGGGAAGAAATGGCAGCGCCGAGCGAAAGCTCTCCGGCAATTACAACTGCCGCAACAATCTCTGCAAACTTTTTGACTTTTCCTTGACCATAGCAACCAAGTACTTCAAGGCATTCTCTCTGGGTCGGAAGGCCTGTACCTCCGCCATAAGTAGCAACTATGAGCGAAGGAAGAGTGATCGATCCGTAAAGGTCGCCATCAGGTGTCACCTCGGTGAACAGTAGCCCTGTTGAAGCCTCGGCAATATTGGCGACATCCTGCCCGGTAGCCAGGAACAGTGCGGCAATGGCATTGGCGGCATGCAGACCGTTACTGCTGGAACCGGCCATGAATGAACCGAGATCGGCGATCTTACTGTGATAGGCCAGGGTCTCAGGATCCACCCGCATATGCTGTATCAATATATCCCGAGGAATCGTGATCTCAGCAACAACCCTCTTGCCCCGGGTATTGAGGGTATTGATCTGGGAACATTTCTTGTCAGTTGACATGTTGCCATCCATGTAAAAATGCTTGATCCCCTTTTGCTGTCCCAGGATCCAGTTACATGCAACGAATGTTGCCATACTAACCATGTTCTGTCCTGCTGCATCGCCGGTGTAGTAATTGAAACGCAGGTGTACCATTTTGCTCACCAGATACTTCTCGATATTCAGCAACTTGGCAACCCTGGAGTTAGACTCTGCCTGCAGGCGAATCTCGTCTATATGTTCATCTATCCATAATGCGAAGTCCCTGGCCTCACGTGAAGACTCGAATACGAACACCGGGGCACGCTGCATCTTATCTTCCATGATGGTCGTTTTTATTCCGCCGCACATATTGAGAATCTTCATGCCACGGTTGTATGATGCAACCAGAGAACCTTCGCTGGTGCATAACGGTATAAGAAATTCGCCTTTTGCATACTCACCGTTGACCTTGATTGGTCCTGCAAAGCCCATTGGTATCTGGGCAACGCCGGTGAAATTCTCAATGTTACCCTGGGTAAGGGCAGGATCAAAAGAATGATGTCTTATATGGTTCAGCGTTGTTCCTGAAAAGTCTTCTACAAATTCCTGCCGTTTCTGTATAATCTCAGAGTCGTAATTGGCATGCTTGTTACATGGTATTCTCTGCTGCTCCTGCCTTGTTTCAACAACACAATCAGAGGCATTCAGATCTAAAGCATCGAATTTCTGTGTTTTAAAAGACAGGTTGATCTGATGTTCCTGGTTTTTGCTTAGCGCTTCCGCCTTTGCAAAAATCTCTATTTCTTCGCCAAAAGGAAAAACAATGGAATTGTTAAAATCAATCTCAACAGCCTTACACCGGGTGCCGTTACTTCCTATAAAAATATCATGTAACGGGATGGTCTTGTCATCAATTCTTACTTCGAAGACAGCGGTTATCATTGTTTCTGTTATTTGATTCTTTATGCTAAAACAAATACCGTCTTCGAGATTCTTCAGAGTGCCTTTTGAATAGATCTTATTAAGGATAAGCGGTGAGACTGTCACATGGTTCTTCGCTTCAGCAACACTGTTCAGAGATACTACTTTATGTTCTGTTGTCTGATTTCTCATAATGCCCTTCCTTTCATTGAATCCTGCAGTGTGATTGCAAAGTCTTTTCTTTTGCCCTCAATATCAGATTTCATTCGCATGGAAGGGTACTATCATGAAACGTGCCAAATATTTCCTGACAAAACACCAAAGTAATACCAGATATCTAACAGGTATATTCTTGTATTAATTATGGCTATCTGAGTTATATCAAGATGTTATGATTTTATAGGGCTTGTGTGCATATTTTCACATGTGTAAATTATTTCCACTCATTGAAGAATTGTTTTCTCTAATCATGGATAGCTGTTCGCTATGAAAACCACCTCAACCCTTTTTACCCATAATTGAGCAGTAACGTTCATCAAAGAGGAATCTTAAGTATTTTAAATCACTTATGGTAAGCCCAAGCTGCTGCATATGGGCCTGATAATCGTAAACAGGGTGCAGGGCATTGCGTGCCATGACAAAGAAAATAATATCAGCAATATACCAGTAGATGTTCTGAAACATCTTTGCGACAACATTGCCTGAAGGGAGTGCAAAATCGCCGATCACGACATTTCCTCCCTTTTTTGTCAGTTTTGTCAGGTGCTCCATTATCTCAAGCATCATTTCCTTTGAAAATACATTGAGAAAGAAATTAGCATAGACCATGTCAAACTGATCATATTCATCGAAGGTCAGTATGTCCTGATGCACCTGTCTGATCTGGTGGGTGAAATATCGTCCCTGTATCCTTTTATTAAAGATTCGCAGCATTGATTCGGAAAGGTCAACAACGGTAACCTCTGCCCCTCGTTCAGCAGCTGCAACGGCATCTATGCCCTGCCCCACGCCGGCAAATAAAACCTTGTCTCCTGGTTTGATGTGATCATGCATGGCGGTCTTGCACCTGTCGATCTGGCCAAAAGAAAATATCATCGCAAGAAAATCATACAGAGGACCGATTATCCTGTATCTGTCATTCATGTGCTAGCCCCTTTAAAGATTATAATTATAAGGTGTACGAAGCTCCATCATTTCTCATTACAGTTCATTGCCCCTACAACCGGGATGAAACAATAAAGTCTTACGCTCTGACTGTCAAGACAAAAGAAATGGCATGAGTTTGCTTATAGCCTTATATTATATTGATAATTTTTTCCGGAGAGGGTACATTCAACAATATAGACACGCAAGAATTACTGCTTGAAACGCGACAGATTATCTATACTCTGTCTTTTCCATATCACAAAGGAGGTGTACCATGATCGTGGTTGTTGCGGTAATGAAGGTCAAAGAAGGCAAGGAACAGGAGATGGAAGATGCATTGAAGAATATCGTGCCTAAGGTTGCATCGGAAGAAGGGACCCTTGCCTATGTAATCAATCAGGCGAAGAAAGATCCCCGCACATTCCTCATCTATGAAAAATATCGGGACAAAGACGCACTGAACCTCCATAGCTCCACACCATATTTCGCAGATCTCTTCGAAAAGATTTCACCTATACTCGACGGTGCCCCTTCAATCGACATCTATAAAGAACTTTCATCCATATAATCAATGACGGCACCTGTTCAATGATATTTGCACATATTGCAGTCGGCATCTGCATGCTTTTGTTCGGCAGAAAACTGTTCTGGCTTTTTGTCGGATTAGTAGGCTTTATCTTCGGATTCAATATCTCGATGCTGATGCTGCCGGGACAGCCGGTATGGGTCTTTGCTGCGGCAGCGATCTGTACAGGCATACTGGGGACACTCCTTGCAATATTCCTTCAGCATGTCATTATCGTGGTTACAGGGTTTCTTGCAGGTGGATACCTGATTTACAGCCTGCTGAGTACTTTCGGGGTGGAATCCGACCAGATCATATGGATATCAAGTATTGTATGCGGGCTTGTTTGTGCAGCTCTTTTCCTCAAACTGTTCGACTGGTCACTGATACTGGTTTCTTCACTTATCGGAGCCCTTCTCATAGCAAGGTCCATTGATGCCGACTTTCAGGTCGTGGCCTCGATCTTTGGCGCCTGCGCGATTGCAGGCATTGCCGCCCAGGCAGGAATCATGAAGAAAAACCCGCCGGCACAACCGGAACAGTGATAACCAATCGGGCTCATTACTGTTAACCCGCATTCTGCCTTCTCATAATATCATGTTTGATGGCATACACTTGTGACACTATTCTGTGGAGGCCTCTTTCAAGCTGCAATCCCGTTTCCGCCCCTCATTGACTACTATCTCGGCATCGAGCCGCTGTCACCGGCTTATACTCCTTCTCAAACACAAGATATGGGTTTATAAGAAAATCTCTTTAAGGATAAGAGGCACCAGCAGCAAAAGTATATGCAGTTCTGCAAAGATGCTGGGCCAGAAAAATTCCTGCATATTCTTACCCGGTCTTTCTTCGACACCCTTGAACACGGGCATCCATCTGGGGACTCTGTCCATAAACTCAATATATCCCTGACCATACTTTTCCTTGAGGTGGCTCTCCTCATAAAGAACTGTCTGATGGTAGGTAAAGGCGCAGGCGAGGATCATTATGGGAACGAACCACAAAAGACCCGCAAGCACGGTTATCCCGGTCAGTATAAATGTATTCCCGATATAGATTGGATTTCTTACATGAACATAGGGGCCGGTAAGTGTAAGAACCTTGTGTGTTTTCAAACGGTAATGAAGATGCATCTGCGACCATATCCGAAGATAAAGCCCAATGGCGAAAAGAACGGCCCCGAGAGAATATCTCAGCGAAAGATTGTTCACTTCACCGCCATCCCATAATATGGAAAACAAAAAGAAAGGAACAATCAACAATCCACGCAACCTGAACCATATTATTCCCGGCTCGCTCATCCTACACCACCCCTTCTTCATGCATAGACAAGATGCCTGAAATGGTCATGCATACAAGCATCATGCCTGCCGGAAATTGTTCTACCTTCTCTGTCTCAATCATAGTCTTTTCAATCCCTTCCTGATAGATTTAAGACTGCGGATTCAGCCTCAATGAAGCACCGCGCCACAAGCTTCCGAGGCATCAACGGCTCTATTTACTGTTTCCCCCCTCACCTCTATCCTCTCCCTTAAGGGGATATTTTGTGCCCGCTGCAAGCAGCTTACGTATCATCTGATATGAAAATCATAATTCCGCAATTTTTTATGATGATTAAAACCTTATGTCAATCTAAACCTCATACCTTATACCCGATGGCCTTTTTCCGGGATTTAGTCCTGTCTTTTTCACATGAAGCACCTCGCCACAAGCTTCCGAGGTATCAAAAAGCTGTTTCATTTCCGGCACCCGTGTACTCTCACCGGCGGACAGAGGAAATGCCGTGCTTCCACAGCTTCTCCGTGGAGAATCTTTTGATTGACGACAATATCATGTTGGACTACACATTCATTGAACGTGAATGAATGTTTGAGTCAACAGGAGGATATCATGAGAAGACCTTGCCTGTTTATTTTTATAACCATGATCTTCGTGGCAGGCCTGCATGCCGTAGCTTTTGCACAGGACAAGCCCCAGCAGCCGACAATAGATGTCACGGGCAAGGGTACCGTCATCGTGGAACCCAACATGGCTGTCATAACTTTTGCCATTGAAACCTCAGAGAAAAAGGCTGTTGATGCTTTGAAGAAAAACGCTCAATCCATGAAAAGAATTATGGAGGCAATAAAGAAAACCACCAAAGAACACGGAACGATCTCTACATCGAATTTCAGCGTATATCCTCTTTATGAGAGGGACTCTCTCGGCAAAGACTCATCTGCACGTCAAAGCCCGATAGCATATCGGGTAAACAACTCACTTACCGTACAGACATCAACGATAGAGGAAATTGGCATCTTGATCGACACAGCAGTGGATGCCGGGGCAAACCGCATCGGATCACTGTCCTTCACCAGGGATGACCTAGGCCAGATTCAGAAACAGGCTGCAGCCAAAGCACTGGAGAATGCAATGGAATACGGTGAAGAGCTTGCAAAGACAGCAGGCCTCGTTATTGATAAAATCCTGTATATCCAGTATGTTCCCGATGGTGCAGTATACCGTTATCAAAGGATGGCCCTCGCAGAAGATGGCGTACAGACACCGGTTTCCCCAGGCAGGATCCCTGTAGAAGCAAATGTACACGTGTCTTTTGCAGTAAACCCTTCGAAATAGATCGCGAAGCCGGACAAGGAGAATATGGCACGGCTTACGAAAGATCTCAGAAGATATCTCTCGGAAAGCTCACGGCAATCCACAGGCACCTATGCCTTTCATTCTCCTGCTCGCACGTTCAACAATGATACAGGTCGGCAAACTCGGAAGCTTTATCTTCCCAGCGGGCCATTATGCCTATATAGGGAGTGCTTTCGGTTCAGGAGGTCTCCATGCAAGAATCCAGCGTCATATCAGGAAAGAAATGCGGGTATCCGGGATCTGTTCCGGGGTTACTACTGCCGATGCCGGCTGCCATTATGTCACTCAAAACCGCCCTTCCTGCATTGTCTTTGCCAATTTGTCACAAGGATATACTGAACAACCCCTTCAATTGCCACAATGACATCTTTCCTGTTTGTCTCGCTATTTTTCTAACTGTATTTACGGCCAGTTACGATCTCATGAATATGGCATATGTTTTGCTTTTATAATCTCATACAGTATAAAAAAGGAGAAAGACAATGTTAACACTCTGGATCATTATAGGCTGCTTGTTCTTGACCGGCATCGGAATCAGGTTCATGTATCGAGTACTGGGGCTGAATCCTGTTGAAGCCACCGCAATATTTGTACTCATAGTGGCTCTTGTCGGGGTTAATTCAGGCCCTGCACGCCAGTTTATAGCTCAGATATTCTGAGGTAATCATGAAAAAGACTCTGAGATACAAACCTCCCAGAAGCCTGCTCACCAAGATAACAAGGATCAGCGCATACAGCCTGGTTCTCGTAGTCATGACCTTTCTTGGGCTCTATCTGGGTCTGTATCTCGACCGTCTGACCAATATGGCACCGAACTTCACTTTCCTTGGGCTGATCATTGGCATTGCCCTGGGTTTCAAGGGTTTTATACAAGAAGCAATTGCAGAAAGGAGAGGACAGCAATGACACTCATGTTCGTCAGCATAGGGATTATTTCTCTTATTGCCATCGGTTACAGATTTATTTCCAGAATGACATCGAAAGAGCCTTTAACATACAGGGCGGAATAAATCATACCCAATTCCTTAAACAATGGCCTCAATGGAAGGTTATCTTTCCATTGAGGCCTTTTTATTGATGTGCCCTGCTTCTTTATTTTCCTTGAACAACCTGCCCTGAAAAGCTATTATCTCGGCACGGCAAGAATACATTTATTTTTTTTATTCCTTGTAGAGGAGATTTCTGTTTGAGGATCGATCCGGCTTTGTTTTCTGTTGAATTTGCCAGTACATATGCAATATCAGGCGGTTACAATCAGGAAACGCCCTTGTGTACGGCACAAATCCCTTTGAGATGACAATGAACAAACTTGCACAGATACTTTACCGCATCCGCTACCTTTGTGCAGTGCTTATCCTGATGATCACGGCAGTGTTCGGGCTCTCCATGAATATGGACCTGGACAACACCATAAGCGCATGGTTTGCCGAAGACGACCCCGTGTATGTAAATTATCACAACTTCCGCGATACCTTTGAAGGAGGACGCTACCTCATCGTCGCAATAGAGTCCGAAGACCTCTTTTCAGCGGAGGTGCTCAGCTACATCAGGGACAAGACGCGGGAACTCAAAGACATCGACCTGGCAAAGAGGGTTCATAGCCTGGCAAACTCAAACAGGGTCAAAGGAACCGAAGAAGAGATTCTCATTACTCCTCTCCTGGATGATCTTGACAACACCGGCCTTGACGAGATCCGGGACTATGCCCTGAATGACGAGATATTCAGAGATTATCTGGTTTCTGCCGACGGAAGACTGTGCTCGGTAGTCATTGTATTCGACGACCTCAAGCCCAAGCAGATAGTAGCGGTGATCGACGAAACCGAGGAGATTCTGGAAAGAGGCAAGCCGCAGGGCGTTCACACCTTCCTTTCAGGCGGCATCATGATAAACCATGAATTCAACAGGGTTACCGAGCAGAACGAGACGATTCTCCCCCTCCTGGGGGTAATTCTCGTTCTGACCATGACCTATATCCTGTTCAGGTCAATACCCAAGAACATCATAGTCATTTCAGTCATAGCGATGAGCCTGTGCTGGACACTGGGGTTTTATTCCCTGCTTGGATTCACCTACAATGCCGTAAGCGGCCTGATAATTCCTCTGATTCTCATCCTATCGATCGCAAACACGGTCCACATCATCGAATACTTCGACGAGGTCAGCAAAGACAACAACGCACGATTATCGTACATCGCCACCATACAGTATATCACCATCCCCTGCTTCATAACGAGCATCACTACCGCATTTGGTCTGTTCTCGCTCTCAGCGAGCCCGATCACGGCAGTACAGCATTTCGGCATAACATCTGCCGCCGGCATCATGTTCGCCTTTATAATCTCCATAACAATTGTCCCCCTTCTCCTGACACTGCTTCCTTCGCAGAAGAAAGTTCACCACAGGTACTGGGGCCACGGACTTGCCGGTGTCTTCCATATCAACGAAAAGCATTATCGGACCATACTCGTGATCACCGCCGCATGCATCCTCTTCTTCGGATATGGGGTAACCAGGGTCGTGATCGAGACAAACGAGCTCGAGTGGTTTCCCAAAGACGGCGAGATGTACATCAACTCCATGATACTCGACCATGAACTCGCCGGCGTCGGCGCTCTCGAACTTATCGTAGAAGGCGAGGAAGATGTCCTCAAGGACCCGGACATCCTTGGCAGGATCGACCGTCTTTCCCGGGAAATCCGCAAGCTACCGGGGGTAAAAAAGGTTATCTCGCTGGCAGACTACGTCAAGGCGGTCAACCGTGCGCTCAACGCAAACGAGCCCGGGGCATATGAGGTTCCCGAATCACGTGACCTGATAGCGCAGGAGATCCTTCTGTTCAGCTTTTCGCAGTCCGGCACAGAAGAACTGGAACGGGTTGTCAATATGGACTATTCCAAGGGAAGGATCGCCATAAAGATTAAATATTCAAGTTCACATATAACCCGTGCTCTTATAAGCAAGGTGGAAGAAACCGCCAGACAGACATTCTCGGGCACGGATGTCGATATTTCACTGACAGGCGGATCTTATCTCTTCAGCATGCTGGATAAATACATTGTAGAATCTCAGATAAAAACCTTCTCCCTGGCCTTCGGTCTGGTCATAGGGATACTATTCATCGTTTTCAGATCAGTGAGATACGGATTGCTGTGTATCCTGCCAAACCTGCTGCCCATAACCATGATCATAGGGATCATGGGATGGATAGGGATAAACCTGAATGTGGGAACAGTCATGATCGCATCGGTTGCCCTGGGTATCTGCGCGGACGACACCATACACTTAATCTCACGTTTCAGAAAAGAATTCGCCGACAAGAGCCACACAATACACAGTGCTTTGAGAAAATCCACTATCTTTGTAGGCAGGGCATTGATCTTCACCTCGCTCATCAGTGTCGGGGGTTTCTCCATAGTGTGGATTTCCGACTTCCAGCCTTCTAAAGACTTCGGCCTACTGCTCTCCCTGACCCTGCTTATTGCGCTTATCTGCGATCTCTTCTTCCTTCCTGCATGTATGATCGCAGCAAAGAAATATTTTACAAAAAGAAATTGAAGCATGAGTGGTCGATCTGAAAATATCATGTATTTCCTCTTTCCTTTAAGGTCACAGGGATTGACTCTTCTGAATACGGTTACTTTTTCTCATAGGGATATAAGGGATACTTCAAAGATGCAGCTGGAGAATATTCATGCCCGCAAGAAAGACAGAAGATGACTTGCTCAAACAGATAAAATTCCTTAATAAAGAGAACCGGCTCCTGTCAAAAAAGCATGAAATGGCCCGTTCATTCCTCAATATACTGACCGATACAATAATCCTGATCAGACCCGACGGTATAATTGCAGACTCAAACAGGGCAAGCGCTGAACGGTTTAAGGTGTCTTATGAGGACTTTATCGGATCGTGCATATGGGACTACTACCCTCCTGATATGGCGCAATTCAGAAAGGCACGCGTGGAAAGTGTATTGCAGACAGGTCAAGCAATACGCTTCGAAGATGAGCGGGATGGAACCTGGCAGGACACGGTATTATCACCCCTGTTCGAAGATGGCAGGAAAGCGGTAAAGATCGCAATCATTTCCCATGAGATAACAGGACACAAGCAGATAGAGGACCTTCTGCGGTTCCAGAGAGATCTCGGCATCTATCTGAGCACCTCAAAAAATCTTACTGAGACTTTCACCTATGTTCTGGACAGCATATTGAAGATCGAGGGAATCGATGCCGCAGGTATCTATGTCACGGATAAGATATCCGGCTCTTTGGATCTTGAAGCGCATAAAGGCCTGCCGTCAAACTTTGTGGAGAACGCATCCCACTATAATGAGGATTCTCAACAGGTTCTGTTGGTCAAGCAGGGCATACCACAGTATTGGAATTACGCAGAATCAACTTCACTGTTCAGGGAACTGGCCGGTGCTGGGAAATTCGGGGCCGCAGGGATCATTCCCATCAAATTCGAGAATGAGCCTGCAGGCTTGATGACTCTGATCTCCCGCGGTCTTGATAATATCCCGATAAATGCCAGAATTGCCCTTGAAACCATAGCATCACGTATCGGTGGGGTTATCAACCGTATCAAGGCAGAAGACTTGCTGAGAAAATATGAACTCATCGCCTCGACAGTCGACAACCCCATGTCGTTCATTGATAAATCATTTACCTATCAGGCAGTAAACAACTCCTATCTGTCTGCCTTTAATAAATTGAGAGAGGAGATCATTGGGCACAGCGTGGCTGATCTCTTCGGCAGGGATGTGTTTAACAATAAGATCAGAAAACACCTTGCAAAGGCCCTTCGCGGGAAAGAAACCCATTACGAGGATTGGTTCGATTATCCGGCATGGGGAAAACGCTACGTAATCCTGAGCTATTACCCTTATTATGAAAAAGATGGCACAATCTCGGGGGTCGCGGCAATCTCGCGTGACATTACAGAGCGCAGAAGGGGTGAAGAACTGCTGAAGGAGAGTGAAACAAGATACCGCCACCTCTTTGAATTCGCAAATGATGCCATTCTTATTATAAAAGACCAGGTCATCATCAACTGCAACCAGAAAAGCCTTGAGACATTCGGGGTGGAAAAAGACAGCATTGTCAATAACAAGATAAGCGCATTCCTGCCGCCTTACCAGGCAGACGGGGAGCTATCTACAGACAAATGGCCGAGGATACTCCAGTCGATCCTGTATGACAAACCCCAGTTCTTCGAGTGGAGATTCCAGCGCCTTGACAAAACGGTCTTTGATGCAGAAGCAAGCATCAATTATATCGAACTCAAAGAACAATATTATATACAGGCAATAATCCGGGACATCACCCAACGCAAACTACGTGAAGAAGAGCACATAAAGGTAAGCAAGCTCGAATCCATCGGCACCCTTGCAGGAGGCATTGCCCATGACTTCAACAACATCCTTTCATCTATTCTGGGCAACATTGAGCTGGCAAAGACCTATGTGCAACCCGAAGACAAGATTCATATACGGTTATCCAAGGCCATGGAGGCATGTGAAAGGGCGAAGGATCTGACCAGGCAGTTTCATACCCTTTCCAGGGGAGGAACACCGCTGAAAAAGACCGGCCATCTCCGCCCTCTGATCGAGAACTCGACAAAGCTCACCCTTTCCGGAACCAATGTAACGTGCAAGTGTGTAATACCCGACAATCTCTGGATCATGGATTTCGACGAAGACCAGATCATCCACGCATTAAGCAATATTATAATCAATGCCAGGGAAGCCATGCCCAAGGGAGGAGCCATTACAATCTCCTCAGAAAACATCAACCTTGAATCAGACTCCCTCATATCAGGAGTGTTGATTACCAAAGGCCCTTATGTAAGAACCTCGATAGAGGACCAGGGTCCGGGAATACCGGCAGATATCCGTACCAGGATCTTCGATCCCTATTTCACCACCAAGGAACTGGGAAATCAAAAGGGCATGGGGCTGGGGCTGACGACTGCATACTCCATCATAAAGAAACACGGTGGCTATATTTTCCTGAAATCCACACAAGGAAAAGGCACAACCTTCTATATCATGCTCCCTGCAACAGCCCAGGATGAAAACAAGGCAAAGAAAGAACTGCTCGCAGAAATACCCGACAATATCAGTGTCCTTTTGATGGATGACGATGAAATGATCAGGGATACGGTCTCGGAGATGCTGAAGAACCTGGGATATAACATCGAAGTGTGTCGAAACGGAGAAGAAGCAGTGGAGAAATACCTGCTTGCAAAGAAAGCAGGCCATGGTTTTGATGCCGTAATCCTCGATCTTACAATCCGGGGAGGCATGGGGGGGAAAGAAACAATACTAAAGCTCAAAAAGATAGACCCTGCAGTAAAAGCGATTGTCTCGAGCGGGCACACAGAAGATAAGGTTATGACCAACCACGAGGACTACGGCTTCAGCGGGATTGTGGTCAAACCTTTTAAGATGGACGAGTTGAGAAAAACACTGATGAATGTTCTGAGAAGACAGATAACATCTGCATAGGGAGCATACTCCTCAACCTTTTTAGCCCACCCTCGTCCCAGCGAAAACCGGGCCAAGGGATAGATGGTGCCCCGACAACAAACATTTTACCCGGGCAGATAATCCCCACCTTGAACCATACTGTCTGTAGTAAGACTTGTGGGTAAAGATAAGCCCTTGAAGGGAACGAGCTGGGGTAAGGGTGAATAAAACATGGTTATTTACAAAAACATCAGATACTGTCGGAGAAGATGTTCACAGCGCAGGATCACGGGACAGGGCCCATGGACACAGTAACTATAAGGTTTTTAGGAACAGGAGATGCGTTCGGAAGCGGCGGACGCCTTCAGACATGCATATTCGTAAACACTGCTGAGACGAGATTTCTGATAGATTGTGGAACATCGTCCCTGATCGGCATGAAACGATATGGCGTGGACCCTTCGAGCATAGATGTAATCCTTCTAAGTCACCTGCATGGAGATCATTTCGGAGGCATACCTTTTATCATTCGCGAATCACAGATACTAGCACAGAGAACAGCTCCCCTTATTATTGCAGGGCCTGCAGGGCTTAAAATACGCATTGAAGAGGCCATGGGGGTTTACTTCCCGGGATCCTCCAACATTGCCACCGGATTTCCACTTGAATTCATAGAACTCCCTGATAATCAGGACCTTTCGATTGATTCTCTGCATGTAACAGCCTACCCTGCCATACATACCCCGGCAACCAATCCGCATTCTCTCAGGATCAGATGCAACAGCCGGGTGATAGCCTACTCGGGTGATACCAGATGGAACGACAACCTCATTGAAGCATCCAGCATGGCCGACCTCTTTATCTGCGAGGCTTTTGAATATGACAAGGCAATGGACAATCACATCGACTACAGAACCCTCATGCAGAACCGCTGGAACTTAAGCTGCAAAAGAATCGTCCTAACCCATATGAATGATTCCGTACTCAGAAGAAAAGACTCTCTCGAACTGGAATGCGCCGAGGACGGCATGATAATAACACTATAGGATTATTCAATCTCTGCGCATCTGAGGAGAAACTTATCTCATATGATTAAGGCTGATATATCGACTGATGAATTTTCCGACAATGATCAAATCCCAAATCCGTTAACAGACTATCCTGACATAAAAAAGGCAGGGTCTATAAAAGACCCTGCCTGTGATATCAGGTTTATATATTTATTATTTGTTCATCTTCCTTCTGAATCCTGCCAGACCGACAAGGCCTGACCCGATAAGCATCAGCGTAGCAGGCTCCGGCACCGGTGCTGGTGTCTTCACCAGGATATTCTGAGCATTATCAATATCAAGAACCATATAGCTGTAGCCGGTGTAGCTGCCTATATTGACAGCACTTAACATGTCGTAATAAGATCCGACAGCTCCTGAAGAGTTATAGTTGAAACTGTCACCATACATGAGTTCCCATATCATGAGCTGTACAGCAGCGTTTTGACTCTGGTTAACTCCTGCATAATTATCCATCAGCCAGGCGGCCTGGGCGCCAGCCCCATTCGCAACCGTGTCCAGCCCGATCAAGGTTCCCGTGTAAGTGTGAGGAACATAAGTGGTAGCCTCAAATTCAACACAATAACCGTATGTTAGTATTCCATCAATGGTAAGATCAAACTGGCCGAGATATACTGTCTGATTATTTCCGCCGTAAGTGACATTGGCCTGTGTCCAATTTCTGTAATCTGTCTGACCATCTAATGACAGCGTTTGGATTTCCAATGCCCCTGCCGTTGACACAAAACCGACGAGAAGCAATAATACCATCAATGCTGAAAACATTCTTTTCATAGCTGAGCCCCTTAATAAAAGTATTTACTTGTTTTCAGAAGACAGGCAAATTACGTGCCATGTGTGTTTTCAATCTTTATTTCAATATGTTGCCCGTATTACCTGAAAACTATGCCACAATTATCGTAAAATATCCCGACACCCATATGTACCAATCTTTCCTTGCGGCAATATTATCTCATCTGCTTCATTTCTTATTGAGATCCGAGATACTTCCTCCTTGTGCCCAATCTCACGAGCGAACCTGCCCTGCCTGCCTTCTGTCTGATTAGCCCTGTGTAAACAATATCGACAGCGTTTTTCCTCTGAAGATCATTATGTATCTTGTGCTCTATGTTTTGCCCGCAAGCATTTTGATATATTGACATTCTCAATCCATTCAGCTTGTTATACCTGGTATAATATCTTCTTCTTTAATAAATTCATCCCTGATTCATTCAGGAGAAGATGTCATATTACTGCAACCACATTTCCCGCTGTCGGAAAGTCTTACTAATTTTCTCAATCGAATATCAAGATATTGCCTATATCTTTGTTTTAATTACCCTATCATGTCATGGCATAGCATTTGCTAGACGTTTGCCAACTTAAAGAGCACCTGGAGGATAGCTATGAAGAAAGCAATATCTGGTTTTTTGGGCACAATGTTTCTTTTATTTGCATTTTGCGGCACAGGAAATGCCATTCTATATACCGACACCGTGGATCTCGACAGAACGGTAAGCGGCGTGGGTTCAACTTCCTGGACACATGCGGTGACCAGCGATTTCAGTGTACCATTTGATATCGTAAACAGCGCCACCCTCACAATTTCTGGGTGGGGAGTCAGTGGCAACAACGATAGAATTTATGTAGAAGAAATCTATCAGGGCACTTTAAGGGATGATTTAACTTTTCTCTTTGGTCTTATTAATTTGGGATCAAATTCTGTCTTTAATATCTCAGAAGTATTTAGCACCTGGAATCCAGGAGAGTCACTCAATGTGACACTTGCTTTCAATGAGGCATCATCCTGGTGGAGCAGTAATTCTTTGACGCTGGATTATTCAATATTCACTCTTGATTATGATAACGTTGACTCTCCAAACAACCCGGCTCCGGTCCCTGAGCCCGCAACAATGCTTCTCTTGGGCAGCGGCCTGATCGGACTTGCCGGTTTCAGAAAAAGGAACAGCTAACACGCTGACCTCGACATCTTATAGCTGATTACTCAAGCCCGGCAGTCTTAAAACCTGCCGGGCTTTACTTTGCATACACATATTCGCAGAAAACAGGCCCCACCTTTAAAAGACAATGCTGAATCCCAATAAGAACATGTTCTTCTTCAGCCTTCTGCCGAAGTCCCCTTTCCCCTTAGTTCCCGGTCTTGCCTGCGGTGATCCAGAACAAGCCTGATAGCCTTGAAGATCAGGGTAATGGCCAGCCATGAGCTGATAATGACAAAGGGCACAGCCAGCCATTGAGGCCAGAGAGCAAAAAGGACTGCAAGGGCTAGAAAGATGGCGCCGGCGCCGAACATGAGCTTTGCCTCGGCTGGCTCCAGCGTGCGCCTCTGACTTATGGCAGCACCCAGGACATTACTCACCCTCATGACACCGACACCTGCCCGGCTCATGCTCGCCTTTGATCTGCCAGGGAAGTGATGCCGGGTTCTGGTCCGCCTGCTTACCGGGCATGCTGCCCTGCGCCTGCCGAGCACGATCTCGGTCGAACGCGAGAGGTCTTCCAGGTACATCTCCTCCATTGAACGCGCAAAGGTCTGATCTTCCACCGCCACATCGAGTTCATAATTGCCGAGCCAGCTGGAGATATTGAGATTGGTGGACCCTATCCTGGCCCACTTTCCATCCACGACAGCGGTCTTTGCATGCAGCATCTGCCCGTTCCATTCAAAAATCCTCACCCCTGCTTCCAACAGAGTCTGGTACCCTGCCCGGGAGAATGCACTCAAGATCGGTATGTCAGTGGTTCCCGGAACCAGGAGCCTGACATCCACCCCGTCCTGTGCAGCTGCGGCGAGCGCCTGAACGTATGGTGACACACCCATGAAATAGGCATCTGTCAGCCACAGCGTTTCTCTGGCGACAGCCGATATGAGCTGATCGAGCCGAAACAGGCCTGTGGTGTACGGTGCACTCGCCACGACACGTAGCGACACATCGCCTGTGGGATGAATAGCGCCCCTTTCCGGAACCTCGTCATTCGGCAGATCAGGGCCCATGGTTGACCATATATCGGCAAAGGCTTTCTCTATGTCTGACACGGCAGGCCCGGTTATCATGATTCCGGTATCACGCCACGGATCGATGGAACGATCGGGATAACCCACCCACATCCGGCCAACGCATAACCCGGTGACAAACCCGGTTGTGCCGTCAATTGCGATCATCTTGCGATGATCGCGGTTTACCCACCCGAAAGGCCTGTCCATCCGGGGCGGATTGAAGCAGCGCACCTCTACACCGGCATCCATAAGGCGCTTCCAGTATCGCCTCGATGCGGCGCCCAGGGTGCCCAGCCAGTCGTATATAACCCTTACCTTCACCCCGTCTTGGGCCCGGGCAATCATGATATCTGCAAACTGTCTCCCTATGTCGTCGTCATATATAATATAGTTCTCGAAGTGGATGCTCTTCGTTGCAGATCGCATTGCATTGAGCCAGGCAGGATAGTTCTCGTCCGCGTCTTTCAGAAGACGAACACTGTTTCCCTCGACGTGCGGCGCTCCGGCTGCCCGGGAAAAACTCTGCTCCGCAATGAGGCGGACATAAGGATCCGTCTGCGGAAACAAACGCTGATTCTGTAATTTTTTCATGCCCACAGTGACTTTATCAGGGTTGACACGGGCTCGTCTATAATTTTAACAGCTTGGTAATAGATTTTGCAGCACATTATCCCTGGCCTCTCACCGAGGAGACTGAATAAGTTGTACGCAGAGCAAGCAGCTTAAGGTATCATCTTGATCAATCCAAGTTTCTACACCCTCGCATGCCCATCTTCCCCTTCAGCTATTTCTTCTCATCCACTTCTTCAATTCCTGAATCCGCAATAATGTTAATCTTCCACCTTCCGCCTTTCAGCTTTTGTCTTTCACCTCTTATCTTCCAGATCCTATCTTCCACCGCGACATGTCGATATTCCTTACTAATCGGCATATATAATATAATATCTTTTTTTTCAGGTGTGTTTCCAGCTAGTTACATTCCATCTGCCTTTCGTCAATCTTTTGACCCTTACATCTCTCTCTTGATCTTACAATATTTGTGTCGACATTCTTTACTGCTTAACACCATTATCGATATCCACATCTCCTATATCTATGTTATTATTGTTGGTTTTGACCTGGCAGCATTCTTGCATTATAATCACCAAATTCAATAACTGGAGGCAACATGAGAAATACTTTTCTGGCTTTGATTAATACAGTGGTTATGGTTTTTGCATTATCCACCTCTGCGATGGCATTGCCACTTCTAAGCGACATCCTTGGAGCAGGTTATGGTGACTATGCAGACACAGGGGCTGAGGCAGGATTATTAACCGATACAGATGGCAATAATGACGATTCCACATTCTTTCTTTTCCTTGAAAGCGCTGGGTTTGCTCAGCAGAACACCTTTGGCATTTATGGATTCACCTATAACGATGACGGTTCTGTATCATTGGGCGATCATCTCGAGGTTTTCAATGGCGCAGCCTCACCTTTAACCAGCGCAACAGTCTCCTTTGATTTAGGTGCCGGGATTGCAACCATAGGTGGGAATTCGGCAAATATCGGTAAGACGTTTGGTTTCTATCTTACCACCCCTGAAGGCAACGGTTACACATTTTACTCACATACTTCTTTGAACAACGACGGCTTTGATCATTTCCTTCTCTTCGACACCAGCGACAATGCTGTAGGTTCTCTTCTGGGCGCTGATCTGGTGGTGGCCATGGAAGACCTTTATGGCGGCGGCGACCAGGATTTCAATGATATGGTCGTGGGCATCAGTGACGTATCACCTGCTCCAGTGCCGGAGCCTGCAACCCTGCTCCTGATAGGAAGCGGCCTGCTTGGCATGGGGGCATTCAGAAAAAAGAGAGCCTAAGCCAGAGTAATCCAACCAGATAAACATAAAAAAATCCCGGCAGATTACTGCCGGGATTTTTTTATGGCTAGGTCAAGATGGTCAAGATGCATCAAGATGTTCAAGATGAAGATGGGGTCAGGTCTTGATCTTTGAACTATCTCTTCAGTGCATTTCTTGTCTCAAATCCCTTCACTGCCTTGCTCACTGTCGAGTAATGAATACCTAGATGCTTCCCTATTTCGCTTAATGTATATCCGTATCGTATATGTGCTTCGTGGATCAGTCTGTTTCGCTGCGCAATATCGTCACTCTTCTGCATTCTATGAAAAATCCTCGACAGCTCAGGTCGTCCGACGAGACGCTCGTTTCTCACTACCTCGTGCGTCTCTTTCCTTTCTTCGATCATTCCTCGGATACCATCTATAAAACTGCTGCCTCCCAATATGAATCGCCCCTTCAGGTGACCCCATATGGATTCGTCATTCTTGACCCTTTCCATAACAAAAGATCGATACATTTTCCTGGCCACGGCTTTCTTGGTTCCAAATTGCGATAAAAGCCATTCTGTCGTTAAAAACTCCGGGGCATCTATCAAACCGGCTGTGGCACGGTAACTGCTCCACTCCCATTCTCCCGGTTCTCTCACCATCCCTGCCCGCACCGGGTTCAATACCACATACCTGCTCAACTCCAGAAGATAGCTATCTTTCTCGACTATGATCGATTTAAACCTCCCCTGAAATATATGCCCGACCGATCTATGCCTCCTGTTATACCACTGCGTATACATCCCATTGAGGTTTCTCATCCCATACGAAAGATTCCCGTCAGGTGTCTCGATGATCAGATGGTAGTGATTGTCCATCAGACAGTATGCATGACAAAGCCAGTTGTTACGGTCCACTACCTGGAACAGCACTTCCACAAAAGCATGACGGTCCTTTACATCTTCGTAAATTACACCCCTTCTGTTCCCCCTGGCTGTTACATGATACAGGGCTCCGGGATATTCAATCCTCAGTGGACGCGCCATGAACCATCCCTACCATACTACCGTTCATATATCAAGACCTGACCCCTTCTTTGTTTCTTAAAACCAAAGACAAATCTCTTTGCATCCTAGATATCGCCCCTCCTTCTCAAATTAAACCGCTATGTCAAGTTTCAAGACCTGACACCATGCTTTCCCATGCTTTCCGCCATGCTTTCTCTAACATCAAAGTGTCTCGGCGCAGAAGACGAACGGGATTACTATACGCGCTCGGCCTATACTGCCGCGTTGCAGGAGACCAGAACGGCGGTCACCTGTGACCAGATAGTCTGCATCGCCCGCCAGAACCATAGCCAGCAGGAAAGAGTCGTTAGGATCTCTCGCCTCAACATCTTCTGGCAATTCCGGCAGGACATCCAACACGATTGCGCGTTGCATGTTATTAACCATCGTGCCGACGCGGTGTGCTGGTAGGATCGTTTTAAGCTTCGGATAGCGACTTACACGACGCAGTTCATCAAGTTGCTCTGTCGAGGTTACCAGCTCGAATCTCCCTGCTCGCCAAGCACGATAAATGATATCGGGCGGACCGTACGGCGATATCAGTGCACCAAGCAGCACATTGGTATCCAGGATAACACGCATCAGTGTTTACGTACCCATTGCACCGCTTCGTCGATGAGATCGTTTAGTTCCGTCTCGCTCACACCGGCAGCCGCACACTTTGCCTGATCTACGGCCTGCTCCAGAAGATAAGCACGCACAGCTTCCTCGATAAAGCGCGACAGGTCGCCCTTGCGGCCGCCGCCCTGCGCGGCGATGAACATACGTACGGACTGATCCACATCCGACGATACAGCAATATTCCAACGAACGGTATTCATAGCATTACCCCCAGGTCGGCGTTTTCGTGTTTTCGTGTACAAGTGCTTATACACCTATCTCGTCGGCATGACAAGTAGTAGATCATAGGGTCACCCATTATAAGGCCTTGTCAATAAGATTATAGTTGTCTGTCCATCGCAAAAAACATACATTTTTTGCAGGTTACACCCGTTGCTTCAGCACCGGACGTTGCCATTGACACCTTTCTGCACCCTGGTTTTCGTTTTTATCTGGTTACACAATTCTATCTGCACCAGTCACCCATCAGGATCAAGGTATTGGAAAGAAGGATACTATCTCCTTCCTTTACCACCCCTGGCAGCATATGCTGCCAGGGTATCCGTTAAACAGTTGGCAACAAAGGCAATAGCCCTCAAACCAATCGATCGCATTCAACTGGTTGAATCAATTCTTTTGAGTTTAGATAAGATTGATCCTGAAATTGAAGCTTTATGGGCAAAAGAAGCGGATGACCGTCTCGAAGCCTATAAACGAGGTGAGATTGGTGCGAAAGACTGGGATGAAATTAAGAAAAGGTTTGAATAATTGAAAGTAAAATTCATCTATCCTTCAGGTGAGGAGTTAGATGAAACGATTAAGTATTATGATCATCAACTACCAGGGCTTGGTTTGAAATTCCACATGGAGATAAAAAGTTCAATTGAGAGGATTATTGATTACCCAGAAGCTTAGACTCAAATAGGCACGTATACTAGACGATGCCTGATTAAAAGCTTCCCTTATTCTATCTTATACACGGTTGATGATGAAATCCTTCTCATCCTTGCGATTGCTCACATGCATAAGAATCCAGAGTATTATAAAAATCGAGCCAGTTACAAACCTGAATAACTCAGGTTCATCAATAAAAAAACAAGCCCATTATACGCTTAAAACCAAAGACAAATCTCTTTGCATCCTAGATATCGCCCCTCCTTCTCAAATTAAACCGCTACGTCAAGTTTCAAGACCTGACACCATGCATGCCGATATCATTATGCTATTTAAACCGCTGCGACAGTTTCAAGACCTGACACTATACCCTTTGTGACACTATACCCTTTGTTAATAATGATACCTGCATTGAAGAAAATCAATCCGGAAAGAGGACACCCTATATACAATTCTATGCTCAAGTGTTATCCTTCTAGACCATGCCCCTGACAATGTAAATCTAAGAGGTTCAGGTTTACCTTTGCCCTTAAAGGGATCACGAGTGATTTCTTCTATTAATGCCAGTATCTTTAAAGCTGTATTCCTGTCGTTCTTGATCCAGTATCGGATATCCTCTATAAATTCAGGCTGAAAGCAGAGATCATAGCTACTCTTTTTCTGAGCCAAGACCGAACTCTCTTATCAACTCTTCAATAGTCATAGCCTCTTGATTTTCCAACTTAGACCTTTCCATTGCCTTCATGAGCCTGGCCGCATTTTTTGGAGATCTTAACAGGTGGTTTGTCTCCAGGATGCCGGATAGTTCAGACGCGGATATGAGTGCAACGCTCTCCTTGCCCCTTCTCTTAATAATCACCACTTCCTGGTTGTCGGTAACCTCATTAAGCAGCTTAGCCAACTGATTACGAGCAGATGAATATGTTGTTGTTATAGGCACCCTCTTTCCCTCCTTGTACATAATACCTGTACAAGTCTTATCGGTTAATGTCAAGATGTCTTCATCCCAAATCCACCGTCAAAAAACATAAAAACCGATATAGCTCGGGACGATATGGTTATAAAAAAGTAATAAGACGTGTTCGTTTTTTCTAAGGAGGCTTATCTCTTACTTAAATCGCAGTCTCTCTTTGAGCTTTCAGCTATAATAAACCTCTGCGCCTTCTGCGGTGAATATTTCTTCTGTTTTATTTCGCTATTTCATATGTAAATACCCCGTAATGTACCGGGTGGTTTTGTTTTTCTGGTTTTTGAAGTAAGCCAGTAATGAAG
>OMKS01000445.1_pt1 | contig 38726 bp, 33 predicted proteins | sample 1674721 | NCBI WGS metagenome assembly OMKS01 (sample SAMN06264996, study PRJEB25208) | sediment metagenome | isolation source: hot spring sediment | place: USA: California | collected 2014-09-02 | reverse complement strand
ATGTGTATAAGAGACAGGGGTTAGGCTGTGTCTGATGATGCTCGGCACCAATGATGTCTGTCAATCCATGGTGCCTGATATGATCTCGCGACTGCTTCACGGTATTGTCGGTTATGAGGACAGTGCCTTCATTACCCTGAGGGAGAATATCATTGCCATTGTCATGGCCCTTCATAAAAAGGGGATCGTAACTTATCTGGCAAGGATACCCCCCATTTTATACCGTGGAGGCCTGGCGTTTGCGCAGTTGGACAGGCTCCTGTTCTTCACAGGAAAGGTACAGGAAAAGTTTGACCGATATGTCCGGATGGTCAATGGCCGCATTGATGAGGTATGTAACTCGTACCCTTCGCTCGCCAGAGTCGGGCCTGATTTTTATGCCCTGTTCAAGGAGAGGAGCGATATCTGGCTCAAAGACCGGATGCATTTTAATGATATCGGATACCGGCTCATGGCCGAAGCCTGGGCAGACGTTTTGACCAATGATGGGATTGAGGTCGAAATCTAAAAAAGCAAGGCCAAAGCTTGCCTGGATTCTCCTACATGACCGACATGATCTTGGTCAGCCGGGTAAGGATGATCGGATGCAGCAGCATGCCCTCGATCTTTAGCTCTCCGGACAGGAGCTGTTTTATTACTGTCATGCCTGCCTCGTCGAAATAATAGGGGAGCCCGAATTTGACGCTGATGGAATTCAGCCCGATTATCTTGTCTGAGTCGGTCCTGATGATAATATCGGGTTTGCCCACGATGCCCTGTTCGATCCTTACCCTGCCGCCTGAAAAGATGAGGGTCACTGTTGCCTCGATATCCTTCAGGTCAATGGTTACAACCCCGAAGATCCTGTTGAATGTTGAAAGTTTATGAGGATTCTGTTCAAGGTTTGATTCCAGCAGTTCGGCCAGGATATAAGAAAAAGGGACCTCAAGTGCATTGTTGACAACTATAGCTTCTGCCATGGTTATTCCTCCGGTTATACATGTATGATAATTGTAATTGTCGCCAAGAAAAGGCGGCAGCCTTCCATTGGCGACATATCATAGTACTTTGTTGAATATATCGGCTACCTCTGACAATTCCAGGACCATCCTCGGATTGTTCACAATGGATCCGTCCGAAAGGCTCATGTCTGAGGCCTTCTGAATGTCGGCCTGCGTCACGCCATACTCCGACAGTTTCAGCGGATGGCCGATCTTTCTGGTGAATGCTCTCATTGCACTGATGGACGCCTTTGCAGCATCCATATTGTCCATCCCTTTTTCCCGGACACCGAAGGCCTCGGCTACCATGGCATATGCTCCAGCAGCATCTTCAAGGTTAAACTCCATACAGTCAGCCAGAAGGATACCGTTTGCTATGCCGTGCGGGACATGGGCAACAGCTCCGATGGAGTGGGCCATTGCATGGACGATCCCCACCATGGCATTCCCAAAGGCCCAGCCGGCCATGGTTGCAGCAATCTGAACCTGTCCGCGTGCAATAAGATCCGACCCATTATCAGTGCACACCGGCAGGTATTTTGCCAGGAGCCTTATTGCATGTATGGCCAGTGCATCGGTGATCGGTTCGTGCGGAATGGAGTGCAGTGCTTCCACCGCGTGAGTCAATGCATCCATACCCGTGCTCGCTGTCAGGATTTTTGGCAGCTTTTCCGTCATCTTCGGATCAAGGATTGCCATGCGGGGAACATTATAATTCTCTACAAGCAGTCGTTTCTGTCCCATCTCCTTGTCCATGATTACAGCGGCATTGGTCACCTCGCTGCCGGTGCCTGCAGTTGTCGGTATGACAATATGCGGGATCTGCTCACGGGTTAAGAGCTGTATGCCGTTAAAGTCCCTCAGGTTTCCGCCTTCGGTGAGAAGGATGCACATGCCCTTGGCCGTATCGATTACACTTCCACCGCCAACACTTATAACGATATCCGCTCCGTTCTTCCGGGCAAACTCTGCACCTTTATCTACAACATCGACTCCGGTATCCTGCGGTATATCACTGAAAATACCTGCACATTTATTTTTGAGAACATTGGTTATACCTTCAACAAGGCCGGCATTGATGATTCCCTGGTCAGTAACCACAACAGCCTTTGTGCCGCCGAGCGAATTCATTTCGATCTCAACATCGCGTGCGGAATCAATCCCGAAGACAATTTTTGTAGGCCCGAAATAATTAAAAGAAAGATCCTCATCATATCCCATAGTTATTCTCCTTTTTCTGCTCACAGAAGCTGCATACGCTATATAAACGTACCGCTTTTCAATCTTTTTCTTGATCCTTGCTGCGCAATGCCGGATGCCTGTTCCAGGAGGTTATGCAGCCGGTCGATATTCAGGACTAAACCTCGTCAGGCCAGATGGTTTCAAAGCCGCCCAGGATGTCGATTACCTTGTTGACGGTCTTGATGTTTCTTACAACATAGGGCAGGTCACCTTTCATTTTGAGTTTTCCCTGAAGCAGTGCCTTTGTCGCATCGAGTTCCTTGCGTGCAATCTGTTTCCACCTCGAATAATCGCCGGTCATGACGAATTTGGCACTCTCAGCCTTTTCCTTGTCGCAGACCACGAAATCTCCCACATCTCCGTGCCAGTAGTCCTGGAAGAGATAAACCGTTTCAGGTATACCCTTGTCCGGGTCTGCAAGCACGACGAGAGACACGCTTCCTTCCCAGTCTTTGGCTATCTGCCTGTATTCCGGGTCTGCCTGTATTGCTGCCTTGTATGCGTCCATCCATTCCTGTGTAAGTGCAGGTACTCCCATAGTTTAAACCTCCTGTTATAATTTTTATCAATTTTTGTGATAAAGCCTGTTTTTTAATTCAATAAGACCCAGTTCCGTGAGCTTTTCCGGTCTGGGGAAGCCCTTTTCATCAAGTCCCCTGATTGCATAATATTCACTGAGCAACAGTTTGACATCCGGGACTGAGCCTGCAGCACCACCTTCTTCCAGGGCAATAAGCAGTCTCCTGGGAAGTTTGTCATCCTTTGCCGTTATGCCGAGCAGGTTGTTGAACCCGCGTTTCAGTGTCCAGTCGCGCATCCCGGATTCAAGGAGTTCATCCTTTGTCATGTCGAAGCCTGTTATGGCATTGAATGCCTCCAGAATGGTTTCCGGTTTCAGGATATCAACGAGGTAGTGGCAGATGGCAAGAGAGTTTCCGAGGATGCCGTAGTTTTCAGAATTGTAGACCAGGGCTGCCTTGTCCACGCTCGTGGTACCCTCATAGTCGTCCTTCATATCGAAGAGCTCTGGCCAGGATGCCATGCCCTGTTCGGTTGCCAGCACTGCGTGCTGGAGATGGCAGGCGCCACGGTTGGACATCATGTAGGCAAGCCCCATCCCGTGGAAGCCTCTGGGATCGTGCATGGGTGCCTCGAGGCCCTTGACATGAACGACACAGTCCATGGCATCACCGCCTATCTTCTCTGCCGCCTTTACCGCTCCGTCTGCAAGGGTATCGCCGAAACCCTCGCGATATGCCATCTTTCTGATCAGGATCATTACCGCTTCCATATTACCCCAGCTCAGGTCCAGTCCGTCAACGTCGTCAGCGCTGAGAGTGCCATTGTCAAAGAGCTCCATGGCAAGGGCGATTGCCGATCCGCAGCTTATGGTGTCCATGCCGTACCTGTTGCAGAGTTCATTGGCCTTTATCACAGCACCGAGATCGGGATTCATCATCATGGTGCCGAATGTTCCGCAGGTCTCATATTCCGGACCCGGGCCTTCTTCTGTCTTAAAGGGGCCGTCATCGACCTTTACCACCCGTTTGCAGGCAACCGGGCAATTCACGCATGCATGGGCCTTTGTCAGATATTTTTCACGCATGGTGGGACCGCTTAAATTATAGGAGAGATCGAAGTCCTGTCCCACGGTCCAGTTCTTTATCGGGACATCGCCGGTTACCATTCCGAGGTCCATATTCGCATCCGAGCCCATCTGGTGGAGGCCGTCGGCAAGGGCCGAGTCCTTTATCTCGGCAACAGAGGTTTTGAAGACAGCCTTGTATCTTTCCTCATCGGCCTTGGAAGGCTTGCCAGAGCCTTTGACAACGATGGCCTTGAGCCGTTTAGAGCCCATTACAGCGCCAAGCCCGGTCCTTCCGCTGAAATGGCCCTTGTCGTTGCCGATGGCTGATATCTTCACCATGTTTTCGCCTGCAGGCCCGATCGTAAGGACCTTAAGGGATTTATTGTCGGATTTGAGCATGTCTGTTGCTTCGTATATATCTTTTCCCCACAGGTGTGATGCATTCAGGAGCTGTACCTGGCCTTCTGTCATGGAAAGATAGACAGGTAAAGACGATTGTCCCTCAAATATGATTCCGTCGTATCCTGCCCTTTTGAGTTCCGGGCCGAATGTCCCACCGCATGCTGATTCTCCCCAGATCCCTGTCTGGGGGGCCTTTGCACAGATGGAGAACCTCGATGTCCCGGGAAATCCGCTCCCTACCATGGGGCCTGTCATGATCATTAACGGATTCTCTTCAGACAGGGGATCTGCATCCAGGTTGTACCTGTCGAGAAAAAGCTTTGCTGCAAGACAGCTCCCGCCGATATATTTTCGAAGGTCCGATTCTTCAAGAGCAAGGTCTGTCCAGGAGTTGTTAGATAGATTGACGAGTAAAACCTTTCCGGAATATCCATAACCCATAAAAGATCCTCCTTCATGATTCATGCAGTTTATAAACTTAATATATTATCCGGGCGGCTCAATGCAATTGAGGGTTGACGGAAATCTTTGTAGTGGCATATTGGAAATGCTTGTAGGAGGGCCTATTACATGCCGTTTATTTATGTTGAGGACAATATCATGAGAGCCCTGCTAAGAAAGGCCGTTCATTCATATACGGCGAGGTTTCTTATCTGTTTTCCTCTACCCAGCAGATAGAGTATCGCACCAGCTCTGTTGCATTCCTCAACTGGAGTTTTTCCTTGATTCTTTCCCTGTATGTACTGATTGTCCGAACACTCAGAGTCATCTCCTGAGCTATTTCGCCTGTTGATCTGCCTTCTCCGATTAATCTCAGGACTGCAAGCTCACGATCTGAAAGGTTCTCTACAGGGGATCTGTCAAAAGAATCCCTGCCAGCTCTGACTCTGTTCAGAAGATTTCCCATGATGTTTTCGCTTACATAGACATTGCCGTCCAGGATGCGCCGTATGGCCTTGACAATCGACCGGGAGGTTTCCTGCTTCATTATATAGCCCTGTGCGCCTGCCTGCAGAGCGCGTTCGGCATAGAGAAGTTCGTCATGCATGGAAAGTACAAGGATCAAGATGTCCCGATGAAAAGTCTCTATCTCCTTGATCAGTTCAAAACCATTACTTTTTTTAAGGGTTATATCAATGATCGCCATGTCAGGACTCAGCTCTTTAATCAGTTTCCTGGCTGTATTGACATCATCGGCCTCGCCGCAGACCAGCAGATCGGGTTCATGATTGATCAGTTCCCTGATCCCGAGACGGAATACCTCATGGTCTTCAACGATAAGTATCCTGATCTTCCCACGTTCATTCATAACATTGATTGTCCGTCTGTCCATTGTGTTTAAACGATAGTGTAACCAGCGTTCCAGAATCATGGTCGCTTGTAATATGCAAATCAGCCCCTATCATATTTGCACGGAAATTCATAATCTTCAATCCCATTCCATGAGGGTTTTCCTCATGTTGCATCCCTGATCCGTCATCTTTGATGCGTAATGTTACTATATTGCTGTCGTACAGCAGGTCAATATTGATCCTTTTGGCTTTGCCATGTTTAAGGGCATTATAAATTGACTCATGTACGATGTAGTAGATGTGCGTACATACAGAGATATCATCGACCATGATAGATTTCTGATAAGCGAAAGTACAGGTGATTCCATAGACTTCTTCGATATTTGATGCCATTTCCTGCAGCAGAGATTCCAGACCATGATCTGCGAGAAATACCGGGCAAAGACCCCTTGAAAGCCGCCGTGTCTTTATGATGGCTTCTTCTATGAGGCATCTTATCTTTTCCACCTCGGTGGTTGACGGGACAATGTTCTCTTCCAGCTTTCTCTTCAATAATTCGCTCATTACCTCTATTCCGATCAGGTGCGGGGCAAGATCGTCATGAAGATCCTGACCGATCATCTGACGTTCCTGTTCGCTTATGCGCAGGACTTCTTTCTCGAGTATCTTTTTCTCGGTAATATCTTCTATGGTGGCAATCATGCAGGGTTCATCATAGAGCATGATCTTCTCTGCAGAGATTGTAACGTGCCTGATATGTCCGGAACTGGTATGAAAACGAGTATCGAAGTTTCTGACCTGCCCCTGTCGCTGGAGAATATGAACCATCCTTTCATACTCTTCATACGGTTGAAACAGATTTACATCGCGGAGCATATTGGCCACAACTTCTTCACGGGAATAACCGGTAATCTTTATGAAACTTTCATTAACATTGAGAAACAACCCGCTGTTTAATGTCCACAGTGCAATGCCTACAGGAGAAGACCTGAATGCCTTTGAAAACATCTCTTCGGAGTTTTTAAGGGAGTGGGCCAGGATATTTACATACTGGCTTATGATACCGATTTCACCCTTTGTCAGCAAAGGGATGGCTTCGACATCGAGGTTGCCTTTTTCAAGGGCATCCAATGTCTGCACTGTCATCTTAAGACCGGACTGTATGCCCGCATTTGATTCGTAAACAGTGACAAATATCGCTGAGAGTGAAAGGCACATGACAATGAATACATGAAGGGACAGGTCTGTTAGACGAATCGTCTCGAGGTGAGAAATGAAAAGAAAATGGCTTAGGGTTATAAGAGGAATTATAAGGATGGAGATGACGATGAGTGTGGTCCGGTATGATACGCTGAAAAGTTTATATCTTTCCCGTGGAATATATACGTTTTTCATCCTTTCTTCCTGGAGAACCGGGAATAGAAGGTGCTCTGTCGTGCAGTATGATATGATGCTGTTGATGGGTATGCAAAGAAGCAGAATAAAGAATATCGGAAGGATCTCGATCCAGTTGAGCACATAAAACTGTCTCATGATCGCATATATGCAAATCAATCCGAAGATCCACCGGAGTGTAATGATAGTGCTTTCTGTGCGTGGGTACGACAGGAGCTTGAGCTTGATGCTTACGTCATCTTCAGTTCGATCCCTCAGATTGTTCATTATCGTGGTCAGTTTCCAGATCCTCACGGCCATTCCGAAGAAGGTGGCGAGTGCGGCAGCTATTACAGAGGCAGTGATAAGACAGTGTAACTTTTCGCCGGTGTATCTGCCTGCAAAGCTGCCATAATACATGGCAAGAGGGACCACGATAAGATTGATATAGAGCTCAAGCCTGATGGTCAGTCTTGCGAGCAGCCTTTTTGTTGAAATCATCTCGGGCAACTCCGCCTTGATGGTTCTCTCCGGCATAATTCATTGGCACATATCACGATCATAGTATAATACAGACCTTAACACTATAAATTCATGAAGTAAATATTGATGCTTCGGACAAATGTAGTTCTTTTTCATACGACATGACCGAAGAACATGTCTTTTCTTTATTCAAACGTTTAAACTTAAGCAAACCCGTTGCTTTGTGAGCGGTATTCTGATAAGCCATGACTGCTTTCATGAGAATATAAGATACAGCCATGACCGTTATACAGGATGTATAATTTCTGGAGGCGAAAACAAGGAGTGTGACGCCATGAGATATGAGGGCAACATCTTCAGGCCGTTCAGCGAGGCAAACAGCTTTCTCCTGCAGTGTACAATCGGCTGTTCCCACAACCGCTGTACATTCTGCGGCATGTACAAGGACAAGAAATATCGGGTGCGAAGCCTCGATGAAATAAAGACCGATATCGGCATGGCAAAGCAGTATCATGGAGATGTGGAAAAGGTGTTTCTTTGTGACGGGGATGCCATAGCCATGGAGACCGATATCATCCTGCAGATATTGCAGGAACTCTACAGCACCTTCCCGTCTCTGCGCCATGTAGGGTCCTATGTCGGGCCCCAGAGCACACTCGAAAAAAGCATGACAGAACTCACCGAGCTCAGATCTGCTGGGCTTACCAAGGCATATCTTGGTGTGGAAACAGGTGATGATAAACTTCTCAAAGATATCAAGAAAGGTGTGAGTGCTCAGGAAATGCTGCAGGCCGGCAGGAATCTGGTCGATGCCGGCATCAACCTTTCCTCCATGGTCCTGCTGGGCCTTGCAGGGAAGGGGAAGCGCTCATACGAGCATGCAATAGCAACAGCTGCGATCACCAATGAGATGCAGCCTCAATATCTTGCAGCCCTGACCGTTACCCCTGTTCCGGGTACGGTCCTGTACAACCAGGTCAAAAGGGGGGAATTCGAAGTTATGGATGCATTCGAGACGCTGGAGGAGATGAAGGTCCTCTTTGAAAACCTCACAATCGATAACCTGAGGTTTGTGGGGATTCATGCCTCGAATTATCTTCCCATCAACGGGACCCTGCAGAAGGATAAAGAGCAGATGCTCTCAACAATAAACACTGTTCTGGAAAAAAGAGACAAGTCAATGTTGAGAGGCGAACACACACGGGGTTTGTAGTTCTGTGCTTGGCTGGGTCCTGGGTCTTTCATTCCGGAGATTGTGTTTGTAGATAAACAGGGCCGGGAAGCGTCTCGCTGCTAAACCGGCTCCTACAGCGTTTGCTTTTGTCTTTTTGTAGGAGCGCCTTCAGGCGCGACCCCTGCATGGTATTAAATGAGGACAAGCCAAGGAAAGTGTCGATACTTGTAACAGAGATCCGAATATGACGGTCAGCCTTTTCCCTGATGTTTGCCTATCAGATTGTGTATGGTTTCTTTGAGTTCTGAGAGATCATGAGATTTGAGGATATACGCATCTGCAGACATGGCCAGTGCATCCTCTTTGTAGCTGGAATACCCTGTATAGACTATCAAAGGCTTGTCGAGTTCTGATTTCAGAATGTGTCCGATGGTATCCATTCCATCCATCTTCGGCATGTGGATATCCATGATAATAAGGTCGATACTGTTCTCGCCGCCATTAAACAGGATGTCCAGTGCATCTTTCCCGTTGGATGCCGTGATCACCTCGTAGTTGTCACTGCCGAGTTCTTCTCTGATGAGAAACTGCAGGCGTTCATCGTTTTCTACATAGAGGATCTTCTTCATCGTTGTTCCCCTTTCTCATGTGTGTGGACTGTTTTCATATGCCGTATTCGCTCCAAAGAAAATCTAAAAGATCATATCTTCTTGTTCCTTATGCTCTCCTCGTGCCGGACAGGTTCTATTCAACGCCGAGCCACATTTTTGCCGTGCGGACGTCTCCAAAGACTATCACATTCTCCGGATAATGCAGCAGTACCATGCCCTCGTAGAATTTTGCCATGTTCCAGGCATGGTTATCATTTATAGAAGGGACAATAGCACAACGATGGGGTGTCGGGGCCTGTTCGATCTCTTTGCGCCGGCTTATCACCTTGGAGATGTCATCGGTTGTGATGTTGTTCAATGAGCCCTGGCGGATCTCCAGCAGCTCGAAGACAGGAGGAGAGATGCGGCTGTCGATGGCGTGAGCTATCTCATACTCAATGAACTCATCACTGGTGATCGGTTCACTGATAACAGCATGGATATAATGCCCATTGTTGTGTATGCTGTATATAATCGGCATCGATCCCTCCATTTATTGTAGTATGATACGTGAAATCTAAAATGAAAGCCCAAGTGAGTCGGTGATGAATTTCATCAGGGGAGATGCACCCTTGAATGCATCGTGTGCAATCTCTATGAAATCAGGCTTCACCGCTAGCGAAGGTTCTACGCTGTGCATCCAGAAAAAGGATTTGCGCCTGATATCCTCAATGAATGGATGGTTCGGGTCATAGCCTGCAGGCGCCCTTTTCAGGCTTTCTCCTTCGATGTCAAAGAAGCCTTGTTTTACCTTTGCGCAGGTTATAACCTTTTCCCATGCTTTCGGATTCCTGACGATGGCGCTGCGGATCTTGTCAAGCACCGCTGAAGGGGGCATCCAGATCCCTCCTCCGACAAATATGTCCCCCGGCTCCATGTGAACATAGAACCCCGGTGCATGAGCGTCTTTCCCTGCAACATGGCGGAACTGACATCCCACGTTCTCCTTGTAAGGGCGTTTATCCTTTGAGAACCTGGTATCCCGGTAAATACGGAACATGGAGCCGCCGGAAGGTCGCGGGTCGGCAATGAAACTCTTGCTTATCTCCGGCAGCCGTCTTCCCATCCCGATGATGAACATTGTCACCGGCTCTACAACGGATTCCCGGTAGCGGTCCTTGTTTGCATTGAACCACTCGCGGTTATTGTTTTCAGAGAGTTCTCCCAGGAAATCGAAAAGATCCTTAGGGAATCCGGTAAATGTATCCATTCCGACCCCTTCAGCGGTTATGGTTTCTGTTCACAAAATACATTCAACCATTCAATAACAGCAGAGCTGCTGTGCATGTGTCCTGCCTTCATGGGACCAATACCCGCAAGGCATACATGCACTGCCCTTGATTGTAGCATGGCTGCTTGAAAGTACCTGTTCATTGCATTTCAATAGGAAAATAAACCGACTCAATAAGATTGTATTAACAAAAGGTTGCCGGCTTGTAAAGTGGAAAGACGGACTTTTCAATGACAGGCTGTATAGTATCTTTTACTTCGATCGTCCATACGAATATATAGACACAGCTGTGTTAGGGTATTAATAATAAGAAAGCAGGCGTGTATCTTTGATGTGGGTAATGATAGGCCTGAATTATTTGAAATTGTCAAAGAGATCAGGAACGAAAGAGCTGTTTCGATAAGTTGTGAGGAGGGATCAATGACTAAGCACTATTCAATGTTTCTGGTAATCCTGGCCTGCATAGTGTTATCAGCCTGTGCCCATAGGCCATCTGAGGGGGAAAAGTCGTTTGAGGGTATTGCGACAGCCCCTACACTGGCCGCACATACCGGTATTTTTGAAAAAGGCATAGAAAAAGTTACAGACAATGTGTATGTCGCCATCGGTTTCGGGCTTGCGAACTCCATCATGATCGAAGGCGATGACGGGGTTATTATCGTCGACACCATGGAATCCTGCGAAGCCGCTTCCGAGGTACTCGCCGAATTCCGGAAGATCTGCGCTAAGCCCGTAAAGGCCATTATCTACACGCATAATCATGCCGACCATATCTTTGGTGCAGAGGTGTTTGCAGGAGGTAATGATATTGAAATCTATGCCCATGAAACAACTGCATATTATGTCGGGCGTTTACTGAGCAAGATGCGTACTGTTATCGATATGCGTTCCATGCGCATGTTCGGCAATTATCTGGATGAAAAGGCCCTGGTCAACTCCGGAATAGGCCCATTTCTCTACTTTAACTCGAAGAGCACACTGGGGTATCTGCCACCTACCATAACATTTTCAGACACCCTTGCTGCAGAGGTAGCCGGCATAGAGTTTCAACTCGTCCATGCCCCGGGTGAGACCGATGATCAGCTTTTCGTGTGGCTTCCTTCTCAGCGCGTGCTGCTGTGCGCAGACAACTTTTACTGGGCCTTTCCCAATCTGTATACGATACGTGGGACCCCGTACAGGAGTCTGCAGCAGTGGTACCGCAGTATTGACATGATACGCGACAGAAATGCCCGGTATCTGGTGCCCTCTCATACCAGGCCCATTGTCGGCGAGGAAAAGATTGAGATGGTACTGCGGGACTACCGCGATGCAATCCAGTTTGTTCACGATCAGGCGATTCGCTCTATCAACATGGGTATGACCCCGGACGAACTGGCGGAATATATCAAACTTCCGCCTCACCTGGCTAATGCACCCTATCTTCAGCCATTTTACGGCAAGGTTTCCTGGTCGGTACGTTCGGTGTTCTCAGGAAATCTGGGATGGTTTAACGGAGACTCTGCAATGCTTGCACCTTTGACCAGAAAGGAACAGGCGCAACTGATGGCGCGTCTGGCAGGCGGGGAGGAAGCCCTCCTGGGGCACGCCAGAAAGGCACTGGAAACAGGGGAAAACCAGGTTGCCCTGCAATTGACGACCAGCCTGGCACAGCTGAACCCGGACAGCCCGGAGATAAAGGATATCCGTGTGAAGGCCCTTGTTGCCCTAGGGGAAAAGGAAGAAAACCCCAATGCCAGGCATTATTATCTGACAGAGGCACTCGAGATCAGGGATCATTTTATCGCCATGGCAGATGCCCGGCCGGAACCGGCCCAGGTGCACAAGTTCCCTCTGGAAGGGTATTTCGATCTGCTGGCAGTGAACCTGGATCCTGCTGCAAGTGCCGATGCGGACAAGCGTGTGGGTATGAAGTTCCCTGATGCGCAGCAGGCCTATATCATCCATGTCCGCCGCGGGGTGGCCGAGATCAGGCCGTGCAGCACGTCGGTATTTGACGCAGAAGAACTGGATATAAAGGTGATAGCGGACTCGAGGAAATGGAAGGAGATGCTCGCAAAGATCCGCAATCCGGTAATGACTCTTGCCGGGTTTGAATATGAAGCAGGCAACGCAATATCATTTGCTGCATTCCTCACGATGTTTGAACCGCAGGCCCCAAAGCTTCCGTATGAGTCTATAAAAGGCAAAGATTAAGATGATACGTAAGCTGCTTACAGCGGGCCACATCTCAGTCCTCTCACCCCGGGGAGAGGATAAAGGTGAGGGGGGAGTAAAAAAATAGATTCCTGGATACCTCATAGCTTGCCGCGAGGTAGTTCATTATCCGTATGTGTCCTTGTTTTGTGGGAGCGGCTTCAGCCGCGATTTCAGATAAAATGCACAAAATATTATCGCGGCTGAAGCCGCTCCCACAGCAATATCTGCTCAGCTACCTCTCTCCTGTCCGTTCTGTATTGTTGCGTGTAAATCTCAGAATCTCTTCGAGAAAGTCCGGGCCGTAACGTTTCAGTTTATGGGTGCCGACCCCGTGGATGCGGCGAAAATCATCGAGGTCTTCTGGAAGATATGCTGCCATCTCCGCCAGAGACGTGTCGCTGAATATGACAAAAGGCGGGACACCGGCTTCTTCTGAGAGTCTTTTCCGCAGGGCCTTGAGATTTTCAAAGAGCTCCTGATCATAGTCCATGTCCCCGGTCTTTGAGCGTGCGGTTCTGGCTGCACGGATTGTTTCTGTACGAGGTTTGGCCATGGTCAGTGTCTGTTCACCACTCAGCAGGGGTTTTGCAGGCGTTTTCAGTTTTAATACTGAGTAATCTCCCACATCCTGTTCGAGAAAACCGTGATGCACAAGGTGGCGCAGCAGACTTGTCCAGTAATCCCTGCTCTTGTCCGCACCGATTCCATAGGTGGAGAGCCTGTCGTGACCAAGCTGGAAGATACGTTCTTTCTGAGCACCTCTGAGCACGTCGATCACGTGTGCCATACCGAACCGCTGTCCCACCCGGTAGACACAGGACAGGGCTTTGCGGGCATCTTCGGTTACATCTATCAGTTCGGGGGGATGATTGCAGATATCGCAATTTCCGCAATCTTCTTGCAGGCGTTCTCCGAAATAACCCAGCAGGATCCTGCGCCTGCAGCTCATGGCCTCGGCAAAACCCACCATTGAACCGAGTTTGTGCAGCTCGATACGCTTTTGTTCCGGGTTGTTTGTTTTCTCGATCAGGCTTTTTGCAACAGCGATGTCACCATAGCCGAAAAGCAGGAGTGCTTCGGCAGCCAGGCCGTCTCGGCCTGCACGTCCGGTCTCCTGGTAGTAGCTTTCAATGGTTTTCGGAATGTCATAATGCACGACATACCGGATATTGGATTTGTCTATGCCCATGCCGAATGCAACTGTGGCGACAATTATGCGGACATTATCATGCAGGAAATCGTCCTGGGTTTTTTTGCGCTGTGCTGCTATCAGGCCTGCATGATAGGGAGAGGCGGAGAATCCGGCTTCAACAAGCTGTCCTGCAACCTTGTCCACGCGTTTGCGGCTCAGGCAGTAGACGATACCGCTGCTGCCTGAGCGGGTCTGCACAAAGGCCTTGAGCTGTGCGAAGGGTTTTTGTTTTTCCATCACCGAATAGTGAATATTGGGCCGGTCGAATCCCGATACATAGCACGTGGCCTTTGAAAGGCCCAGGCGATCCAGGATATCGGAGCGTGTATGAGGCTCTGCCGTTGCAGTCAGGGCAATCATCGGAATATTCCTGAAGAGGCTCCGCAGCCTGCCCAGTTTCCGGTATTCCGGCCGGAAATCATGTCCCCACTGAGAAATACAGTGCGCCTCATCAATGGCAAACAGTGCAATGGGGATATCTTTGAGCCTCTCGATAAAACCATCGCTCATCAGACGTTCAGGGGCCACATACAGAAGGTCGAGTTCCCTGGCATGGAGCGCTGCCAGGACTTTGCGGGCCTGGGTGCTCTGCAGGGATGAATTGTAAAAAGCCGCTTTTACCCCGCAGGCATTCAAGGCGTCTACCTGGTCTTTCATAAGGGATATGAGCGGGGACACCACAATGCCCACCCCCGTTCTGTGCAGGGCCGGTATCTGATAGCACAGCGACTTGCCGCCCCCGGTGGGCATCAGTACAAAGGCGTCTTCTCCCCGGATAAGCCCGTCGATGATCTCTTTCTGATGGGGCCTGAAAGAATCGTATCCGAAGATCGTTTTCAGGCTCTGTGCAGGAGTTTCATTCATACATTATTTGTGTGGATCTATCCTTAGAAAAGCTTTGCAGACAGTTTCATGCAAGGTGTTGACCCCTACCTCCACCGGTATCTTTCCTTTTGGATATTAAATTTATGAGGAAATAGTATTCCTGATATTTTATAAAAGAATACATTATAATGCTTGGCGAATAATGGCAAGGCTCCACTTATAAATTGCCATTCTCTGTTCAAACAACCGGACTACTTCTGTTTTTTCCGGAACATAAATCTGCAAAGGATCCTGGGCACTGCAATGCATACCCTGCTGCATTTTATGGGCTCAGGATTTCTTTGAGTTCCCCGGGGATTGTTTCGATAAACCTCACTGCTATCCGGTTTCCTTTCCGGCCGAGCACATGACCCTTAAGCCAGAAGGTTTCTCCGAACTGGATAATATCGATATACGCATCCTCGCCTGTTTCTGCTTCAGGAGATCCTTTGGTTTCTACACCGATACCCTCTGTGCTTATATCGACTATGTTTCCGGGCTTCCGGGCTTCCTTGCCATTGATTGACAGTCTGACATCACATGGGAGGTCAACACTCTTGCGCATATTCCTGCGTCTTTCATTGCCCCGGGAGTTTTCATTTCTCAATATATCTTTATCTGTTTTGCCTACAGGGGTAAGCGGCAGTTCATCTCTGAATTCAATGAATGCGGGAACCTCATGAGTGGCATGACGTTCAACGGCGAAATTCAGGATCTCATTTTTCATTACCTCGGGATTCTTAATCACCGGTATCAACATCCCGGAGACAACGCATCCGGCGCGCAGGGTCCCGATCCAGGCTATTACATGTTCCGGGATATTGGGCAGGTTGATCCCCACCACATCGCCTTTCTTGAACCCGTTGAGGATGAGCATATTGGAAAACCTGTTTGCATAACGGTCCAGCTCGGCAAAGCTTAGATGGATACCCTTACAGGCAAGCGCCGTTTTTTGCGGAAGATCCGTGCATGACTGTTGGCATATTTCGGGAAATGTTGTCTCCCATTCTTCAGGGCAGAGGTCTTTCAGACCGTGATCGTATGATTTTTCCAGATCGTGTTTTTCATGGGACATCTTCCTTTCCTGGCGGCCGGACTCTCGAATATGTCCGCGTATCCGGTATTCACTTCAAATGACAAGATGTCAGTGAAATCTGATCTAATCGACCTGATGGGCCGGCCAAGTATATGTCATGGACTGCAACAATAATAAAGAGATATGGTATAGCTTAATATCTCCGGGACCAGAGTCAAGGTGATGCCATTACATGTGTAAGATTGGTCAGCCATGTGAACTGATTGATCGTTATGGCACGTGCTTATGGACCTGTGCATAGGTAGTCTTTACGGGACATTTATCCCGACACCAGTATCACTGTGTATGTCTGATCAGGAAAGAGACATAGTGCCCGGCTGTCTCTTCAGGCCTTTCCAGCATGGGCATGTGTCCGCAGTCCTTCAGGATGATTGTCTCAACATCCGGCAGGAAGCGTTCGAGAACTTCGGTTGTGGATACATGGAGGATCCTGTCTTGGTCTCCCCAGATAACCAGCACCGGAAGATCGAATCCCGGGAGCAGTCCGAAGACATCTTGAGGGTCAGAGTGGAAGTCCTTCCACATCTTTTTCGTAAATTCGCCCGATTCAACAGCCCTGTCTGCAAGAACGGAAATGATGGGCCAGGGTATGAACGGCCTTTTATGGAAGGCATAGTCAAGCAGTTCAGAGTAATCTTCGTGGGTAGTTGGCGTCAAAGGGCTCTGGCCATTCTCCAGTGCCAGCAGGAGATCGCTTGGCTGCGGTGTCTGGTCTATGAGACCTGCTGCATCTATAAGACACATTGTATGTACACGTCCCGGATGGTTTGAAGTATAGAGCATGGATATGTATCCCCCCATGGAATTTCCTGCAATGTGGAACTTTTCAAGGGCCATTGCGTCTGCTGCCTGAGCAAAGATCGAGGTGATGTAGTCGATACTGTAGGTTTTTTCGAGAGCACGGTTGTTGTCGCCATGCCCTGCCATATCAAAGGCGACAATTCGATACTGCTTAGGGATATGGCGTACAAAACGGATCCAGTTGTCCTTGTTTGCTCCGAAACCGTGTATGAGTACGATGATTTCACCGTCCCCTTTGCGTTCCAGGTAGGCAATGGCCTCTCCATCGATCTCGATTGAGCCTGGTACAAGGTCTGACCTCGAGCGGTCTGCATTGATTGCAAGATCATACACGCTGTTCTTGAAGGATGAGCATCCGGTAACAATACTGAGTATAAGAAGAACCATCGAGACATAAGAGAACCTTTTCATGTCGCCACCTCTTTTTAATCATGTTGATATATTTCCAATCCGCTTTCATGGTATCCAATTGTCAGTAGCGCCGTCAATCAAAAGATTCCCCGACATTTTGCTGTGAGCCGCCTCTCAGTCCTCTTTTCGAGAGGGAGAGGATAAGGGGTGGCCCCCTATGTTCATGATGCACCCTATGGTGGGGAATATCTGATATCTCGAACGCTTTTCTGTGGGGTGCTTGATGAATAATGTTAAAAATAAGATATATGATCGGGGCTAGTCCCGGGGTTGTCCTTCAACGGGATTCAGGGCATTGTAAACCGCTTCGGCCAGTTCATTGGTTGTCAGGGGCTTCATTACCATCTTCTTGATGCCGGCAGCATGGATCAATTCCGGGTTTGTCCCGATATCGGAACCGGTACACAATATTATGGGAATATCAGGCCTGATTGCCAGCATTTGTTTGGAAAGCTCTATTCCCGTCATCTTCGGCATGGTCATGTCCGTCAGTACCAGGTCGAATGAATCGGGATCTGATCTGAATATCTCGAGCGCTTCAGAAGCGCTTGTTGTAGGGGTAATCGTATATCCTATACTCTCGAGGATTTCTTTTCCTGATTCTATTACACCTTTTTCATCGTCCACGAACAGTATTCTGCCTTTGCCCATGGTGAGAATCGAATGAGGCGAAAGCTGTTCGAAACGCTTTCCCGCATATCTGGGAAACAGAAGATGAAATGCAGTTCCCTTGCCGGGTTTGCTGTATACCGAGATGGCGCCGCCAAGGTCATGTATGATGCCGTGTACAACTGAAAGACCCATGCCTGTACCTTTGCCGCGCTCTTTGGTGGTAAAGAAGGGATCGAAGATTCTGTCTATGATGTCTTCGGGGATCCCGCTCCCGGTATCGGAGACACTCAACTGCAGATATCTGCCCGGGGTCTGACCTTTGAACTCTGTCTCGGATTTGTCGGCCAGTTCTTTCTCCGAGATGCGGATATCGATTACACCCCCTTTGTCTTTCATGGCATAAGCGGCGTTGGTGCACAGGTTCATGATCACCTGATGTATCTGCGTTGGATCAGCCATTACCGTGGTTTCATAAGAAGGAAGATGATGCCTTATCTCAATGGTTGTAGGCAGAGATGCCCTGAGGAACTTCAGCGTCTCTTTTATCATGGAAGTCATATCTGTCGGACTCTTCCTGATTCCGGACTGACGGGAAAATGTCAATATCTGCTTGACCAGGTCTCTGGCCCTGGCGCCTGCATTGAGAACCTCGTCCAGTTCCTTTTCAATGCGCTTGCCTTTTGCGAGTTTTATCTTGGCGAGTTCGGTAAACCCCAGAACAGAAGAGAGAATATTGTTGAAATCATGGGCAATGCCTCCTGCCAGGGTTCCAAGAGCCTCCATCTTGTAAGACTGCTGAAGACGGTTTTCGAGCCTCTGCCTTTCTTCTTCAGACTGCTTGCGTTCGGTGATGTCAATGCCTACACCGAAAAAGTATTCCAATTCGCCGTTTGTCTTGAAAACAGGTCTGCCATGCCATTCTACCAGGAGATGTCGTCCATCCTTTGTCAGGATGTGATTTTCACTGACCGTCGAGTCCCTCAGGTGGACAATGTTTTCAAAAACCTTTGAAAGCATCTCCTGTTCGGGTTCAGGAACAAAGGTCTTCAGGTAATCCATACACTTGACTTCATCTTGTGAATAGCCGAGTGCCTGAAGCAGGGTTTCGTTCATCATGATGGTCTTTCCCTGTGCATCGATGGCGACATAATATGTAGGAGAGGTCTGAACCAGGGTTGTGCTGAAGGCTGTTTCCTTTTCTAATGCATCCTGTATGTGTCTGCGATCAATCAGTTCCTGTGACAGACGTCTGGTAGCAATGCGTATATTTTTCCGAAGAGACCATGACCAGAAAAACATGCCTGTAAGGACTGTGAACAATAGCCCTGCAACAATAGATACCCATCTGAGCACTATTATTGGGGATATTTCTGTCGGATGCAGCCCCCCGAGCCATTTGTTGAATATTTCCCTGTATGATCCGGTAGCCTTGATGATCCTTAGCCCTTCATCCAATCTGACAAGCAGCTCATGATCGCCTTTTGGCACGGCAAAGCAATATTCATTCGGGTAGAATGGAGGTCCGGCTGTGATTATGTTTGTAAGTCTGAATTTGCGTGCCAGAAACAGCCCCTGCCTTTCCAGCAGAAGCGTACAATGGTTTTTCCCTGAAGCCAGCAGACGCAGCGCATCATCTGGAGAATCCACCAGGATGAGCTTTTCCGAAAGATCTTGCTGAATTGCATAATCATGCATTATGTCGCCTTTCTGCACGATTATCTCTTTTCCTTTGAGATCTTCGAGAGACTTGATGTCTTCATATTCTTTGCGGATAAATATGGCATGGTGAACTATTGAATGCGGCACGGAAAAATCGATGAGCCTGCCCCTTTCCTCTGAATAGAATATGCCCATCAGCACATCTATTTCTCTGTTTTCGAGGGCCCTTCTTGCCTGGGACCATGGGCCGAGCCGGATCTCTATCTTCAGGTCCATTATCTCGGCAACAGCCCTGATGAGATCTACATTGTAACCCGCAGGTCTGCCCTTGCTGTCCAGGAATTCATAGGGCGGAAATGCATGATCGCCGCCCACGAGGATCACTTCTTCCGCTGAGGGAATCTCCCTGGTATCTGTGTATGCAGGGAATACGAGACTGCAGAGTCCGGCCATGATAAGGGCTGAACAGATGCACATTGTATCAATATGCATTAAAGTAACACACCGGTGAAGATATGTTCTCAAGCAGCTCATAGCATTATAGGATATCTCCTTCAACAGCGTAGCAGGCATATTTTCTCTAGGCTGTCTTGTGGAGACATACTAATTATAGTAACCTTGTATTTCTTCAGTGCAATAGAACAGGTCATGCAAGTTGGCATTTCATGACCGCTGTCTTCATGCGGATCAGATAAGGGCAAGGGCATCGCACACAGCCATGCCGGAGCGTGTGGGGCGCACAGATCCGCTCTCAATAATTATGAGTCCCGCTTTGGCCAGGTCAATAAGGGCAGGGCCTTTCTCCTTCATGAGATCGCATCCATAGCGCTGCTGAAACACATCAAGGTCTATTCCTCTTTTGGTTCGAAGGCCGAGAAACCATGCCTCCATGAGCAATTCCCCGAGGCCCAGTGTCTCCGAGGCGCTAACAGGGTGCTTGTTGTCCCGGAGGTCTTGAATATATTCAGCCAGAGATTCGTGATTCCACCAGCGGTTGTTCGCCTTGAAGGAATGGGCGGATGGCCCCAGTCCGAGATAGGGGGTATGATCCCAGTATTTTTGGTTATGCCTGGAAGCCTTTTCCATGCCTTTTGCAAAATTGGAGATCTCATAGTGGACGTACCCTGAATCTTCAAGGATCTCGGATGTGCTCATGAAAAAGTCTCGCAAGATTTCCTGAGAGTGGACAGGGAGTTCCCTGGTCAGGCATTTTCGTCCTAGGGGTGTGCCGGGTTTGAGTTCCAGTTCGTAACATGACAGGTGTGATGGATTGAGCGATATCGCTTTTGCAAGGGTGTTGTGCCATCTGCTCAATCTCTGGCCGGGCAGACCGTAGATAAGATCGATGCCGATATTCTCGAATCCGGCTTTGAGGGCTTCTTCTATTGCCACAAGCGCCAGGCACGAGTTGTGTCTGCGTCCAAGAAGTATCAGCTCGCGCTCCTCAAGAGACTGAACGCCGATGTTGATCCGGTTTATGCCGAGACCTCGCAATCTTTCAAGGTCAACCAGATCCAGATCGGCCGGATTAACCTCTATGGTGATCTCCGAAGAGTGTTGTATGGAAAAGACATTGTGAATCTTTTCCATAATGGCCTCGATCTGGTTCAATGAAAGCAGAGAAGGCGTACCTCCGCCCAGATAGACTGTGTCGAATGTAGGAAAATCATCTCTGTAAAGCTCGATTTCCTTGGACAGGGCATGGAGATAGTCTGTTATGAGCGCGATATCGGTAGTGGAACAAAAGTCGCAGTATGCGCAGCGTACTCTGCAGAACGGGATATGGATATACAGCCCTGGTACGGCTTTTGTGGCCATCAATCCGAATCTGATTTCAAAACCGCCAGGAAGGCGCTCTGCGGGATGCTGACAGACCCGATCATCTTCATCCTTTTCTTGCCTTTCTTCTGCTTTTCCAGCAGCTTGCGCTTGCGCGTTATGTCTCCGCCGTAGCATTTGGCCGTCACATCCTTACGGAAAGCCGATATTGTTGACCGGGAGATGATCTCGCCCCCTATGGCGCCCTGAATGGCTATTCTGTACATCTGCCTGGGGATCTCATCCTTGAGCCGGTCACATGCCTGAACCCCGCGGGAGCGTGCCCGGTCGCGGTGTACGATCTGGGAGAGTGCATCGACCTTTTCGCCATTGACAAGAATATCCAGAAGGACAAGTGGGCTTTCCCGGTAGTCGATCAGGTCATAATCGTATGAGCCGTAGCCCTGCGTGACGGATTTGAAGCGGTCGTAGAAGTCGTAGATGACCTCTGCCAGGGGCATCTCGAATACTAGTTCCGCGCGTCCGGGGCTCGGGTAGTTCATGGTGGAGTTCACTCCGCGCCTTTCCACACACAGGTTCATCACCGCCCCGATGTAACGTTCCGGAAGCATCATGGATGCCCGGATATATGGCTCTTCGGACTTCTCTATGGCCATGACGCCCGGATAATGAGAAGGGTTGTCCACATAGACCACGTTCCCGTTCTTCAGGGTGAACCGGTAGCGTACACTCGGCACGGAAAGGATTATGGAAAGGTCATATTCCCGCTCCAGACGCTCCTGGACGATGTCGAGATGCAGAAGGCCGAGGAACCCGCATCGGAATCCAAGGCCCAGAGCTGCCGAGGAATCCTTTTCATAAATAAAGGCAGCGTCGTTGAGCTTGTACTTGTCCAGTGCCTCTGCAAGGTCTTCGTAATCGTCAGAGGAAATAGGGTAAATAGATGCGAAGACGACAGGTTTGACCTCTTTGAACCCGGAAAGGGGTTTCTCACAGGGTTTTTCATTCAGCGTGATCGTGTCGCCTATGCTGACATCCGAGACGGTCTTTATGCCTGCGATGATATAGCCGACTTCGCCTGCCGAGAGCTGACTGCACTTCTGGCGGGTCATGAGGAAGTGCCCGACTTCTTCGACGCGGTATACGGAATCGTTGAACATGAAACGGATGACATCTCCTGCCTTGAGCGTGCCGTCGAAGAGCCGGCAGTTGACGACCGTGCCGCGGAAGGCATCGTAATGGGCATCGAAGATCAGGGCTGCAAGCCTCTTGTTCTCGTCTCCGTTTGGTGCCGGTATTCGCTGCACAATGGCCTCCAGGATCTCGCTGATCCCTGTCCCGTCTTTTGCAGAGCATTTCAGGTGAGTGTCCGGGTCGAGCCCCAGTTCCGAATCTATCTGTTCGAGCACGCGCTCGACATCAGCAGAGGGGAGATCGATCTTGTTGATGACCGGGATTATCTCAAGATCATGTTCCATGGCAAGGTAGAGATTGGCAAGTGTCTGGGCCTGAACACCCTGCGCGGCATCGATCAGCAGCAAAACACCCTCGCAGGAGGCCAGTGACCGGGAGACCTCATAAGAGAAGTCCACATGCCCGGGCGTATCAATGAGATTCAGACTGTATGTCTTTCCATCACTGGCTGTATAGGGCAGCGTGATGGCCTGGCTCTTGATCGTGATTCCCCGTTCACGCTCGATATCCATATTGTCGAGCATCTGGTCTTTGTAGTTCCGGGTGTCACAGACCCCTGTATGCTGTATCAGACGATCGGCAAGTGTGGACTTGCCGTGGTCGATATGGGCAATGATACTGAAGTTGCGGATATTTTCCATATATGTTTATCTCTTACCTTTTATCATATCAGCTCTATAGGACTCGTAGTAAATGCCGCCGGGTTTGTCAATGGCTGCTTAATGGAGTCCGCCTATCGGAATAGCCACACAGATTTCAATGACACAAGGTCATCATGTCTGTATTCCTGCTCAGTGCTCAGGGTTTTTGATCCTTGTTGAGTATTTCCTTAAGGCGTATGGAGAGATCCTTTATGGTGAAAGGTTTCTGTATGAAGCCCATGCATCCGTTGCTGAGTATTTCCTCGGCCTGTCCGTTCAGACTGTACCCGCTCGAGAGCAGCACCTTGACATGAGGATTGATCTCCTTGAGTTTGATGAATGTTTCGCCACCGCTTAGTTCGGGCATGATCATATCCAGGATAATCATATCAATTGCATCACGTTCGTTTTTATACAGTTCTACAGCATCGTTTCCGCCACCAGCGCTGAAGACCCTGTATCCCAGGGATGTCAGCATCTTGATGCCGACATCCAGAACGATCTGTTCATCGTCTACGATAAGAATCGTTTCATTGCCCTGTAGAATATGTTCCTGGGGTTTGACCTCTCTGATGACAGCCCTGGCTGAGGCGGGAAGGTATATTGTGAATGTGGTTCCCTGTCCCTTGCTGCTGTACACATTGATTATGCCTTCATGGTTTTTTATGATCCCGTAGGCTGAAGCAAGACCAAGGCCGGTTCCACGACCCATTATCTTTGTGGTGAAAAAGGGCTCGAATATCCTTGCCCGCGTCTCCTCGTCCATGCCCACGCCGGTATCGGTAACGGATATCTTTACATAATCTCCCGGATAAAGGCCATAGGGCTTGACATAGTCCTGATCGAGAATGACGTTTCCGGTCAGTATGTGAAGTTCTCCACCATATGGCATTGCCTGGCCGGCGTTTACAAAGAGATTCAGCATTACCTGCTCTATCTGGCCCTGATCGACGTCCACTGCCAGGAGGTTTTCATCCAGTGTCCGTTTAATCATCAATTCCTTTTTTGTCCTGCCGAACATTTCAGATGTTTTGACAAGGAGATCATTGAGATTGGTAGGTTTCGCATCGTATTTTCCGCCCTTGGCAAAGCCGAGGAGCTGTCTGGTCAGCATTGCCGCACTCTTGACATACTCTTCGATCCCCTGCAGATGTTCATGATAAGGGTGGGCCTGCTCTGTATCAATGAGCATCAGGGAAGTTCTGCCCTGAATGCCCATCAGCAGGTTGTTGAAATCATGGGCAACACCTCCGGCAAGAGTGCCCACTGCCTCGAGTTTGCGGGCCTGATTGAGCTGCTCTTCCAGGTGTCTTTTCCCTGTTATGTCTATGCCGATGCCAAAGAAGAAATCCGGCTTGCCGTCCTTTTTCAATATCGGTCTTCCATACCACTCGACGAGAATCTCCTGGCCGTTTTTTGCAAGCAGCCTGGATTCTGTCGGCAGGGAATCACTGTTCCATACATTCTGCATAAGGATCTTGGAAATCTCGGCACGATCAGCTGAGGGTAGGAATGTTGAGATGAAGTCAATGCCTGCAACCTCGCTCAAGGTATAATCAAGGGCATCGAGCATGGCGTGGTTCATCATTATTACCTTGCCGTCAGGATTAAGGGCCACATAGAATACTGGAGAACTCTGGACAAGAGTTCCGGTAAAGTCGCGTTCAGCCCTGAGGTTTTCCTCTGCAATCTTTCTCTGTGTGATGTTGCGCACAATCACGATAAAACGGTTGTCAATGACAGGTGTCATCCTGGCCTCATAATGATTGATGCTGGTCTCTATGTTAAGGCTGTATTCGAAGGATATGACCTTTTCGGTACTCCTGACCCTTAGTAGTGCATCCTGAAACACCTTGCTTACATCCGGTTCCGGAATGTCCTGGATGCGTTTGCCTATGAGATTGTCGTCCTGTTTGAAATATGCATCTGAATCATCGTGCATCTTATGGTCAAGAATCATTCCCTGTTCATCGATCACAAAGAGAATATCCGGAAGTGCATGAAATATTGCCCTCATCTCGGCATTTGTCTGAAGCATCTCTTTGGAGCTCAGTTCCAGGGATCGTTCGAGCATTTCCCTGTCGATATCGAACTCGCGGTAGGCAATGTTGACAGCGTTCATGAACTCCTGCAGCTCTTCGGGAATATTCTCAGTCCCGCCGAAAAAACGCTTCAACTGCCTTTGTAAAAGGCTGTGAATATCTTTCATGATTGTCAGTCTTCTGTAAAGGTTGTTATGGTCATGGTCTGGTTGTGAAGTTCGCAGGTGCCGCCTATGGATGAAGGCGATATTTCTCCATAGGAATAGAATCCTGAAAGTACGGTCTGTTCTCCCAGTATTTCCTGGACACTTTCAACTTCTTCTTCAATACGCTGTTTCAGGACCATCTTTCTTCCCACACAGCTGATAAGGACAGCCAATTGAGCCGGGACATTGTTCATACTGCTGCAGCTCATCTTGGCAGCCTCCATCGCACCATCGATGAGACGGTTGAAGTTGGCCTTCATGAACTGTGCATAGGAACCCTCAGGGATATCTCCGGCAAAGATCATGCTCTGATCGTCCTCATTTACGGACAGTATCGTGCGGACAAGTCTGGAAGGCCTCTTTGCCGAGCGTATACTCAACGGGAACAGCAGTGCTGTTGCGGGAAGCCCTTTTGCATGGTCTCCCAGATAGGTCTTGTAAAGGCCAAGGCAGGATTTGCCGTCCAACTCATAGAGAATATTCCCGTCTGACCGGGTCACGAGTCTTTCCGGACCGAACGGATCCCATCCGCCGAAAGAACCGTATCCAACCTTCAGTTTATCGCCATACAAGCCGAGTATGGTCACCTTGTTCTTCTCAGGTCTGCCATTGCAGAACACCAGAGTTTCCTGAAAACGGTCCTTGTCCCCTGAGAGACCTCCTGTAATGGTTACGTTTGCGGGAAGTTCCTTGAGCATACCTTCTACAAGGGCGCTTCCGTTAACCGTGAGCCCGTCGGAAAGCACAAAGGCATGAACCAGGCCTTCTTTATCCAGGGACCCGGCAAGTCTGCGGCCTACATCCATACTGTCTGCCACGCAACTGATATCCTCACAGGATATCTTGATGGAGGACGATTCAAAATGGATTGCAGTTGCCACCAGTGTATCATCCAGAACCTGTGCACCGGAGATCTCCCCTGCAGTCGAGCATCCGAAAATCTGAGCGCCAGGGTAGATGGAAAAGAGCTTTTCGATGGGTCTTTGGTTCTTGATCCGGGATGTCTCTCCGAATACAAGTATCAGTTGGGGCGGTGGTATAATGGACTGAGGCTGCAGGGATATAACCCCGCGTGTCATCAAGGCATTCTGCGCAGTACATGATTGCAGAATCGGTGGAGATCAACTGCTCGGCAAAGTCCCTCAGGTCTGAAGCGCCTTCGTTGAGCCAGTACATGACGCAATCCTCATTGATGCAGTGGCGTTCATGCTCAGGATCGAGATGATCCGTCACCATGGGCACTCCATTGTCCACGAGTCCCATGATGTGCCCGAATTCATGGACCAGGGTCGCCTGTTCCACAAATCTGCGAACCGCCATCTGAGAACTCGAATTCAGGACGACATCCTTGAACACGGCAATAACCGGGGTGTCCACAATAGATACGCCGAGCACCGAGTAGTTGGGCTCACCTTCATCGTCAAGATAACCATTGAGATAGAGAATGAAGAACTCCTGAGAAAAGGAAGATTCTTCCTGTTCCCAGATGCTTTCCGCAAGGTCTATAATCTCGGTGGCAGTCCAGGTCTGTTCGTCTTGTGTGGCAAATTCGACCATCTCGGAAAGATCTTCCGGCACAAACACATCGGGTTCAGGCACGCGTCCCAGGAAAAGGGCAGCAATATTTGTTTGGAGCAGTTCCCAGCACCCGGTATCATTGAGTACCGTGCCGGTAAATGGCGCTGCATCGGATTCATAGGCAACATAAACGATAATTGAATCCACCGTGGTATATAATGCCGGAATGTCCAGACTGAAGGACTCCCGGTTTATTATCAGTATGGTATCGTCGCTTCCAGACGAACACCCTGCCAGGAAGATGATAATAAGTGCCGGCACGAGCTTGAGCCCGTATTCCAGGAAGCGGAGCACCCGCATAGTCAAGGTCAGGTAAGTCTTCACAGCCCAGCCATTGTGCAGGTTGCGAGCGAATTATTCAAGGATGAAAAGACTTAAAGACTCATCTTCCGGTCTTTTTTCCCAGGATCGACCAGTACAGGTTGGTGTCAAAGATCTTGAAATATTCGATATCCTCGATTTTGCAGCCCGATCCCTCGACAAGCGCAGGATAGTTCCACACAGGATGGAACACCGCCTCGGTTGTAGCGCTGTAAAACGAGATTGCAAGGTACCAGTTGATCTTCTGAAGGACACCCCGCCATCCTTTTTCTACCGGCAGGACGAATTCTCCCACGACAAAATACCCGTCAGGTTTTGTGAGGGAACCGAGATGATTTGCCACTTCCACAACCCTTGTTTCAGAAAAGACATTGAGGAAAAAATTGGCAATGACCATATCATAGTGCCCGGTGTCTTTGATATTGAAGATGTCATCATGGATGACACGAATCTCTTTTGGCGGTTTCTCCTTTTCGATGCGCCGTCTAAAATGACTGAGCATGGTTTCGGACAGGTCAACCGCTGTAACATCGGCTCCGAGCCTGCTTGCTTCTATGGCTTCGGTTCCATGGCCCACACCCGCAACAAGCACCTTGTCGCCCGGTTTCAGGTGCTTGAGCATGGCGGATTTGCACCGCGGTATCCGCCCCAGAGAGTATAAATACCCGGTCAATTCATATTGAAAACCCACTAACCAATATCCGTCTTTCATGATCCTCCCCTTTCATCGTGGCTGCCTTAGCTGTTCGAAGGCATAAAAAATCAATCATAATGTATTTGAAACTTATAAATCCCGGTTTCTTGAACGGGAATATAAGAGGATTTGCCCTCCATGTCAAAGTATTATCAGGGAAACTCAGAAATATTCGTGAAGACCGAAGGGGATGTGTTCATGACTTGAGATCTTGCCCTGTTCCAAACAGTTGCAGCCAATGAGGGCTTAGACAGTACCTCTGATTGCAATATGTTCGAATAATGATATCCCGAAACCTTCCATCTTGAATCTGTGTGTCAGTTTTTTTATTGCATCAGGGATTGGGGCCGAGAATATGAACAAAAGGCCGGGTTTTTTTCTGAGAGTGGTAGCAAGATGAATAAAACATAATGGAGGATGAAGCTCATCTCGATCATATGGTGTGTTGAGTTCATTTAGAATTCAATGCCCCGCTTGTGTGCCATAAGCATCATCTGTTCTGCACTGGTAACAGGGGGTGTGCGATAGCATTTATCGGATTTCCTGAAAAGGGAAATCGCCTGTGCCGGGCAGGTAGTCACACACAAACCGCAGCCGATACAGCGATCCAGATCCATGCATGCAATCTCATCATCATCCATCTGAACAGCACCCATGGGGCATCGGTCCGTACATATCCCGCAGCTTGAACATGCATCTGCATCGACTACAGCATAATGATTGGAAAATATATATTTCGCAGGTTCCGGGAATTTCTTGACCGCGGTAAGGATCCCGCAGCAGTCTCCGCAGCAGTTGCACATGCCTGATGGATTCTGTGATGTCGCCGGTTGAGTCACCAGCCCGGCATCCTGTGCGTCTTTGAGGATCGATATGGCCTCATCCGTATCGACCTTGCGGCCCATTTTGTTGTCAAGATAGTATTGTGCCATGCTCCCGAACATGAAACAGACCTCTACAGGTCTGCCGCAGGCATTCCCGATCATGCCTTTCTCTTTTCTGCATATGCATTGTGCAACTGCAATCAGTGTTGTGTTTCTGAGTATTTCGCATGCATCGTCGAATGGTGCTACCTGAGTCCGGACATCGATCGACTGATTGACAGGGATGGTCCGCAGGAATATGTCGGAGCTCCCGACAATTGCCTTGTAAAACCCCTCGTGGTAATACCTCTCGAAGAGTTCAGCCATTTCCTTGTCAAGCCTCTTGATCTGGAATTCAAGGAGCCCGTGCATGAATGGAACAGCCCCGTATTTGACGGAATCATACTTTTTCAGGCGAAACAGAAGCCCCCTGTTCGCCATATCCTCGAGTCGGGCGGATATGTCGGCAACAGGCATGCCGAGACGCCCGGCAATGGCCTGAGGGGGTTCCAGTAACGGTGTAAGAGCAAGGAAAAGTTCCGCATCTTCTTTCGTGAACAGCTTTCTCAGGATCTCAATCTCCACTCCTGATTGTGTTTGCGGGAACCCGAGAGAATAGGTGTCGAGACGTTTCTGCAGTGTCCGGAAGATGTCTTCGTTCATGAGCTTCTCCTTTCCCATATAACTATCACAAAAACCGGGCTCAGGAGAAGCATGATATGCATACGAGCTGCCCTTTGAGTGACGCAAGTATTATCCTGAACATTTTATTTAGGGTCTACTTTGTAATTGACAGGGGGAAGTTTGCATATTAGAGCGTAGGGCACAGCTGAATCAGCCCGGAAACAGATTGGTTCAATTCTGCTTCGAAGCTTTGCCTGAAGTTTCCTGTTTTATTCAAGGGCTTTGCCGGACAGGACGCATGAGAATCAAGTTCCGGTTGTGTTCTAACGATGCTGGATTGATAGAAATTCTTTCATGGCAAACCACAGGAGCACTGGAGAATATAAGGATAAGGAATGTGTAAGATTGAAGAAACGGATAAATATTTAGAGAAAGAGGTGGAACGCCACCGCACCTTCGGCATAATCAGCCATCCGGATGCAGGCAAGACTACTCTGACCGAGAAGTTGCTCCTTTTCGGGGGGGCTATCCAACTTGCCGGCACGGTAAAGGCACGTAAGGCAACACGTCATGCCACCAGCGACTGGATGAAGATAGAACAGGAGCGCGGTATTTCCGTAACCACATCGGTTATGAAGTTCTGCTATCAGGACTATGAGATCAATCTCCTTGACACACCGGGGCATCAGGACTTTTCAGAAGACACCTACCGTGTTCTCACTGCCGTGGATTCCGCTGTCATGGTGATAGACAGTACAAAGGGTGTTGAACCTCAGACCGAGAAGCTTATGGAAGTATGCCGGATGCGCAATACCCCCATAATGACCTTTATCAACAAGCTTGACCGGGAAGGACTCACCCCTGTGGAACTGCTGAGCGATATCGAAGACAAGCTGCAGATCGAATGTGTTCCTATGAGCTGGCCTATCGGTATGGGCAGTGGCTTTATGGGGGTTTATAATCTTTACCGCAGGGAGATTCATTTCTTCACTCCGGGAAAGGCCACCAGGGAGCAGGACGGAATCGTGATTACCGACCTGTATGAATCCAGGCTGGATGAACTCCTGGGCAGCAGGGCAGGGCAGCTTCGTGATGATGTGGAGCTCATTGAAGGAGTACTCCCTGCCTTTGACCGGCAGGATTATCTCAATGGAACACAGACCCCGATCTTCTTCGGCAGCGCGATAAACAATTTCGGGGTGAAAGAGCTTCTGGATGCCTTCGTAGAGTTGTCGCCGTGTCCCGGGCTGAGGCCTGCTCTGAGCCGCAAGGTATCCCCTTTTGAGCAGGCTTTTTCCGGCTTTACATTCAAGATTCAGGCAAACATGGACCCTGCTCACCGTGACAGGATCGCATTCTTCAGGATCTGCTCGGGCAAGTTCACCCGGGGCATGAAGGTGATGCACCACAGGATAGGCAAAGAGGTGACCCTTTCAAAGGCAACCATTTTCATGGCGCAGGACAGGACGAATGTGGATGAGGCATATCCTGGAGATATCATCGGTATCCACAACCACGGGACAATCAGGATCGGGGACACCTTTACCGAAAAGGAGGAGCTCAAATATCTGGGTATTCCTCACTTTGCCCCTGAACATTTCAGAAGGGTCATTCTGAAGAATCCCATCAGGTTCAAGCAGTTGCAGAAAGGACTGGTCCAGTTGAGCGAAGAGGGCGCAGTCCAGGTCTTCAGACCCCTTGTCGGAAATAACTATATCCTCGGTGCTGTGGGGGTTCTTCAGTTTGACGTAGTCATGGAAAGACTGAAGGCGGAATATGGTGCGGACGCCATCTACGAGACGGTCGAATATTCTGCCGCACGGTGGGTTGTCTGTGATGACCCCAAGGTTATGAGGGATTTTGAGAAAAGCTATCAGGGGTATCTTGCCAGGGATGCGGAAGGATATCTTACCTATCTGGCGCCGAACAACTGGAGGCTGAAGACTGCGATGGAGGATTGGCCTGCCGTGACATTTCTGAAAACGCGGGAGCATACCTAGGCAGGGGCATTATGAGCAGGGTTTCCGATTACGAACATCTCACCCCTGAGGTGCTGCTTGACATAGTGGAAAAGGCTGCCGGCATTTCCATGACCGGGCTTACCATGCCGCTGCCCAGTTATATCAACAGGGTATACGAGCTGCAGAGCAAAGGCGGAGATCGTCTCATCGTCAAGTTCTACCGCCCGAACCGGTGGAGCAAGAAGGCCCTCGAGGATGAGCACGAGTTCCTTTTGGACTGTGCTGATGACGAGATACCTGTTGTCTGCCCGTTAAGGCTGCCTGACGGCAACACACTGGGGAATGACGGCGGGCTGTTTTTTGCCCTTTTTCCCAGGAAATCGGGCCGTGCTTTGGAACTTAATTCCGATGACGATCTCAAAAGGGTGGGCAGCCTGATCGGGCGTATTCATCTTGCAGGTGAAAAACGCAGCCCGAAAGACCGGATTACCCTGCATCCTGAGAAATCTACAAGGAACGATCTGGACCTGCTTGTAAGTGGGGGTTTTGTTATAGACAAGTACCGGGAATCCTTTGAGAGACTTACCTCCGGTATTGTGAAAACCATTTCTCCTCTTTTTGACGATGTCGATTTTATCCGTATTCACGGAGACTGTCACCGGGGCAATCTGCTGGACCGTCCGGGAGAAGGTTTGATGGCCATTGATTTTGACGATATGATGACAGGTCCCCCGGTCCATGATCTGTGGATGCTCCTGAGCGACCATGCCGGCCGCTCACGCCGTGAAATAGACCTCCTGCTCGATGGGTACGAACAGTTCCGGGAATTCGACTACTCGTCTCTGCGGCTGATAGAACCTCTCCGGTTTATGCGGATCATATATTTTCTTTCCTGGTGCGCCAGGCAGGTGAATGACTACGCCTTCAGATCCAATCATCCCGACTGGGGAGGAGAGATCTTCTGGCAGCGCGAGATCGCAGACCTCAAGCACCAGTTTCAGGTCATCATGGAACACAAGGTGGCCTGGGAAGAGGGAAGATTTTTCGGGGGATGACAGCCCCTGTCAGGCTTCTCCGGAAGCAGCTGCAAAGCCCCGTGAAGCAGCCCCGGTATCTGCCGGGGTTCCAGCTATCTGTGACAGGTATGATGCGCCCAGGTTTTTTATGTGTTCGCTTACGTTGTCGAAATAATTGTAATGTATCTGTTCTTCGTCAATGATGGCTTCAAAGAGTTTCATGCTGGTGCTGTCGCCGTTATCCCGGCACACCTGGATAAACTCGTTGTATGTATCCATGGTATCGTCTTCCTGTTTCGCATCGAAGGGAAAGATACCTTCAATCTTTTGACCGAGTACAACCTTTCCTGCAAGTTCGGTTGTGGGCTCTCCCCCCAGTTCCTTGATCCTTTCAGCAAACATCTCGGCATGCCGCATCTCGTCGATGGCAATGAGCTTGACCTTGGCTGCGAGATCACCATAATCCATGTCGTCGATGTTATAATGCTGGTTCATGTACTGGTGAATAGCCTGCAGTTCCATGGCGCGTGCCTTGTTCAACGCTTCAATTACATTCTTTCTACGATTCTCTCTGGTCGCCTTAGTCATAGAAATACCCCTTAGTTTAAATTTTATTTCGGTCTGATTTCAATATGTAGCCCGTGGTATCAAGAGTCAAGGTATGCAGACAAGAAAACTGCGACATACCAAACAAAGCCCTGCTGGTGTTATGGCAGACATTCATTCTGATGATAGGTTAGCTGCTTGTAATCGGGCACGAATTTATCCTCGACCCTTAAGGGAGAGGATAAAGGTGAGGTGGAAACAGTAAAAAAGAGCCGTTGATACCTCTAAAGCTTGCGGCGAGGTATTTCATTTACGGAAATTTGGATCCAGGACCTTAAATGATAGTAGTTTCATCTTGGGTCCTGGAATCCATGCAGCATTGTAAAATATGTATCCGGCAGTTAACTTGTCAGTAATTCCATCCAAAGAAGCCGAAGGCCAGAATGTTCATGATGGCCGGCACCGAGTAGATAAACACCAGGATGCTTATCTTTGCTTTCATTGTCTTGCGTGTAATGACCCAGATAGCACCGCAGAAGAAGTGAAAGTATCCAATAAGGAAGATGAGCCAGACCCCGCCAAAGGAAAGATACCAGAAGGGATATTCCCAGACCAGGTGGCCTCCTAAGTTCAGCAGACATTCGACAAAGACACAGAAGACCGAATAACCTATGGCCCAGAACCATTTCTCGGGCAGGCCCAGGATCTTCTCGGTAGTGCTCTCGGATAGGGTATAATAGAAGATTATCCCTACGAGCAGGAACATGAACATGATCTCGATGTTCCACCCAACCATGGTGCGCAGTGCGGTATCTCCAGGTGTTGTCCAGAATGCGGATCTCTGCGAAAAGTGCAGTACCCATCCGTTCCAGGTTTCATTGAAGAAGTCGATGCCGAAGATGGTTAGTCCGGCAAAGACGGCATCCCAGTTGTTTGTCTGTCTGGCCAGCCTGATTTCTTTTGCATAGACATAGAACACGATTGCCAATAGCGGGATAATGTACCATTTGACCATGGAAAGGTCCCTGAGCCCGTCGAGCGCCTGTAATGTCGCTTCTGTCATGAAACACCTCCTCTTTTTTGTATTGCAGATCGTTGCCGGGTATTATACCGGCGAGACCGACTGGTCTTTGCGCAATCCCCTTAAAACGATCTTCAGCCCTTCATCGTACATGAGAACAGATGATATTCCTTCAGACTTCACATAGGTCTTGATCAGAAACATTATGTAGATAGAAAAGAAAAGCTCGGTTGTATGGTTAACGTCCACAGGATGGAAACGTCCTTCCTCGATCCCCTGTATCAGGATGCTCTTTATCAGGTGCATCGCGCCCATGTTTATTTCATAGAAACGGTCTTCCCTCGGGGACAGTGAAAAGATGCCCGGGTCTTTCATCAAGATGGCCCGGAGATCTTCATCGATTGCCAGGTAATCGAAAGATTTCTTAGCCATAACAGAGAATTTCTCTACAACATCATCCACCTCTGAAACGGCCTCTGCCACTGAATCACGCCAGTTTTCCAGTGCATGGCTCACTGTCTTTTCGTAGAGATCACGCTTGTTCTTCACGTAAAAATAGATGTTGCTCTTTGTCATGTCCAATTTCGATGCAACATCTTCCAGAGTGGTCTTTTTGTAACCGTATCGGGCAAACAGTTTCAGGGAAACGTCGAAGATCTTTTTATTCTTGTGCTCTTTGGTTTCAAACATGGAGTATGATTAGAACAATTGAATCAAAAAGTCAATAAGGCAACGCAATGTGCAATAAAGAAATGGTAAGAGGGTATGTCCGACAAGGATATATTTGCGCTTGACACACAGGACGTTGTCCTTTAAAGCGTATTTTAGATCTGAAATATGAATATATCTGACCTGAAGAATGCTTTGCGAATGATACCAACGGATACCTTCAACGAGTACAAATTCATTGACGATACTTTTATATTTTCAGAAATTTATCTGCAGGGCCCCAATGCCTTTAAGTGCAGGGGTCTGGAACAAGAGGTCATTCATGGCAACAGGAACAGTAAAATGGTTTAATGATTCAAAGGGGTTTGGTTTTATAACGGTTGACGGTGGCGGCGATGATGTTTTTGTTCATCACACCTCCATTACACAAGATGGGTTCAGATCACTCGATGAGGGTCAGCGAGTGACATTTGACATTGTCAGCGGTCCGAAGGGTCCTCAGGCAGCTAACGTTTGTAAAGAATAGAAAAGGATCAGGGCAGGGCAGCCCCTGCTCAAAACACTGTTCGAAACAGCCCCATTCTCTTGTAAGCAATGGGCCTGTACAATAGTGCCGATTTGCCGGAGCGCAGGACAATGAAAGTCTTGCGCTCCGGCCTATTCCAAGCTGTATTTTTGTAGATGGATGATGTTTTCATCTTGACTTGGCTGCACTGCATTCGTAGAGTCGCTTCACAACAGACGGTATGAATCCCGGGGCAGGCCTTGGGTCCTGCTGTGCATTTTTTCTCTCGGAAGGGAACCCTGATCTCTTTGTGAAGCGTTACGGACGGTAAGTCTGATTCCAGGTGAAGACGAAGTGGCAAAGGCAAGGAATAAATTTTATGCTGTAGCGTCGGGGCGTAAACCCGGCATCTATACCCAGTGGTATGGTCCTGATGGTGCACAGATTCAGGTCATGGGTTTTCACGGGGCCAGGTTTAAAGGTTTTGCTTGCCTGGAACAGGCTCAGGCCTGGATTGCAGATCCCAACACTGCTAAAAGACAGAAAACATCCCGTATTCAAGATGCCCCCCTGGAATCGCGAGACCTGCAGGGATATGTGGAAATATATACCGATGGGGGAAGTATCAACAATCCAGGCCCAGGAGGATATGGTATTGTTATTATCGACGGAGATGATCGCCTGGAGATCTCAGGGGGCTTTCGGAAAACCACCAATAACAGAATGGAACTTATGGGGACTATCGTTGCACTGCGTAAGTTTAAGAAACCGGTAAAGGCATTGCTGAGAACCGATTCCCAGTATGTAGTTAATGGCATTATGAAAGGCTGGGCACGAAGGTGGCGGGAGAATGGCTGGATGCGTGCGAAAAACGAGCCAGCTGAAAACTATGATCTCTGGGAGCAGCTTATTGAGCTTACAGAAATTCACCATGTAATCTTTGAATGGCTCAAAGGGCATGCAGGGCATGTGGAAAACGAACGCTGCGATGAGCTTGCAAGGCAAGCATCTGCAAGGAAAGATCTTCCAATTGATACCAATTACGAACAGGGACGCACAACGGTATTGCAGGGCCTGTTCTAGCCGGACTGTCCAGCGTGTGAGAGGTCTCTTATGCGAGTGCCGGCATTTCAGATATAAATTCGGAAAAGGCTGTCTCAACGAGAGGAATATATGGAACTGCTGGCCATCAATGATGTCTCTGTGAGTTTCGGGGGGTCCGCTGTGCTTGACAGGGCATGTCTGAAAATATCAGCAGGTGAAAGGATAGGTCTCATGGGCCGCAACGGCTCAGGTAAGACTACCCTTATGAAGATCATAAATGGCGATCTTGCTCCGGATGAGGGGAGTGTTGTAAGTAACAGCAATGTAAGAATTGCGGTGCTTCCACAGGAAGTGCCTGATGATCTGCCGGGGACGGTATACGACATCGTCGCCTCAGGCTGCCGGGAACATATGGATCTGCTGAGGGAATATCGGAAGATTACAAGGCTGGTGGCTGAAAAGAATACCGCTGCTGACCTTTTCGGAAAGCTTGGAAAGGTTCAACGCATGCTTGAGGTCTCAGGTGCATGGAATTACCATAAGGATGTTGAGATGATCATCGGTAAGACAGAACTGGATGAGCATTCAGAGTTCAGATATCTGTCTGCGGGTTTGAAACGCAGGGTCTTTCTGGCAAGGGCACTGGTAGGTGAACCGGATATTCTGCTGCTTGATGAGCCTACAAACCATCTGGATATGAATTCCATACTCTGGCTCGAAGAATTCCTAATGAGGTATGAACATACGATCATGTTTGTATCCCATGACCGTTCTTTTCTCGGGAAACTCTCCACACGTATCGTTGAGATCGACAGGGGAAGGATCTTGTCCTTTTCCTGCGACTACAGTACCTACATTGAACGAAGACAGGCAATGCTGGAGATCGAAGAAAAGAACATGCAGGATTTCAACAAGAAGCTCACCAAAGAGGAGGCCTGGGTCAGGCGTGGGGTAAAGGCTCGTCGCACCAGAAACGAAGGCAGGGTAAGGGCATTAATGCAGTTGAGGCAGGAAAGAGCCCTCAGGCGCGACCAGGCAGGGACTGTCAGGCTGGTTATTCAGGAGGCCCAGCGAAGCGGCCGACTTGTGGCCGATGCCGAGACCATCAGCTTCTCTTACGGGAATAACAGGATTATCGAGTCGTTTTCAACCACAATTGTCCGTGGCGACAAGGTGGGCATAATGGGCCCAAACGGTTGTGGAAAGACCACACTGGTAAGGCTCCTGATTGGAGAACTGAAACCGGAAAACGGCAGAATACGTCTGGGGAGCAGGGTTCAGATAGCCTATTTCGATCAACTCAGGGGTCAACTCGATGAAAACAAGACACTCAAGGAGAATGTAGCAGGGTCAAACGACCATGTCATGTTGGGTGATGTGCCCAGGCATGTTTTTGGGTATTTGCAGGATTTCCTTTTTTCCCGTGATCAGATCATGTCGCCTGTGAGAGCCCTGTCCGGTGGAGAACGCAACCGTGTACTCCTGGCAAAGCTTTTTTCCGTGCCGTCAAATGTTCTGATTCTCGATGAGCCGACCAACGACCTTGATGCCGAGACCCTGGAGATACTGGAATACAGACTGCTGAAATATGCTGGAACAGTTCTCATGGTAAGTCATGACCGGTCCTTTCTGAACAATGTTGCAACCTCTACAATTGTTTTTGAAGGAAACGGACATCTTGCTGAATATGTGGGAGGTTACGATGACTGGCTGCGACAGAGACCTGATAAGGCTTTTTCGAGTCCCGATACATCAAGATGCGATAATAACAGAAAACAAAGATCGCCCAGGGAAAAGACCAGGCTCTCATATAAAGAGTCGCGGGATCTGGAAGAGCTTCCAGCACGGATCGAAAAAATGGAACAGGCCAGGTCAATACTTTCGACTACCCTGGGAGATCCGGAGTTTCATGTGAGAAATGATGCGAAGACGGTCATAGAAACCAATGAAAGACTCGAGACGCTTATAACGGAAATCGATTCGGCCTATCAGCGCTGGGACGAACTGGAGAAGCTGGCTGAGAAATACAGTAATCTAAAATGACACCCTTCTTCTTATGGAGTAACCCTGATTAATAGTGATGTCTTCTGTTTTGATGGAGCCACATTTCAAGATCGCATTCCTGATCTTCTCAAGAGATCGCACCTGGATCTGTCTCACGCGTTCCCGTGTCACACCGATCTTCGAAGAGATGTCCTTGAGTGTGGCCGGAGGTTCGTTCAGAAAACGGCATTCAATAATGAAGGCTTCTCTGTCTGTAAGTATGGGGGGGTCGGACCTCAAGAGGTTTCTGAGAAAAGCCCCCCGTTCTTTGTAGGTATACAATTCATTCTGGTCGGGCCCATCATAAGAAAGAGAGTCAAGCATCGTCTCTTCTGTGTCTGTATCATGGGAGATGCTGCAGTCGAGGGAGACAAGATTGTTGGAATCTGCAAGACTCCCTGTATGGACCTTGTAGCTCTTGTTGATATGGTTTTTAATATAAGCCTTAACCCACCAGATTGCATAGGAGATGAATCGCACCCCCACATCCGGGTCAAAACGGGTTAAAGCCTTTACCAGTCCAAGATTCGCGTTCTGGATGATCTCGGAAGGATCGTCGACCAGATGAAAATAGCGATGAGCAATCTTGCGTGCAAAGCGCATATTGGATAAAATGATCATGTGTCCGGCTTTTTCGTCTCCATCCCTGTATCTGTAAGCCAGATCCAGTTCTTCCTCGGCAGTAAGAACTTTATAATCTGTCTCTTATACACATCTGACGCTGCCGAC
>OMKS01000443.1_pt1 | contig 38764 bp, 52 predicted proteins | sample 1674721 | NCBI WGS metagenome assembly OMKS01 (sample SAMN06264996, study PRJEB25208) | sediment metagenome | isolation source: hot spring sediment | place: USA: California | collected 2014-09-02 | reverse complement strand
AGTACAAGCGGCTGCTGACTGTAGAGCAGTTCTTCTACACCGCGAAGGATCTCCTGGAAACACGGCCCATCTTCCACGAGTACCAGGCGACGATCACCGGGCACATCTTCGTGAGCTTCCTGGTGCTCCTTCACGAGCTCTCACGCAGACTCCAGAGGAAGGACCTCAAGCTTGAGTGGGGCGATGTCCTGCGGGACCTTGGGGAGGTACGGGAAGTGGAGGTTCGCCGTGCCCTGAAGCGCTACGTCCTGCGGCCACCGCTCAAGGGCACCGCGGGCAACGTGTTCCAGGCTGCCGGGGTGGCCATCCCCCCTCCGGCACGAGAGCTCACCCGTGGTGCCAAGACACTTGTCCAGACGTCGTAGTGCCCTGCAAAAGCTCACTTCGCAAAACCAACTGTAGAAGATGGGTCTGAGAGGAAGGCATTCCTCGCGGGCTTGATCGAGAGGATCGCACTACACGTAGCAGGCTTGAAGTCGAGTACAGGCTGCCGGTTCGGCCCGAGGGCGGCCCCTCATCGTCAGTTCTACGTGCGGCGAGATCTGGTGGAGATGAGCGGAGTCGAACCGCCGGCCTCCGCGTTGCGAACGCGGCGCTCTCCCAACTGAGCTACATCCCCTGGTGGCGGCGCAGGGAGTCGAACCCTGAACCTCGCGGTTATGGGCCGCGCGCTCTTGCCGGTTGAGCTACACCGCCGCCTTGAGTCGGAAAGTCACGAGTCATTGAGACTCGCGATTCCGGATTTGCGACTATCTGGTTGCGGGGGCTGGACTTGAACCAGCAACCTCCGGGTTATGAGCCCGGCGAGCTACCTAATTGCTCCACCCCGCTTCTGCCGGGGGCGGGATTCGAACCCGCACGAGCTTGATGCTCAAGGGATTTTAAGTCCCATGCGTCTGCCTGTTTCGCCACCCCGGCGGCGCTTGGAGCGGGAAACGGGGGTCGAACCCGCGCCCTCCACCTTGGCAAGGTGGCGCTCTACCAACTGAGCTATTCCCGCTTCACTCCATGGTGATTATACGAGGGGACGGACGCTTGGCCACCCTGGTGCGAAGGGCGGGACTCGAACCCGCACGCCTTGCGGCACTGGATCCTAAGTCCAGCGCGTCTGCCTATTCCGCCACCTTCGCTGGCCCATGGTTGTAGCCCTCCCGTCGGGACCGGTCAACCCCCCACCCTTCGGGGATGGAGGCCGAGGAGCCCGGTGGGGTCCCGGCGTCGCTCCATCCTCACCCCCGGCAGCCGGACGAGGATGATCTCCGCCGTGTTGTGGACCGTTGCGGCGAGGAGGTGCCCGCCGATCGCCTCCCCACCCCGGCGCCCCACGACAACGTGGGCATGCAGAATGGGTTTTCCATCTTCATCTCCCAGGTTGCCCTGCAGCGAGAGGAGCTCCACAGGCTCGACAACCCTTTCCTCAACGTACTTCTTCCCGTCCCAATACCCAAGGGTGAGATCCCGCACCATCCCGATCCCCGGCCCCACTCCCGCGGCTTGGATCTCCAACCCGAGCAGGGCATCAGGGAGCTTCTCCCCATCGATACACCGTACCACCACCGTCGATCCTGAATCCGCTCGCTCCACGTCCCCTCCTTGCCCGCCGTGAGCGCTACGCTATCCTTCGGAGCCATGGGACCCCATCCTCGCCTCGCTGAGGCGGCACGGCGGCTCCGCCTCCGGTTCGGCCCCCCCGCCCCCTGCGGGGGCGAGCGACCCCTCGACCTCCTCGTGCGAACCATTCTTTCCCAAAACACGTCCGACCGCAACCGCGACCACGCCTACGCCGAGCTCCGCCGCCGGTTCTCGGGGTGGGAGGACGTCCTCGCCGCCCCGGAAGGGGAGGTCGCGCAGGCGATCCAAGGGGCGGGCCTCCACCGCCAGCGGGCGAGGCGCCTGAAGGAGGTCCTGGAGAGGCTCCAGCGCGAGCGAGGGACGCTCTCGCTCGACTTCCTCTCCGAGCTCCCGGACAAGGAGGCAGCGCGTTGGCTCCTCTCCCTGCCCGGGGTGGGGAAGAAGACGGCGTACGTGGTGCTCCTCTTCGGGTTCGACCGCCCGTTCTTCCCCGTGGACACGCACATCGCGCGGGTGACGCGGCGGCTGGGCCTGGTCACGGATCGCGGGGATCCCCACGACGCCCTCGCCCCCCTCGTCCCCACCGGAGGGGAGCGGGAGCTCCACCTCCACCTGATCCGCCTCGGGCGGGAGATTTGTCGACCTCGGAGGCCGCGGTGCGCAGCCTGCCCCCTACTCGATCTCTGCCCCCACGGGCGAAAGGAGACCCAATGACGCGAGATGAAGCGCTGAAGCTCGTCCAGGCGAAGGTGAAGACGAAGAACCTCGTCAAGCACATGCTCGCCGTGGAGGCGGGGATGCGGGCGCTGGCCCCCCGGTTCGGGGAGGACCCCGAGCGGTGGGCCCTCGCCGGCTTGATCCACGACCTCGACTACGAGGAGACGAAGGAAAGCCCCCACGTCCACGGCACAATCACCGTGAACCAGCTCCGCGAACGGGGGCTCTCCGATGAGGAGGTGTTGGGCGCGATCCTCGCCCATGCCGGGCGGAAGGAAGCGGAGACTCCGATCGAACGAGCCCTGACCGCGGTCGATCCCCTCACCGGGCTCATCGTCGCCGCGGCCCTCGTCCACCCCAAGCGGTTGGCAGGACTCACCCCCCACAACGTGCTCAACCGCTATCGGGAGAAGGGGTTCGCCCGCTCGGCGTCCCGCGACGGGATCGCTTCCTGCCGCGGCCTCGGGCTGGAGCTTGAGGAGTTCGTGACCATCATCCTCGCCGCAATGCAGGGGATCCGGGACGAGCTCGGGTTATGAGGCACCCCGTCAGCCACAGCGGCCCCCCCCTCACCTCGGGCAAGGCGAGGAGCTCCTCAGCGAGCCGCGCTGTGCGCGCCTCGCCGGAGGTGCGGGTGTAGAAGGTGAGAGAGGTCTCGCCCTCCCCACGATCGACTCGCGCTTCCACAGCGAGGACCCGGTGGCGGGCCGTGGCAAACAGCGCGCGGCACCCTTCTTCCAGCCGCGCGGGCTCCGTCCCCTCCCCGTGGACGATCACGGTGTGGTACCTGTGGACGGGTATCATGTGCCCAACGCGGTTCAGCAGGAACAGGACAACCAGCACCAGCATGCCGGCTCCGGCGGCGAGGACGTACAGGCCCTTCCCGACCACAGCTCCCAGCGCGGCGACGACCCAGCGCAGACGAGGATGTGCGTCCGCAGGCCGGCCGCGCGGCCGCGCAGCTCCGCTCGAGCCCGATCGCTCCTCCAACCAGGGCCGCGACGAGGACGCGCGCCAGGGCCTCAGCAGCGCCCAACGGCCCCCCCAGATCCCGCCAACCTGCGCCCCACGCGAGCGAAGGCATCGACGGCGAAGTCCAGGTCCTCCTTCGTGTGCACGGCGGACACCATCACGCGCAGCCGGGCCTTGCCCCGGGGGACGGTGGGGAACACGATCGCCTGAACGAAGACACCTTCCGCAAACAGCTGCCGCGAGAACTCCGACGCGGTCGCTGCCTCACCGAGCATGACCGGGGTGATCGGGGTCTCCGACGCCCCGAGGTCGAACCCGAGCTCCCCCATCTTCGTCTTGAAGTAGCGGGCGTTGTCCCACAGCCTCCGCACCGGCTCGTCTGTCCCCTCGAGGATTTCCACTGCGGCGAGGCACGCCGCCACGTCGGCCGGGGTGGCGGCGCTGGAGAACAGGAACGGCCGCGCCCGCTGCCGGAGGTACTCCACGATCTCCCTCTTGCCGGCCACGTACCCCCCCATGACCCCGAACGCCTTGGAGAGCGTCCCCATCTCGATGTCCACCCGTCCCTGCAGGCCGAAGTGGTCCGCGATCCCCCTCCCGTGGGAGCCGAGTACCCCCTCTCCATGCGCATCGTCCACCATCACCATCGCGTCGAACTCCTCCGCGACCTCCACGATCCCCGGGAGCGGCGCGAGGTCCCCGTCCATCGAGAACACCCCGTCGGTGACGATGAGCTTCCGCGGCGCATCCTTGTGCTCGCGGAGCGCCTTGGCAAGGGCATCCACGTCCCGATGGGGATAGATCACCCGTTCCGCCTTGGTGAGCCGGCACCCGTCGATGATCGAGGCGTGGTTGAGTTCGTCGGTGAACAGGGCGTGGCCGGCCCCCACCAAGGTCGGGATCGCGGCGAGGTTGGCACAGAACCCTGACTGGAGCGAGATCGCGTCCTCCGCCCCCTTGAACGCGGCCAGCTTGCGCTCGAACTCGACGTGGAGGGACATCGTGCCGGCGATGGACCGCACCGCCGCTGGCCCCACCCCGTACTCGTCGAGCGCCCGGCGCGCCGCCTCCCTCAACCGGGGGTCATTGGCGAACCCGAGGTAGTTGTTGGAACACATGTTGAGGACCCTCTTCCCATCGACCACGGTCCACGACCCGACCGGGCTCCCGATCGTGCGGATCGTGTTATAGAGGCCCTGCTTCCGAAGTTCCTCCAACTCAGCAGAGATGAAATCGTACTTGCTCATCGACCCTCCCTCTCCTGCGCGCCGTCAGGCGGCGAGGCAGCTTACCGGACCGTGCTCGTCGGATCAAACGCAGGCCGGTACAATCCCACACAAGACCATCGGGAGGCGATACCATGAGGATCCTCGTCACAGGGGCCACGGGACAAATCGGATCGGAGCTCACTCTCGAGCTGCGACGCCACCACAGGGACGACGTTGTGGCTGCCGGGCACCGCAGGCCAGCCGCGGACAAGCTCGCCGCCTCAGGCCCATTCGTCCGGCTCGACGTCACGGACCGCGCCGCGCTGGAGCGCGTCGTGCGCGAGCACCGCATCGAGGCGATCTACCACCTCGCGGCGGTCCTCTCCGCCACGGGGGAACAGGATCCCCCGCGGGCGTGGGAGGTCAACGTGAACGGGCTGTACAACGTCCTGGAGATCGCCCGCCATCGCGGCCTGGCTCAGGTGTTCTACCCGAGCTCGATCGCCGTGTTCGGTCCCCGCACTCCCCGTGATGCCACGCCCCAGGACACGATCCTCTCCCCGACCACGATCTACGGCGTGACGAAGGTTGCGGGGGAGCTCCTCTGCGACTACTACGCCCGGCGTTATGGGCTCGACGTGCGCGGGCTGCGGTACCCGGGGATCATCTCCAGCGAGACCCCCCCCGGCGGGGGGACCACGGACTACGCGGTCGAGATCTTCTACGCTGCGGTGGAGAAGAGAAGTTACACCTGTTTTGTGCGCGAGGACACCGCGCTCCCGATGATGTTCATGCCGGACTGCCTGAGGGCCGCGATCGAGCTGATGGCTGCTCCCAACGGGAACCTCCGCTACCGGACGTACAACATCACCGCGATGAGCTTCACCGCGGGCGAGGTGGCGGCGGAGATCCGCAAGCACATCCCGGAGTTCCGTGTACGGTACCAGCCCGACTTCCGCCAGGAGATCGCCGACTCCTGGCCCCGCTCGATCGATGACTCAGCAGCGCGTTCCGACTGGGGCTGGAAGCCGGTGTACGGCCTCAAGGAGACGACCGCGGAGATGCTGCGCGCCCTCGGGGAACGTCAGGCCGCGGGCTGCCTTTACCCGAGCGGCTGACCCTGCGGATCGAGGTGGGCCACGGCCTCGATCTCGAGGTGGGCATCGTTGGGGAGTCGACGGACCTCAATGCAGGCCCGGGCCGGGAGGGCATCGGTGAAGAAGGAGGCATAAGCCTCGTTCACCGCGGCGAACTGCTCCATGTCGGTGAGGTAGATCGTGACCTTGACCAGGTCGCGAACCGAGCCACCTGCAGCCTGGACGATGGTGGAGATCCGCTCCAGGCAGAGCCGGGTCTGCTCCTCGATCGGCCCCGTGGAGAGCTCCCCACTGGCGAGCACGGGGAGCTGGCCGGAGATGAACAGGAACCGGCCCGCCTGGACCGCAGGCGAGTATGGACCTGCGACCGCTGCTCCCGGTGGGATGACCGGCCGACCGGGCATCAGGCCCAGGTGAGGCGGGCTGTCTCCGCCCCATCTCCCCGCCGGGGGCCCAGCTTGAGGATGCGGGTGTATCCGCCCTCGCGGTCGCGATACTGGGGCCCCAGCTCCGCGAACAGCTTCGCCGTGGCCTCCTTGCTCTGGAGGATCGCGAACGCCCGGCGCTGTGAAGCCTGGTCCCCCGTGCGGGCCCACGTCACGAGCCGCTCCACGAGCGCTTGGGTCGCCCTCGCGCGGGCAGGGGTCGTGTCCACCTTGCCGTACAGGATAAGATCCTTGGCCTGACCGGCGAGCACCGCGCGGCGGCGGTCGCTCGTCATGCTGAGCTTGGGCACCTTGCAGCGGTGGCGCATCAGTCCTCCTTCTCCGAACGCAGGGCGTAGCCGAGCTCGCCGAGGCGCTCCTCCAGCCGGGCGAGGGTCCTCTCCCCGAACCCATGGATGTCGGACACTTCTTCGCGGGTCTTGGCGAGGAGATCCTGGAGAGTGATGACCCCTTCCTCGCGAAGGAGGTTACAGGCGCGGACCTCGAACCCCAGCTCGATCAAGGGCTGGAGCATCTCCTCCGCGGCCGCGGGGATCGCCTCCCCTTCCCCATGCTCGCCGCGGGCTCCGTCGAGCACGGCGAGGTGCTCGCGCAGCACCCTGACCGCCTGCCCCACTGCCTCGGGCGGGGTGATCGCCCCGTTTGTCCACACGTCGAGCAGCAGCCGCTCGTAGCCGGAACGCCCCCCGACCCGGGTCGCCTCCACCGTGAAGTTGACGCGCTCGATGGGCGAGAAGTCCGCGTCCACCGGGATGAGGGACACAGGCGCGTCTTCTCGCTTGTTCTCCTCGGCGGAGCGGAACCCCCGCCCGACCTCGACCTCCATCTCCACCTCGAGCTTCCCATTCTTCTCCAGGGTGGCGATCACGTGGTCCGGATTGGTGATCTCCACCCCTGCTGGCGTCTCGATGTCCCCTGCCCTGACCTCGCCGGGGCCGGTCGCGCTCACGTACAAGCGGTGCAAAGCCTCGTCCTGGCTCCGGATGGCGAGGCCCTTCAGATTGAGGATAATGTGCAGCACGTCCTCGCGCACGCCCGGGATCGTGTCGTACTCGTGAAATCGCCCCGGGAACAGCACCCTCACCACGGCCGCCCCGGGGATCGCGGACAGCAGGACTCGCCGCAGGGCGTTGCCCAACGTCGTCGCATAGCCCCGCTCCAGCGGGGCCACGATCAGCCGCCCGTAGCGGGGCTCGACGGGCTCAACCCATGTTGCCGTTTCCGGATAGACGAAGGAAGCCATCTCTACCTCGAATAGAACTCCACGATCAGGTTCATCTTGATCGACTGCTCCAGTTCCTCCACGCTGGGTTCAGCACTCACCTGGATGCGCAGCCCCTCAAGGTCGCGGGCCAACCAACTCGGAACGGGCCGCCGCTCGGAGGCAGCCTGGATCTGTGGGCGCAGCTTGTCGCGGGACTGGGGTCTCACCTCGACGATGTCCCCCTCCGCGACCGCGTACGAGGCGACATCGGTCAAGCGCCCGTTCACCAGGAAGTGGCCATGGCCCACGAGCTGGCGGGCTTGGTTGCGGGAGTGCGCGAACCCGGCGCGGTACACGACGTTGTCCAAGCGCTTCTCCAGCGACTTCAGGATCGCCTCGCCCGTGACGCCTTTCCACTTCTTCCCCGCCTCCACGTAGCGGCGAAACTGAGCCTCCCGAACGCCGTAGATCCTCTTCAGCTTTTGTTTTTCGCGGATCCGGATCGCATAGGGGCTCGCCCGCCGACGGAAGCGGCTGTGCTGGCCCGGGACCTGGGGCCTCTTCGCGACTGGGCACTGCGGCGAATAACAGCGATCTCCACGCAGGAAGAGCTTCACCCCCTCCCGCCGACATATCCTGCACTTTGGACCTGCATACCTGCCCATCGTGGTTGCCGCCTCCTAGCTGTGACTGACCGAGGTCACGTTCCGCACTTCCTCGACCTGGATCCCGAGCGAGCGGAGCGTCTGCACCACGGCCTGACGTCCGGATCCCATGCCGTCCACCGTCACCACGACCGACCGTACTCCATACTCCTTGAGGTCGCGCGCTAGGGCCTGAGTGGCAAGCTGAGCGGCGTAAGGGGTGCCTTTGCGGGATCCGGTGAACCCCGCCGTCCCGCCCGATTGCCAGCCGACGGCGTTGCCGTTGAGGTCGGTCACGGTGATGATCGTGTTGTTGAAGGTGGAGTGAACATGCACCCGCGCCCGATCGAGACGAATCGCCTTTTTCTTCCGCGCCCGGGCCATTACTTCCTCTTTCCGGCCTTCGCCGGCCGCGGCCCCTTCCAGGTGCGGGCGTTCGTCCCCGTCTTCTGCCCGCGCACGGGGAGGCCGGCCTTGTGCCGAAGGCCCCGGTAGCACCCGATGTCAATCATGCGTTGCACGTTCGCCCGGACCTGGCGGCGCAGATCCCCCTCCACGAGCTGGGACTCCACCTCGCGCCGCAGGGCGGTCACGTCCTGCTCTGTCAAATCCATCACCCTCGTATCCGGGGCGACCCCGGTCCGCTCCAGGATCTGCCGCGCCCGTGACGGCCCGATCCCGTAGATGTAGGTCAACGCCACCGCGATCTGCTTCTTCGCCGGAAGGTTGATGCCTGCGATCCTCGCCATACCCTACCCCTGCCGCTGCTTGTGCTTGGGGTTGCGGCAGACAACCCACAACCGTCCCGAGCGGCGGATGACCCGGCACTTAGCGCAAATCCTCTTCACTGAACTCCGGACCTTCATCCTCGCCTCCTGTCACGTCTCCCGGTACACGATCCGGCCTCGGGTGAGGTCGTAGGGGGAAAACTCCACGATCACCCGATCCCCCACCACCACCCGGATGAAGTTCTTCCGCATCCGGCCCGAGGCCACGCACAGCGCGTCATGCTCGTTGTCCAGCTTCACCCGATACATCGAATCGGGGAGGACTTCCGTCACTTCCCCGCGAGCCCGGATCACATCCTTTTTCGACAAAAGGCCTCCCAAATCCCACCCGTCAGCGTGTGGGGTCCGCGCGATGTGACGACAACCATTTCCTCGTAGTGCGCAGCAGGCGCACCGCTCGCCGTGACCGCGGTCCAACCATCGCCCTGAATGCGAACGGGAAGATCATCCCCCTTCACCATGGGTTCCGGGCAGAGGATCATCCCCTCCCTGAGGATCGTCCCGTGGCCCGGCTCCCCGAAGTTCGGGATCTGCGGATCTTCGTGGAGCTCGCGGCCGATGCCGTGCCCCACGAACTCCCGCACCACATGAAACCCGTGGTCCGTCACGTAGCGGCCAATGGCGTGGGATAGATCCGAAACGTGCCCCCCTACTCTAGCGGCCTTGATCGCGTTCCGCAAGGCGCCCCGCGTGACATCGAGCAGCCGCTCAGCCTCGGGTGCGATCCGCCCCACCCCCACCGTGAGCGCGGCATCGGCGTAGTAACCGTCCCGCTCCAGCCCAAGATCGAGGGATACGATGTCCCCCTCCCGCAAGCGGCGCTCGGAGGGGATTCCGTGCACGATCTCGTCGTTCACGGACACGCACAGCGTGGCTGGATAACCGCGGTACCCCTTGAACGCAGGACGGACGCCGGCCAAGCGGATCCTAGCCTCGGCCGAGCGATCGAGCTCCTCCGTGGTCACACCGGGCCGCACCTCCAGCGCGACCTCGACGAGGATCTGGGCCAGGAGTTGGGCGTTTCGCGCCACGACCTCGACCTCGGCTTCCGTCTTGAGGGCGATCACGGCCGGAGCGCCTCGATGACGTCGGAGGCCACCACGTCTGGGGAGCGTGCACCGTCCACGGTGATGAGCTTCCCCTGCTGGGCGTAGTGCTCGACGAGGGGACGGGAGTCTCGCTCGTAGACCTCGTACCGCCGGGCCACGACGTCAGCCGCGTCGTCGGGCCGCTGCGCGAGCTTTCCCCCACACCGATCGCACCGCCCCCCTGCTTTCGGAGGCTGGGTCACGAGGTTGTACACGGCCCCGCAGGACGCGCAGACCCGCCGGTTCCCGAGCCGGCGTACGACCTCGTCCTTGCTCACCGCAAGGTAGACCACCGCGTGGAGGGGGAGGAACTGGGCTAGCCCCTCAGCTTGGGCCAGCGTACGCGGGAACCCATCCAAGAGGACCCCCTCTCGGCCCTCCACCCGCTCCCGGACCATGGCCAGCACCACGTGGTCGGGCACGAGTTCCCCGCGCTCCATGAACCCCTGCGCGAGGTGCCCCAGCTCCGTTCCTCGCGCTACCTCGTCCCGGAGCACATCCCCCGTGGAGAGGTGGAGCAGATGGAGTTCCGCGGCCACGCGCGCCGCGATCGTCCCCTTCCCCGCTCCCGGCGGGCCGAGGAGGGCCACGTTCCTCACAGCCCCTTCCTCCCCAGGAACGCCGAACCCTTGATCAGCGACTCGTATTGCCGCATCACAAGATGGGCCTCGATCTGCATGATCGTGTCAATGCCCACCCCGACGAGGATGAGGATCGAAGTCCCCCCGATGGAGAACACCCGCAGTCCGGAAAGGGAGGAGAAGAGATGGGGTAGAATCGCGATCCCCGCCAGGAACAGCCCTCCCACGAGGAGGAGCCGGTTGGAGACCGACCCCAGATAGGCGGCCGTGGGCTGGCCCGGCCGGACCCCGGGCACGAACCCTCCCGCCTCGCGCAGGTTCTTCGCGATGTCGTTGGGGTCGAACACGAGCGACGAGTAGAAGTAAGTGAAGAAGAAGATGAGGAGGACATAGGCCACGAGGTAGATCGTGCTTCCGGGGGCCACATAGCTTTGGAGCCAGTTCAGTTGAGGGACCCACGCTGCGATCGAGCTCGGGAGGGTGAGGATTGCCGAGGCGAAGATGATGGGGATCACCCCGCCCTGGTTCACGCGCAGCGGGAGGTGGGTGGTATGCCCGCCGTACACGCGGCGCCCCGAGGTCCTCTTCGCGTACTGGATCACGATCTTGCGCTGCCCTTGCTGGATGATGACGGTGAGGGCGACCACGGCCACGAACAGACCAACCAACCCGATCGCCCACAGGGGATGAACCGTTCCCGCTGAGATATCGAGCGCTGCTTGCTGGATCTCCGCCGGAAGGCGGGCTACGATCCCCGCCATGATCAACATCGAGATCCCGTTCCCTACCCCATTCTCAGTCATCCGTTCCCCAACCCACATCAGGAACACGGTGCCCGCGGTGAGCGAGATGACCGTGCTTACGACGAACAACCCCCACGGCCATTCCACGAGGCCGTATCCGCGGACGAGGAAACTCATCCCATAGGACTGGAGGAGGGCGAGGATCAATGTACCCCACCGCGTGTACTGGGTGAGCTTTTTGCGTCCCTCACGCCCCTCCTCCTGAAGCTTCTTCAGGCGCGGGAACGCCGGGATGAGGAGCGAGAGGATGATCGAGGCGTTGATGTAGGGGATGACCCCCAGCGAGAAAAGCGAGAACTGCTGCAGCGCCCCGCCGGTGAACATGTTGATGAACCCGAACAGTCCTGCCCCGAACGTCTGCTGGAACGCACCCGCGAGCTGAGCCGTGTCCACGCCGGGCACGGGGATGTGGGCGCCGATCCGGAACACAAGGAGCATACCCAGCGTGTAGATGATCCTCCGCCGCAGCTCCTCCACCGCGAACACCTGTCGCATCCGCCCCAGCACCTACGCCTCCTCGCCGGAGCGGGAATCGGCCGCCGCGGGCCCGGTCTCAATGCGACCCCCCGCGGCTTCGATCTTCGCGCGCGCCGTCCGGCTGAACCGGTCCGCCTTCACGATGAGGCACTTCGATAGCTCCCCTTCACCGAGGACCTTGAGCCGCCGGTGGGGGCTCTTCACCAGCCCCCGGCGGATGAGGATGTCCAACGAAACCTCATCGCCGGCCGCGAAATGGGCGTCGAGATCTCCCACGTTGACCACCGCGTACTCGACCCGCCCCACGTTGATGAACCCTCGCTTCGGGAACCTCATCCAGAAGGGAGTTTGGCCTCCCTCGTACCCCGGGCGGACCGTCACCCCGGACCGGGAGTTCTGGCCCTTCGTCCCCCTCCCGGACTCGTGGCCTCCATGGCCGGAGCTGTATCCCCGCCCCACGCGCTTCCGCCCGCGCTTGCTCCCCGGGGCGGGGCGCAGGTCATCGAGCCTCGACATCTTCGACCTCCAGGATCTCCTCGAGCGCCTTCCCCCGGCGAAGGGCCACCATCTCCGGGCTCTCCATCTGCCGGAACCCATCCAGGGTCGCACGGGCCAAGTTGAGGGGGTTCGTGGAGCGAAGGGCCTTGGTGAGGATGTCCTTCACCCCAGCGATGCGACATGCCGCGCCCACGGTCCGCCCCGCGATCACGCCCGTCCCGGGATAGGCCGGGCGCAGGAGGACCTTGGCTGCTCCGAACTGGCCCACCACCTCGTGGGGAATCGTCCCGTTCCGGATGGGGACCGTCACAAGGTGCTTCATTGCATCGCGAATGCCTTGCTGGACAGCCTGCGGGATCTCCACCGACTTGCCGACCCCTACCCCGACCCGGCCCTCGCCATCGCCCGCCACGACCACGACGCGGAACCGCAGGCGCTTGCCGCCCTTGGTGACCTTGCCCACCCGGCGGATATCGATGACCTCGTTCGCTGGTTGATCTGAGTACCTCGCCATCAGAACTCCAATCCTCCCTCCCGGGCCGCCTCGGCCAGAGCGCGCACCTTGCCGTGGTACGGCCAGCCCGCGCGATCGAACACGACCCGACGGACCCCGCGCGCCTGGGCCCGCTGCGCCACGAGCGCACCAACGGCCCGCGCCCCCTCCACCGTGTTCTTCACGCCGCGCTCGCGCAGCTCGGGGCACAGCGTGGATGCCGCGGCAAGCGTCCTCCCCTGGGAGTCGTCCACGATCTGGGCATAGATATGGTGAAGGCTCTTGTACACGGTCAGGCGGGGACGATCCCCGCTCCCGCGCACGCGGCGCGCGATGCGCGCCTTTCGCTTCAGCCGATCTTCGTTACGAGTCCGTCTGGCCATGATCGTTACCCCTTCGCTCCCAGTTTACCCGCCTTGCGCACGATCTCCTCCCCTCGGTAGCGGATGCCCGTGCCCCGGTACGGCTCCGGGGGGTGAACCGCCCGGATGTCCGCGGCCACTTGACCGACGAGCCGATTGTCGATCCCGCGGATCACGATCCGGGTCGGCTCGGGGACTGAGAACTCGATCCCCTCGGGGATCTCATACCGCACGGGATGGGAGTAGCCGAGTTCCATGACAAGCGAGCGCCCTTCGGCGCGAGCGCGGTACCCCAACCCCTGGATCTCCAGCTCCTTCTGCCACTTCTCCGTGACGCCGCGAACCATGTTCGCGATGAGAGCCCGGTACAGGCCGTGGCGGGCGCGGAACGGGGCGCGCTCGGACTTTCGCTCCACGCGGACCTCGCCGCCCGCGACCTCGATCGTCACGAACTCCGGCTCGTAGGGGCACTCCAGGGTCCCGTGGGGCCCCCGGACGATGACCCGGCCTGGCTGCACCTTGATCTCGACCCCCGGGGGGATGGGGATGGGCTTCTTCCCGACCTTGGACATCTCACCACACCTCGCACAGAAGCTCGCCACCGATCCGGCGCTGCTGGGCCTGACGGCCGGTCATGACCCCTTGCGACGTGGAGAGGACGGCGATCCCCAACCCGCCACGGGTGCTCGGGATCTCATCGGCCCCCACATACACGCGTCGCGAGGAGGTGCTGACCCGGCGCAGGCCTTGGATCGCTGGCCGCCGCAGACGCGTCCCCTCCCGCTTGTACTTCAAGCGCAGGCGCAGCACCGGGAACGGGCGGCCCTCGTCCACAGCGTAGGACTCGATGTACCCTTCCTCCGCCAAGATCCGGGCGATCTCGACCTTCATCTGCGAGGAGGGCATCGCCACCTCGTCCGCGCTCCGCGCCAGCGCGTTGCGGATCCGCGCCAGCATATCGGCAATGGGGTCGCCAACCATCATCCCATCCTCCTCACCACGCGGCCTTCTTCACGCCGGGAAGCTGACCGTCCAGCGCGAGCTTGCGAAAACAGAGCCGGCACAAGCCGAAATCGCGGATGTAGGCGCGCGACCGTCCGCACAGCTGGCACCGGTTGTGCTTGCGCACCCTGAACTTCGGGCGCCGGTTCGCCTTCTCGATCATGGCCTTCCTCGCCATCTTCCCCCCTAGTCCTTTCGGAACGCGCAGCCCAAGGCGGCAAGGAGCGCCATCGCCTCGCGGTCCGTCCGCGCCGTGGTGACGATCGTGATGTCCATCCCCTGGGTGCGGACCACGTCATCGTAGGACACCTCCGGGAACACCATCTGCTCGGTGAGCCCGAGCGAGAAGTTGCCCCGCCCATCGAACGAATCCGGTGACACGCCTTTGAAATCGCGGATCCCGGGCAGGGCAACGTTGAACAGCTTGTACAGGAATTCGTAGGCTCGAGGGCCGCGTAGGGTCACCCGGCACCCGATGGCATCGCCCTTGCGGATCTTGAAGTCGGAGACCGCGCGCTTGGCCCGCGTCACGACTGGCCTCTGGCCCGCGATCTGGGCGAGGTTGTTCACCGCCCCTTCGAGGACCTTGGGATCGTCGTGTTTGCCCACACCCATGTTCACCACGACCTTCTCCACCTTCGGGACCTGCATCACGTTCGAGTAGCCGAGCTCCTTCATGAGCTTCGGAACGATCTCGGCACGGTATCGAGGATAGAGCATGGCCTTAGAACTTCGCCCCACATTGCTTGCAGCGGCGGAGCTTCTGGCCTTCCACCACCGCTACCCCAAGCCGGCTTGGTGCACCGCACTCCGGGCACACAACCTTCACGTTGGAGAGGTGGATCGGGGATTCCCGCTTGATGATCCCCGGTTCGCGCACGGCCTGGGTCGGGCGCTGGTGCTTGGTCACGATGTTGACCCCTTCCACCAGGACCCGCTCCTCGTCCGGGAGGACCCGAAGGACCTTGCCGATCTTCCCCCGGTCCTCGCCGGAGATCACCTTGACCCGGTCCCCCTTCCGCACCTTCCGCATCGCTCCTCCCGCTCCCTACACAACCTCGGGGGCTACGGAGATGATCCGCATCATCCCCCGCTCCCGCAGCTCCCGCGCCACCGGCCCAAACACACGAGTCCCCAGCGGCTGGAGGGCCTTGTCCACGAGCACCACCGCGTTGTCATCGAAGCGGATCGTGCTGCCGTCGTCGCGCCGGAACGCAACCCGCGTTCGGACCACCACCCCCCGCACGATGTTCCCCTTCGTGAACTCGGAGGTCGGGATCCTCTTCTTGACCGAGGCGACCACGACGTCGCCGATCCCGGCGTGGGTCTTCTTGCCAAGCACGTTGATGCACTCCACCTCTTTGACTCCGGTGTTGTCGGCCACAGTGAGCCGTGTTGTGGGGAAGATCATCGCCCCTCACCGTTCCGCGCGGCGTACGATCTCCAGGAGCCGCCACCGCTTGAGCTTGGAGAGAGGACGCGTCTCCTCGATGCGCACGACGTCCCCCACCCGCGCCTGCCCTGCCGCGTCGTGAGCGTAGTATCTCGTGCGCCGCCGCTGCCGCTTGCGGTAGAGCGGGGCCTCGACGAGGCGCTCCTCGACCACGACGATCGTCTTCATCATCTTGTTGCTGACGACCCGTCCGATACGTTGTCTACGCATGTTCACGTTCCTCGATCACGGTCAACGCCCGGGCGATATCCCGCTTCGTCTTCGCGATCTCTGCGGTGTTCGTCAACCGGCCCGAGGCAACTTGGAACCGGAGCGTGAAGAGCTTCTTCTTGCCCTCGGCGACGCGCGCGCGAAGCTCGTCGTCGGAAAGTTCCCGCAGTTCCCGGGCCTTCATCTCTCCCCTCCCAACTGGAACCGAGCCTTCAGCTGCGTGGGGATGGGCAGTTTGCAGGACGCGCGGCGATGGATCTCCTTGGCCTCGGCCTCGGTCACGCCGGAGAATTCAAACATGACTCGCCCCGGCCGGACCACGGCCACCCAGTTCTCCACCTCGCCCTTCCCTTTGCCCATCCGTGATTCAGCGGCCTTCTTCGTGTACGGCTTGTCGGGGAAGATCCTGACCCAGACGCGGCCACGGTGCGTGCCGCGGGCGAGGGAGGTGCGCACGGCCTCGATCTGCTGGCTCGTGATCCACGCCGGAGCGAGGGCCTGGATCCCGAACTCCCCGAACTCGACCGCCTCCCCGCGGGCGGCGATCCCCTTCATCCGCCCGCGGTGCTGCTTGCGGTACTTCGTGCGTTTGGGGAACAGGGCCGGCATCTCACCCCACCTCCGCTCTGAAGCGGTCGGACATGGACCAGACCTCGCCGCGGAACACCCACGCCTTGACCCCGATCACCCCGTACTTCGTCCATGCCTCGGCGAGCCCGTAGTCCACGTCGGCGCGCAGGGTATGCAGGGGAACGCGCCCTTCCTTCATCTCCACCGACCGCGAGATCTCCGCCCCACCCAACCGGCCCGAGATGCGGATCTTCGCGCCCTGGGCCCCGGCAGCGATGATCCGCCGCAGGGTCTCCTTCATCGCCCGGTACGGGTTGATCCGGTTCTCGATCTGAAACGCGACGTCCTGCGCCACGAGGGGGGCCTCGAGCTCAGGCCGCTCGACCTCCATCACCCCGATCCGCACCTCACGGCCCACGACCCGGGACAACCGCTCCTGAAGGGCAGCGACCTCCGCCCCTCCGCGGCCGATGATGATCCCCGGCCGGGCGGCGCGGATCGTCACCGTGACCCGCCCTTCCGTCGTCCGCTCGATGAGGGTCTCGGCGAGGCCGGCCCCCTTATACGCGTTGTGGATCTCCACCCGCAGGCGGTTGTCCTCGGCCACGTACTCGGGGACGCGGGCATCAGGCGCGAACCAGTTCGAGCGCCACTTCCTCAACACCCCGATCCGGAACCCCACCGGATGTGTCTTGTGACCCACTACTCCTCCTTCTCCGCCACGACCACGGTGATGTGGGCCATTGGCCGCCGCACGATGTCCGCCCGCCCGAACGCGCGCGGGTTGAGGCGCCGCAGCCGCGGCCCTTCGTCCACCACGGCTCGCACCACGGAGAGCTTCTCCTCGTCCAGCTCGAAGCTATGCTGGGCATTGGCCACGGCCGAGTCCAGCACCTTGCGGATGAGCCGGCTCGCCTTCTTGGGGGACAGGGCGAGGATCCGCCGGGCTTCCGTCACGGGCTTACCACGGATCTCGTCGATCACGAGCCGCGCCTTGAGGGGGGACACCCTCACAAAACGCGCCTTCGCCGTTGCCTCTCTCATCCTACCACCTCGATCACTTCGGGAGCGCGGTCCTCTTCTTCACGCCGCCGTGGCCGCGGAACACGCGGGTGGGAGCGAACTCCCCCAGGCGATGCCCGATCATGGCCTCCGTCACCCGCACCGGGACATGGGTGCGGCCGTTGTGGACCCGGATCGTGACCCCCACCATCTCTGGCGTGATCATCGAGCTGCGGGCCCAGGTGACGATCTCCGTGATCTCCCCCCGCTTGAGCTTGGCGAGCTTCTCCCGCACGTCGGGGGCCACATAGGGTCCTTTCTTCTTTGACCGCACCATCTCACCTCCTCCTCTTGAGGATCCGACCGTTGCTCGCCTTCTTCTTGCGGGTGGGAACGCCGCGGGCGAGCTTGCCCCACAGCGTCTTCGACGGACGCCCTTCCCCGGTCCGCCCCTCTCCCCCTCCGTGGGGGTGGTCGTCGGCTCCCATCGCCACCCCTCGCACCCTCGGCCGCCGTCCGAGGTGACGCACCCGGCCTGCCTTGCCGTGCCGCACGTTCTTGTGGTCGGGGTTGCCCACGCGGCCGATCGTGGCCCAGCAACCCAGGGAGAACACCCGGATCTCCCCTGACGGCAGCCGTAGGATCGCCCGATCCTCCTCCCGCCCCAAGAGCTGGGCCGCGGTTCCCGCGGCCCGGGCCACCTTCCCGCGCGAACCGGGGTGAAGCTCCACGTTGTGCACGAACGTCCCGGCGGGGATGCGCTCGAGCGGGAGGGCATTACCCGGCTTGGGCTCAGCGTTCTCGCCCGCCTCAACCGTATCGCCGACCTGCAGCTCAAGGGGGGCCAGGACGTACCTCTTCTCCCCGTCCGCATAGTGGAGGAGGGTGATCCACGCCGACCGGTTGGGATCATACTCCACCGCAGCGACCCGGGCCGGAACCCCGCGCTTGTCGCGGGCGAAGTCCACCCACCGGTAGCGGCGCTTGTGGCCGCTGCCTCGGTGGCGGGAGGTGATCCGCCCCTGGCTGTTGCGGCCCACACGGCGGGAAAGGGGGACGAGCAGGCTCTTCTCCGGATCATCCCGCGTCAACTCCGAGTAGTCAGGGCGCACCGCATGGCGCTGCCCCGACGTGACCGGCTTCGGCTTCTTCAGGCCCATCTCACCTCACCCCACGAGGTCGATCTTGTGGCCGGGAGCGAGCTTCACGACAGCTCGCCGCTCGGCCCGCGTCCGCCCGTGGCGCCGATCCAATCGGGTACGCCGCGGCTTCCCACATCGATTCATAACCCACACCCGATCCACCTTCACCCCGAACAGGCCCTCGACCGCAGTCCGGATCTCGGCCTTGCCCGCGGTGGGGGACACCGCGAACGTGTACTTGCCCTCCTCCATCCCCCGCCACGTCTTCTCTGAGAGGATCGGGCGCAGGATCACGTCTTCCAGATGGATCTCAGCCATCGCTCAACCTCTCCTCCAGGGCCCGCACCGCCTGCGCGGTGAGGAGGAGCCCCTCGTGACCCAGGACCTCGTACACCGTGAGCGCATCGGTGCGGACGCAATCCACTCCCGGGATGTTGGTGAACGACCGCGCTACGGGGACGGTGTATTCCTCTGGAGCGATGACGACGAGGGTCTTGGGAGGGCACGAGAGGCGGGAGAGAAGGGCGATCGCGTCCTTCGTGCGCGGCCGCGCGAACTCCAGTCGGTCGATGACCTTGACCCTCTCCGCCGCACACCGCGCCGAAAGAGCGGCGGCGAGGGCCTTGCGCCGCATGCGCACGGGGAGGGAAAGGGACCACTTCCGCGGCTGAGGGCCAAACGTCACGCCCCCATGGCGCCAGAGGGGGGACCGCGTCGACCCATGACGTGCCCGGCCCGTGTGCTTCTGGGCCCACGGCTTGCGCCCCCCACCGGAGACCTCCCCCCGCGTTTTCGTGGCCGCTGTCCCCTGCCGGCGGTTGAGGAGCTGAACCCGCACCGCCCGATGGAGAAGATCGGCCGAGGCCTCAACCCCAAACACGGTCTCGGGGAGGGGGACCTGGGCTGGCTCACCCCCGGGGTCGCTGAACCGGTACAGGGGAACGCTAGGCATCGTGCTTCCTTATCTTGAGCGTGCCCGAGCGGGGTCCGGGGACGGATCCTCGAACCACGAGGAGCTTCCGGCTCGGATCCACGGCCAGCACCGCGAGGTTACGCACCGTGACCCGCTCCGTACCGTCGTGGCCGGGGTAGCGCTTCCCCTTCACCACCTTGCCGAGCCCCATCCCCGCCGACCCCGGCCTCCGGACCCACTTGTGCCCGTGGGATCGGGGCCGGGAATGGAATCCCCAGCGTTTGATCGTCCCCTGGAACCCGCGCCCCTTGGAGATCCCGGTGATGTCCACCTTCTCCCCGGCCGCGAATGCGTCGATCCCGATCTCCGTCCCGGGGGGGAACGCCGCGGCGTCGTCCACCCGCACCTCGTACAAGTGCTTGCGCGGGGAGATGCCCACCTTCTCGAATTGACCGCGCAGGGGTCGCTTCACCTTGCGCGGGATGACCTCGCCCGCGCCGAGTTGGATCGCAGCATATCCGTGATGGTCAGGCGTTCTGACCCCCACGACCACCGCTGGCTCGACCTCGATCACTGTGGCGGCAACAGCCCGTCCCGCCTCGTCGAACCACTGCGTCATCCCAACCTTGCGCCCGATGAGCTCAACTGCCATCGCACCCCTCACAGTTTGATCTCGATGTCGATCCCCGTGGGGAGCTCCACTTCCATGAGCGCGTTGATCGTGGCCGCGGTCGGTTCCTTGATATCGATCAACCGCCGATGCACCTTGCGCTCGAAGTGCTCCATGGAGCGCTTGTCGACGTGAGGCGAGCGGAGGACGGTGTACAGGCGCCGCTCGGTCGGCAAGGGAATTGGGCCACTCACCTTGGCCCGGCTCGCCATCGCCGTGTCCACGATCTTGCGCACCGCGGCATCCACGAGCTCGTGGTCGTAGCTCTGTACCTTGATCCTGATCTTCTCCCTAGCCATCGTACCCCCGACTCCTCAACACCTCACGAGCGATCCCCTCGGGCACCGCGTCGTACCGGGTCACCCGAAGGGTGTGAACCGCACGCCCCTGCGTTAGGGACCTCAACTGGGTGGCGTACCCGAAGGTTTCCCCCAAGGGAATGGAACAACGGATGGCATCCACCACCCCCCGGGTGTGTATGGACTGGATCTCGCCTCTGCGGCGGCCCAAATCCGAAACCACCTCACCGAGATACTCGGCGGGCGTGATTATATCCCCCTCCGCGACCGGTTCCAGGAGGACCACCCCCCCCTCCTCGAGCGCGCGGCGCAACGCTTGTGTCCCGCACGCCTCAAACGCGTCCTCGGACGAGTCGGCGGGATGGCACCGCCCCCCGTGAAGGGTGGCGCGCAGATCCGTGACCGGGAAGCCTCCGATCGGACTTGCCCCTAGCCCTCCCTCGATCCCGCGCCGGACCGCCTCCACGAACTCCGGGGGGAGCACCTCCGCCGGGACGGTGGACCGAAACTCGAACCCCCCCCCACGGGTGAGAGGCTCGAACCGAACGTGGATCCGCGCATACTGGCCCCGGCCGGCGAGCACCTGCGCCCACTCCTCCACGATGTCCACCGCCCGGGCGAGCGCCTCGCGGTAGGCGACGATCGGCTTCCCCACCCGGTGGGCGACCCCGAACTCCTCGCGAACCCGCCGCAGCTGGACTTCGAGCTGGAGCTCGCCCATCCCCCCCACAAGGAGCTGCCCGGTGGCCTCATCCTCGCGAACCCGAAACGTCGGGTCCTCCTGCGCGATTCGGGCGAGAGCCGCCCTGAGCTCCGGCTCCTCGCGCTCGGACCGAGGTTCAACGGCGAAGAACACCACCGGCTCCGGAAACGAGATCCGCTCCAGGAGAAGGGGATGATCGGGATCGCAGAGCGTCTCCCCGGTGAACACCGGTCCTGATGCGATCACGCCCACGATGTCCCCTGCCTCAACGGAGTCCAGACGCTCCCGCCGGTTGGCGTGCAACCGAAACAGCCGCACCAGCCGGACCTTGCGCCCTCCGGTGGCGTTCAGCACGATATCGCCTTCCGCCGCCCTCCCCGAGTAGATGCGCGTATAGAGGAGGCGCTCCGCATAGGGATCGGTCGCCACCTTGAACACCAGGGCTGCGAACGGCTCTTCGGCCGAGGCACGGCGGGCCTCGCGCTCATCGCGGGGGGGGAAGCCGTGGATCGGCGGCACTTCCTCCGGCGAGGGGAGGAAGTCCACCACCGCATCCAACACCGGTTGGACCCCGATGTTCTCGAGAACTGCCCCCCCGAGCACAGGCACCCACAGCCTCTCCAGTGTTGCCGTTCGGATCGCAGCCACCAGCTCCCGCGGGGAGATGTCCGCCCCCCCCAGAAAGCGCTCGGCCACAGCGTCCGACACCTCGGCCAGCTTCTCCAGGAGGCGTTCCCGCCACTCCTCCGCTTCGGAGGCGATCTCGGGGGGGATGGGCAGCGCCTCGACCCGGCGCCCGAAACCCTCGGGATCCCACCGCAGCGCTGTCCGCCGCACGAGGTCCACCATCCCGATGAGCCTCCCCTCGCCGTCGCGCCACGGCACGGCCACGGCGAGCACCGTGGCCCCCAGCTTGTCCACCATGTCCTGGAGCGCTCCCTCGAAATCGGACCCCACCCGATCGAGCTTGTTCACGAACGCAATGCGCGGGACGCGATACCGATCGGCCTGGCGCCACACCGCCTCCGACTGGGACTCCACGCCCTCCACCCCGGAGAAGAGGACGATCGCGCCATCGAGGACCCTCAGGCTCCGTTCCACCTCGGCCGTGAAGTCGACGTGGCCTGGGGTGTCGATGATGTTGATCGCGTGCTCCTTCCACTGCACCGTGGTCGCGGCAGCGCTGATCGTGATCCCCCGCTCCCGCTCTTGGTCCATCCAGTCCATCTCCGCGGTGCCCTCGTGGACCTCCCCCATGCGGTGAATCTTCCCCGTGTAATAGAGGATGCGCTCGGTGAGCGTGGTCTTGCCGGCATCGATATGGGCGATGATGCCGATGTTGCGGACCCGGCGCACCTCATAACCCGCCATCGGCGCGCCCCGGGAACCCGAAGGACTACCAGCGGTAGTGGGCGAACGCCCGGTTGGCCTCGGCCATGCGGTGGGCTTCCTGCCTCTTTTGGTAGGCTCCACCCTCCCCGCGGGCCGCGGCGGAGATCTCCCCCGCCAGCCGCTCGGGCATCGTCCGCTCGGACCGGGCCCGCGCCGCCTGGACCATCCACCGCAGGGCGAGCATCGTCTGGCGGTGGGCAGGGACCTCAAACGGCACCTGGTACGCCGCACCGCCGACGCGGCGGGAACGGACCTCGACCTTCGGCATGCAGTTCTGCACAGCCTTCAAGAACGTGTCCAACGCCGGCCCCTCGCCACGGCGATCGAGGAGATCGAACGCCTCGTACGCGATGCGGCGGGCGAGGGACTTCTTCCCATCCCACATCACATAGTTGATGAACTTCTCCACAAGCTTCGAACCGTGGCGAACATCCGCTGCTGCGTCCCGACCGGGGATGACGACATCGAATGTGGGCACCTACCCCTCCTTGGGACGGCGCATCCCGTACCGGGACCGCCCCTGGCGCCGGCCCTCCACCCCCGCGGCGTCGAGCGCGCCACGGATGATGTGGTACTTCACCCCCGGAAGGTCCTTCACCCGGCCCCCCCGCACGAGGACGAGGGAGTGCTCCTGGAGATTATGGCCTTCACCGGGGATGTAGGCTGTCACCTCACGCCCATTGGACAGGCGCACCCTCGCCACCTTCCGCAGCGCGGAGTTCGGCTTCTTCGGGGTCCGGGTGAACACGCGCAGGCACACGCCCCGGCGCTGGGGGCAGCTGGCGAGGGCCACGGACTTGCTCTTCGACCGTTGCGGTTTCCGCCCTTGGCGCACGAGTTGATTGAACGTCGGCATATCCCCTCCCAACGATTCTAGGTGCCCCTCGCTTCCGGTTCAACTTCCTCCGGGTCGGAAGCCCCTCTCCGACCCGGGAAACCCGTGCCCACAGGGATCCTCTTCCCGACCATGAGGCACGGCTTCAGACCATCGAGGTAATCGTCCTCCCCCCGCAGGGCAGCATCGGCAAGGACCTTCGTCGTGCGCTCGAATGAGGCCGCGGCGAGCCACGACTTGCGGAGGAGGGCGGCGCGGGAGATGCGCAAGAGCTCCCTCTCCCCTTGCGGGAGCCGGTACTCGAGGAGGCGAACCGTGCGCGGCTCGCCGTGCAGCTCGACCCGCGCTTGCCTCACCCCAAGGGCGATCGCCCGCTCCAGGGCCTCGCGGGTGATCTCCTCCCCCGCCTCGGCGAGGGTGGCCCCCCCCCGGGCGAGAGGAGCGAGGAGCTTTGCCCCCACGAGCTCGTCGCGGCCGCGGCGGACCCTCTCGTTTTCCTCGCTCAGCCGCCGCACCTCGAGCTGGAAGATCTCCAGAGGCACGACATCGTTGAGGAGGAACGACGATTCGCCGGGATCCACGATCCGCACGTTGTTCAGGATCTGACGGATCACGACCTCGAAGTGCTTGTCGTTGATGTCCACGCCCTGGGACTTGTACACCTTCTGGAGCTCGACGAGGAGGTACTCCCGCGTCTTCTGCACGCCAGCCACCTCCATGAGGTAGTGGGGGGGGATTACCCCCTTCGACACGGGCTCGCCTCGCTCGACCTTGTCCCCCACGTGGACGATCGTCCCTTCGTCGCACTCCACCGCCGCCCGGTATCGGAAGCGCACCGTGGCCCGATCGGGACCCGCTTCCACCCGCTCCACGAGGATGGTTTCACCCGGAGGGAGGTTCAGCTGAAACAGTTCTTGGCCCTCCCGCACCGGCGCGCCGTGCTCGACCATCGGCACGAGATCGGAGGTGATGGGAGCGATGACGGCCCGGCTGCCTTCAGCAAGCACGGCGATCGACCGTTGACCGGCGAGCACCGTCCCTCCTACCTCGGCCCGGACGGCAAGCGGCCGGGAGCGGGTGGCGAGCTTCGTTCCCACCTCTACCTCCGCCCCATCCTCGATGAGGACCTGCGATCCGTACGGGACTTCATATTCCCGCACCTCTCCCCGCTCCCCGCGCACGACGATCCGCCGCACCCCTCCCTCATGCTGTACCTCGACGCGGCCCGAGATCGCAGTGACCGGGGCCTCGATGTGGTACTCCGTGGTCAAGACCTCCCCTGGGGCGACCCTCGTCCGATGCCCGACCCGGATCTCAGCCTCCGGGGGAAGGACATACATCCGGTCCAGTCCTGTCTCGTCGAGCACGGCGAGGTACCTCTCCCCTCCCTCCGCGAACTCGAATGCCTTCCCCTCGATCGGACTCCGCAAGGAGTGGAACTTGCCGAAGTCTACTTCCTCTCCCTCGGCGACGCGGAGGAACGCCCGCGGCAGGACGACGGTACGAGGCTCGGACGTGATCTCGACCACCTCGCGGCCCGCGCGGGTCGTCTCGAGGCGGGTGACCCGCCCGGAGAGGGGGGCAACGGTGGCATGAGCGGCCTTCGTCGTCTTGCGGGCCTCGAACAGCTCCTCGGCGCGGGGGAGTCCCTGGGTGATGTCGAGGCCCGCCACGCCTCCTGTGTGGAAGGTCCGCATCGTGAGCTGCGTCCCCGGCTCGCCGATCGATTGGGCGGCGATCACCCCCACCGTCGTCCCCAGCTCCACCAGGCGATGGAACGCGAGATCCAGTCCGTAACACATCTGGCACAACCCACCCGGCGTCTGACACAGGACAGGAGAGCGGATCACGATCCTCGGGCGTACCCGCACCTTCCGGAGCCCCGCCGCGATCAGCTCCTCACGCAGCTCTGGAGAAAGCACCTCCCCGTCCCGCACCAGGAGCGCCCCTGTCATGGGATGGTACACGTCGCCGATGACCTTGCAGTACGCAACCCGTTCCTCCGCACCCTTCGCCTTGAGGTCAAGCTCGACCTCCATCCTCCCCACTCGCTCGGAGGTGGCCCGGTCGAGGAGCATCCCCGCATCCACGAGGACGTCTCCCGTCCCCGGATCGCGGATCGGCTCCGCCGCCACCCGACCGTAGATCCGGTCCGGGATTTCCTCCATGACCTGGCCCCGGGGGGCGAAGTACAGCGGGTCGACCTCCACCCCTTGCTGGGTCCCGCAGTCCCGTTCCTTCACGATCGCGTCGACGCAGGCGTCGACGAGCCGCCGGGTGAGGTACCCCGCGCTCGCCGTGCGCAGCGCGGTATCCGCGGTCCCTTTGCGCCCACCGTGCGTGGAGATGAAGTACTCCAAGATCGACAACCCTTCGCGAAAGTTCGAAATCACGGGCCACTCGAGGACCTTCCCCTGTGGGTCGGCCATCGGCCCGCGCATCCCCGCGATCTGCTTCACCTGGCCAGGGGAACCGCGCGCCCCCGAGGAGACGATGGCGTGAACGGGATTGAACGGCATGCGGGCCAGGTTCTCCATCGTCGCCCTCTCCACCGCATCCACCGTCTCCCGCCACACCCGTGTCACCGCTTGGTAGCGTTGCTCCTCTGTAGCCAGGCCCCGCGCGTACATCTGGTTGATCCGCTCCACCTGGACCTGAGCCTCCTGCACCAAGGCCACCTTCTCGGGGGGGATCGCGCAATCGGGGATCGAGATCGTGAGGCCAGATAGGGTGGCATAGCGGAACCCGAGGGCCTTCAGGTCGTCGAGGACCACCGCCGCCCGTTCCCAGCCGTAGCGGAGGTAGCACTCCTCCACCTTGCGTCGGACCTGGCGCACGTCGAACACCGCGCCGTAGTCCCGCAGATCGGGGGGGAGGGCTTGGTTTAGGATCGCCCTCCCGAGGGTCGTCTCCACGATCTTCCCTTCCAGAAGGAGCTTGATGGGAGCGTGGAGGCTGATCGCGCCGTGCTCGTAGGCCTTCTCCGCCTCGGACAGCGAGCGAAACGCCTTTCCCCTCCCTTTCCCCTCGGGAGCGAGGATCGTGAGGTAGTAGAACCCGTACACCTGGTCCTGGGTGGGAAGGGCGAGCGGTCGTCCATGGGCGGGGGACAACGTGTTTCGCGCTGAGAGCATCAACTCCCACGCCTCCTGCACCGCCTCCTTGCCGAGGGGCAGATGAACGGCCATTTGGTCCCCATCGAAGTCCGCGTTGTAGGAAGGGCAGACATGGGGGTGAATCTGGATCGCATCCCCATCCACGAGCACGGGCTGGAATGCCTGGATCGATAGGCGGTGCAGGGTCGGGGCGCGGTTGAGGAGGACCGGATACTCCCGGATCAGCTCATCGAGGGCATCCCACACCTCGGGCAGCTCGCCACCGAGGGCCTTGTTCTTGATCTCGTCGTAATCCGCATACGGCAGGTTCTCCAGCCGGGCGAGGATGAACGGTTTGAAGAGCTCCAGAGCCATTTTCTTGGGGATCCCGCACTGGTGGATCTTGAGGGCGGGGTTCACGACGATCACTGCCCGGCCGGAGTAATCCACGCGCCGGCCGAGGAGGTGCCGCCGCAAGCGCCCCTGCTTGCCCTGGATGCGTTCGGACAAAGACTTGAGCGGCCGGTTGTCCCGGCCCCGGATCGGGTTGTCCTTCTTCTCGTTGTGGATGAGAGCGTCCACCGCCTCCTGGAGCATCCGCCGCTCGTTGCGGAGGATGATCTCGGGAGCGCCCATCTCGCGGAGCTTCTTCAGTCGGTTGTTGCGGTTGATGATGCGACGGTAGAGATCGTTCAGGTCGGTGGTCGCAAACTTGCCGCCTTCGAGCTGGATCATCGGCCGCAACGCAGGGGGAAGGACGGGGATGATCTCCAACACGAGGTCACCGGGGTTGTTGCCGGACCGGCGGAGCTGGTCCACCACCTCCAGGCGGTGGAGGATCCGTCGTCGTTCCCCTTGGTTCGCGGTCCGGTCGAGCTCCTCCCACAGCTCGTCGGCGAGCGCGTCCAGATTGAGCGCTCCCAGGAGGCGCTCGATCCCCTCGGCCCCCGTTGCCGCCTCGAACCCGCCGGGGAAACACCGGTCATAGGCCCGTGCCTCCAGGGTGGACAGCTCCTGCCCGAGGCGCAGGGGGACGTTTTCCCCCACCCGCACCACGAGATGGGCGAGGTTGTCGACGACCTCCTGGATCGGGTTCCCCTCCACCCCCTCATAGCGCGCCCGCAGCATCTCGAACATCGTCTGCGAGCAGAGCTCGCCGACCGGCCTCTCGCAAAGGGTCTCCCCTTTCTCGACCCTATCCCCATCCGCGACAAGCAGCTCAGCATCGGCCGCCACAGGGTATTCGTGGCGTCCCACCACGAGAGCGCGGAACGTCTCGCCGTTGGCGAGCTTCCGCTCCTCGACCTGGACCTCGCCTCCCTCCTCGGCCACCAGCCGCGGGGCCTTCGTGACGAGATAGGCCGGCTCGACCTGGAACGTGAACGCGGTGGCCAGGATCCGAACCTCTGTTCCGTACAGAGTTTCACCCGCACGGACCTTGGGAGAGGTGGACTGCGTGACGACGAATAGGTCCTCGCGCGATGTCTCCGTCTCGTAGTACGCGATGCGCCGCAGGTCGCGGCGCTTGATCCCCAGGAGCCGGGACAGGGGGCTCGCCACCCCTTTCAGGTACCAAAAGTGGACCACCGGGCTCGCCAACCGGATGTGCCCCATGTTCACCCGCCGCACCGCGGAATCCGTGACGAGAACCCCGCACTTGTCGCACGTGATGCCCTCGTACTTCTTGCCCCGGTACTTGCCGCACGAGCACTCGTAGTCGTTTTCCGGACCGAAGATTTCTTCGGCGTAGAGGCCGCCCCGTTCCGGCTTGTGGCTCCGGTAGTTGATCGTCTCGGAGTTCGTCACCTCCCCCCGAGACCACGACATCATCTCTTCGCTTGACGCCAATCCCAAGCGAATCCTTCGGATATCATCCCCGGAAATGACCACCACATCACCTCGAGCGATCTACGAACCGTCCGCGGAACCTCCGGCCGAACCACCCTCGGCCCGCGGCCGACGATAGTCCGTCGTGTAGAACCCACTTCCCTTATAGACAACACCGAATCGCGGCAGGAGCCGCGTCACCTCGGTTGTGCCGCACCCAGGGCACCGCGCAAGCGCCCGCTCGTTGGGCTGGCGGAGCTCGCGGAACTCCATGCCACAGCGGGTGCAGCGGTAACGATGAATGGGCATAAGCTCTCCTCCTTGTGAGATAGCTTCACGGGGGCAACCCGTCGCGCCAACCAACCAATTGTAAGCCCCGTCAGGGGGAGATCAAGGCCGGGGCAGTGTGCCCTTCGACGCGAAGCCTCATCTGGCGCGTCTCCCCCTCCCATTCGCAGCGGAAGCGGACCACCCACGCCGCGGCACGGGGGAGCTCCGCCACTTCAGCCATCCGCTCCGCAGCATCCGCGATGATCCGTTCCCTCTCCTCCGGGGTATGCTCGTGCCAACGGGCCCGGACCAGGGCGAGGGGCGACCCAGGCATCTGCACATAGAGGCGGATGTCCGTGGGCAGAAATAACGGCTGCAACCGGGCTTGTTCCTCAGAGGTCACCGCCACGACGACGCGCGCTCCGGACTCCATGCGGTATGAGTGCTCGAATCGCAAGAGCTGGATCATGTTCTCCGTGAGAGCAGCGGCGGAATCGAACTCCAGAAAACGCTGGACGAAACCATGGTCGGTGAACAGGCACTCCCTCCCCGTGGGTGAAGGCGGGATCCCCAGCTTCGTCGCCAGCGCCCTCAGCCTATCCCCCAAGGCATCGCCCTCCTCGAGGTCGAGGAACGCGTTCCGATCCACCTTCCCCTCCTCCTCGGCCCGCGTGGGAGGAAGGACACGCGCGGAAAGAGGTCGCACCACGCACCCCGCGAGGCCCGCGGCTCGCTCGAGGGCAAGGAGATCGGTTGCCCACAGGGCGCGCCTCCCCACGACCTCGCCCGTCACCACGAGGTCGGCGTGCAGGCGCCGCGCCAAGCGGCCCACCCGTTCCAGGAGCAGCCAGCGACACCTTCCACAGGGAAAGGGGAAGCCGGTCACCCGCTTCCCCAACGAAAGGAAATCGCGCTTCAGCGTGATGCACTGAAAGCGAGTGCTTCCAAACAGGTTCTGCGCTTGAAGCCCCACCTCCTCTTCCCCCTGGAAGAACGGGGACCGAAAGTAGACGAGCCGCAGATGCCTGACCCCAGCGCGCTCCGCGAGCCGCACCGCCAGCGCGCTCGCCAGGCTTCCCGAGTACAGAACGAGGGCTAGCGTGGATCCTCCTTTCGCCCTACCGGCGGGGAACCACGAGTCCGTATGAACCATCCCCGCGGTGGAACAGGACCGCGGGCTGGTCATCCTCGGCCCGGAAGAAAACGAGGAACTCCCGATCGCTCCGCTCGAGCTCGCGCACCGCGGCGTCGAGGGTGAGGGGTTCCCGCACGTAGTCATCCACCACCTCCACGGACGGACCGACGGAGGCCTTCCGCCCCGGCGGTGGGGCGGGATGCCCGCTCTTGCGGGACACCCGCAACCGCTCCTTGTACCGCACGAGCTGGCGCTGCATCTTGTCCACGGCCTGGTCGACCGAGGCGTACATGTCGTTCGTGTCCGCCTTGGCCTTCACTACCTTGTGATTGACGAGGTAACCCATCATCTGTACGCGCTGGATCGGCCCCTCCACCTCGAGGATGACGTCCAACTTGAGGATTTTGTCGAAGTAGCGAGACAGCGCCTCAACCTTCTTTTCCACGTATTTTGTCAACGCTCCTGAGTCCGACGCATAGCGTTCCTCGACATGAAGCCTCATGTTATGATCTCCCCTCCGTTCCCTTAGATCCTACCACAACTACCGGTAGGCCGTCAAGGGAGGTGAGCTAGATCACATTCAACGGGGGCGAGACCGGAAATTCGCTGACGGAGATAGGCAACGAGGCGCCGCGGCCCATCTGGACCGAGCCCCGGGATGAACCCGGAGAACGCTTCCTCCACGTATTGACGCACCGTGCCGCGATAGGTGAGGCCCCGGGCGAGCCGTTCACAAGCCACCAGGCCCACGTCGAGGGCCGCCCGCGGGGGCTCGGTGAGGAGGAGGGCCTCTGGACAATCCACCCACGCTGCGAGCTCGTGAGTTGCGTAGGCATCCGGCTCGTGCTCCACCAGGAACGCCACCATCCTCTGCTGAACTGGTGGGAGACGCTGCAGACGACGCAGAAGGCGCTCCACGCGAAGGACAATGGGGTTGGGGAGGGTTTCCGCGCGGGGGGGCGTCTCCCCGGAAAGGAGGGCCACCGCAGACGGCCCGGCCGGCTGGGCTCCCCGGGCGTCGACCACGGAGGAGGTCCGCGGACCTGGGCCGAGGTCAGCATCGAGGAGAGGCGGGCTACCGTCACGTGCGCGGGCCAGCGCCGCCAGGATCCGCCCCCGTACCTGGCGGAGCTTGGGGGACTCCACGGGGCGGAACGACGGGGTGTACCCACCGTGGAACGTATGCCGAACGCGAATCTTGACCTTCCGGGCCACGGACCCGGCCATGAAGATGCACTCTCCGACCGTAAGCTCGGACACGATCTCCTTCGCTTCGGCTTTCCTCCACGGCAGAAGCTCCCCATACACTCGCATGTCCGCCTCGTGGACCACCCGATGGAGGAAGAGCATCCCTGCCTGCGTGAGAACGTCCTTCTCCACCTTCGCCGATCGCTGCGAGATCACCACCGCGCCTAACCCGCGCTTTCGGCCGCGGAGGGCGATGCGGGCGATGACGTCCTTGAGTTGGGTCCGCACCCCCTGGGGGATGAACTCGTGACACTCCTCGATCCCGATCATGTACGGGGTCCGTAGCCGACCGGCGTGGGTCCACAATTGGGACAGAAATTCGAACACGACCGCCTCCCGCTCGCCACCGAGCATGTCGGAGACATCGAGGATCACCGGGACCCCTTCGTGAAGGGACAGGTCGGCGACCTCTCCCACCGTGGTCGTGTTCAGTTCCACGTCCGCATGATCCCCTCCCCCCACGACGAGCACCTCGTACTTCTCCTTGAGGCCAAAGTATTCGCCGTCGATATCGACGAGGGACATCGGGTAATGGGCGGCGAGGAGCTCCTCGAAGATCACGCCTGCGGTGTTGGACTTGCCGGAGCCGCGGATGCCGAGGATCGCCACGCACTGCCCAACGACCTCCTCCAGGGGAACGGTCAGCGCAGGGCCGAGGTTGAGGACGCTCATCACGCCCAAAGTAGCGGCAACCGGTGCGCCCCGACGAGGGGCGATGCGAGCCGCCGGGGGGACATCGGGGGGGAGGGACCGTTACCTGTGACCTCGCGCGAGCCGCAACGCGTGGGCCAGCGCTTCCTCTCGCGTTGCGATCTCCCCGGCGAGGATCCGCTCGTGGATGAGGTCCAATGCTTCCCCGAGCCGCGGCCCAGGGGAGAACCCGAGGGCGAGGAGGTCATCGCCGGTGAGGAGCTCGCGCGCGCGGCGGATCCCGTGGATCCGCCGGAGATGGACGAGGAGCCCCACCGCGCGCTCGAGGAGGGGCTCCCAGGCGCGTGCGCGGTGGGCGCTTGCTTCGGCATCGCACACGACGAGGCGGAGGAGATCAGCGAACAATGGGAACCGGCGGGGAAGCTCCTCGAGGGGGGCCACCTCATCCTCCCCCGCCCCGAGGAGGCGAACCTGCTTCCCAAGGCCCATCTCCGGCAGGCGGGCCACCCGCATGTGCTCCCGCACGAGATAGGTCACCCACTCCACGTCCCGCTTGGGAAACCGCAGCCGGAGAAGCGCCCGCGACGCGACCTCCGCCCCGAGGCTGCAGTGCCCGCTCATGTTCCCCCCCCCGGAACGGGCAAGGGCGGAGGGCTTCCCCACATCGTGGAAGAGGATGCCCAGCTTGAGGCGAGGGTCGTCCCACAGGAGATCGCCCACCCCAAGCGCGGCTACGGTGTGGGCGAACACGTCCCCCTCGGGGTGGTACTCCTCGGGTTGGGGCACGCCGCGGAGGGCGGCGATCTCGGGGAGCATAGGCGCAAGAAGGCCCAGGCGATCGAGAAGGAGGATCCCCTCCCCCGAGCGGGGGGTGGCCAGGATGCGAATGAGCTCGTCACGGATCCGTTCCCAGGAGACGGAGGTGATCCGCGGAGCGCGGTCCCGGATCGCGGCGGCGGTCTTCTCCTCGATCGCGAACCCAAGCTGGCAGGCGAACCGCACCGCACGGAGCATGCGCAGGCGATCCTCGTCGAACCGCGTCCCTGGATCCCCGATCGCCCGCACGCGGCCCGCCATGAGGTCGGGGATCCCCCCTACTCGATCGAGGACCTCGCCGTCCTCTGTCGCCACGAGGCCGTTCACGGTGAAGTCACGGCGCTGCACATCCTCATCGAGCGTTCCCCACCGCACCTCGTCTGGTCGGCGCCCGTCGCGGTAGCCCTGTTCGGTGCGAAACGAAGCCACTTCGTAGGAGCGACCATCGGGGCCCACCACCACCACCACTCCGAACCTCTCCCCCACGGTGAGGACCGTGTGGTCCGGGAACAGGCGCCGCACCTCGGCTGGGGAAGCGGAGGTCGCGATGTCTACGTCCTGAGCTACGAGCCGCTCACCGCGCAGCTCGGCGAGGACGGCATCGCGCACCACCCCCCCCACGAGGACGGCGGTATGCCCCGCCTCCCGCAACCGATGGAGGATCTCCGCTGCGAGCGGATGGCCAGCGAACACACGTGCCACGTGGACGCGCACGCGCGATTATCGCCCGCTTGCGGGTTGGTCGCACCAGGGCTAGGATTCGCGACAAGGGGGTCGATCATGGAGCACGAACTGCTGCGGCAAGCACGGGAACACATGGCACGGACGCTGGATGTGCTCCAAGGCGAGCTCGCCAAGATCCATACCGGACGAGCCAACCCGGCGCTCGTGGAGAACGTGATGGTCGACTACTACGGGGCCCCCACCCCGCTCAAGCACGTAGCGCATGCCGTGGCCCCTGATCCCGATCTGATCATGATCCGTCCGTTCGACCGCACCCAAATCCCCGCCATCGAGAAGGCCGTGCTGGGAGCGGACCTCGGTCTCAACCCCCAAAACGACGGCCAGGTGATCCGCATCAAGGTCCCGCGGCTGACCGAGGAGCGACGGAACGGGCTCGTCAAGCTCGTCGGGAAGAAGGTGGAGGAAGCGAAGGTCGCCCTGCGCAACATACGGCGCGACGCGCGGGAGAAGCTGGATCAGGAACGTAAAGAAGGCCGCCTGGCCGAGGACGACTTGTTCCGATTGCGGGAGGAGCTGGACGCGATCACGGCGGAACACACGAAGCAGGCCGATGCGCTGGCGGAGAAGAAGGCCCACGAGATGCGCACCCTGTGAGCAACCATCGCGAGGCGATCCTGGTGGGGCTGAAGGAAGGGGGGCTGTTGGCAGCGGTGCTGGCAGCTGCCCTCCTCCCCGTGAGCTGGCGGTGGTCGCTGGGGGTCGTGGGGGGGGTAGCCGCCGTGGCGATCGGGCGCCTCGTATGGGGTCAACTGCTGGCGATCCTCGTCCGGGACCGAGGGGGACGGGTCGCGGCGAGCGCGGCGTCCTTCATCCGGCAGGTGCTCGTCGGAGGCCTCGCGGTGGGGGGCATCGGCGTTGGCCTCCCCCCGCTCGCCGTGGCAGGGGGGTTGCTGCTCGCGGCCCTTGGCCGCGTTGTGGGGACGGTGAACCTTGCTCGAACATCTCGGTGAGGAGCTCGCCCTCCGGCTCTCCATCGGAGGGATCGAGATCGCGTTCAACCTCGTGGTGCTGGCGGTGGCGGTCGCCGTCGCCGGGGGGCTGGTGCTCCTTTCCCTGTGGATTCGGCGGGGGCTGAGCCTGGATCCCGACGCACCGCTCTCCCGCCGGGCCGCGCTGGTTGCCGCCGCGATCGACTTCTTCCGCGAACAGCTCTTGGGCGGGGTGTCCCCCGAGCTCGGGGACCGGCTTCTCCCCCTGGTGGCGACCCTGTTCTTGTACGTGCTTGCCTGCAACTGGGTCGGGGTCCTGCCCATACCGTACATCGTCTCCCCGACGCAGGATCTGAACGTAGCGTTGGGTCTCGCGCTCTTCGTGTACGGATCGACCCACTACTATGGGGTCCGCACGAAGGGGATCCGCCGCCATGTGAAGGGATATTTCGATCCAGTCCCGTTCCTGATGCCGCTGAACCTCCTCGGGGATTTCGGGCGCACCCTTTCCCACGGGTTCCGTCTGTTCGGGAACATCCTCGGGGGGTCGCTCCTCACCGCCGTGACCCCTGTCGTTGTGCTGAGGATCGCGGAGCTCATCCCCGTGGTGGGAGAGGCCTTGGGGTGGGTGGCACGGGTCGCAGTTGTCTTGGGGCTCAACCTCGCGTTCGGGCTATTCTTCGGGGCCATTCAGGCCCTCGTGTTTGCGCTGCTGGCGGCGGCCTACATCCAGGTCACCGCGGACTAGGAGGTAACGAGATGGAACTGGAAGCAGTTGTGCAAGCGGCGAAGTACCTTGCCGCCGGGATCTGCATGGGTATCGGGGCGATCGGCGCCGCGCTCGGGGAAGGGATGATCGGGGCCCGCGCCCTCGATGCGATGGCCCGCCAGCCGGAGATGGCCAACACCGTCCTCCGCACGATGGTGATCGCGGACGCGATCGCGGAGACGACAGGCATCTACTCGCTCGTGGTGGCGATCGTCCTCCTGTTCGTGGTCTAGGGGGAACTGTGATGTTGGAGTGGGGCACGATCGTCAAGAACCTCAACTGGACACTGATCCTGAACATCGTCGCTTTCGTCCTGCTGGTGTGGATTCTCAAGCGCCTGCTCTACAAGCCCATCCTCACCTGGCTCGACCGGCGACGGGAGCTCGAGGAAAAGCGGCTCCGCGATGCGGCGGCCGCCCAAGCTCATGCCCAGCGTCTCCTCGAGGAACGGGAGGCCCTCCTCGCCAAGGCGAACCGGCGTGCGCGGGCGATCGTGGCCCAAGCCGAGGCCGAGGCTCAGGACATCCTCCGCGACGCCCGCCGGGAGGCGCGAGCGCAGGTCCAGGAGCTCCTCGTGGAAGGAGAGAAGGCAGCGGCGCGCCTCCGCGAGGAGGCGCTCGCCGACCTCCGCCGCTCCTATGCCGAGCTCGTCGTGCTCGGAGCTTCCAAGGTCCTCGCCCGGGAGGTGCGGACAGGGGACCATGAGCGTCTGCTAGCGGAGCTCACGGAGCGATTGGGTCCGCAGCTTCTTGGGTGACCGTGCCCGACGTCGACCTCGCTCGCCCGTATGCCCGCGCCCTGTATGAGGCTGCCGCCTCCCACGGGGCGGAACAGCGCATCGCCTACGATGTTGCCCTCCTCCGCGACCTATGGGAGGGGGGGGTGGAGCTCGCCGTGCCCTTCCTGACCCATCCCCTGATCCACGCCCCCATCAAGGAAGCGGTCCTCGCGCGAGCGTTGGGGCCGACGCTCCACCCCTTGACCCTCAACCTGTTGCGGCTCCTCGTGCGTCGGGGAAAAGCCGTCCTCATCCCCGCCCTCGCGCCCGCGTTCTTCGGCGAGGAAGAGGAGAGGGGGAAGTCCCTCCACGTCGTGGCCCACACCGCGCGCCCCCTCTCGTCGGAGGAGCGGGCCGCCCTCCAGCGCCGGTTGGGGGAGACCCTCCACCGGAAGGTGCTGATCGAGGAGCGGGTGGATCCCCACCTCCTCGCGGGGATCGAGCTTTCCGTGTCCGGCCGTCGGGTGGAGGCCTCGCTCCAGGCGCGCCTGACCGAGCTCATGGCCCAGCTCAAGGGGTAGACGATGAGCCCCCGCCGGGACGAGATTGCGGCCATCATCCGCAGGCAGATCGAGGAACTCGACGTCGACCTCCAGATGGAGGAGGTGGGGCTGGTCGTGGAGATCGGGGACGGGATCGCCCGGGTGTGGGGGCTCCGGTCGGCAATGGCGTCCGAGCTCCTCCTCTTCCCGGGCGGGATCTTCGGCCTCGTCCTCGATCTGGCCGAGGACTCGGTGGGGGTGGCCATCCTCGGTCCGGACCGAGGGATCAAGGAGGGGGACGAGGTCCGACGCACGGGCCGTGTCCTTTCCACCCCCGTGGGAACGGCTTTCCTGGGACGGGTGGTGAGCCCGCTCGGGGAGCCCCGCGACGGGGGGGAGGCGATCCCGCCTGAGGGGTACCGCAAGACCGACGCCAAGGCCCCCGGGGTGATCGCACGTCAGCCGGTGGATACGCCTCTTCAGACCGGCATCAAGTGCATCGACGCCCTGACCCCGATCGGCCGTGGCCAGCGGGAGCTCCTCATCGGCGACCGGCGCACCGGGAAGACGGCGATCGCCATCGACACGATCATCAACCAGAAGGGCGAGGGCGTGTACTGCATCTACGTTGCCATCGGTCAGAAGTCGTCCACGGTCGCCAAGGCGGTGGACGCCCTGCGCCGGCACGGCGCGCTCGACTACACGATCGTCGTCGCCGCGACCGCCGAGGATCCGACGCCACTCCAGTACATCGCCCCCTACGCCGGGTGCGCGATGGGGGAGTTCTTCCGCGACCGGGGCGAGGACGCCCTCGTGATCTACGACGACCTGTCCAAGCACGCTGTCGCCTACCGTGAGATCTCGCTCCTCCTGCGCCGACCCCCAGGGCGGGAGGCGTACCCGGGGGACATCTTCTACACCCATTCCCGGCTCCTGGAGCGAGCGGCGCGGATGAGCGACGAGCACGGAGGCGGATCCCTCACTGCGCTCCCCATCGTCGAGACGAAGGCCGGTGACATCACGGCTTACATCTCGACGAACCTCATCTCCATCACCGACGGCCAGATCTATCTGGAGGCGGATCTCTTCAACAAGGGGCAGCGGCCGGCGATGAACGTCGGGCTGTCCGTGTCGCGGGTCGGGGGAGCCGCCCAGGTCCCGGCGATGAAGGAGGTGGCGGGGCAGCTGCGGCTGGAGCTCGCCCAGTACCGGGACCTCGCCGCGTTCGCCGAGTTCGCCCAAGAGCTCGATGAGGCATCCCAGGCCCAGCTTGCCCGCGGAGAGCGGGTGATGGAGATCCTGAACCAGGACCAGTACAAGCCGCTCCCCGTGGAGGCCCAAGTCGCGATCCTCTACGCCGCGGTGGGGGGGCACCTCGACGGCGTGCCCGTGGACGCGGTCCGCGCGTTCGAGCGCGGATTCCTTGCGTTCCTCGCCGAGCACTATTCCCACGTCCTCGCCTCCCTCCGCGAGGAGCGGCACCTCACGGAGGCGGTGCGGAAGGGGCTCGACGAGGCCCTCGCCACGTTCCGGGAAGGGTTCAGGGCCTGATGGGTGCGCGCCTCCGTCAGATCCATCGCCGGATTGCGAACGTCCGCCACGTGCGGCAGATCACGAAGGCGATGTACACGATCGCCGCGACCCAGGTCATCCAGCGCAAGCGCGCTCTCCTCGCTGCCCGGCCGTTCACGGAAGCCGCGGGGAGCGTGCTCGCTGATCTCGTGGCCACCGCGCACCGTGAGGGCCTCACCCATCCCCTCGTCCACAGCGCCGGCCGCCCGGGGACGGCGCTCCTCGTCGTCAACGCCGATCGCGGGCTGTGCGGACGCTATGTGCTCGACCTGAACCGCGCCACGGCCGAGCTCGCCCACGAGAAGGACGAAGCGCGAATCCTCGCTGGAGGGGAAAAGGCTCACCACCACTTCCGCCGCAGCCCGTGGCCGATCGTCAAGAGCTACCTGCATGCCTACGATCGGCCCACAGCGGAGGTCGCCCAGCGGATCCGGGACGACCTCCTCTCCCTCTACGGGACCGAGGTCGGGGAAGCCCATGTCGTGTACACGTACTTCCGCGGGGAGCTCGCCCAGCAGGTGCGGGTCGAGCGCCTCCTCCCCGTGGACCTCCCGCCGGGCCGGCCCCGCGACGTCCTCGTCGAGCCGGACCTCACCACGATCCTCGACGAGCTGGTCCACCTCTACCTGACAGGCCGTATCCTGAGGATCCTGCTGGAAGCGAAGACCTCGGAGCACGCCGTGCGTCGGCAGGCGATGAAGGCCGCCACCGACAATGCCGACGAGCTCCTGGAGAAGCTCACCTTGAGCTACAATAAGGCCCGGCAGCATCGGATCACGACCGAGCTCGCCGACATCATGGGGGGAGCGGAGGCTCTGCGGGAGGAGGGATGACGGAGAACGCGCACACGGGCAAGGGACGGATCCTGACCATTCGCGGGCCGGTGGTGGATGTCCAGTTCCCCCCCGGGCAGCTGCCGCCGCTGCGACAGGCCCTCCGCATCGTGCGGGACGACGGTGACCTCGTGCTCGAGGTCGCCCAGCACCTGGGGGACTCTGCGGTGCGGGCGATCGCGATGGACTCCACCGATGGCCTCAAACGGGCGGACGAGGTGATCGACACCGGGGGGCCGATCACGGTCCCCGTGGGGCCGGAAACGTTGGGGCGGATGTTCGATCTCACCGGGCAACCCATCGACGAGCAACCTCCCCCGGGGGCAACGAACCGCTATCCCATCCACCGGGAGTCGCCTCCCCTCGCCGACCTCGCGGTCGAGGACGAGATCCTGGAGACAGGGATCAAGGTCCTCGACCTCATCGCACCGATCCCGAAGGGGGGCAAGGTCGGGCTGTTCGGGGGCGCGGGGG
>OMKS01000442.1_pt1 | contig 38833 bp, 40 predicted proteins | sample 1674721 | NCBI WGS metagenome assembly OMKS01 (sample SAMN06264996, study PRJEB25208) | sediment metagenome | isolation source: hot spring sediment | place: USA: California | collected 2014-09-02 | reverse complement strand
GATATAAGAAGGTATAAATTCGCAAAACAGTATAGATTTTAAAGATGCCTGCTACAAGAGAGATGCTCGAGGGGGAGGCATACTGGGGTCAGATACGGTCATTGAAATTCCGCCTCTTCCTGATCGAGGCGATACTGATTGTCGCGCTCGGCGCGCTTTTGGTTTTCCTCGTCGGCGATTTTCAGACCTCTCCTTTCTTCATAGCAGTGGACCGGCTGCTCTGGTTCGTGCTTATCATGCTGCTGGCGATCATGCTTGAAAGCATTATTTTCAGGGTCATGCAGCTCAGGCTGGCAAAGAGCGATTCCAAGAAGCACATGATGACCATCAACTCAATGAAGAGGGCTTTCATCATACTCTTGACGTCGTCCATTGTCGGAGTGCTTTTTGCCGCCCCGGCGACGGCGACGGTCATGGAGGACGGCCTGTCGTTCGATGGTCAGCTAGACGCCTCAAGCCCGCAGCAGTTCCTCACCGGAGACCCCATGGGTCTATCCAATATCGAGTCCGTTTCCCTCTTCTGCGAGAACGGGGCCACCGTTTACATACTGACGGAGCACATCTACCTTTCCCACCAGAACGAATGGGATTACCTGAAGGAGGTAGCCCTGAATGATATTAACAGCGTAAACGATTCACTGACCGTGGACATCTCCTCGTTGGCCTATATGTATCTTTACATAGTTATCGATCCGACTGAAACGCCCCCGAGCACGGTCGTGAGCTACACGCTCGACCGGTCCTTCGCGGAGACTCTGACCGCGTTCGTCCCGCTCATGATGATGCTTTTTGCACTGAGCAATGCGGCCTGGATCGCCTATCTGTGGCCGCTTAGAAAGAGGTACGCGGGCGGATCGATCTACAAGTAGAGGGCGCAACAGCCGTCTATCCTCTCGACTCTTATCTCATCTTCCAGCGCTCTCAAAGCCCCGGCCGCGGGGAGGACTATGCCGTCTATCGTATCCCTCATCAGGCGCGTCTCGGCCGATATATATCCTCTCGGCCGCATACACCCGAGGGCTATTGAGGCATCTGGCAGAAGCTTTCTCGCCCGCTCTGCGAACCATACTATCCTTTCCTCTCGGGCTGGGGCGCGCTCATTGAAGGGGGCCCCCTTCAAGGGGATGAACGCAATTATTACTAGCTTCTCGGTCCCATATTCTTCGAGAAGCCGCAGCCCGGTCTCCTCCTCTTCCTTTGTGGCTAGCCCGATAAGGAAATGCGGTATCACCCTCTCAGCTCCGAGGGCTGCGAGCTCTTCGGCCGTATCCCGATACCGCTCGATGGCGTTGTTGACCTGCAGTATTTTCTCCCCGAACTGGTTGCAAATGGGAAAATTGATGGAGAACGCGTCTATGCCGGATTCGACCAGCCTGGGCAAATCCCCGGGGTCCGGAAATCCAATATGTGCATTTATTAGAAGCCGGGTCGTCTCTTTGATCCGGGATATTTCGTCCAATAGGTGAAGCAACGGTACGGCGCCCCTAGAATCGCATCCGCCGCTCAGCAGAAAGCCTCTCCCCCCCTGCTGGGATAATCGGAGCGCGTGAGCTCTAAGCGCGTCTGGAGAGGAGATGTCCCCCATGTTCGAAAGCGGCGTGCCCATGCAATGCGGGCACTGGAGAGCGCATCTGGATCCAGTCGCCGAGAAGGTCGGGAACCCCTTCCCCGGGAAGAAGCACTTCAATGTCCTCATTATCTGCCCACGAGAGAATAGGCTCGCGACCGTCAAAATGTTTATCATAGAGTGGCTATTCACAGGGGAAGAGGCAGTAACATGAAGGCTTTCAGAGTAATCGGCGAGATCGAGGTAAGCAAGAGACGTTGGCAAAAGTTCTCGAAGGAGATCTCCGCCGATGACGAGAAATCGGCCAGAAGCAAGATATTGGCCGATCTGGGTAGCAGGCATAAGAGGAAGCAGAGGAGCGTCAGAATTGATTCGGTACAGGAACTGCAGACCGGCGATATTACGAATCCGGTCTTGCGCTATCAATTGGGGGTAGAGTGAATGTCCGAACAGCAGCTCAAGCAGACGGTATCGGCACTCGACCTGCGGCGTGCGCAGCTGGAGAACCTGTCACAGCAGCAGGAGTTAATACGTGGCTCGATAGACGAGCACCTGAGGGCGAAGGAGACTTTAGAGAACTATCTGAAGATAAACAAAGAGGATGAGTTGCTCGTACCCGTTGGCGCGGGCGTTTTCATAAAAACCAGGACCGGCGATCAGAAGGAGGCCATGAGCGGAATCGGCTCGGGCATAGTGGTAGAGCAGGATATCCAGGAGATTGTCAAGCACCTGGACGAACAGCTGGAGCAGCTGAGAAGGTCCGCCCAGGAGCTCGCCGCCCAGGCCGAGAAGATCTCCGGTGCCGTCGAGGAGCTTACCCGGTCAGCCCAGCAGCAATATGAGGCGTTGCAGAGAGGGGCGAGCGCGGATGGCTCATAGGCAGGTAATCCGCGATGTTTCGCGCTCTTAGGGATTTCATACGAGGTGCGGCGGACAAAGCCGCGCAGGAAGAACCGATCGATTTCTCAGAATCGGTAGGAGATCGGGGCAAGAGGATCAAGGAGGGCGCGCTCGACAGAATTCTCGACGAGCTCGAAATGGAGCTGATGAGCGCGGATGTTGCGCTCCCTGTTGCCGAGGAAATGGTGAAAGGCGTGAGAGAGCGGCTTGCTGGAAAGCGGTTCGAACGCGGTCTAAGGCTAGATGAGGTGATCGAATCCGCAATCAAGCGGTCCATAAAGGACATCCTTTCCAGACATCGATTTGCCTTCTGGTCATTTTTGGAAAAGGCGGAGCGGCCGGCGGTAATCATGTTCGTCGGGGTCAACGGCACCGGAAAGACGAGCGTAATAGCGAAGCTTGCCTGGCTGCTGTCCGAAAAGGGGTATTCGTCCGTGTTCGCGGCTGGCGACACATTCAGGGCAGGCGCAATCGAGCAGATTTCGATCCACGCGGACCGGCTCGGAACGAGAGTCATCAAGCATCAGGCAGGGTCTGACCCAGCTGCGGTCGCTTATGACGCGATAGAGCACGCGAGGGCGAGGCGCAAGGATGTCGTCCTCATAGACACCGCGGGAAGGATGCAGACGAACCGGAATTTGATGGACGAGATGAAGAAGATCAAGCGGGTTGCGAGCCCGGATCTCATCGTCTTCGTGGGCGACTCACTCACGGGCTCAGATTCGATCGTCCAGGCAAAGGAGTTCGATGCCGCCGTAGGGATCGGCGCCGCCATTCTGACAAAGATCGATGCGGATGCCAAGGGGGGCGCGGCAATATCGATCTCCTCTGAGATCGGCAAGCCGATCATATTCCTTACGCATGGTCAGGAATATCAGGACATCAGGGAGTTCGATCCTGACTGGTTAATCTCCCAGATATTCTCAGAAGATTAGGGATCACCGCCTCTCGACCAGCATCGCGACCGCCTCTCCGCCCCCGAGGCAGAGGGCGCCGATGCCCCTGGACCCGTTTTTCTCAACGAGCGAATGAAGGAGCGTGGTGAGCACCCTCGCACCGCTCGCACCGATCGGATGCCCGAGCGCGATCGCACCCCCATGGATGTTGAATTTCTCGTCCGGGATTCCGATCGCCCTCTGAACGGCGATGGAGGCGGTGGCGAACGCCTCATTATGCTCGAAGATATCGACATCATCCACCGATAGATCGTTCCTCTTGAGGAGCTTCTCGATGGCTGGGATCGGCGCCTCCATCAGCCACTCCGGTTTGGTGGCACATTCGATGCAATCAACTATGTTCGCAGAGGCAGCGCCTTCGTAGCTGGAGGCGCTTTCCATGTCTGTGACAACGACGGCTGCAGCGCCGTCATTTATGGAGGACGCGTTTCCGGCGGTCACGATGCCATCGTTCTTGAAAACCGGCTTGAGCTTCGAGAGCCGCTCGAGGGTGGTGTCCTTTCTGGGGCCATCGTCTCTATCGGCCGTTATCTTCTGCCCCTTCTCCTCGTGTTCGACAGGCAGTATCTCCTTTCCGAATCTGCCACTTTCGGAGGCTTCGCAGGCCAGCCGGTGCGATCTAAGCGAGAACCTGTCGGCCTCCTCCCTCGAGATGTCGTGCCTCTCTGCGCATATCTCTCCGGTGAGGCCCATATGAAAATCGTTGAACTTGTCCCAGAGTCCGTCCCGCACCATTGAATCGACGAGTGTGCCATCGAAGAGGCGGTAGCCGAAGCGGGCCCGTTCAAGGAGATAGGGCGCGTTGGTCATCGACTCCATTCCGCCCGCGATGATCAGTTTCGCCCTCCCAGATCGGATCATATCGCTTGCCAGCATAACGGCCATCATACCGGACCCGCATACCTTGTTGATAGTCAGGCATGGAACCGTCTCCGGCACTCCCGCGAGAATCGATGCCTGTCGTGCAGGGTTCTGCCCGATACCGGCGGCGATCACGTTGCCCATTATGCATTCGTCAATTTCCGATGCTGTGATTCCGTTCTTCCTGACCAGTTCGCCTATGACCTTCGCACCGAGAGCGGGTGCGGAAAAATCTTTCAGCGAACCCGCGAATTTACCTATCGGCGTCCTGATCGAATCGATAACAACTGCATTTGACATTTCGAGCCCCCGTAGCTGACTCATCGGTCCACGATGGACCCGGAATCCATCCTCTGGACACTATATATAATTTCCCGAAGGGGTCTTCGCTTAATGTCGAACCTCGAGGCGGGCTTGTAGAGATGTCTTCTGGAGCAGACCGGCGGCTCGTGCCACCCGGCCGGCGGAGATTCCAACTCGGCGAATACCGCGGACTCCGCAGGTGCTTTTTCGCCGCATCTCCGGCACCTGAAGCCCGTGCCAGAGCCTGCGGATTTCATATGCTTGCCGCAGATCGGGCATTTTGGGTTCTCCGTCTTGATTCTGAACATGGGGCAGTCCAAGATGTTCATCTTCTCCACGTTCACCTCGAACGGCTTCTCCCTCACGGAGCCGAATATCTCGACCCCGTCCCCCTCTCGGAGCGCCCTCGCCGCGTTCCTCATTTTACCTGACGGCTCGTAGACGGCGCAGATGACTTTCTCCGATCCGTCGGATAGCTCGAAAAACACATGTCCGCCCGGGATGTCGTGTGCGCGTCTGGATACTGTGCCCGTGATTCGCACCCCCTGCCTCGGTTGCAGCGTTGAGATCTGTCGCTTCAGCAAATGGTCGTCTGTGGCCTGGTTGGTCAGGAAGAGAAGCCATCGATCTGGGTCCTCGGATATTACTTTCTCTCTCGCGCGGATGAGATCCTCCGGCGAGTCGCCCCTGATGCCGAACAGGACGGGGCAGGGGGATGCTGGAGCGATTGCGAGATGTCTCGATTCGCGGTCGAGATTATGGAATGTGCTGGGATACTGGCTGTCGACTTCATCCACGGAAGCGAAATCGACCTCGCGTGGTTTGCCTATACGGTCCTGTGGGCGATATGCGATGACCTCGAATGTCCTGTCTCTGGGCATCCATGCCATGGATGCTGCCGAGCCGATCACGCCACGGCCGTTCTTGAATTTCCCGATAGTGCCACCGACTGCGTCGACCGCCCCCTCGGCCAATGAGAGGGGGATGATTTCGCGTACCGCCCTCCAATATATGCGCGGGGAAGGGCGCCTTTCGGAAACCACCACCCCGGGATTGGTATTTTCGCAGGAGAGATGGGCATGTTTTTGTACCATCGCTTTGGCCCGCAAAAATATCGCGTCCGAGTCCGTTCGCTTTCCATCGGGAAATGAGTATATCCGTTCCCCGTTAACCTCCCCGACCTGGAAGCGCCGTCCCCTCCCCCTGCCGAACGCCAGGCAGATCGCTGCGTTCCCCCGGGTCTTCCAGGGGACGTTCGGGTTCAGCCTCACGAGCCTCGGAAACCCGATTAGGTCCGCATCTAGAAACTCCTCGACCATGAGAGTCGCGAGGAAGGTTGTGCACATCCCATCAAGGGAATCGGTGTCGTCGAACGAGAGATATGTCGGAGCCACGGCACCCAATCTCCCGCTCTATTCTAAATAGATTGCTCAATCGATCACCTGCTTTAGCAGAGGCAGCCCGCCTTCTAAGAACTCGCACCGAATGAGGATCGCAGATCCCGGCTTCGGAAGCGTCGACAGCTGCTCGATTCTGACCGTCACCTCGTCCCCTCCGCAGAGGATGGTCATCTCGCCTGCGCCGGCCATCTCATCGTATAGAATCCGATCAACGACCCCGAATATCACCACCTGATCGACCTTCTGGTTGCTCTCTTCCTGAAGTTCAACTGTCAGACCGACAAGGAACGCCCAGCTCAGAAGGCATATGACAGACAAGCGGATAAATGTCCGGCGTTCAATCATGTGACCAGCTCTACGGAGCAGGATTTCAAACCTCTCCGTGCTGTGAAACTGCCTGTTGTTCGTAAAAAGATAATATCGGGGAGGCTTATTCCACCCCAGAAGAGCACGTGAGGTGTCAATTCCCATGGGCAATTCGATCTTGACGGAATACCGACTAGAGCTGGGGTTCTTCCTCGTGCTCATATTTTCGATCTCGACTGCGCTCGGCGTGCTTTGGCTGATCTCCGGGAGCGATGGCGAGCTGGAGGGCGTTCTCAGCTCTTTGCAGAGCCTGATAGACCCGCTGGGCAACTGGGCATATTGGCTGATTGCTATCGGGCCCATCGGACTGGCGATATCCCTCTGGTGGCTGTCCGATTACTTCTCCAAGAGCAGGAAGCTGAGCAAGCTGATCGATACGACAAGCAAGGCGAAGTTCATCAAGTCGATGGACGACATAGAATACATCGCATGGAGGCTCCCGAAGCGGTTCAAGCTGATGGTATCGAGGAAGAAGTCGGAGCTGAAGATCAGGAAGTGAGGCCCACCCCTTAATTTCCACTGGAGACCGAAATGTCTGGGGAAAGAGAAGAACCGGCGGTTTTGCTCAGCCTCTGCAGAATGCGCTCCTCATCCTCCTCGGTCAGTTTCAGATGAATGACGATCGAGTCGTTCCATTGTGCATTAGATATCGAATGCCGATTGGCTACCCAATTGAATATCTCTTTTCCGAATTCATCATTGGGCAATGTCAATATATACTGTTTTGCCTGACCGGCGATGAACAGAATACCTTCAGTGAGTTCGTTCAACCCCAAGTTCTTCTTCACGGAAATTAGATACCATGAGAAATCCCTGAGCTCTTCTTCCAACTGGTTCAATCTATACTGAATTCCCTCATCGCTGACCCCGTCGATTTTATTGAAGGCAATTATGATCTTATATATTGGAATCTTCGGAACCAGTATCTTCAATGATGCACTCAATTTCTCTTTTATTTTAAGAATATCGTCTGAAATGTCGAGCATTAAAATAACGCAGTCCGATTCAAATATCTCCTCCAGAGTCGCATCAAATGCATCGAGCAGATTCGGAGGGAGGTTCCGGATGAATCCGACCGTATCGGTTAATAAGATCTTCCGACTGATATCAGCGACCTTTCTCGTGGTTGTCGAAAGGGTCGAGAACATCTTATCTTCGACAAGTATCGAAGAACTAGATAGACAATTAAGGAGTGAGGATTTCCCGACATTGGTATAACCACATATCGAGACTAGGAAAAACCCCATATCTTTCCTTCGAATCCTTCGCTCTTTTCTCTCTGAAGAGATCTTTCTCAAATCCAGTTCGATCTTCTTCATCTGTTTCCTTGCGTTCTCGTAATACGCGTCAATTGCATATTCACCGCCCGCAAGAAACCCGGGTCTATCGTCCGAAAGGGCTTTGTTCACCCATTCCCTGACGATTGGCAGTTCATATCTTATCCTTGCCAAAGAGACCTGATATTTCGCTTCAGTTGAGCCCGCATTATTTTCAAAGATCTCGAGAACCATTATGATCCTATCAACACAGGGCTTCTTCAGAGCGGTTTCAAGACGGAAGTGTTGAGACGGTTCCAAATTCCCATCAAAAACAAACATGTCTATCTCGTCACGGTACTCCTTCAACTCCTCCAGCTTCCCAGCCCCAATGAATGTATGGGGGTCTGGCAAATCTCTTTTTTGGATAATTCGTCTTACGACATCGATTCCTAAGGTCCTGCACAGCTCTTGGATCTCCTGAGTATCCTCCTCAATCGCGACAAGACAACACCTGCGAGATCCGTTCGGCATTTATCGTAAGATACGGATACTTAGTGTATTACCGTTTTGCAGTAGAACTAGTTATATTGGATGTATCCCGATGAGAATGTTGTCAAAAATGAAGCCCGAAGTAAATTTAGAAAATTTTATATCAAGGAGAAATCGGCTCGGAAGCGTTATCAAAAATGATACCGATTGAAGCGTTTGCCAAACATGAGAAGTAATTTCCCTTTATGTATCACGAATATTTCGGCGGACTAAAAATCTCGAGTTCCAATAGAAATAAAGGGGGCCCCCTTATTCACGAAGAACAGAAAGGGAAGGCGATTCAAGACTTCAATTTCGATAATGCTGGTAATGTACATACCTGTTCCTAAAAATACTGTCCGCCGCTAGATAAAATGAACGCTTAAGTATGCATCCCTCTATTCCCTTCTCCCTCATTTCTCGATTTGCGGGAAAGTGAAGATAAAATTAAAGGATGCGGTGAGGGGGAGTCATCGGCACGGGATCGGGAGAGCACTATGGAACAACAGACGACTGTATTTCAGCCATATCTGCAGGTTAAGGGAATATTCAAGAAGGACCGGGAGATACTGAGGCCCTCATACATTCCCGATGAGCTACCGCATAGGGGAGAGCAGATAAACCATCTCGCATCCATTTTGGCGACGGCATTGAACGGCCAGCGACCATCCAACGTGCTGATATTCGGCAAGACCGGAACGGGGAAGACCGCGACGATCAAATACATCGGCAAGGAAATCCAACGTGCGGAAGCGAAGTACAAACGAGTCGATTTTCTATATATGAACTGCGAGGTAGTCGACACACAGTACGGAGTTCTGCACAATATCGGTAACCAGTTCATAGATGATTTCAACGAGAGAATCCCGTTCACTGGCTGGAGCACCGAGAGGGTCTATAACATCCTGAGAGAGAAGATCGACGTCAACGACAGGGTGATCGTGATCGCCCTGGACGAAATCGATAAACTCGTCTACAAGAGCGGCGACGACGTTCTGTACCATCTCACGAGGATAAACGACGACCTCGAGAACGCGAAAGTCTCCGTAATTGGGATATCAAATGATCTGAAGTTCACCGAGTTCCTAGATCCCCGGGTCAGGAGCGCGCTGGGTGAGGAGAAGATGGTCTTTCCGCCTTACAATGCCGAACAGCTGAAAGACATCCTCTACCAGAGGGCGAAGCTGGCGCTCGAGGACAACGTGCTCGACGAGGGCGTTATCCCACTGTGCGCCGCACTGGCCGCCCAGGAGCACGGCGACGCTCGCCGCGCACTGGACCTCCTCAGGGTCGCGGCAGAGATATCTGAGCGGAGCAAGGAGGAGAAGGTGCTGGAGTCACACGTCACGAGAGCGAAGAACAAGATCGAGCTCGACTGCGTATCCGAGGCGATGAAGACCCTGCCCACGCAGAGCAAGCTCGTTCTTATGGGCATATTGATGAACGAGGAGCAGGGAAACGCCCGGCTGACCACCGGGGAGGTGTACGAGACCTACAAGGACCTTTGCAGGCTTACCAACATCGCGGTTCTGACACAGCGCAGGATTACCGATCTCATATCGGAGCTGGACATGCTCGGACTGATACATGCGCGGGTCAAGTCGTTCGGCCGTGGAGGCAGGACCAAGGAGATCGAATCGAGCATACCCTACATCGAGGGCAAGAGGGTGCTGGGAGACGACCCGCTGCTCGAGCATATCAGGAACTACAAGCCGAGGATACAATCCACCCTTATGTAGGCGGCTCATCTTCGAGTGGCTCTGTAGATCCCTCATCTGAACCGACGTTTTCGGATTCCTCGGGCGAGGTGCCCATGGCCCGTTCCATATCCGTCGTTGCCTCATCCGGCGGGGGCGCGTTTTTCGGTCCCCCCCTCCTCTCCTTCTGCCAGAAAAATAGCTCGACCGCGACCGGAATTGCGATGATTACACCGATTAAGAGCGCGAGGTTTCGTATGCTGTTGTCCGGGGCGTCCGCCGGCAACGTCCCGGTGGCCCATAACTTCAGTATGCCGAACCACGGGATTTCCCCACGGGCTTTACCGATCACCCAGTCGATTTCAACCGGCTCGCGCGGAACCGATGTGCCGATCTCCTGGTCTACCTGCGAGTTAAAATCCCCCTTGGTGATGAAGCCGTCGTGTAGAGGGATGTCGCTGTGAAGCATGTAGGCGATTATGTCGCCGACCTTTATGTTGAGCACCATGTTCGTGTAGCCATATCCATACAGGCGGATCGTCCCGGTTATGCGCTCCCAGGTATCCTCATCGTTCAGGAAGTCGTAGTCGGCGTCCCCCCCGCCTCTGACCAGATACTGCAGTGACGGGGCCCGGAAGCTCGCCCCGTCCTCGTTCGCGGTCAGGTATATGACCGCCCTGTGGATGATGGGCGTCCTCTCGTCCGAACCGCCCCGTTTGTAGACGATCACGTCCCCGAAGTCCCCGTAGCTCCGATAGCCTTTGGTCTTTCCTTCCAGATAGGTCGTTATGTCGAACTTGTCGCTGACCTTCTTAACGAGAACGAGATCCCCGGTATCGATCGTTCCGACGCTGCTCTCGTCGGCCGAGTGCTGCATGCTCTTGGACTCCACGACAACGAGCGGTGGCCAAATACCGGTATATATGAACATCCCGATCAGTATGCTCGCCACTATCGCGACCGCAACGACGATATCGATGACCGTCGGAGGTATCTTCCGCTTTGCGCCAGGTTGTTCGTCGGGCACGACCCGGAGATTGGTATCTCTCTATAAATCCGTACCGGGGGGCTCGCCCGCGAACGAATTTAATATATCCGCTTGATGATTCTCGGGCGGACCTCGGGGGACAGCAACGCCATGGGCGAGAACAGGCGGATCTCGAAGGACGAGTACTTCATGAACATAGCCCGAGAGGTCGCCAGGCGCAGCACTTGTACTCGGAGACAGATCGGCGCGATAATCGTGTCGGAGGTCGGAGAGATCAAGAGCACCGGATACAACGGGAACCCGCGCGGCATGCCGCACTGCAGCGAGACCGAGTGCATCCGCGACTCGCTCGGCATCCCATCGGGCACGATGATGGAGACCTGCACCGCCGTGCATGCGGAGCAGAACGCGCTCATACAGGCAGGAACCAACGCCCGGAACGGGACGATGTATGTGACGATCGTTCCCTGCCCCATCTGTGCGAGGATGATCATCAATGCGCAGATCAGACGGGTGGTATACCTCGGCGACTACTCGGACAAGCGGGGCCTGGAACTTCTGAAACAGGTGGGAATTGAGATCGCCCAGCTCGACCTCGACGAGGGATGAACCGGAAAAGCCGCCCCGGCGATACGGTCGCCTCAACAGCGCTCTTGGCGCCCGCATCGACAAATGCCGGAGGGCGACATAGTTAAATACAAATACCAAATTTTGTCTGGTGGCCACGCCGAGCGGGGGGTTAATATGGCCGATGCGACTCGAGGGGACGAAGGTAGCAGGTATCCCAAGTCAGAGATAATGGGCAAGATCAGGGATGCGGAGGAGCAGGTCCGGCAAACGCTGAAGGCTGCAGAGGCTAACAGGGAGAAGGCGATTGCCGAGGCGAAGCGCGAAGCCATCGAGGTCAAGGAGAGCATACTCGAAAAGGCCAGGAAATCCTCGGACGCGGCCGTGCAACAGGCCCAGGCCCAGCTCGATCGCGAGAGGGAGGGGATATTGAATCGCGCCGAGGCAGACGCTGCCCGGATCGGCTCCGTTTCAGCCTCCAAGATCGACAGGGCCAAGAAGCACCTTTTGGATGAACTGATGAGGGCACTAGATGATAAAGCCTGAACGGATGTCTCGCATCGCGATAGTCGGTCCCGCAAAGCTGCTGGACAAGACGATCAGGGTCATTTACGAGATGAATCTTTTCCACGTCGTCGATTTCAACGAGGAGGATGTGGAGTTCAAGCTCGGTGATCCTCTCCCCGAAGCCTCCTCGCTTTCACAGAGGCTCATTCGGCTCAGGAGCATAATACGGGCGTTGAAGCTCGATGAGATCAGGCCCGAGCGAAAAATATCTGTTTCGGAGATCGAGCGGACCTCCGACCAGGCAATCGTGACATTGGAGCTGGAGGTCAACCAGAAGGTCGAGAACCGCCAGAACCTCAGCAGCCGGATTCACGAGCTGGATGCGCAGAACGAGGTTCTGGACATGTTCGGAACCATCGGCCTCCCGTTCGAGGTGTATTCGGAATACGATACGATCGCCGTATTCTCCGGAACGGCGCAGTCACCGATCTCAGACATGGTGGAGGCCCTCGGCATACCCCACGAGCTGGTTGAAACCGATGTCAACGAAGGGACCGCAATCGCGCTCTTCTGCAGAAAGGATAATTCCCAGGCGGTATCCGAGATACTAGCCGCTGCCGGGTATCAGGAGATTCACCCCCCTTTCGGGACCGGAACGGCGCAGGAGCACAGGCGCTCGAACGAGGAGGAGATCGCGAAGCTGGAACGATCCCTCGAGCGGGCGGAGGAGGAGATCACCGCTTTGAGGGAGAAGTATGCGCCGCTCGTCCTCGCGGCGGAGGAGCACTACTCGATCGAGATACAGAAGGCCGAGACCCCGCTGAGGATCGCGACCACACAGAACTCGTTCATTATCGACGGCTGGGTGCCAAGGTCTGCATACGAGCAGACGAAGGCGGAAATGGCCGATAAAATGGGGGACAGGGTCTCGGTCGAGGACCTTTCGATAACTCACCGGGAGGAGACGGAGGAGGCACCCGTCCGGCTGAAGAACTCGCGGCTCGCGAAGCCGTTCGAGCTTTTCGTCGAGCTCATGTCGACTCCGCTTTACAACGAGGTGGATCCGACGATCTTCGTCTTCGCGGTGTTCCCGCTCTTTTTCGGGCTCATGATCGGCGACTTCGGGTACGGCCTCGGCCTGCTGTTCGTCGGTTGGCTCATGTACAGCAAGTGGGGCAGGGAGAGCGATGCCGTAAGGAAGCTGTCCCAGATAGTCATGGCGGGAGGCATATTCGCGTGCATATTCGGCCTGTTACTGTTCGGGGAGGCGTTCGGGCTGCCGTTCCATGCGCCCCCGGAGCATCCGGACGAGCCGAGCTGGGTCTTTCTGTTCAATTTCCCTCTCCATCCCGTCATGGAGAAGCTGATCGACGTCAAGGAGTACCTCGTACTGTCCGTCGTTGCCGCGTGGATCCACATGAGCATCGGCCTCGTCCTCGGATTCTTCAACGAGCTCTCGCACGACAGAAAGCACGCGACCGTGAAGATACTCTGGCTGATTCTCCTTCAGGGCATATTCATCCAGATGCTGTTCGTGGCCAGGTGGACGGAGATCGGCGGCTTCTTCTTCGAGTTCATGGGCGCCCCGATCGCCGACTACGGCATGCCGTTCGCCGGTATGACGCTCTCATTCGTCGCGGTCGGGTTGATAGGCGCCCCCGCGATCGGCTTCTTCGTCGTGCTGGGCAAGGCCGGCGCGATGGAGTTCATGGAGATACTCTCGATGGTCACGAACGTGATCTCCTACACTCGACTCGCGGGGATCGGGGTCGCGAAAGGGGCGATGGCGCTCGCGTTCAACTCGATCGTGATCGACAATTTCCTGGGCGGCGGAATCATTCTCATCATAGTAGGTGTGGTCGTGCTAGTGCTGCTGCAGCTACTCGTGTTTGCGCTGGGCTCTATCTCTTCTGGGATACAGGCTCTGAGGTTGAACTACGTCGAATTTTTCCTCAAGTTCTTCAAGGGAGGAGGCGTCGAGTTCGAGCCGTTGGGCTACAGGCGCAAGTTTAGCATTAGCAAAACGGAGGTGTGAATAGAATGGACGCAGGACTGATAGCAATAGGAGCAGGCCTTGCGATAGGCATTGCTGGATTGGGCACAGGAATCGCGCAGCAGGGGACCGGTGCTGCAGCCGTCGGAGCGACGGCTGAGGACCCTAAGATGTTCGGAAAGGGCATCCTTTTCATGGTGCTGCCAGAGACGATTGTCCTGTTCGGCTTCGTCATAGCGTTCCTGCTCATGGGAAAGATGGACCTATTTACTCCGTAGCCGGAGAGGAGAGATCTCCATGGGTCTGGAGCGAGTGATTGACGAGATCGTCTCGTCCGGCGAAGAGAAACGCCGGACAATAATCTCCGAGGGCGAGAAGGAGCGGCAGAGGATAGTGGCCGCCTCGAGGAAGGAGGCCGAGTCCGGAGCCAGGACGATCGAGACGGACACGGAAAGAAAAATCTCGCTAATGAGGCAGCAGGCGCTTTCGAGCGCCGAGCTCGAGGCGAAGAAGCGTATACTGCGCGAGCAGAACGAGAAGCTCTCCTCGGTGCGCGAGGAGGTTCTGCGCGATATCTCGTCCCGCAGCAGCGCGGAGCTGAAGCCGATGCTTGAAAAGCTCGCGAAGATGGCGACGAATGGGCTGTCCGGAGGGGTGATCCATTGCAGAAAACAGGATGAGGCGGCGATAGCGACGCCCCCGAAGTTCAGGAAGCAGCCGGACCTCAAGGCCTCCGGAGGGCTGATCGCGGAGTCTGAGGACGGGTCGTACAGAATGGACCTGACGTTCGAAGCCCTGATCGAGGATGTCTGGAACCGCAATGTCCGGCAGATATACGAGATCCTTTTCGGAGGTGCATGAGCGGTGCCTATTTTCGGCGGGGCGAGCAACTACGCATACGTATGTGCGCGGGTGAAGGCGAAGAAGAGCTTCCTGCTCAAGAAGGAGACGTTCCGCCGATTGCTTTCGATGGACATCGCCGAGATCGGCAGGTATCTCGGGGAAACACAGTATAGAAACGAGATCACCGCCCTCGGCGCCCGGTATGCCGGGGCGACATTGGTCGAGCTCGGTCTGTCCCAGAACCTGGCGAAGACTTACAGGGACATAATCGATTTCTCCGGGGGTCACCTGAAGGAGCTTATAGCGCGATACCTCGAGTTCTGGGACATCTACAACATCAAGACCGTCATACGCGGCAAATTGACGGCCGCGCCCGCGGACGAGATCCGCGAGATCATCGTTTCTGCCGGGGCTCTCAAGCAGGAGTACATTAACCGATTGATCACCTCGTCATCAAACGAGGAGCTAATGGACCTACTCCGGCAGCAGAAGGTGGTCAAGATCGACGAGGAGATACTGAGAAACGCAATCAGTACAGGAAAGCTGGCGGCATTCGAAGACCATCTCGACCGCATGTACTACCATTCGCTGCTCTCGAGCATCAAAGAGAAGACGCTGTCCGAGAAGCGTTTCCTCGAGTTCATCAGGAGCGAGGTCGACATAACAAACTTGAAGGCACTACTGAAGCTCAGAGCCGAGGGATCGAGCGGTGAGGCGCTCTCGCAGTATTTCATTCCAGGCGGCAAGGAGTTCAGGATCGACCGTCTGACGAAAATGGTGGCATCGGATGGAATGAAGGATGTCATTCAGGAAGTCCGCCAATCCTCATACGCGGATTACATGAGGGACGCACTAGAGGCGTTCGAGGATGAGGCGGAGATCTCCTCCGTGATTCGCGCGCTGGACCGCGCGCTTCTGGAGACCTCGGAGAAATTCTCCCACCTATATCCGTTGTCGGTGCTTCCCGTGGTCGACTATATGCTCAGGAAGAAGCGCGAGGTGGACAACATCCGCATCATAACTCGCGGAAAGGAAAGCAACCTCGAGTCAGAGATAATCGAGGAGCTGTTGGTGTATTGAAATGGAGATAGCGGTCATCGGTAGCCAGGATTTCATCGTCGGCTTTCGCCTTGCCGGGATAAGGAAGGTGCACGAGACCACCTCAGAGACAATTCAAGATAGGATAATTCAAATTCTCGAGAGCGAGGATATCGGGATCCTCGTCATCAACATGAAGGAGATGGAGCGGCTCCCCTCGGCACTCCGTGAGCGGCTCGAGGAGAGCTCTTCCCCCGTGGTGATTCCGGTAGGAACGGAAGAGGGAGATATGCGGGATAAGGTTCGAAGAGCGATAGGTGTAGATCTCTACAAGGGAGCGTGATTGATTGGAAATGAAAAAGGGGCAGATCAGCAGAATATCCGGACCAGTCGTGGTCGCCGAGGGGATTTCCCCCAGGATGAACGATGTCGTACTCATCGGCAAGGAGCGGCTGGTAGGAGAAGTCATCAAGCTGGTCGGAGACAAGACAATAGTTCAAGTTTACGAGGACACATCCGGGCTGAAGCCGGGGGAGGAGCTACTCGATACGGGCGCGCCTCTTCAGGCCGAGCTCGGCCCCGGGCTTCTCAGCAGCATTTATGACGGCGTTCAGCGCCCGCTCCCGAAGCTGAGCGAGGCCATGGGGGACTTCATCACCAGGGGCGCATCTGTGCCGGGTCTGGACCGAGAGAGGACGTGGAAGTTCACCCCGGAGAAAAAGAAGGGAGACAAGGTATCCCAGGGAGACATATTGGGCGAGGCTCCAGAGGGCAACATCACCCACCGAATTTTGGTCCCCCCGGGCGTCTCAGGCACGATCTCAAGCATCTCCGAGGGAGAGTTCACGATCGAGGAGACGATATGCGTACTCGAGGACGGAACGAAACTTCCGATGATGCACAAGTGGCCCGTCCGCGTTCCGAGGCCGTTCTCGGAGAAGTTGCTCCCGGACATTCCGCTCATAACCGGACAGCGCATTCTGGATTCGCTGTTCCCGCTTGCGAAGGGCGGTACGGCCGCCATCCCCGGAGGGTTCGGAACGGGCAAGACGGTCACGTCCCAGCAGCTGTCGAAGTGGTCTGACGCGCAGATCGTCATATACGTCGGCTGCGGCGAGAGGGGCAATGAGATGACCGAGGTCCTCACGACATTTCCCAAGCTGGAGGACCCCAAGTCGGGTCAGCCGCTGATGGGGCGGACCGTGCTGATCGCGAACACCTCGAACATGCCAGTGGCCGCCAGAGAAGCCTCGGTATACACCGGGATCACGATTGCCGAGTACTACCGCGACATGGGCTACGATGTGGCCCTGATGGCCGATTCCACCTCGAGATGGGCAGAGGCGATGAGGGAAATCTCGTCGAGGCTGGAAGAGATGCCAGGCGAGGAAGGTTATCCCGCATATCTGGCCTCAAAGCTGTCCGAGTTCTACGAACGCTGCGGGCGGGTCAAGACCATGTCCGACGCCTACGGATCGATCAGCGCGATCGGTGCCGTATCACCTTCCGGAGGCGACTTCTCGGAGCCCGTAACGCAGAACACGCTCAGGATTGTGAAGGTGTTCTGGGCGCTCGATTCAAAGCTCAGGGAGAGGCGACATTTCCCGGCCATCAACTGGCTGACATCATACAGCCTTTACACGGGGCATCTCGATGACTGGTACCGGAAGAATGTGAGCGAGGACTGGAGCCGGTTGCGACAGTGGGCGATGGAGGTGCTGCAGAAGGAGTCGGAGCTTCAGGAGATCGTGCAGCTCGTCGGCTCTGACGCACTGCCCCAGGAGCAGCGTCTCACACTGGAGATCGCGAGGATGATCCGGGAGTTCTTCCTCCAACAGAGCGCATATCACCCGGTCGACACGTACAGCCCGCTCAAGAGGCAGTTTGCGTATCTCGATGCGATCAGGACCTTCGCGAACCTCGCTCAGAAGGCGCTCTCGCTAGACATTTCGCTCGAGGATATCACGGAGCTTCCCTCAAAGGCGGAGCTCGGGAAGATGAAGTTCGAGGACGACATCGACACCGGAATACCGGCGGTCGTGGAGAAGATGCACAAACAATTCGAGAAGCTGGGGGTGTGAGAAGCATGCAGAAGGAGTACAGGACTATACGCGAAATCGCCGGACCCTTGGTATTCGTTGAGAAGACGGAACCCGTGGGATACAGCGAACTGGTAAAGATCACCCTCCCGGATGGGTCGACCAAGCGGGGGCAGGTCCTCGACACCTCGCACGACATTGTCGTCGTACAGGTATTCGAGGGGACCGGGGGGATAGACCGTCGCTCGTCGGTCAAGTTCCTCGGCGAGACCATCAAGATGCCCGTCTCGGGCGACATGCTCGGAAGGATATTGTCCGGCTCCGGAGATCCGCTAGACGGAGGCCCTCCAATCATACCCGAGGACCGCCTCGACATAATCGGGGCCGCGATCAACCCGTATTCTCGCGACAACCCCCAGGAGTTCATCCAGACCGGCATCTCGACCATCGACGGAATGAACACGCTGGTGCGCGGTCAGAAGCTACCGATCTTCTCCGGGTCCGGTCTTCCGCATAACGACATTGCTTTGCAGATCGCAAGGCAGGCGAAGGTGCTCGGCAGCGGAGACGAGTTCGCAGTGGTGTTCGCCGCGATGGGCATTACGAGCGAGGAGGCGCAGTACTTCATGAAGGACTTCGAGAGGACGGGGGCGCTCAAGAGAGCGGTCGTCTTCCTCAACCTCGCGGACGACCCGGCGATTGAGAGGTTAATCACGCCCCGTCTAGCGCTGACTACCGCGGAGTATCTCGCGTTCACCCAGGATATGCACGTGCTTGTGATTCTAACCGACATCACGAACTACTGCGAGGCGCTCAGGCAGATCGGCGCGGCTCGAGAGGAGGTGCCGGCGAGGCGCGGATATCCCGGTTACATGTACACGGACCTGGCAAACATATACGAGCGCGCGGGCAGGATCCAGGGCAAGAAAGGATCGATTACGCAGGTCCCGATACTGTCGATGCCCGGCGACGACATAACCCACCCCATCCCGGATCTTACCGGTTACATAACGGAGGGGCAGATCGTCGCGTCAAGGGAGCTCCACAGGGCCGGAATATATCCGCCGATTGCGGTGGGCCGCTCGCTGTCGCGTCTGATGGGACAGGGTATCGGCGAAGGCCACACACGGGAGGATCACAGAGCGCTTTCCGACCAGCTGTACGCCGGCTACGCAGAAGGCAGAGACCTCAGGGGCCTGGTGGCGATCGTTGGAAAGGAATCGCTTTCGGAGAGGGACAGAAAATTCCTCGATTTCGCCGATTCGTTCGAGGACAGGTTCGTGAGGCAGGAACGCAACGAGGATCGGTCCATCGAGGAAACCCTCGAGCTCGGCTGGGATCTGCTGTCTATGCTTCCGGAGGACGCCCTCACGAAGATCGACCGGAAGCTCATAGAAAAGTATCACCCGACGCACAAGAAGAGAGGTAGTTAAGATTGCCCGCACAGGAGATTCAGCCAACCCGCTCGGAGCTGCTCGAGATCAACAGGAAGATTAGGTTGACCGAGAACGGGCACAAGATACTGAAGCTCAAGCGGGACGGGCTGATCCTCGAATTCTTCAGAATACTCGACGAGGCGAAAGACATCCGGGGGGACATAGCAAAGCGATATTCCGAGGCGATGGAAAAAATCGCCGTCGCCAATGCAGTTGACGGCGTTATAGCCGTCAGATCTGCAGCACTCGCGATCTCCTGCGAGCCGAAGATATCGCTCTCCACAAGAAATTTTATGGGTGTCGTCGTGCCAGAGATAGACTCTGCTAAGGTCTGCACTCCTCCCGAGGAGCGCGGGTACGGGCTGCTCGGCACCTCCCCGCACATCGATCTCGCAGCGGATGCGTTTCAGAGGTTAATTGACACCGTTATTAAAGCGGCCGAGCTCGAGACGACGATGAGGAGGCTGCTCGAGGAAATCGAAAGAACTAAGCGCAGGGTGAACGCGCTCGAGTTCAAGGTGCTTCCCGAGCTGAAGGATGCGAAGCGATTCATCGAGATGAGGCTCGAAGAGATGGAGCGCGACAACATATTCCGCCTCAAGCGAATCAAGGCCAAGGGGCGAGAGGCAAGCGGATGAGCCCGATAATCGATATTGACGAGCTGCTAAGAACACCTGAAAAGAGGATGAAGCTGGTGCGCATTTTCTATCTCATAGCGCTTGGGATGCTAGTGCTGGGATATATCCTGATTATAATCACGTTATTTTTCGGGGATATCTTCCCCTAGGTGAACTTGACCATCTTCGCTTTCCCGCTTCCGAGTTGGATCATGAACGCCTTGCACGGGTCCGGTGTGTGATTGTGCATTTTCTGGAAGAGCGTCTGATCCTGCCAGGTAGATGCGTTAATCATGATGACGCCCCTGTAGTCCCCGAGTCCTGCGGCGTGTACATGCCCAGTCACAAAGATGTCAGGCACCTCGTCTATTACCAGATAATCCTTCTGCTCTGGCGCGATGGCGGTTTTCTCGCCGTATATGGGGGCGAGATGCCTTCGCCTCAGCATCTCCTTCATTATCTCGAGGGGCCTCTCGTAGGAGAACCCAGGTGCGGCGCCGACCCAGTCATCGATGCTTCTCCCGTGATAGATCAGTACCTGCCTCCCCTCGATCTCTACCATTGCCGGGTTTCCGACCATCCTGATGTTCGAATCGAAATTGCATGAGATGGATTTGGGAAGCGCGGGCTGCGGTTCGGCAAGCCGCACCGCATCATGGTTCCCCGGGGATGCCAGAATCAATATGTCGTCGCGGACGTCCTTCAGCTGCTCGGCCAACACCTCATACTGGCGGTACACGTCGTCTATCAGCAGCTCGTCCTCCTGGTCGGGGTAAATTCCGATTCCGTCCACGAGGTCGCCCGGCATCACCAGATACTTCACATCTTGTGCCTCTTCGGCGGTCTTCAGCCACTCGAGGAAAGAGCGCCATTGGTTCTCAAGGAAGGTATTGCTCCCGACGTGTATATCGCCAACGAAGACCGCCCAGGAATCGGAATCGCTCCTTCTCAGACCGCCGTTTATCGGAATGTCCGGTCTGACGACCTCCTTCGCCACAATCATTTCCCCCCTCTTCGCGGTATTGCCGATGATACCTATCACCTCGTCGTTTACGACGACGTCGTTGAACGCAGGAGAGCCCTTCAACACGAGCACGGTGATCGAATCGTCCTCGTCCTCCAGTGAGATTATTCGGTGGCCGTTCTTTGTCGTCCTCGCGCTGCTGACCATGCCAATTATCTTTATCTCCCTCTCCAGTTTCTTGGCCTTGGCGATCGATACGCTCCCCTGAAGCTCTCTCCGCCGCAGCAGCATCCTCTTAATCGATCTGTATCTGTCCTGGAATAATTTCATGAAATCCGCGATGTCCCCGATGCAGGTCGACATCCCGGTGATATCCTTCTTGATCGTGACGGCATAGTTTCGCTCCCTTTCAGCAGTGTCCTTCGTGATCACGTTGATGTTCGGGATCTCCTGCACCGTAGACCCGAAGCTCAGTATCTCCTCCATATTCTTCCGGGTCAGAACCATCGGGAGCCCCTTCTTCGACACAGATAGAAACCCATCGATGACTTTAAGGGGGTTTGGCTGCATGCAAAGGAGGTCAGCTGCGTCAGGCTCGATCAGTGTGCCCCTTTGGGATAATATCTCGAGAACCTGCCGCCTCATACTGGCATACAACCGATAGCGGATTTAAATAGATTTTCTCTCATGTCGCAAATGATGAGAGAGATAATCCTTCGTACGCCGCTGTTCCCTACCGAGGATGTCGAGAAGGTCAGGGATGCGATATTGAATATTTTTCCGGATGCGGAGATAGATATCGTCGACGATCAACTATTGGGAAGGGCGAAATCGGTCGAGCGATTCGCCGAGATACTTCGGGACAACAAGATAAGGGATGCCGCAAGATCCCAAATTTTGCACGGAAACCAGGGGGGCAAGGCGGTTTTTTGGTTAAGTAAGCAGGTCGCCACCGTGGGGAAGGTCAACTTCACGGGAAAAAATGTCATCCTGGGGTCTATAGAAGTACAGTTCATCGACGACGACATGGACTCACTGGTCAACTCGATCGCCCCGTCGACACGGGAGCCGAGGGAGAATCGTATATGATCGGAATATCCTGCCCGAACTTCTCACTTATTCCCTTCGATGAGTTATTGGAGGAGATACGCCAGGATTTCGAACTCTGGGAGGTCGTTGCCGAACTCGACCACGATCTGCTCGGTATCGAGGACAGAATATCGTACGCACAGGAATCATACGGTATGAAGTTCAATATCCATGGCCCGATTGCCGATATGAACATCGGGAGTCCTTCGGAGAGGCTCAGAAAGGCTTCGATCGAGGAGCTGTTCCGGATCATCTGCTGCTGCGAGAGGCTGGGAATCGGATGTCTGACGGTTCATCCCGGTTCCGCATTTGCCTACGGCGACGATATCAAGGCACGGGTCCGTGAGGCGACGCGGCAGTCACTCGAGGAGATCGATGATCGGCTGCAGGGGTCGGGGCTATCGGTCGCCCTCGAGAATATGCCGCCCGCGAGCTGGAGCATTTGCCACGATGCGAAAGAGCTCCTTTCGCTCATTTCAGGTACGAAAATCGGAATTTGCCTCGACATCGGGCATGCGCATATCGCGGGGAGCACACAATCCTTCCTAGAAAGCGATGTTCCGGTCATTAACTTGCACCTGCACGACAACCACGGCTCTAGTGACGAGCACCTTCCACTCGGTTCCGGGAATATCGATATCGAGTCTATTCTAAGAGCACTCGGAGAGCGCTACAAAGGAGATTTCATAATAGAGTCGAGAACCCTCGAAGAGGGGTTGATGAGCCGCGAAATACTCCAAGAAATGCTCTAATTTTTCATCTTTGTAAAAAGGATGGCTCCTCCATCTAACCAAGATAATGTTATTGCCGTTCAGGCATAGGTCTGATGACGGAAAGCATACCACGTCTTACGAACACGAAGAGTCTTTTCGCGTAGATCACGAAGAAGACCGCCCCGCAGGCAAGCCATGCAAGTATGAGAAAGCTAAGCGGCAGGGACAGCACGATCGAGTCGAAGAAGTCGACCGGGATACTCAGGAAATCGAAGGCAAAGTGAAAGAAAATCGCCGCATACAACCCATATCTCACGAACAGAAACCCGGAACAGAGTCCGGCCAATCCGGAGGGAACCGTTTTCCATATGTCCCACCCCTCGAGATGCGCGAGCGCGAACATGATTGATGAGAAGAGTATGACCAGGCTCTCGACGGCCTCCAGTTTGAATTTCCCTCCGAAGAGATAATTGGCCGGAGCCCGCATCCGCTCCTTCCGGAAAAGAAAGTCTATTATCAGGAGCGGGACGCCGATTAGAAGTACGCGGGATATGACCTCTTCCCAGACGCTCGCTTTGGTGAACATGTATACCTTTTGCCACATCTCCTCGTCGAACGGAGGTACGTTCGGGTCCGCCCCGCCAAAGTTTGCCAGGAGATAAAATACCTGTGTGAAGAACAGGATGGCAATGAACAGGGTCCCCGCGGCGAATATCGCACTTGCCCGGTCAGATTTCCCCTCCAGCAGCTCTAGAGGAAAATCTTTCCTGCTCCTCCATGCGATCAGCCCATACGAGGCAAGAATCGCGGCAACCATGGCTCCGAAGAACAGCACCAGCGTCAGACCGCTTATCCGGAAAAGCGGCGTCACCTCGGGTGTGATGATGAAGATCGAGTCGCTCCTGTTGGCGTCGGAGTCAAGCAGTTCGACCACCACTTCTGGGGACACGAAAATAAGCACGGCCAAAGCAACTGCCAGGTAGATCGCCAGGGTGATGGTGCAGAGTGCACCGAGCTTGGTCACGATCGAGCGCCACTCCTTTCTCTGACGGATTTTCTGCTCCCTTCTCAACCGATCTATATCGAACGGTTCCTGAAACGGCCAAAAAGGTGTCTGCGGGGACGCGTCACTCACGGCTGGTGGCCCCGTTCCGACATCCTGAGCATCGTCTTCCTGCATAGCGCCGCTCCCGCATCATTGCATACTGATCGATTAGGGCCAATATGGCCCCTGTCCAGATAGGACCAGTCCGTATATATATCATAAGCGGGGCGAGTGGTAATCTATATTAATACCCGATGCATCATTGTCCGCTCTAATCAGCTAAAATGGAGGCACAAAACGTGACAGAACTGAATGAGGATGAGGCTGGTAGGCAACGAGTGAAATTCGAGACGATCGGGGAGCCGCTCAAGATCCCCTTCGGCAAGAACAACTTTCTTGAGATAGCGAAGAAAAAGGCGATAACCGACGAGGGAGTCAACGAGTTCATATCGATCTCCCGAGGGTACTATCTCCAGGACAAGACCGAGAGGTTCAAGAAATCGGTCTCATTCCCAAACGAGCCCGAGATCAAGAAGCAGCTGATGGAAAAGATCGAGTCCTTCTGAGAGGGGCTTCCAGCGCTTCTCATTTTTTCTCATTTTCATACATACTGCGTCAAATCGGCCGTCGGGCGCCATACGGGGCTGGTGGAAAATGCCAGGCAGAGCCGCGCCTATACATTGTCGATGCATCTGGCGCTCATATCAAGATACCCAGACCAAAAAATATAAGTCATTACCGCAGGATATTGCGTGGACCAAAATTGTCCTCCGGGGTGAGCTACTGAACCCAGAAGCTTTCGCTGAACGCATCATCAAGATACGGCACGACGAACTCGTGGCTACGAAGAGGCTCTATGAGACCGTCATGACCTTCGCCGCCCACGGTCTTTTCTACAGGGCCGGTAGGCTGATAGGGGAGAGGATCGCGAAGACCATAGGGACCGAGCTGGAGGATCTCAAGGCCTACCTGATTGAAGAGGGGTGGGTCCTGGACATCGATTTCGAGGGAGACACCGTAATTGTCAAGGGGTCGATAGAAATTGACGAATCGGATATGCCCACCTGCCATATACTGCGCGGTCTCCTGTCGAAGTTCTTCGAGGAGAAGATCGGACGCGACGTTTACAGTCACGAGCGCAACTGTCAGTCCAAGAAGGACGAGTATTGCGTGTTTTCGCTCGATTCGGGGGTGATAGAGTGAACCGGAAGGAAACTGGCATACCTGGACTTGATGGAATGATAATGGGCGGTTTCCCGTTCCCTTCTGCCATTCTTTTGGCGGGGGAGCCCGGCACCGGCAAGACCACACTGGCCGTTCAGAGCCTGTTTGCGGGTGCGAGTCGGGGGGAGAGAGGCCTGTACATAACCGCGATATCCGAACCGCAGTGGCTCGTCCAGAAGTTCCTGTCCTCATTCAATTTCTACAACCAGGAGTACGTGGAGCGCGGGAACGTGACCTTCATCGACATCGGCCAGGCGCTCATGAAGAACCCCGGGGAGATGCTGAACATCATAAAGAAGAAGATCGAGCAGCACAGCCCCCAGAGGGTCGTGGTCGACCCGATCACGCCCATATGCGATCTGCTCCAGTGGAGGGGCGAGACCAGAGAGTTCATACACGAGCTGTTCGCCTTCCTGAAGGCCTACGGATGTGTGGCCACCATCACCGCGGAGATGTCATATGACGACATCGCCCACAGCCTCGAGGCGTACATGGTCGACGGGGTCATCGTCCTGTCGTATCCGGAGGAGGAGAAGGTGCGAAGGAAGTTCCTCGAAGTACTGAAGATGCGGGGGACGAAGCATACTACCGGCAGGCAGCTCATCGATATAACCGACGACGGGATCGCCGTCCAGGCAGGCCTGCGCTGAGGGCAGGAGCGCCTAACATGGAACCCGATGACATCGGCATTCCCGCGGGCCATTCTTACCTTTTCAAGAAGGGCGGCAGCAGTGCCGCGTTCGACATTTTCAAGAGGTTTCTAGTAAGCGGAAGAAGGGGGATAATTCTATCGAGATTGCCGCCGGAGAAAATACCGATACTGTACGAGGTCGAGTGCCCCTCAATATGGATCGTGAGCAGGCCGCCCTCCAAAGGCAGCGTAATGACCGTAGACCCGCAGCGCCTGACGAGGGTGTACTCGCTGATCGGGGACTTTGTTCGGAACAACCCGGGCTCAGTCGCGCTTCTGGACGGACTGAACTACCTGCTTTCCGAGAACGATTTCTCCTCGGTAATGAAGACCGTCCAGCTGATAAACGAAGCCGTAGCCATGACCCGATCCATACTGCTTGTACCGATAGATCCAAAGGGGTTTTCTGATACGGAGCTCGGGTTCCTGGAGAGGGAAATACCCCCCTTCGAGATGGACTTCTACGCCATGGAGCTGCTGAGGGGCGACAATATTTTCTGATTCGAAGCCGTTCGGGGGATCGTGAGCAAAGGAGAATTGGGCAAGATACACGTCTACACCGGAGAGGGAAAGGGGAAGACCACCGCGGCTTTCGGTCTCGCAATCAGAGCCTCCGGCAACGGGTTCAAGGTCCTGATCATTCAGTTCCTGAAGAAGGGGGAGCAGATAGGCGAGGTCGTCTCCTGCAAAAGGCTGCCAGGAGTCACCGTAGAGCAGTACGGCACGGGCAGGTTCGTGCACGAAGAATCGATAACCGAAGAGGACCGCGGACTCGCAACAGGCGCGATGGAGCGAGCGGTCAAAGCAGCTTCTTCCAGAGAGACGGACCTGTTGATCTTGGACGAGCTGAATATCGCGGTGCACTTCGGCCTCGTATCAGTCGAGAAGGTGATTCGGCTGATCGACTCCAAGCCGAAGGACATGGAGCTGGTGATCACCGGGCGATACGCCAAGGACGAAGTAATCGCCCGTGCGGACTATGTCACCGAGATGTGCGCCATCAAGCACCCATATTTCCTCGGGGAAGAGGGCAGAAAAGGCATCGAGTTCTGAATCTCAGATTTCCTTCCTTTTGGCGGCGGACTCGGTCAAGAGGAAGCGGATTTCTTCGTTTGTGAATGTCGTGTTCTTTCTGAGCCCATCTTCGTCCCTCTCCCTCAGCATGCGCAGTATCATGGGAGAACCGCGGGAAAGCGCGAATATCCTCCCGAAGGCCTCCTCGGGGATCCCCTCATTGCCGAGCAGCCTCCTCGCATGAGCCTCTGTAAGGCCCCTGACCGTCATCTCCCTGACGATATCGGCATCGACATGCTCCTTCCGGTAGAACCTGCTGTAGGAGGGCGTCGAGTCTCTGCAGGTGATTATCAGCCTGGCACCCTCCTGTCTCTCGACCAGGTCCGAGAAGAACTCCACCACCTCTTCTTCCACGTCAAAGTATCCGTCGAATACGATCAGGGCATCAGATCTCGATTCCAATAGCTGCTGCGCAGATGCGCCTACCATTCCGGCGAAAGTCTCCAGCCGCTTCTCCATGGCCTTCAGCATATGGTTCCTGGCCATCGAGATCCACAGGATGTTCACATCGCTCAGGAGATCGGTGAAATACCTGACGAGGCTGCTGGTGCCCATTCCCCTCGCCCCGTAGACGACCAATATCCTCGCCCTCGATTTCAAGAAGTGCTTGATCTGCTCCAGCTCATCCTCCCTGTCCAGGAAATCCGAGGGCTTCGGCGAATCTGCCAGATCGACAATTCCAGAAGACCACTGGGAGTCGAGATCCAGGAACTCCTCGTCTCCCGCCAGCCCGAAAAGATCGATCTTTCTGTGAAAGGCCTTCTCGATCTGGCCGAGCGTCATGCCCTGGACTATCGTGTTCTGGATCTTCACGGGCATGATCTGCCCCATCAGCCGCTCCTCGATTTCCCGCACCTTGGCCATCCCCTTGGGCGTGATCAAGTAGATCTTCATCCGCTTCTTTCCGCTCCGCGTGTACCCCTTCCCCTCGGACACGAGCTCCACCTTGATCAGCTCCTTCACCGCCCGTGGGACATGCGTCCTTGAGATGCCCACGTTCTCGGCGATTCCGCTCTGAGAAATCTCGTCGGGAAGAATTTCCTCATCGGCATCGAACCGTATCTTCGAGAGGTGCACGAGAACCTTTTCCGGGATCGAAAGCGGCTTCATTCGGGCCATCCAAATCGGAAGATGCCATTGGCGGTTAATAAATGTGCCACATTTTCGGAATACCCTATTTGGGCGTATCGATGTCGTTATCAGAACCCGAGCACCCCATCCGGGTGGTAATTGGTACCTACCACGGCATGTTTATATATGCACCCAATCGTAAATGTAGACCGATCAATAGTACTAACCCCCTGGTCGGTGAGTTGAGATGTTGAAGTCCGAGATAAAATTCAAGAAGAAATGGTCCGACTCCGGCGTGTCGGAAGTCGTCGGGAACATACTGATCCTCGCGATAACGGTCGTGCTCTTCTCCAGCGTGATCGCGATGGTGTACCAGATGCCAACCCCAAACGATAAGATCAACGCCGATTTCACGGCCAGCCTGGAATTCAGCACCGAATCCAACGCGAACCTGACGCTGAAGCACAACGGCGGGGAGGTGCTTTACGATTACCGTACCAAGATATTGATCGATGACGAAAGCAGCCCACCGGCCATATACGACTTGATAGATGATCCCGACTTCACATCTTCTACGCCCTGGTCGATAGGTATGGAATGGACCATGGCCATGACCGGTATTTCCACTTCCACAAAGGTGGATGTGAGCATCATCGACACAGAGGCCAATGCGATCATCTGGTCTTCCGCGGTCAGCGGCGGACTCAGCTCGAACGCCCCAATCATACTGCAGAGATGGGCGGACGCTGACATCACCACGAGCACCGCCGACCCGATCAGGGAGAGCGATACCGGCTTCTACATATTCGTCAGGGTAGACGACCCGGATTACGATCTCAACTCCAGCGGGGTCACGCTGGATGCGACGGCGATCGGCGGTTCGGCCAGCAAGTCTGCGGACTCATATTCCAACAGCGTCTGGCGGTTCGATTTCAGCAACATACCTGCAGGCCAGGCCGCGAATTATGACGGAAAGATAATCTACATACACGCGCTGGACGAAGCCGGTCACGAGGCCATCGAGACCTTCCAGCTGGTAGTGCTTCAACCAGACATTTACGTAGAGGGCGACACTTTCTGGGAAAACGGCACCGCGGAGGACCTCGACAACGAGGGCGGACTGCCGGCCTGGATGGTATACCAGGGATCAGGCCAGGGATATGTAGTGCTCGGCGAGAACCTGACGGCCCGCGAGGTGTACGGCGTCGATGGTTATTCGGCCGATGTGAACGATCCGAAGCACAACTTCGTACAGGGAGACGAATATGTGTTCGTCCGCGTCGGCAGCACGACGATGAAGAACCTCCAGTCGAAGAACATCCTGCAGATCGTCAACCGGCTCTCGGGCGAGATCGTCTCACCTCCGAGCAACTCCTCGGCGTTCTACAGGCTTCCATACTCGGGCTCCGCCTACTTGTACCAGGCGAAGTTCAACAGCTCCTTACTCTCTCCCGGAGCCTATGACCTGTTCATCGACCTCCAGAGCAGCGTGCTCGACGGGGGGTCGCCGGCCCAGCTCAAGACGATCACCTACTTGGTCATTGAGCCGCAGCCGGGCCAGGAGTCGGTGTTCGTCCCGTCGCTCGCTATATATAAGGATTCAAGCAGGGATGCCGAAGATGAATGGGGCACCAAGGATTATCCATTCGATCTGTCGAACGCCAGTCTCAGCACTGTCTGGGTCGAAATTACCATGTGGGACGCCGGACCTGCCACTACTATCCAGATCGGCGAGGTGGTGCTCAAGGACTTCATCGGGCGCGTGATACTGTACGGAAGCCCGCCGACGACGTCGAGCGGCCTGCTCGGGGCCAACCAAAGCGACGGGCTGACGAAGTACTACTTCCCGATCGACCTGCGGCTCAAGAACGGCGAGAACTGGGCCCAGGGTCGATCCGCATACACGCTGACGCTCAGCAATATTTTCGATTCAAACGAAGGAGTGTATACCATCAGCATACCGATCTGGGTCCGCTCTCCCACGAATGTGAAGAATTTCATTGCGGCCACTACCGGGATCGGTGTGGGCCATCAGAACTTCGCTCACATGGAATACCTGTTCCAGCTGGAGAACAACAAGTTCTTCACGACCCGGGTCCTGGACGAGCAGGACGAGAGCCCTGGGTCCGGCGGTGATCCGATGCTGACGATATACAAGGCCCTGTACTTCGACATGGACGGAGACGGCGACAGGGACGTACTGGCAGCGATGAGCACAGCCGCCACCCCGAGGGACGATCACAACCTGGTCTTCTACATCAACAGGCTCAACGAGTACGGGATCTGGGAGCGCAGGCAGGTCCTCGATCAGTACACGGACAACAAGGAGATACTTTCAATGGCTTACGGCGATATCGACGGCGACGGCGACAACGACTGGGTCATCGCGAACGCAGATAGCAAGGTGTATCTGTTCGTCAACGATTTCCCCATCGTCATGGTGGAGCTGTTCGACAATAAGCTGTTCTACGATATGCAGTTGGTCGATGTCACCGGTGACGGGAAGGACGACCTGATTGCGATCGGAGGTGACGTGAGGGGCAACGCGAACTGCAAGCTATACATGTACGACATCTCGACCCTCACACCGGACAGCTCGCGGATTACCGTCGCAAACGTCGGATACATCTACGACTTCGATGTGGACGACATCGACGGCGACGGATATTACGATGTGGCGATCACGACCAGTACTACCACAAACGGGATCGGCTGGTACAGAGGGGTGCAGTCATTGACGGCCGCGGCTCTGGCCACGGACGAGAACACCAAGGTCGGCACGGTATTGGATTCGACTGACTATACTGACACTCAGGCTAGCGACGACAGTTGGGAGAAGATTCAGGAAGACGGAGGCAACCTCGAGAATATTTGGACCATCGGCGGTGTGGACGGTATTAAGCCGACGATAACCATCGAGACCAAGGTGAGCAGCGGCGCGGACGAGGGGTTCTACTTCTACTACTCGACCAGCTCGTCTTCCGGACCGTGGATCTTCATGTTCGCGGTGCCCTCCAGCATAACGACCGATACGACCTACACATTCCCGCTGCCTCTTGGCACTTCCGGGACGATATATATCCGGGCGATCGACGCCCTGAACGAGACCAGCCCTTCTGATGTCACGGACGACATACTCTATGTCAACCTCATCAAGGTGGTGGGGATTAACGAGGTCAATTACGAGACCTATACGAAGCTGACCGCGGATACGACTTACAGGGCGATCGGCATCGGCGATTTCGACGCCGGCGCGACGGCCAACCTGGACTTCGCGGTCGGGAAGAGCGGCTCGATCAAGGTGATCGACGCCTCCGGCGGCACCCTCAACAGCACGATCGCAACCCTTGACCCAGGGACCGAGGCATTATCCCCGAATGCTGACACATTCGAGGTCGCGGATGTCAACAGCGACGGACTTGCCGATATCGTGTCGGTGGCCACGTATTCCGGCCATGTGGTGATAATATACGAATGGCTCAATGTCGCGTCAGGGGATGAGTATCACACGATCCGGGTGAAGAACCTCAGGACATATATCGGCAGTGTGAGCGGGCCCGATTACGAGGGTGACATCATGGCGCTCTGCGTTGAGAACCCGTACGGAACATAGAGCGAGAGCGTAGAAACTCCCCTGAAAACCTCTATTTTGAAGAGGCCCTCGCGACCTCTTCTGAATCCTCTTCCATTTTAATATTAAGGGCGCTCCCTCAGCAGCCTTCTCACATTTTCGGCTCTCTCGACATCGATCAGGGCAAGGCAGCTCTTCCGCTTTGCGAGGATCTTATTCAGCTCCTTCGCCATGAACTCCTCGCGTTCCCGCTCCAGCTCTCGAAAGCCTCCGAGGCTGTTGACGGCTCTGTCCCACAGAACTGCGAACTCCGCGGGCGTCTTGGCATTGAACCGTCTCAGTTTTATGAAGTTGAACCTCGTGGTGTGACGGAAGAGGTCGTAGCCGGACACGAGCGCGCAGTATGCGGCAGTGTGGGTCTCATCGTCCATGTCGACCCCTATGATATCGGTGCCGGAACGATCGGCCGCCTCCAGCCCTGCCAGAAAACAGGGTGGCGGAAGAAAGACATCCCCAAACCTCGCAAGGTGCTTCGCGTACAGCTCCTCGTACCGTGACATGTCAACTTCGAAGGGATCCTCGGCATAGTCCCTCAGCCCCCTGACCTCCTCGTTCGATATCGACATAGCGAGAATGTCGGGCGCGGTAGATTTGAACGCATCAAAAACCCGATCCGCCTCGGACTTCAGCCCTCTGACCACATCCAGGAACACGATGCTGCAGCCGTCCATTCTGATAATCTCCTCTGAGGCCATCGAGATACCCACATCCGTTTTTCAGCTTCTCTCATTGATGAGGTCCAGGATCTTCTGCTTGTCCCTCATTTTCTTCAGATCGTCTCGGCATATGAGCGGCGTATCGCCGATCCAATGTACCCGTACCTTCTTGTCGGTGACCATGACCGCCACCTTCTCGACGACCCTGGATATGTTCGTGACCGCCTGCGCCTTCCTCTCGAGCATCGGGCCGTATCTCTCGATCCCGGTCAGCATGAGGATCTTCGCGTCGGAGGTGATCGCCTCAAAGGGGCACCGTGCGACAGGTAGGACGTCATAGCCTATGCTCTTGAGTATGCCGAAAATCTCGGCGTTCAGCAGGTTCAGCACCTCGGGCGCTTCTAACGGCGTTCCCGTGTCCGCGGAATGCGCGAACGGATCCAGAGGCATTACGATTGGCTCTTTCAGGAACTCCTCGATCTTTATGGCGACCTCGATCACGGCGCCCATGCCCTCTTCGTACATCTGGATCGCCTTCCTGGATACGCCGGCGATCTCCGCAAGGGTTCCGAGCGATATGTTCCTCTCATTCCTCAGCTGCCTCAGCAGGTCGCTGTCGATCTTCACGTAAAGGCCGCCCGGGGCAGCGAAAATGAACGGAGGGACGCCCTCCTTCAGGAACTCCACCAGGCTCGGGAAGGAGAGGATCGGAATGCCGAACCTCGAATATATTATCCCCTCCTCCAGATCGCCGGATGAACTACGGTTTCCGATCACGGCGACACTGCCGTTCAGAGCTTTCGCAAGCGCCTTCAGCTGCTCGGAGTCCCCCTTAGTAAGAGAGTCGATGTTCTGCAGCATCTTCAGGATGATCAGGTCGCAGTCCCTTCTCGCGACAAGGTCGAAGCTGATCCCCCTCAGCCTCAGAGGGTCTGAGACATAGAATCCGGCCTCTGAAAGGAGTTTCCGGACCTCGGACAGCAACTCTTCACGGTTCATCAATCAGTTCTCTTTTTGACATAATTATAGTCATTGATATCTTTTTCCAGATACTTGGCTGATATTCACCGGTACCCCTCAGCTGGCGGCTTGGAGGGCGGTTTCTTATATCTGTCCAGCTCCACATCCGTCCTCGGTTCGATATTCTCCATAGCCTGCTTGAAATATGAGATGCCGACCTTTTTCTGCGAAAGCTCATCGTCTCCTATCTCTCCGCCTTCGAGTATCAGATCTCTAATGGCCAGCATGACCGCCTCGTTGCATACCGCGGCTATCTCCGCTCCGGTGTAGTAGTCCATCTCCTTGGCGAGCTGTTCAAGGTCGATTTCCTCATCCAGCGGTTTTCCCTTGGTGTGGATCTTCAGTATCTCTACTCTCGCCTCAAGATCGGGAACCGGGACATATACCAGGCGGTCGAACCGGCCCGGTCTCAACAGCGCGGGGTCTATCATGTCCGCGCGGTTGGTCGCGGCTATTATCGTCACGCTGTGGAGCGTCTCCAGCCCGTCCATCTCAGTGAGCAGCTGGCTGACCACCCTCTCGGTGACGTTGGAATCGTGTGATCCGCCCCTAACCGGGGCGATCGAATCTATCTCGTCCAGGAATATCACGCACGGGGCGGCCTGCCTCGCCTTCCTGAATGTCTCGCGTACGGCCTTCTCGCTCTCCCCGACCCATTTCGACAGAAACTCCGGGCCCTTCACGCTTATGAAGTTCGCCTCGCTCTCGGAGGCGACCGCCTTCGCCAGAAGCGTTTTCCCGGTACCGGGAGGGCCGTACAGCAGTATGCCCTTCGGAGGGTTGGCATTCATGTGGGTGTAAACCTTCGGATACTTCATCGGCCATTCTATGGTCTCCTGGAGCTCCTGCTTGACGCCCTGCAGCCCCCCGATGTCGTCCCAGTGCACGTCAGGCGTTTCTATCAACACCTCCCTGAGAGTCGAAGGCTGCATCTCCCGGTAGGCGTCCAGGAAATCCTGCATTCTGACCTCAAGGCTATTCAGTATCTCAACGGGTATAGAGTCCGCCTCCAGGTCGATCTCCGGAAGGACGCGCCTGAGAGATCTCATGGCCGCCTCTTTCGCGAGCGCCGCTAGGTCCGCGCCCACGTATCCGTGGGTCAGCGAGTTGATCTTCTCGAGATCCACATCGTCGGTCAATGGCATACCCTTCGTGTGTATCTGGAGTATATCCATCCTTCCCCGGTTGTCGGGGATTCCTATCTCGATCTCCCGGTCGAATCTGCCGGGTCTTCTGAGCGCGGGGTCGAGCGCGTTCGGCCTGTTCGTCGCGCCGATCACGACTATCTTCCCCCTTGCCTCGAGACCGTCCATGAGCGCAAGAAGCTGTGCGACTACCCTGCGTTCAGTCTCCCCGGAAACCTCGTCCCTTTTCGGGGCGATCGAGTCGATCTCGTCTATGAATATGATGCTCGGGGCGTTCTCCGAGGCCTCCTGGAACATCTGCCTCAGCCGCTCCTCGCTCTCCCCGTAGAACTTGCTCATTATCTCCGGACCGCCTATGCTCATGAAGTTGGCGCTCGTCTCGTTCGCCACCGCCTTGGCCAGGAGCGTCTTCCCAGTCCCCGGAGGCCCGTGAAGCAGAACGCCCTTCGGCGCCTCCACACCGAGCCTTTCGAACAGCTCCGGATGTCTGAGCGGGAGCTCTATCATCTCCCTTACCTTGTGGATCTCCTCCTCAAGCCCTCCGATCTCCTCGTACGATACCCGGGGGGCCTTAGCCATCTCCTCCTTGACGGGCTTCTCGCTGAGCTTGAACTCCGTCTGAGGCGAGACGACGACGCCCTCCGCGGGCGGCTGGAACCCCTGGACCACGAGATCGAACTTGCGGCCCATTACATTGACCTCTATGAAATCCCCCTTGGTGAACACGCGGTTCTGAAGCGCCCCCTTCAGATATTCCTCCCCGCCCATGATCTTGAGCGGCTGGGTAGGGGCTAGGGATATCCTCTTGGCGCTTCGGGGCGTAATCTTGCGCACGCTGACCTTCTCATCGAGACCGACGCCCGCGTTTCTCCTCGTTATCGAATCTATGCGGATGATGCCCCGGTTCTCGTCCTCCGCGTAGCCGGTCCGCAGCACCGCTACCGTCTTCTTGACTCCCTCGACGACGACATAGTCGCCGTCCTCGAGCTGCAGTATCTTCATCAGCTCCGGATCCATCCTGGCAACGCCCTTGCCATCGTCCTGGGTCTTCGCCTGAATGACCCTAATTATCTTGTCCTTCTTCGGCATCGACATCACGCCTTCGAATAATCATATGAACTCGCGGTGTTTCTCCGGTTAAATGAAAAAAGTGGAAGTGAAAAAAAATCACTTCACCTTGACCTTTTTCGTCTTTGTCTCCGGCGGAGACTGCTTCGGGAGCGATATGCTAAGGATTCCGTCCTTCAGCTCTGCCTCGACCTCATCGGCCTTTACGGAACTCGGGAGCGGCACCCTCCTGTAGAACCTGGAGTACCTCCTCTCCCGCCTGATGTATCCGGATTCCTTGTCCTCCTCCTTCTTCTCCTCCCTGATCTCCGCGCTTATCTCGACATCCTTCTCCGTGACCTCTATGTTCACGTTGTCCTTCCCTATGCCGGGGACCTCGGCCTGAATTCTGTAGCTATCCCCCTCGTCTATCAGGTCCACTGCGGGAGCTCTGAGCGCCTCCGCGCCCGCCGTCCTCGGCGTGATCATATAGTTCTCGAAGCCGCTTCTGAAATCGTCAAAAAGTCGATCCATCTCGTCTAGAATGGTCAACGGGCTCGGCCCGAAAAGGTTCCAATATCCTCTTGGGACTATATCTTCGTCTCTTCTCCTTCTTATCATGTTGATATCCTCCGTCGACGAAGACATATGATAGCCCTTCTATATAATTGTTTCTAACATCGCGTATCCCGATTCGCGCTACCCAGATAAGATATATGATTGCATCCGGTCTTTTCCTTTCGTTTCGCGTCCTTTCCTTTTGACAGAGATTTTTTTCGATCCGGTCACCAGATATCGTGACATTTATTATCTTCCTAATGAGTTGGTGAGCGCATGTCTGCGAGGATCGACGGATCCAGCGTCATAGTCGACGATTCCAAGGAGGCCAACCAGATATACAACCGCGGCTGGTTCGGGGCCCCGCAGCCGGGGGGCGCGCTGCGCCTCGACCTGATCGAAGCACTCTATCTGGTGGAATCTGGCAGAATGGATGTCCGTGATGGCAGGAGACATGTCACTTTCGAACAGCTGCTCCGGCTCGGGAACAAGACGCTGCAGAACTTCGAGATACAGTACCTCGTCTACAGGGACCTGAGGGGCAGGGGCTATGTTGTAAAGGGTAACAGGGGCTCTGCGGATTTCCGCGTATTTCCGCGCGGCGGCTCCCCCTCGAAGACGCCAAGCAAATGGTGGGTATGCGCGCTATCGGAGCGCACGCTGTTCTCGTTCGATCGGACACTCGCGGATCTGTCGGTCAGCAAGGGCCTCCGCAAGAACCTGCTGCTGGCAATCGTCGACGAGGAGGGTGATGTCACCTATTACGAGGTAAAGATCGTGACCCCGTCGGGCCGTCATAGAGGCAGGGCGAAAATGGTGCCCGCTGAAGCATTGTTCACCGGTGACCGTGTGATCGTAATGGACCCAGAGACCGGGGGCTCATTCCTCCGGAGCAACTTCTTCGGGAAACTGCTCGGCGACAAACTACAGCTGTCGCTGATCGAGGCGGCGTATCTCGCCGACCGGTCACTGCTGGTGCTGAGAAACTCCAAGACGGGGAGGAAGATCTCGAACGAGACGCTGAAAAGGCATGCGCGGCGGTTGCAGCGAGACTTCGATCTGCGGCTGAAGGCGTACGAGGACCTCAAGGAAAGGGGGCTGATCGTCAAGACCGGGTTCAAATACGGATCCCATTTTCGCGCGTACGAGGACGACCCAGATAAGATGCATGCACGCTATCTCATTCACGCGGTGCCGAAGGGATATTCCGCAATCTGGCCGGAGATCTCCAGGGCGATTCGTCTCGCACACGGGGTCAGAAAGGAGATACTCTTCGGGGAGATCGGCAGCGGAGAAGTGGCGTACCTGCGATTGGCAAGATGCCGGCCATGAGCTGTTGCCATTTTAATTGTGTGGGGGGTTGTGCAGGGGCTTTCGCCCCTGCAAAGGACAGCGCATCTTCCGCGAGAAAAACCTTGTGGGGGGAGGTAAAAACCTCTCGCGGAAGCAACCAATGGGGGGAGGGGGTAGTTCCTCACGCGTCCTTGAATAGTCTTATGCAGGCCCATTTAAAAAGCTTTCCGTAAAATCGCCAATTCCCTCTCCAGGAAAAAGGGAAAAAGCTATTATACTCGAAAAATCAAGGCCAGATGAATTTCATATATATACTGATCAGAAATTTGAACGAAGAATTGGCCGTTTCCGCACGACCCCTCTGTATCCATTGGAAAAAAATTATAAAATGAGATTCAAAGGGGCGGTCTTGCCCCTCCTTTTGATCATAGCTGAACTTCGATTCCGAGCTTCTCGGTCAGCTCCTTGTAGCGGTTTCTGATCGTCACTTCCGTCACGCCCGCGACGTCTGCCACCTCTCTCTGAGTCCTCCGCTCATTGCACAGAATTGACGAAATGTAGATCGCTGCGGCCGCGACCCCCGTGGGTCCTCTGCCGCTCGTCAGCTCCTTCTTCGCCGCGTCCTTGAGGATGTCGGTCGCCTTGGCCTGCACCTCGCCGCTCAGCTTGAGCTCGCTGCAGAACCTGGAGACATAGTCCTGAGGTCTGGTGGGCATGAGCTTCAGCATTAGCTCCCTGGTCATGAACCGGTACGTCCTGCCGATCTCCTTCCTTCCGACGCGGCTCGCGTTTGCCACTTCGTCGAGCGTTCTCGGCACGTCGCACTGCCTGCACGCCGCGTACAGGGAGGCGGCGACGACTCCCTCGATGCTCCTGCCTCTGATCAGGTTCTTGTTGACCGCCCTTCTGTAAATCATGGCCGCCGTTTCCCGCACGTTCCTCGGCAGTCCCATGGCCGATGCCATTCTGTCCAGCTCGCTCAGCGCGAAGGCCAGATTTCTCTCGGTTGCGTTCGAGACCCTGATCCTGCGCTGCCATTTCCTCAGCCTGTACAGCTGAGCCCTGTTGCGGGTGGGAATGCTCTTTCCATAGGAGTCCTTGTTCTTCCAGGAAATTTCCGTGGATAGACCTTTGTCATGTATGGTGTAAGTCATCGGCGCGCCAGTTCTGGCGCGCTTCTCGCCCTGCTCGACATCGAAAGCTCTCCATTCGGGTCCTTGATCTATGAGCTGATCGTCGATTACGATTCCGCAATCCTCGCAGACAAGCTCCCCCCTTTCGTAATCCCTCACCAGGTGCGAGCTATTGCATTCGGGACATCTTTCGATCTGCTCCATCTCTTCTCTTGGCTTTGCCATGTTCTCCCTCCGGAGGTATGTAGAGTTCCTGTCCAATGATCGTCAGCGCCCTCTGCCCACGCATTGGCCGAATCGCGACATATGGCGCGCGAACCGGACCGAAAATCTTGATTACCTTTCCTATCTTGCGTTTCCTGCCGTCTACAACCAAGGCGTTCTCGGCCGGGGCGAAGTCTGCTTTCACGATCAGTTTCCCTTCATGGGAAACGTTCTTCACGCGGCCGAGGAGCCTCAATTTCTCACCAAATATTATATAAGCTTTTGGGCCGGATTCCTATCAACCGCCTATTATTTAAATATTTCGGAAAAATATGTGTTGACCGTAAATTACTCTGGGAGGGTCACCCATCTCCTTGATTGACCACCAAAAAAGACAGGACGACCCCGGC
>OMKS01000441.1_pt1 | contig 38957 bp, 35 predicted proteins | sample 1674721 | NCBI WGS metagenome assembly OMKS01 (sample SAMN06264996, study PRJEB25208) | sediment metagenome | isolation source: hot spring sediment | place: USA: California | collected 2014-09-02 | reverse complement strand
GGGCGTGGGTGGGGGCGGCGTTTCGAGCGGCGACACGGGTGGCTCCGGTGTGGTGGTAGGTTCGGGCGTGGCAGTGGGTTTGGGTGTCGACGTGGATGTGGCGGTTGGAGTCAGTGTCGCAGTGGGCGTCGGGGTGGTGGTGGGTGTCGGCGACGGCGTTATTGTTGGTGTAGCGGTCTCCGTAAACGATGGCGTGTCCGTTGTCATCACCGCAGCTTCGGCGAGCTTTTGTGGTACCAGCTTCCCGCTGCTCCTGGAGGTGCAGCCCACCAACAGCAACAGTAGCAGCGGCGCAAGCCAGATTCGACGATAGGTCATGATATTTGGTTCCATATAGTGTAGTCGGATAGTCGTTAGTCAGGTGTCAGTCTTTAGCCTTGACAGCAATAGTGTACCACATTTTCAGCAGGTGTCTCGTGTCCGGCACAAAAGAGAGAGCGCGATAACGCAAGCTTGTTGCGCAATTCGCTCTCTCGCGTGTTATGGTGTAGTGTTAGTGGCGCCGGGACATCCAGTAGGTGATCCCGGCCAAAAGCAAGGTCACAGCGCCCAGCACGGCGGGCAGCCACCAGGAGGGCGTCTGCGATGGCTCGACAGGCGCTGTTTCATAGCGACCAGCGACAGTTGGCTCGGCGGCATCATACGCCATCCATTCGTCTTCTCCGGCGCGCTTGCGCTCGGCCTCTTTCACAGCTTGCGCTTCCGCTGCCGTAGCATATTCGAGAGCTGGCGCTTCTTCTTGGGGGGTGGCTTCCTCCAGCTCTTGCGCCTGCATTACGGCATCTTCTGCATCAACGTCGCCGGCATCGGGCTGTGGCGTTGCGTCGGGTGGGGCCGGCGCCAGAGCCGCAACAGGTTCCTCTACCTCCACCACCTTTTCCACCCGCACGTCTTCTTCGATACTCGCGGACGGCTCAGGCATTCCTTCCGGTTCACTGGCCAGCATCACTTCAACTTCCTTTTCGACTTCCACGGTAACGATGGCCACAGCATTGGGAGCTTCCATAGCCGGCATCTCATCGGCGGCTTTGGGAGCTTGCGTCAGCATTGTCGGGGTGAGGCCCCGCTGCATGTAGGTCAATCCAGCCGTCACCACGAAGGCGATTGCTGCCAGGGATGTCGCCAGGCGCATAAACAAAAACGACACAGGCCGCCGTTTTGTCCGTTGCGGCGGCTTCTCGGTCACCATTGATGGCGTGAGCAGGTAGTTGCGCGGCGGTTCGCGCAGAGGAATAGCCTTTACCAAGGCTGTGACCTCGCGTATCTCTTTGACCTTCTGCCGCAGGACGTGATCCTGAGCCAGCGCCCCTTCGAAAGCCGCTTGCGCCGCCGGATCCAGTTCGCCATCCACGTAGGCAGAAACATCTATGTCGCGCCACGTTGTATGCATCTGCGTCATCTCCCTACCTCCACACGCGCGGTGAGGGCGCGACAATAGCGCACCGTCACCCCCATCCCCACATTACGTTCGACCCATTCCACGTTAATCTTCATCCTCACTGTTTAGACGATACCGGTGTGGTAAAAGTTCCCTCTCCTCCTGGAGTAACTGTTGCATTTGCGCGCGCCCGCGCGCCAGCCGCGATTTGACGGTGCCTAGTTTGATGTTTAGCGTGTCCGCGACTTCCTGATAAGCCAATCCCATGCGGTCCACCAGGACGAGCACCACGCGTTGCTCTTCCGGCAGTTTTGCCAGCGTGCGTTCCAGTAGAGCGCGCAACTCTTGTTGCTGGACAGTCTGTTCTGGCAGCGGACCGCCGTTTGTCAGATGGGGATTGGCCTCGTCATCCAGGTCACCAAAATCCTCCCACGATACGGTGGGCCGGCGCTTGCGGCGGCGCAGCTCATCATAGCTGGCATTGGCGACGATCCGCAGCAGCCAGGCCCGGAAAGAACCACCGCGAAACTTCGCCAGTCCCTTGTAAGCCGAGATAAAGGCTTCCTGCGTGGCGTCGTCTGCCGCTGCTGCGTCGTGCAGCAGATGCCAAGCCAGGTTGTAGACTTGCGTTTGGTAGTGCAAAATCAGCGCGTTGAAAGCGTCCAGGTTGCCCTTCTGGGCGCGCTGGACCAACGCAGCTTCATCCCATGTCTCGGTCATTGTACTCACTGTTGTATAATCCTTAAAGCCAAGACTACAAAAGTTTCACATAAGGTCTCGTTGCGCAGGCACCCACTACAAACCGCAAAATCACATCTACTGAGTCTCTTGCGCTTGACGTATTCCTGAATTTGGCTATACTTATTGCCAGGCCGAAGTGGCGGAATAGGCAGACGCAAGCGACTCAAACTCGCTCGGGTAACTCCCATGTGGGTTCGACTCCCACCTTCGGCATTATAACGCACAAGCGGGTGAACGCCAAGTTCACCCGCTTTTTGATGCTTGACGCTTCTATCCCCTCAGGATATAATCCTCCCACAACAGGAGGAAAGAAACAGAGGGTATGAAAAGCATTTTCGATAGTTTGCGCAAGACCCGCAACACCGTCTTTGGACAAATCGCGCAGATTCTGGGCACCGGCGATATCGATGAGGATACGTGGGAAGACCTGGAAGCGGTGTTGATCCAGGGCGACGTGGGGGTGGAGACCTCGCTGGCGCTGATCGAGCGCTTGCGGGAACGTGTGAGCGCCGACGGGATTTATCGGGCCGTTGACTTACAAAAAATACTGTACGAGGAATTGTACGCACTGCTGCCCGAAGCCCAACCGCTGAACCTGAAATGGCCACTGGCGGTGGTATTGATTGTGGGCGTCAACGGCTCGGGGAAAACGACGAGCATCGGCAAGTTGACGGCACACTTCAAACGCGAGGGGCGCAAGGTGGTACTGGCGGCGGCGGACACGTTCCGCGCAGCGGCGATGGATCAACTGGCCATCTGGGGACAACGGGTGGGCGTCCCCGTCATCACCGGGCCGGAGGGCGGTGACCCCAGCTCCGTGGCTTACGACGCGATCCAGCACGCGCAGGCGCACAAGGCCGACATGGTCATCGTCGATACGGCGGGACGCCTGCACACACAGCATAACCTGATGGCAGAATTGGAGAAGATTCAGCGGGTGATCGCCAAACGGGTGGCCTGGGCGCCGCACGAGACGTTCCTCGTCCTCGACGCCAACACCGGCCAGAATGGGTTGATCCAGGCGCAGCAGTTCCTCAACGCCGTCAAGGTCAGCGGCATCGTCCTGGCGAAGTTGGACGGCAGCGCCAAAGGCGGGATGGTGCTCTCTATCGGGCATCAATTGGATTTACCGGTGCGCTTTGTGGGTACGGGCGAGCACGTGGAAGATTTAGCGACCTTCGACCGCGAGGCCTTCGTGCAAGGGCTATTAGGGCAATCCTGACGCACGACAGACTCAGTAGATCGAAATTCAAGCAAGAGCCAGACTACAAAAGTCTCATAAGGCGTCTGCTTGAGCCAATACGCACGTGAAACACCAGGTCTACAATTCTCAGTGCGTGATGAGACTTTTGTAGTCTTTGCTACTGACTACTCGACTAACGACTACCAGACTATTGTGGAGGAACAATGACCGAATCTATAGATCGTCTCGAAAATCTGGCTTCCCGCGTGGAAGCTATCTGGAGGCGTCTTTGACTTACCCGGCAAAATCCAGGAACTCGAAGCATTAAACGCACAAAGCGCCGATCCCAACCTGTGGAATGATCCTGACAACGCCCGCGCGGTGATGCAACGCCTGGCGGCGCTTCAGGAGGACATACAGTACTGGACCGGTCTGCGCCAGGAGATTCACGACACTCAGGAATTTTTCGCGCTTGGCGACGCAGACCTGTTCGATGAACTTGAACAAACGACGGCTAAACTGGAAAACGAAGTGGGGCGCGCCGAATTCCGGCTGCTCCTTGCCGGCCCTTACGACCGGGGGGATGCCATTATGGCAATTCATGCCGGGGCCGGCGGAACAGATTCGCAGGACTGGGCCAGCATGCTGCTGCGGATGTTCCTACGTTGGGCCGAGCGCCGCAGTTTCAAGACCGAAATCCTCGACGCGATGGAGGGTGAAGGGGCCGGCATCAAGAGCGTAACGGTGGGCGTGCGGGGGAGGTTTAGCTATGGCTATCTCCGCTCGGAACGCGGCGTTCACCGGTTGGTGCGCCTGTCGCCCTTCGATTCGGCCCACCGGCGGCACACCTCGTTCGTGCTCGTCGAAGTCTGGCCTGATCTGGGGGACGAAGCGCCGCTGGTGATCGACCCCGACGACTTGCAGATCGACACGTATCGCGCATCGTCTGCCGGAGGCCAGCATATGCAGAAGAACGAGACGGCAGTGCGCATTACACACCTGCCCACGGGTATCGTGGCTTCGTGCCAAAACGAACGTTCACAGACGCAAAACCGTGAGGTCGCTATGCGTGTGCTCAAAGCGCGCTTGATACAGCTTGAGGAAGAGAAACGTCGCCAGCAACTCGACGAACTCAAGGGTGAGCACGTTGACGCCGGATGGGGCAACCAGATCCGCTCCTACGTATTGCATCCCTATCAAATGGTCAAAGATCACCGCACCGATCACGAGACCGGCAACGTGCAGGCCGTGTTGGACGGGGATTTAGATGCTTTTATGGAGGCGTATTTGCGCCACACGATGGGCGATTATCAGGATTAGGGCCTAACCACGCAAATTCTTGCCCAACGAGCAAGAAACGGGCGTCGCAGGCCTTTTTAGTTCCGGTTTATCCGGATTAGGCGATTCCAAAACCGCTATTTTCTTAAGTAAAGGAGGAAATCGATGACCGACAAACAAAAAAGCCCAAGTCGTTCCGGCCGCAGCTTCAGCAGCGTCAAGAAACCTGTTTCCGGTGGTCCCAAGAGCGGCGGTTCCAAAAGCGGCGGTGCAAAGACGCCGCCGAGCAGGCCCTCGCGTGACAACATTCCCTCGCGGGGGACCCGGCCGCCATCTGCGTCAGAACCACCATCGAGACCTAAATCATCTGGCATCAAGATCACTCCACCGGCGCCAGCGTCTACCCCACGGGCGCCAGCGTCCACCCAAGCCGCCACGACATCGCCGGCCGACACGCACGTTCAGCAGTTCGCCAGTGCGCGCACACGCTTCGATAAATTAGCCGCTCTGGTCACCTTGAGCGTGCTCTTCGATCAATTATCCTCTGTCACCAACGAAGTTGACGGTCTGGATAATGAAATCGCCCAACTCCGCGCGCGCGGCTATCGCTTTGGGCGCAGCCTGGAAGAGCGCGCTACAACCCTGAAGTCGCGCTGGCCGGAGCAGCAAACGTCGGCCAATCGCCTGCTCCAGGATAAGCGCAGGGTCCTCCAGAATGCCGCCAACGAGACGCAACGGCTCCTCGGTCAGGCCGAGCGCAATGCCGGCCTGTTGGATACGGTGGACAATCGCCTCTGGGCGCTCGAAAACCAGATCAACGAAGCGCAACGCAACGTGCAAGGCGTCTTCAACAGCACGGAACAGGAAATCAACAAACTGCAGAGCGAAATGCGTGCGGTGCGCTTTATGTTGGATTCGATGGATAGCGCCTCATTCGACCTGTTGCCCGGCGAACATGGCGTGGAAGTGTGTAAAGCTCAGTGGGTTAGTGATAACCAACAACCGGAGGGCCTGCTGTTTCTCACCGATAGCCGCCTTATTTTTGAGCAGCGGGAAGAGCGTGTGATCAAAAGGAAACTCTTCTCCTCCGAGAAAGAACTCGTCCAGAAAAAGCTTTGGGATACGCCGGTGGGCGCGATTGCCGAATTGCAGATGGAGGACAAAAAGTCGGGCCTGCTCGGGTTGGGACGGCAAGAACTGCTGATCCTGCGTTTCGCCGAGCGCACGCGCGACCTGCCGAGCGACGCGACCCTGCAGCTCAAGGGCGGTGCCACCAATGAGGCGTGGCTCACGCTGATCCGCCAGGTAAAGAGCGGGCAGATTGCCGCCGATCTCTTCGGTGCACCCCCGCCTCAAGAGTTGCTGGCCGCGCAAACGGAAGCCGAGGCTGCCAAGCCCACCGCCGAACTACCCACCCGCTGCCCCGGCTGCAACGCCACGCTGCCCCCGATCTACAAGGGTATGAAGCAGGTGGAGTGCCAATACTGCGGCATGATGATCAATATATAGCGGTAGATGGTAGACGGGGGGGCGATACTGTGGGAGATGGGCCTTTTCCAATCTTGGAAATCCTGTAAATCTTGTCAAATAGAAAAGACGTACAACTGAAGACGTGATGGACTTACTGCACGAGGTACAAAACTACATCGACGCACACCGCCTCCTGAAACCTGGAGCGCGGGTGGTGGTCGGTGTCTCCGGCGGGCCGGATTCGGTGACGCTGCTGCACGTGCTGCAGCGCCTGGCCAGCCCGCTGGACCTGACCTTGCACGTTGCGCATCTCCATCACGGCATTCGTGACGCGGACGCCGATGCCGATGCCGATTTCGTCGCGGCGCTGGCCGAAACCTGTGAGCTGCCCTGCACCATCGAGCAAGTCGACGTTCCCGCGATAGCCGCGGAGCACAAGCTCGCGCTGGAAGAAGCCGCGCGCCGCGCCCGTTACACCTTCCTCCATCAAGTTGCACAGCAAACCGGCGCGTTGCGCATCGCAGTAGGGCACAACGCCGACGATCAATCCGAGACGGTGCTGATGCACTTGCTCCGGGGAGCCGGCCCGGCGGGACTGCGCGGGATGCTGCCCGCGACCCCGCTGCGCGACTATCACCTCCTGACGCCATGCCCCAAACCGGCACCGGAAATGAAGCTCATCCGCCCGCTGCTCTCCATCCCCCGTGCCGGCGTCGAAGCCTATTGCGCGGGGCAGCAGTTGGCCACCCGCTTCGACCGCTCCAACCTGGACACCACCTTCTTCCGCAACCGACTGCGCCACGAGGTGCTGCCTTATCTGGCGCAGATCAACCCGCGCATCGCGCAGAACCTGCGTCACCTCGCCGAGGTCGTGCGCGCCGACTACGATTTGTTGTGCGAGTTCGTGTCGGTGGCCTGGGATACACTGTTGGTCAAACGCACTCCCGATCTGCTGGCCTTCAATCTGGCAGGCTGGCGAGCGCAGCCACTCGCTATCCAGCGGGCCATCATCCGCCGCGCGACATACAAACTGCGCCATTCCCTGCGCGACGTGAGCTTTGTCCACATCGAAGACGCAGTACGCATCATCCAACATGGCGCAACGGGTGCGCAGGCTACGCTCCCGCACGGGCTACGTTTGACGGTCGGTTATACCACGCTCACTATTGGCGGTGAGCATGCCATCCACCTTCCGCCGGAGAACCCCTGGCTCACGCCGGGAAGCGTTATCCCACTGCCCGTACCCGGTGAAGTCGATCTGCCGGCTGGGTGGCGGTTGCACATCCAGGAAGCACCGCATTGGAACCTGGAAGCCATCGCTAACAACTGCAATCCACTTGTGGCCTGGATGGACGCAGATGTGTTAGGCGATGCCGCTATCCTGCGTACGCGGCGGCGCGGCGATCTCTTTCAGCCACAGGGGATGCAGCACGCCACGGTACGATTGAGCGACTTGCTGATCAACGTAAAGATGCCACGCCTGTGGCGCGATCACGTTCCGTTGGTCGAAGCGGACGGGCGCATCCTTTGGGTGCCTGGCGTGCGGTTGAGCGAAGCTGCATTGGTGCGTCCGGACACGCAGCGCGTCGTTTATTTGCGATTCTGTGGACCGTAGGAGCTTCTATGCCAAAACATCTGGTCTTAGTCGCCGGGAACATCGGTGCGGGAAAGACGTCGTTGGCCGAAAGGCTAGGAACACGGCTCGGTTGGCACGTCGCGTATGAATCGGTGGAAAACAACCCGTACCTGGCCGATTTCTACGCCGATATGCGCACGTGGAGCTTTCACCTTCAAATCTTCTTCCTGGGCCATCGCGCCGAACAGCACCGGCAACTGGCGGCGGAGTCGGCGATTATCGACCGCAGTATCTACGAGGATGCCCACATCTTCGCGCGGGCGCTCTACAGTCTCGGCAATATGACCGAGCGCGATTACCACGCCTACCAACGCCTCTACGGGCTGGTGATCGACACCTTACCACGTCCCGCGCTGCTTATCTACATCAAGGCCAGTCCCCCCACGCTGCTCGCGCGCATCCGCCAGCGCGGGCGGGAGATGGAGAACAGCGTCTCCGCCGACTACCTGGCGCTCCTGGGACAGTTCTACGACGAGTGGATGGCCACCTTCGACCAGTGTCCCGTGTTGACCGTGCCGGGCGACGACCTGGACTTTGTCCATTACCCCGAACACCTGGAGATCATCGCCGAGCGCGTAGAGGATAAACTGGCGGGCAAAGAGATCGTGGAATTCCCCAAACCTGGAGTGCCGTATGCCCGCTGAACCTGGGGAACCGCTGAGCGAACGCGAGATCGAGATCGTGGAACTGGTCGCTGCCGGGCTGACCAACCGCGAGATCGCTATCCGCACCTACCTCAGCCCCAACACGGTCAAAGTCCACCTGCGTAATATCTTTGCCAAAACCGGCGTAGCCTCCCGCACCGAGTTGACGGTGCTGGCGATGCAAGAAGGCTGGATTGATGTGCCCGGTATGTCTGTGACGGCGGAAGACGGTGCGCAGACAGCGATGGCGCAAGGCGTCGGGGTGGCAGGGCAGCCAGCCCAACCCATCGTGCCACCCTGGCCACGCACGCGGTGGGCGGCGCTAACAGCGGGCCTGATTGTAGCGCTCGTGGCACTGCTCTTGCCCCGGCAGCCAGCAGGACAGGCCGCCGTCCCTGCGGCCAGTGCTCTGGTCGATCAAACCACAGCCCAGCACGTTGCGGATGCCCCGGTCGGAGAGAACGGCGGCGCGCGCTGGGACGAGTTGACGCCGCTGCCGGTGCGCCGGGCGCGGATGGGAATCGCAGCACGGGGTAACAGCATCTACATCGTTGGCGGCAGCGTAGACGATGGACCCACCGGACGGCTAGACATCTACGATGTCGATACTGCGTTATGGCACAGCGGCGCGGCGCGCCCGGCAGCCCTGGCGAACGTCGGCATCGTGGCGTTGCCGGATGAACTCCTCGTTCCCGGTGGGTGCGACGCGAATGGCGCGCCCCAGGCCGTCACCCATCTGTACGACCCACAGAGCGACTCCTGGCGCGAGGGCACGCCATTGCCCCAACCGTTGTGTGCTTATGCACTGGCGGAATACGATGGACAGGCGTATCTCTTCGGCGGATGGAACGGTACGGCATACCAGGCCGTGGGCTACGTCTATGACAGCGCCGCTGCCGGCGGTGCCGGTACCTGGACGGAAATCGCGCGTCCGGCCGAAGCGCGGGGATTTGGCGCGGCGGCTACGCTAGTCGACCGCATCTTTTACGTAGGCGGCTACGACGACAAGCGCGAGTGGGCTACCTGCGAGGTTTACCTTCCCGAAGCCAATCGTTGGGAAAGTTGCGCGCCGATGCTCCTGCCGCGCGGTGGGCTGGGTCTGGCCGCCATCGGCGGGCGGGTGTATGCGATCGGGGGCGGGTGGACTGCCTACCTGGGGTTCAACGAACGTTACAACCCTTCGACTAACACCTGGTCGGTCGTCCAGACGCCGATTGTGGGCGAATGGCGCAACCTGGGCTTGGTGGCGCGAGAAACGTCACTGTACGTCGTCGGCGGCTGGAGCGGCGACTACCTCAACCGCGTCTACGCTATCGAAGTCCTGCCGTGGCGCGTATTTATCCCCACCACGTTTTTCTCTCCGTAGGCACAGACTCGCTCTATTGTTGTTGCTAAGAGCCTAAAAGCGGTACCACGGAGGGCACGCCTGCGAACGACTTTACCGCACGCCCGCGCGATGCCCAACCCGACATCGGCGCGCGTGCCTTGACGAAATCGTGGTTCTGCGTATAATAACGCCTGTTAATCCTCGGTAGCTCAATTGGCAGAGCGACCGGCTGTTAACCGGTTGGTTGTAGGTTCGAGTCCTACCCGAGGAGCACAAAAGGGGTTGCGCTTTAGACTTGCGCAACCCTTTTTTTGCTGTTAGAATCTATCTGAGAATTCGCCATCGGCGCACGTGAAACGCTCACAGGCATAATTTTCGGATAGAATCTTAACCTTCTTAAGGGGTCGTGCATAAACCGGCGCAACCTTGCAACCGGCATTTGAACGCCCATTTCCCGGTTGCCACGCCACATCTGAGCCATCGACAGCAGTAGGTGAAGTCTTTATCCGCACCGGCCGGTGGGTCAGGCGGGAGAGCGAACTCGTATAACACCCAGCTCTTATCGCCTTGTGCATCCGTCTCTTCTACCAACAAAACATCGACCCATAACCCTGCGGCGGTGCTTGGATCGCCTTGCGTCGCAAGGGCCGTGATTAACGATTGTAGACTGGTTTGGAGACTCGCCGGGTTATTGGCAAAGGTGAGCGTCTGCTGAACATCGCGTTCGAGCACCCAGGAACCCGTCATATTGTTTTCCGGCTCGTTGGATGCGCCCTCTTGCCAGGTCGATATGATCTGCTGAGTGTCATCCGGAGCGATCACAACCCAGGCGTTGGCGGGCGTCTCATCCGGCAGGTCGGGTTTGGAAATGCTGGAGACCGGCCGCGCCAATGCCATCTGCACAACGCCAGTCAGGTTAGACGGAAACGGATACAAGCGGGTTCCCGGCGGGGTGATCGTGAATTCGTACAGCGGCGCAATGATGATGTGGCGTTTGCGCAGAGGGAAAAACTGGGTGGTAGCGGATATGCCCTGCCGCGCTGATAGTGGTCCATCACTGACGCCGATCCAGTGGTAAACTGGCGTGAACGTTTCGGGCGTCGGCGAGGATGCCGTTGAAGTTGGAGTCAACGCAGACATCGGTGACGACGTAACCGTTGGCTTTCCGCATCTCCCTATCGCCAAGAGCAACAAGACGAAACAACCGGATAACCAGATTTTGCGCATTACACACCTCCCTTGAAAACACAAAATCGCAAATCAGCAAAAGGTAGAATCGTAATCTTGCGGTTTGGTTACACACTCTCTTAACTGTCAAATACCTTGAGATTGCTCAGGATAATTTCAATTTCTTCTGCGCTTTCACCTGCACAGGCTACCAGAGCTTTGGCAAACACTTCTCTGGCTGCCAAAGGGCCGGATAGCGATTTGAGCGCCTTGATTAACAGTTGGTTGCACCAATTATCGCCTTTCTGTTGGGCAATGGCCCAGAATACACGTCCCCACCACAACCCTACGGTTTGATCCGTGCTGCCGGATGGGTCAGTGAATGCCGCATTCTCTGCATCCTGCGGCGTTTTAGGACCTTCGACGAGATCGCGGAACGATACGTCATTGCTATCTATCCACTTTTGATAAGCGTACTCGGCCCATCGTGCGTTTCCGCTTAGTGCGCAAGCAAAATAAAATGCCAGTCCTTCATCCAGCTCGCGGACATATGAAATGTCTTGCGTTTGAAACAGCAGTGGGTTATAGTAACGGTTCATCGCGTGCGTGAACTCGTGATAGATGACTTCGCAATCGAAGCCCGGTTCCAGGACAGGCGTTGAAGTAGCCGGTAATGCATTGGCGGTACCGGCATACAAGATGATCTGCTCACAATCCGTTTTGTAACAAGCTGATCCCGATGCGTCGCTCAAGCTGACGCCGATGTCTTGGTGGGGTTTGAATGTACCGGCGTTATTTGTTAGCCAAGTAAACAATCCTAACCCAGGAAACTTTTGTTGAACTTGTCGTAGATGATAAAAGACGGTCGCGCTCAAATAGCGCAAGTTAGGATCTGCATTGAGATCATCCGGTTCGACGAATTGTGAGTTACCCTCGCCAGCAGGCGGATCGACAAAATGTACCCGGTTGGCCTCCTTCATTTTGTTTTTTCTCCAGCCATAATTCAGGTTCTTCGGTGTAAGCTTACCGTTAAAAGCCTCTGGCGCGCTGGCATAGAGGTCTGCCGTCACCGATGCCTCAATCTTAGTCGGCTCGATGTGTAGCACCTGCAGATCGAGCGCATCGATCAGCGCCAGCCAGCTCTCGTTCTCCTGGTCTACGATTATCGTGCGCCACACCGGGCGATACATGCCTTCCGTTGCTTCGTGCTGCAGATAGGGCAAAATCCAGCGATCTGCGGGCCACCCGTGTTCTTGTGATTCTTCACGCAGACGTGGAGGCGGGGCAAACTCCTGGGGCCTGATCAGATATTCTCTATCGTCCGGGGCCGCAATCGGGGCCATTTTGTGTTTCCAATCCTTCCACGTGAGCGGCCATACCAGCTCATCGATAGCGTTAGCGCGTGCCGGATGAAGTGTGCTGGTCACGAACTCTAGCCGGTCAGGCAGCAGATTGCAGGTTACGCCGCAACCATACAAGGGCACTTCGCTTTTGTTGATTTGCAGGAACGTGACCTGGTACGCGCCATCTTCATGCCAATTGCTTTCGCTGACGCGCGACAAGTTGACACCGCGTGGTAGCCCGGCCAGCATCAGCTCGTGCTCTTTCAGAAATGTTATGACGGCTTGCACATTTCGTCCTTCCGGCGGCTCTTGCAAATCCCCATAGAGGTACGCCGGCAGACCCGTCAGTGGATTCAACCAGGCAGCGTGCGGTCGCTCGGCATAAAAATCGCGCAAGGCCGCATACGCATTATCCGGCTCAGGCGGCCTGAACGGCGTCTGTTCCCAGCCCGGTTCAGGCGGTAATTCACGCGGTGATAGTACCTCAGCCACATAATCTTTCTTTTGCCATGCGGGCCACAGTACGACAACGTCCACAGGCAATCTCACAGGTTCTTTTCTAAGACGATTTTTTCTGACACGCATAGTTTTTTCCTTTCATTTTTGAGCATAAACTATAGCGGCGCGTGTTATTTGATGGCGCGTTGGTACAGACCGTCCCAACTCGCCTGGATGAGTCTGTACTTCCCTTCCTCGGCGGCAAGCACGACCAGCCCGCTCACGCCATCCCCGCCAGATCCCAGATTTCGTTTTTCTCCATTGCACGTTAGTTCATAAACGCGCTTGATCGTTCCGGCGTAAAACCGATTGGGATCGTCTGGATGCGCTGTCAGCGTCGTAATGGTGTTTTCGAACGATTGCTCGCCTCCCAGGTCGATCAACGGCGTCCAGCCAACCTCCGGCGTATAACAGGCGACGTATACGGCGCGCACCCAGCCGGCGGCGATGTATAGGCGCTGTTCTGCGCCAAACGCAATGTGTTGCACGGGATGCGTTCCCACTCTTTCCCACTGCCAGGGGAACGTCCCCACGCCACGGTAGAGTCCCTCCTCACCCCCCAGATAGGGCGTGCCCTCTGGAGCGAAATGCGCGGTCGCCCACGCGCCGACCGGTAGACCATAGTCCCCGTTCAACGTCTGCCACGTCTGTCCGCCGTCCGGACTCACCAGCGCTTCGCGTTGCGCAGTGATGATCAGTGCTATTTGGCCTTCAATGTCAAAGGCGTGGGCTTGCGTCAGCGTTTGTCCCGCGCCAATGGGCATCCACGTGCTGGTTGTGTTTTCCAGGTAAAAAAGGCCGTGATTGCGCACAAAAGCGTAGACCCTTTTCGCCGGCGCGGGCAGTATCTTGAGCGCATCGATTGCCGGTACATTGGAGTGCAATTCGGTCAATACCCCCGGCGAGCTTGTAGGCAAACCTGCAATCAGCCAGTCTGACCAGTTCCCTTGTGCGTCGGCGCGCGCAAGGCCGTAATCATAGCTCCCGACATAGAGGTGGTCTCCAGAGACAGCCAGCGCCGAGAGGCTTTCTTTGGGTGCGCCCGGCAGCCGCTTCCAGCGCAGAAAAGGCGGCCATCCTACTCCCCATGCCATTCCCAGATACAGCACAATGAGCACCAGGAACACGAGGACGATCTGGTGCCGCTTAATCCCGGTTACAGCGCTCCACAGCCGGCCATCTTTGAGCCGCATCAGGAGCACCGGCGCTGCCGCATCAGGCCGTCCGGCCGTCAGCAGCGTGCTACGTGCCTCGTTGATGGCCCGATCCACTTCGCCGTGCGTGAGCAACTGCCGGTAAAAGGCGACACTCAGTTTGCGCGCTGTATCCACCGATACGTGGTCTTGCATTGCTACAGTCGCCGGGACACCGGCGGCTACTAGCCGGGGCGCCAATCCCAAAAAGGCGTCCGTGGTCGAGCGCGTCGCGCTCTGGCAGGTCGCCAGGAAGATCAGGCGCGGTGGCTGCGATTGGCGCTGCAACATGCTGACGATATCTGCGTCGCTGACCTCTTGCGTCCAGCCAGACGCATCCTCCAGATAGAGGACGGCTCGTCCAGAACGTTCGTCGAACGCGCCGTGTCCCAGGTAGTGCAACACGTGGTAGCCATCCGCACTCCGGCGCGCGCCCTGACGCAGTTCTTGTTCCAATCGCTCCAGTGTCACCGGCGGCGGCAAGAAGCGCACATGTGCCTTGCCGGGCGGCAATTTGGCAAACGTCTCTTTAAGTATCCGGCGCTCTAATTCGACGTCGAGCAAGCTCTTGTTATGCCGGTCCAGGTCGGCGGGATTCGAGAGCACGACCAATACACGCAGGGGACGTCGCCGCACGGTGCTGCCCCACGGATGGGGAACGGGCAGGTAACGCGAGAATGGCGTCGCCGCCTGGGATGCAATCATCGCGTCGCCTTCGCGTAGCAGTTCCCAAGGAATGGTGTGTAATTCAGGGGCGTTCACATCAATCCACAGACGGATACGCCGTTGCGCGCTACGTCCGCGTGCTTCGGCCCACGCGCTGCGCAGCATGGGATCGGCCATAAGCATGGCGAAGAGACGATATCCATCGGCTGTCAGATCACCGTTCGTAACCCAGGGCAAAAGATCGCCTGGTAAGTAGCCGCGAGGAAATTCTTGCTGGCCGTCTAGCGTGATTTCGACGGGATAACCGGCAGCATTCTCATCATAAGGAAAGATGCGGATTTCCAGGTCCAGATAGGAGACGGCGTGAGAGGCGTTGGCGGAACGAGTTTTTCCCTCCATTTATCAATTTCCTAACAAATGCATTGCCTGGAGCATGGGCGCGCGATTGCGAGGGGAGAAAAATGTCCTGTGTGAATGACGGGTTAGTCCAGTCTTTGGGTAACGCGGAATGTGAAATCTACCCATTGGAAAAGCTAATGGATTACAATATAATTTTAATGCAAAACGCGCGAGATGTCAAGTTTTTTGTAATTCTCAAGAATTTATGAAGGATGGCGCGCTCCTGTGTTAAGCGCCTGTTCAAGAATTCGCCATTGGCTTGTGGGAAAACGCACGCAGGCGCAAATTTTAGATAGCTCGTACACACTGGTCGAGCCATCGGTGCCATTTTTCGGTCTACTGACCCTGCCGGATGATACCGTAACACAGCGTGCAAGTCTTCAAGATGTCCTATACATCGCGATCACCTTTTCCGGCGCGATCTCGGCGAGGATGTTGTGGATATTGCAGAAGACGTAGCCGCCATCCTGGTTCAGGTAACCGGTCACTTCGACGACCTCGCGACGCACGTCGTCCACGGAGCCGAGCGGCAGCGTGACCTGCGAGTTGACGCCGCCGCCCCATAACGCGATTCTGCCCCGAGCTTTATCCTTCCATTCCCGGTACGAGTGCTTCCCGGCGCACCATTGCACGGGGTTGAGGACGTCGAACCCGCTTTCGATCACCAGATCGATCAGATTGTAGATCGCGCCGCAGGAGTGGATGAACAGTTTGACCTGCGGGGCAATCCGGTGACATTCATCGGTGATGTGGCGATAGTAGGGCAAAAACAGCTCGCGGTAGACTTTGGGCGAGGCGATGAGGTTGTTCTGCGTGCCCCAATCGTCGGCGGTGAGCATGATGATGTCGATGTCCTGGTGGATTTCGGGCAGCAGCGCGCGGACGTTCGCCAGGGCGCGCGCGGTGACGATTTCGTGCAGTTCGGCCACGTAGTCCGGCTCGGTGATGCAGAGCATGGGGAAGATCGCCAGGCCGCTGTGCGCGCCGATGCCGATCCCCGCCGAGAGCGCGCCGTCGTTGAAGAACACGGCGCGATCGGTGGATTCGCGCACGCGGCGGCACAGATCGCGGGTAGCGACGATGCGGTCGTCCTGGATGACGTGCATCAGCATATCCCGGCGGAGTTGCTGTAGATCGAGTTTGGGCAGGTCGGCGGAAAGGTCGAGCGGCTGCCCGCCGTGTTCCTCATCGAAGACGTAGGAAGACGGCGGCATGCGCTGATTTCGCCCTTGCCGAATCGTCCCATCCGGCAATGTGTAGAAGTTCTCCGGGTAGCGCACGAGCGCCGGAAGCCGCCCGTTGAAGTCGTAGTCATGCCACAACTCCGGCTGCTCGAAGGCGTTGGTTGCGCCGTCGAGGATGGCGACCACGTCGATGCCCAGAGCGTCGAGCACGTCCAGATCAGGCAGTGCCAACATCTGCACGGTATCTTCAACGCGGGGCAAGCGCGGTGGCAGGCCCAGCGCGGCGATCAACTTGGGATAGGCGAAGGCGCTGATGGACGTAGATCGCATCCCGCCCAGGTCTTTGGGCATCCGGTCGGGCGTCTGAAAGTTCAAGGCTTGTAAAACACGTTCGCGTGATGTCGTCATCGATAAAACTCCTCCCTATAATGAAACCACAAATCTACACTTGTCAGATAGCCTTCACGTATTCGAGCAAACGCGCGCACTCGTCGATCAACCGGGCAAGACAATCCTCGTCATAGTTCATCTCGTAGCCCCAACACGTGCTCAGGACGTGCAAAATAAAGAAGGCGCCGGCGATGTTGTATTTGGTCTCATCCAACCGCGCGGCGAAATAGGCAGCCGTGTCGTCGAGCATATCCCAGTGGAACACGTCATCCTGGTCAATCACGTGGTTCTGGATAAAGCGCGCCGATTCCAGGAACGGCGCGCCGATCACGCCCTGGGGATCGATGACTTTCCACGTCCCATCGTGATGGTAAAGCATGTTCTCGTGGTGCAGATCGCCGTGGAGCAAGTAGCGCGGTTCATCGCCGGGACAGATTTGGCGGAATAAATCCTCGGTGGCAGCCATCAGCGCGCTCATCCGGGCGCCGGGTCGATAGTGGGCGTGAGTGTTGGCGATGGCCCTGGTTATCCATTCCCCGTAGTAGGGCAGTCCGTGGGTCTCGCGGAGTGGAACCGGCAACGTGGCGATTACCTCCGCGCCGATTTCCAGTTGCTCCTGTTGGTTGGGCAGCTTACGCAGATCGTATCCTGGGACGACGCGCTCCAACAGGATGGCGGCGATTTCTTCGTCGATGGCCAAACACGTACACGCCTGGCGGCCCGCGTAGAGCCGCAGGGCCGTCATCTCCGTGTAGCGTACGGGGTGCGGGCCTTCGATTTTCAGCACGACATCGCCATACAAAGCAGCGTGCGCATAGCACACCAGGTTGATCGACAGGTTTCCCGCAGGCACACAACCGGTGAGTTGCCATTGATCTGCACAGCGCGCCAGGAGTCCCGGCAACTGCTGCACCCACCCTGGGCCGGCCTCGCCAAATTGGCGCGCGGCCTTATGCAGGAAGTACTGTGGTATGTCCATTGTGCCTGCCTTCTCTTGCTGCCAAAGCTTTGTTCAAGTCCTGCGCCAACTGTTCCAGACTGGGCGGTTTGAACGTCCAGCCGACGACGTTGGCGGGGACGGTCTCGCGGGTTTCCTGGTTCAACGGGTGGCCGGTCAGCATCAATATTTTCAGCGTGGGATCACGTGTCTGTAGCGCCTGTACCAGTTCCAGGCCGCCCATCCCGGGCATGACCCAGTCGCTCAACACCAGGGCGATCTCGCCGGCATGGGCTTCGTGGAGGGCCAATGCTGCCTGCCCATCGGTGGCCTCGATGGCGTGATAGCCCAACGTTTCCAGCACATCCACCAGCGCCGCGCGCACCAGGGCATCATCTTCGATCACCAGGATGGTCTCGCCCTGCCCGGGGATGATCGCTGGTTTTGTATTTTTCAGAGGTTTCGACTCCGTCACCGGCAATGCGGGCCAGTAGAGGCGGAATGTAGTCCCTTTCCCCACTTCTGTCTCCACAGCAATGTGGCCTTCGTGTTGGTTGACCAGGCCATACACCTGCGCCAGCCCTAAGCCGTGCCCCAGGGGCGCGCGGGTAGTGAAGAACGGTTCGAAGATGTGCGGCAGGGCTTCAGCAGGAATACCGCTGCCGGTATCGGCAACCGCGATTTCGACCCATTTCCCGCCGATGACCGGCCCACAGTCCACGCAGTAGATGGTCTGTCCCGAGATTTTCGCCAGGGAGATGTGAAGTTCCCCGCCGTTTGGCATAGCGTCCCGCGCGTTGAGCGCCAGGTTCACGATGACCTGCTGGATGCGTGTGGGATCGGCCTGGATCACATAATCGCCGGGTTCAAAGGTCAGGTCCAATTGGATGTTTTCGGGCAGGGTGCGCTGCAGCAGTTTGACCACCTCTTTCAAGAACACCTCCAATATCAGCGGTTGGCGCTCCAGAACGGCCTGCCGCCCGAAGTCCAGGATTTGCTGGACCAGTTCTGCGGCGCGGTCGGACTGTTGGGCGATAACTTCCAGGCGCTGGCGGATAGGCGGAGGCAGTTCGGCGGCGCGCAGCGACATGTGCGTGTAGAGGACAATCGAAGCCAGGATGTTGTTGAAGTCATGGGCGATACCGGCGGCCAGTTGTCCCACCGTCGCCAGGCGTTCTTGATGCATCATCTGTTTCTGCGTTTGGCGCAGTTCGGCCAGCGTTTCCTCAAGCCGTTGGTTCATGTCGCGTAGAGCTTCTTCGGTCTGTTTGCGCGCGGTAATGTCAACCAGCATACCGATAGAAGCCTGGGATCGGCCACTTTCGTCCGGGATTTCGACCGCAGCATCCATTACCCAACGCATCTGCCCGTCGCGGGTGCGGATGTAATCGTCGCTCTTCCATATATCGAGTTGTCCACTACCCGTATGATTTCTTCGGGTGTCGAAGGATCAATATCGTATATGCGCTTTTTCACCAACTCGTCACGCGGCCATCCATAATAGGCGCAAGCCGCCGGATTGGCATCGATAATTCTTCCATCTTGCCTATCGTAGATCAACATCACCGCGCGGTTCTCCTCGAAAAGACTCCTGTAGCGTGCCTCACTCTCCTCTAGCGCCTGTTCGGCCTGTTTGCGCGTGGTAACATCGCGCGCGGCTGCGTAGATCAGCTTCCCCCGCGGCGACGAGCGCCACTCGATCCAGCGATAGCTGCCGTCTTTGCAGCGATAGCGATTCTCAAAGTTTAACACCTCGCGCTGTTGATCCAGTGTAGCAATTGCGGCGAGCGTCGCGTCCATATCCTCGGGATGCACGAAATCGAGAAATCGCCGCCCCTCAAGTTCAGCTATAGAATAGCCGAGCGTCTTTTCCCATTCGGGGTTCAAACGGATGAAATTGCCGTCGGTATCGGCGATGCACAACAGATCGAGGCTTAGGGTGAAGTAACGGTCCAGTTCTTCTGTCTTCTCGCGCAACACGGCCTCTGTCTTTTGACGATCAGTAATGTCACGAACAGCGGCAATATGCACCGGTCGTCCCCGCCATTCAAAAAAGCGCCCCGTGATCTCAACCGGAAAGGCAGTCCCATCTCGCTTGCGGTGCAGTCGCAACGGGATGGTGATAATCTGCTCGGCAATGACCGGCGTGGTCTGTGTCACTTTGCGGGTATCTTCTGGTTCAGCGGATAAATCAGTATTTCGCTGGGCCAGCAATTCTTCGTGGCTATAGCCGTATAGTGCGGCAGCGGCGCTGTTGGCCTCCAGGATGTTCCCGGTGGCGTTGTCGATCAGGAAGATGGCGTCCGATTCGGCCTCGAACAGTTGGCGGTAGCGCTCTTCACTCTCCTGCAGGGACGTAAGTGCGGTATCGTGCCGCTCCATCACCCTGTTCACCACCCCGATCGTCAGCGCGAGACAGAGCATCATAGTCGCCCAGCCAATCATAGGGTGGATGGGAAACACCAGTGGAAGTGCATAAGGGCTGGCCTGGAGGAGAATCATCCCAAGCCCGGCGATCCCACAGGCCATAATATAGATCACTGCCATGCGCTTGCCAAGTAACAGACCCACGATGGCAGCCCCGGCAATGTAGAAAACTGCCATAATGCTCCGCATACCACCGGCAAAGGGCAAGAAAACGGTAAAGGCCAGCCACAAGACGCTCACGAAGATGATGCTGGCAAGCCGCACGTGACCGCGCCGCATCACCCAGTAGTCAATGCAGAGCGTCAATAGGAGAACCGGCAGGCCGATGAGGAAATATGGCCTCTTCGGAAAGTCAAACAAAGCAAGGATAATTTCTAACACAACCAGGAACACGATGCAGGAGGATAATAGCATATGCAGCGCGCTTGCTATGCGCGTCTCGCCTGCATCGTCCTCGAAAACCGGTGGCGTTATGATCTTCTCAAGATGTGACATCATCATTTCCTCTCGAGCTACTGTAAAAACACAACGCTATTCGATGAGCTGCGAGGAATCCCCACTTGCTTTTGTCGGTGAGGTAGCCGGCCGGCAGATGGAGAGCGTCAATCTCGCGAGCGATAACCGTCGATTATGGCCGTCGCCGCGTCGACGTCGCCGGCGATGAGCGCGGCGAAGGCTTCATCCAGGCGTGCGTTGACGGTAGCATCTCTGGTATGCTCCCGCCGCAGGTTGAACAATCGCAACGGCAGGCGCAAATCCTCGGCGGTGAAGGCGAACGCATCCGCTGCCATAGCCCGCCGGGCCTCCTGGACCATTTCCAGGTAACGGTAGCCAAATTCCTCGGTTGGCTCGATGATGGTGCCTTCCCCGTAATCGTTCCACGTGATGAGTTGAACCACGTCCGGGTTGTGACTCAACGCCAGATCGAGGGTGTAGCGGAAGATCTCACCATCTTGCGCATCCAGGAAACCGTACCCCTCGCTGACACCGGCCTCCTTGTAAATATCGTGGAATCCCGGAAACGCCCCGGCGACCCGGTACGCATCCCCGCCCACTTTTGTATAAAAGGGCTTGAGATAGTTTTCGAGGGCGGTCTGGGTCAACACGCCGTCTTTGGACGCCCACATCGGCGGCCACGGGAAACTTGACGTTGACACGTTCCCGATGCGCTTGTCGAGCGTGATGAAAACCGGTGGTACGTCCAGCACGGAGAACAGCTTCTCCCAATCCGCCCCACTGGCATAATATTGCGGGCCGAACGTCAGCAGCACAGGCCGGCCATCATGCTTCAAATATGCCTCGTCACCGAACCAGTTTTCCTGCATGTAGCGCATCACTGCCTGACCGTGGGTGTAAACGTCTGCCGCGGCCAGGTGCTTGTTATCGACCATGTGCTTGACCGTCTGATCCTCGTAGCAGATGGCGAATTGCAACCCGGCCTCCTTGATATACGTGAACAACTTGCCCGTGGCCCGGTTCAGCACGCCGTAATCCCAGAACTCCTCGATCCCGTACCAATCCACGATCACCCCATCGATGCCGCTCAGCTTCATCAACGCGACTTGATATTCCAGCAGCGCGTCATCCATCGAATCGTACGGTCCGGTCAGCGGCATCGTGTGCGACGCGATCTGTGGCCGCCCATTCTCATCCGTCTGCGCCGGGTTGAAGTGGTTCATCGTCCAGTGCCAGCCCCAATACCCGCTGACGTCGGGCGTCTGGTACCACGGCATGTAATGTGCCATCAACAAAGGGCGCTGCGAGCTTTCCGGCGGAACCGGCGTGGAGGTAGACGTCGCGGTGGGGGACGGCGTTTCAATGGCGGGAGCGGGTGTGGGTGTCGGGGTTTCCGTGCAAGCGGCCAACAACAGCACCAGGATAAACGTGAGGCTCAATGGTCTCAGCATACTGATCATATACCCTCCCGGCAGTCGTTTTGAACGACCCGTGCTATGATGTTCTTGTCCAATCATAGGTTCATAGATGTTTCCCTAAGTTTACACCACAAATCCAAGAGTGCACACCCACCCTTTCGACAATGGCCAAGGATTGGGAAATGCTCGGCTCAGGCCGGTCTACAGCCGCGCCGCGAGGCGTTAAGGCTGTGATGGCACAGTCAGAGAATAGAGATACAATCCATGCATAAAACAAATGGCAAATGGCAAATGGCATGAAGGAAGGTACACCATGGCACACGATGAAATGGTTGCCGATTTGACCCACCTCGTGGTCGGAATCACCGGAGCGAGCGGCGCAATCTACGGCGTGCGCGCGCTCAGCGCGCTTGAAATGCTCGACGTGGCAACACACCTGGTGGTGACGCCGCCAGGCATGGCGACGCTGCGCCAGGAACTCGATCTTGCCCCGGAAGACGTCCAGGCCCTCGCCACGCGCGTTTACGATCCACAGGATTTCGCCGCGCCCATCGCCAGCGGCTCTTTTGCCACGTGCGGGATGCTCGTCGCACCATGCTCGATGAAGACGCTCTCTGCCATCGCCCACAGCCACGCCGATAACCTGCTCACCCGCGCCGCCGACGTGACGTTGAAGGAAGGTCGTCCGCTGCTCCTGATGGTGCGCGAGACCCCGCTGCACCTGGGCCACCTGCGCCTGATGGTGCAGGCCGCCGAAATCGGCGCGATCATCTTCCCGCCGGTCCCGGCCTTCTACGCGCATCCGGCCACGCTGGAAGCGATGGTCGAGCAGACGGTAGGCCGGATGCTCGCGCGCCTGGGCATGGCGAACGACCTGTATACACCTTGGGGAGAATAAGCGACCACTGGAGCATGTTGTGATCTACGGAGTCTTTACGGCAGAATGATTGTCTGCGGCGGCGTGTAATTCCGCAACACGGCGGGCAGATACACGCGCATCAGTTCCGCCACGACGCGCAGCTCCACGTTGAGGCGCTGCGGCGAGTCCAGCGTATCGGGCGGGTGCGCCGTCACCGTGATCGCGCCCGTGTAGACGCCGGTCGCGTAGCCGGTCGTATCCACACTGATCCACAATTGCTCTCCCTCCACGCCGGACGTGGCTGGCAGGGTCATCGCCAACGTCCCCCCAGGCGCGACCTCCGCCGTCCAGGTGAGCGTCTTGTAGCCTACGTTGTCGATACGCACCGAGGTTGTCATCACCTGCGGGGCATCGATCTCTGCTAATAGCACGCGCCGTGTCGTCTCCAACGCCAGACGCGGCTTCGCGTCCAGGCACGTTACCGGTCCGGCGGATACCAACACTTTGCCTTCTCTATCCACGTAGGCAACGGCGAGTTGGTCGAGCAACAACGTTCCTACAGCCGCCGTCGTATGATAGGGCACGGCGGGTGTGAGCGCAGGCAACAATCGATTGAGCAGTACATGGCACGTGCTCTGTTCCCATACCATGAGATGGCCCACTTCCGCAGCGCGCGGCGCGGTGGTGTGCAGGGCGATGGCGAGATTGCCGTCCATCCGATTGAGATGCAACGCCGCCTCCTCCGTAGCCGCCGTCACCCCGCCGGTGTTATTGATGGGATACCACACTTCCGTCCAGGCGAGCGCCTCGCCCGCGCCGAGGTGCGCCGTATCCCAGAACGTCGGTGCGACGCCGCCGTGCAGCTCAATACCGGCGGATTCCACATCCGTCCAGATATGCCAGTCCAGCGGCGCAGCCCACCCGTAGGCAAAACCCTTCGTCCCCCTGGCGACCTCCGCGGGGAAGATGCGCATAACGCCGGCCTCGTTCTCGTGATTGTAGAGGCCGATGAAGTCTCCGGCGGCCTGGGGATACTCGAAGAAGCCGAGCCACTCGTGCCAGTTGCCCAGCCGCGAATAATCCACCCCGTTGTAGACCGGCCACGTAAAGCGATAGTCGGGCGCGGTGGGAAAGATTGGGGAAGCGCCGGGCAAGCGGCCGTCGCCGGTAGAATGTACGGACATCTCCGCCGCGTTGAAGATGAACTCCACCCCCGCCGCCGGTTTGTTCGTGTTGCCGGGAGCCAGCATCGCATTGCTCCAGAACTTGTAGTCGATGGCCGCAGCGGTGGGATTCTCGATGTGCGGCGTGACCGCCAGATACGCGCGCTCCGCCGGCAGGAAGAGATCGATGCGCGCGCGCAGCCGGTCCGTGGCATCGGTGTCGCTGACCGTGACCGTCACCCCATCGCCGGCGATGATCGCCGTCCACGCCCAGGGGATGCCCCACTCGTAGCCGTGCTCATCCACGGGCAGGCACCACTCGATACCGCCCACCGCCAGCCACCAGCCCTGTTCCGGCGGTCCCCAATGCGTCGGCTTGATGACGGGGTTCTGGTAGAGGTGATTCTGCCCGGTCGCCTTGTCGATAAGCTGGTACACCCGCCCGCCCAACTCCGGCAAGACGGTGACGATGAGATAATCGTTCTCCATCACCAGGAGCTTGTAATTCTGCGGGGTGGAGGTGGGATTGGCGGCATTGTAGGCGGCCCAATCTAGTTTGGGATAGGTCATGTTGTACGTGGGATTGTAGGCGTCGAAGAGATAACCCGCGTATGGATACGTGGGGATGGTAATCGTGGTGGTGTAGAAGATGGTTTCATTGGAGTCTTTAACCCTTGCGAAGGTGTGCGAACGATGTTCGCCTGAACCTTCGCAAGGGTTCAGATAAAGGATACTGAGGGCGATGAGGAGCAGGGGTACGAGCACAAGGCGCACAAAGCGGTTTTTCCATCGCTCATACATTGAAACCTCCTGGTTTACTCAATCACCGGCTCGATGCCGTAAACCTCCAAACACTCCCGCACGCGTTTCTTGATCTGCGTATCCTTGAAAGTGTACCAAGCATGTCGTACCTGCGGGTGGCGCGCTACGATGTCCTTGAAACGCCGAAATGCACCCCGTCCTTGAATGGCGTATTCCAGTTCATTCGCCAAGCGAGGATCCGTAACTGTGTAGACGAAGCTTTCCATATCGTCATAGTCGCTGTAGGGTTCGGGATCAATAGCCACGATCCGTGCGCCAAATCCCCGCTCCACGCGGTCGGCTTCCAACAAAGCCTCCTTCTCCCAGTCCGCGATTTCGGGATGCTGCGCGAGCAAGGTTTCCAACGGCGCCGCCTGCTCGTCTGCGCCGGTATACGACTCTTCATAGAGCCTTTCCCGCAAGCGATAGGTCTCGTCGCTGACTTGGAGAACCTCGCCGGTTTCCAGATCGAGATAGCTGTTTATCTCGTCAAAGTGCAACTCGAAGACGGCGGTCAAGGCATCCATATCCACCTTCAAATGGCGTTTTTCGACCATAAGAACACCTCCAGGTCATCAAGCCAGCGCATCATCTGTGCGAAAGGGGCTTTCCAGCCACGTGGAATCGAAGGTTTCTTGGTACGATCACGTTTTTTAGCCATCGTGAACTCCTACGCGATTTCACGCCTCTGAGACGGCAGACGAGGATGTAAGTTACAAAGATTGGCTGTGAGTATAGGATAGAAAACCAAACAGGCAAATCTATAAACGCAGATAGGGCGCGCTACAACAGCACGCCCTATCTGAGGATGGACCTGGTGGGACTCGAACCCACGACCCCCACAATGCCATTGTGGTGCGCTCCCAACTGCGCTACAGGCCCAAAACTACCTTTAACTTTGTATTAGAACAACATCAGGCCCCACTGAGGCCCTTATGGAGCTGAGGGGATTCGAACCCCTGACCTCTACAGTGCGATTGTAGCGCTCTCCCAACTGAGCTACAGCCCCTCAACATTCGGAGGGTGTCCGTAACGGTGGGAGTTTACCACAACTGAGGGGATTGTCAAATTTGCTGGTCGTCGTTGTCGTCGAATAGGTCGCGCAAGCCCCGCGTCCACATATCGCCGAGCGGGACGAAGCGCTTCTCTGTGAACTCTTCGGACAGGCTCTCGATGTAGTCGCGGATGCGCAGTTCCGGCGTTTCTCCTTCCAGCCGGTCGATCTCGGTTTCGATGGAATCGAACAGCCGTTCACTTTCGGTTTCCAGCTCCGTCAAATCCAGGGTAAGGTTGAACATGTGATCGACCCGCTTGAGCAAATCGTACCAGGCCTTGAAGTCGTTCTCGATGCTGAAGCCGTGCACCATCTCGGAAATCTGCGAAAAATCGTACGCAGGCACGAAACCATAGAAGACGACGAACTCGACCCCCCGTTGCTCCGCTTGATCCGCCAGATATGCGCTAATCGTCGTACCGCCTTCGTAGTCGGAGAAACGGACGGCGTAGCGCGTCAGTTCCTCCTGCATCTCCTTGAGACTATAGATGCACGAAACTTCCCGGTCTTTGTCATACGGGACCGCCCCGTACACACCGCCGACAGCTACCACCCGCTTGACGCCCAAAGCTTGCACCACGTCGAAGAACGCATCCGCATAGCGCTCGGCGCGCATGTGCGGCTCCTCTCCCATGAAAATCACCAGCCCTTTATCGTCGTCGCCCGAATAGAAGAACTCGTTATCGCGCGTCGACATCGCCAGGCGATAGCCCTCTTCGAGCTTGACCTGCGGTCGCAAGAAGTGATGCGTGCCGGGGATCTGGAACAGGTAGTAGTCCTCCGAATCCAACTCGCCGATGCGCCGCGCATTCAGCTTTTCGATGAGATACTGCGGCAACCCCGACGAAATCGAACCGGCGTCGGCCCATTGGTGCCACCCGGCGAGCATGTATTTCTCTTTAGCCCGGGGAATTTCCCATAGATCGAATGCGTCTTGCATAGTACACCTCCCCTTGTCGCTTATGCCATCTCGCCGAAGCGGCGGCTAAACTTCAAGAAAAACCAATAGCCGAAAACCAGGATGATGAACGCCGTCACCGCCGTGCGCGACAGAAAGTCGAATTGTGTGAGTGTCCCGTTGTATAGAATATCCTGATACGTATTGATAATCGACGCCATCGGATTGAGCCGGAATAACCATACCTGCGGATTGAACGTGACACCCAGCACCGAAACCTTCTCTGGCAGGTCGCTGAAGGTGTACAAAATCGGCGTCAAGAAGAACCACGCCTGTATGCCCACGTCCATCATCATATGCGTATCCCGGTAGAAGACCTCCAGCGTCGAAAGGAACAATACAATGCCAAGCGCGAACGTCACCTGAATCAGGATGGGGATGGGCAGGAACAGCAGCCACCCCGTCAGCGGGACACCTGAAATCACAATTAACAGCAGTAACACCGGCAGCGAAATCAAAAAGTTGACCAGATTGGAGAGTACCACCGCGATGGGCAGCGCCTCTCTGGGAAAGTAAACCTTCTTCACCAGATGGCTATTCCCCACGATGCTGGGGATTCCCCCTAGCACCGAGCCGGTAAAGAAGTTCCACGGCAACAGCGCGCTCAAGAAGAGGATGTGCGGATTGGCGATGGGCCGGTTGCGCCACATATAGCCAAACACAAAGGTGAAGATCAGCATCATCAGCAGCGGATTCAGCCACGACCAGAAGACGCCGAGCAGCGAATTTTTATAACGTACTTTGAGATCGCGCACCACCAGATTGTAGATCAGTTCGCGGTACGCCCACAATTCTTTGAGATGTTGGATCATTGTCCGGCAAGTCCTTCGATTAGATTAGCTACATAGACCTATACTATACCATCAAACTCAGACTACAAAAGTCTCACGCGATACTCCGTTGAGTAGAACTTACGTTGAACGAAAAGCTTGTGTGGAACAGTCACTTGCTGAGACTTTTGTAGTCTACTCTCTTGACGGTATAATCACCCATTGATGAAACGCTACCACATTTTCGGTATAACGCTCGTATTGCTGGTCGCAGCGGCGCTGCGTCTGGGCGCGCTGCCCGGCTTACCCGTGGGCCTGCACTACGACGAAGCCGCCAACGTCATCCTCACGCGGCAGATTGCCTCCGGTGATTATCGTCCGGTATTCATCCGCGCGTACACCGGCAAGGAAGTGCTCTTCTTCTACACCGGCGCGTTCTGGGTGTGGGCGACCGGCGGCGCACCGTGGGGCCTGCGACTGAACGCCGCCATGCTCGGTATACTCACCGTCGCGGCGACCTACGCCGCCACCCGTGCGCTGCTCGGCCCTACAAGGCGCTTCCGAGCGACGCGCTCGCAGGAAATCGCGCTGCTGGCGGCGGGATGGGTTGCGGTGGCCTTCCCGCACGTCCTCCTGAGCCGCTACGGGTTCCGCGCCATCTCGCAACCGCTGCTCCAGGCGCTCACGGTCGCCACGCTTTGGCGCGGTCTGCGCAGTGGTAAGCGCGGCTGGCTCGTCGCAGGTGGCGCGTGCCTCGGCCTCACCGGATACACTTACCTGGCAGCGCGACTCTTTCCATTGCCGTTGACGTTCGCCCTCGGCTGGCTGCTCCTCCGCGCACCCCGGAAGGCGCAGCGGCGGGCGGCCCAATTGGGACTGGTGTTACTGGCGGCGCTGATCGTCTTCGCCCCGTTGGGCCTCTACTTTGTGCGCAACCCCGACGCTTTCACCACCCGCATCACCCAGGTCGCCGCGCCGACGTGGCGAGATGCGCTGCGCGGATTGTGGCTGTGCGTGCGCGCACTGGTCTGGCCCGGCGCCGGCGACCCTTACATCCGCTTCAACGCCCCTGGCAAGCCGGTGTTGGACGTCATCTCGGCGCTGTTAGCCGTCATTGGTCTGGCGCACCTGCTCTTCCCCACCCAGGGCGACGACCTGCACCGCGCCGGGCGAACCTTCGTCGTCGCTGTCCTGGCGACCATGCTGCTTCCCAGCGCGCTGGCGACTTCGGAGATCACGCCGAGCAACCTGCGCATGGTTGGGCTGTTCCCTTTCATCGCTATCCTGCCCGCGTATGCCGTCATCGATCTTGCAGCCGCCATCGCCAAAATCACGCACCGCCAACTCTTGCGTCCTGCATCCTGCATCTTTCTAGGACTGCTCCTGCTATTCGGCGGCTCATCAACCGCCTGCGCCTACCGCCAATGGGCCACGTCCAGCGACCTGTTCTACGCCGCCGACGGCGAGATGGTGCTGGCGGCTGAGGCGCTGGACGCGACGGATTTGTCATCCGCCACCGTCTACGTCGCCAGCGAACACTACCGCCATCCCACGGTGGCGACCCTGGCGCGCCAGTATGACCAGGCCAAATGGCTCACCGGTGGAGCGACGCTGGTGCTGCCACCAAATGGAGACGCCGTTTACCTGTGGCCGCGCTCGGTCACGCCGCCGGCCTCCTGGCCGGAGACCATCACCCAGGAGTGGCGCACCACCGTCCTGGGCGATCCTATTGGCGAACCGGCGCTGTGGGTACAGCGCCTTATCGAGACCGGCATCGCGGCGCTGCGACCGAAACCTACCACGCAACCCGCCGCCAACTTTGCGCACGTCATCCACCTGTACGACGCGCAGCCGGTAGGCGAGTGTCGCGTCGCCGAACCGTGCCCCATCCTTATCACGTGGATGGCCAACGCGCCGTACACCACGCTCCAACCCGTCGTGCGCCTGCTGCACCCGGAAACCGGCGAATGGACGCGCGAAACGGCCTTCCACTATCCACCGGAGCAGTGGACCGTGGGCGATCTCGTCTTTGATCAGTTCACGCTGACCCCGCCTGTGGGCATCCCGCCCGTAGACGGCTACGAGATCGGTGTGAGCTTCTTCGATCCCGACAGCGGCGCGGTGTTACCCCGTCTGGAAGCCGAACGTTTCGCCGGGTTGGAGGCACGATTTCCACTGACCGGAACGCTGCTGCCGCTGGTATCTGCACCCGACGTCGCGCAATCTGAGGCCGCTTGCCCCGGGATTCCACGGGAGACAAGCACAGCCCACGGTGATCTGCGACTGGTAGGCGCCACGTCCCTGCCTGAGAGCCTGCGTCCCGGCGAGTCGGTGCTTCTGCGGCTGTGCTGGCAAGCGACAGGTGATGCGCTACCGGAAGGCGACGTCACCTTGACCCTGACCGGCCCGGCGACGCATATATTGTACAATGGCGCGCCCGCGAGCGGTTATACCTTCGCGCAATGGCGGCCCGGCGACGTCGTCGAAGATCGCTACACGCTGCGCTTGCCCCGGGAGACGGCCGCCGGGCAATACGTGCTGGCTCTGTCCGTAGGGGAAACACGCGTAGCGACGTTGGAGACCGTCGAAGTGCAGGCTGTGGCGCGCAATTTTACACCGCCGGAGATGCAGTATGTTTATGAGGCTGACTTTGGCGCGCGCATCCGCTTGCTCGGTTACGACGTGGGAGCGCTTCAGCCGGGCCGGCCCCTCGACGTGACGCTGTACTGGCAATCCCTGGCGGAGTTGGACGAAGACTACCTCGTCTTCGTGCACGTTTTGGACGAGAGCGGCGCCATCGTCACGCAGGTCGATGAGGGGCCGCAACAGGGCCGCTATCCCACGTCACTGTGGATTGCAGGAGAAATCGTGACCGGCCGCCACACGCTGGCTATGCCCGCCGACCTACCGGCGGGCGACTATCACTTGCGGATCGGTTTCTATCGCCAGGAAAACGGGGACTACCTCGCGGTCAACGGCGACGCGCACGTGCTTTTGCCCATTACGGGCGCAGATTCGCGCTGACTCCCACTGACTTTCTGACGATGTGGCCTAGTTTAAATCCTGGAACTACCTAAAGGCCGCTATTTCTGTGGGACGACCTTGACCTCTTCGGCCGGGAAGCGGAACCGTTCCCGTTCGACCCGTGGGCCATCGGGGGGCACTTCCACAACGACCTCACCTTTGAGAATGTCCAAATCGATGACGCGCCCCAATCCCTTTTCGGTCTGCACGCGGGCTTTGATCCTCGGCAGGCTCTTGGCCTCCTCTTTATAGACCTCGTGCTCGTAGGCCAAACAGCAGCGCAACCGCCCGCACATGCCGGTGATGTCGGTGGGAGCCATCGAAATTGCCTGGTCCTTCGCCATGCGGATAGACACCGTCTGGAATTCGGTGAGGAAACGACAGCAACAACGTTGTTCGCCGCAGACGCCGTACCCGCACAACGCCTTGGCGTGATCGCGCGGGCCGACGGTACGGATCTCGACGCGACAGTTCATCCGGCTGGCGAGCCGCCGCCGGAAGTTGCTCAGATCCCGCTTGTTCGTATTGCCGGTGCAGAGCACAATGGCGTTGCTGCCATCCAGGGCAAACTCCGCCGAGAAAACCTTCATGTTCAGTTTGTGCGTCTGGACTTCTTCCCTGGCAACCTCGATGATGCGTTCGGCGCGCTCGCGCATCAGTTGGAAGCGCGCCATATCCAGGCCGGTGGCCCGCCGCAAGACGGCCTTGAGCCGCTTCAGCGAAACACCATCGGGGAGTGTGACGTCTGTCTCACTAACCTGACCGGCTTGCTCGCCGTAGACCGTTTCCACCACCACCCAGTCATCTTGCTGTAGCGTCATGTCCCCCGGCGCGACAAAGTGGTAGACCTTGCCCGCCGGCTGAAAACGAACGCCGACGGGCACCGGCGGACCAACGTCTTCGGGTTTTTGCGCAGCTTCAGATTCCGTAGCAGTGTACAGCTCCGCTTGTGCGTCATCCAGCGCTTCCTGGTATTCATCTAACCACGTCTCGATCTCATCAGACCACGCCTGGCTCTCATCCGGCACGGTATTTTTAACCTCGTTCATACATCCTGCTTTCATAATATAGCATTTGCCCGTAACTATACCCTACAAGAGCGTTTTGGCAACCGGCTTTGACAGCCGTTCCAATATGGTACAATGAGCCTATGCGACACGTCTACTGGGTTATCGACAAAATTCTGGGCGGGCGCCCCGGACCGGTTCGTGAACCGTGGGAGCCGCAAGCCCTCTATGCCGGTGGGATTCGCACGGTCATCTCCCTCGCAGCGGAAGAACCGGTGGATGATTTGAGCCGGTATGGCCTGGAGCACTACCGGGCTGCATTTCCCCCGGTGTACCTCTTTTCGGTGGGGATGCGCAAGGCATTCATCCACGAAGCGTTGCCGGTGTGGGACTTCATCCACGCGCGAGTGAAGGCTGAAACATCGGTGCTGGTCCATTGCCACGCCGGGGCCGACCGCACGGGGCTGATCCTTGCCGGGTATCTCGTCCTCTACCACCTTACATCGCCGGAAGAGGCCGTTGCTCAGGTGAGGGCTGTAAATCCCTTCGCGATGGCGGCCCCAGGTTACGCCGAAGCCGTCGCCATCCTGCAACCAGGCCGGTTTCCCGACCCCGAAACGCTGTTATAGACGTGGCACTTTGTTTTGCAGGATGCGTTCCAGCGTTTCTACACCTTCCTGAAGCGTCATCCCTAAGAAAAGGCCGCGGAGTTTTGCCCGTAGCTCAGGCCGTTCGTTAAAAATTGGCCCGCCATAGCCAACGAGAGGCTCACCCGTCCGGTCTGCTTCAGGGAGCCACTTGGGCCATTCGATAAGCGCCATGGCCGGGTCTTCGGTCACCGCAGTTAGTACAACGGCAGGCGGGTGCGTGTCCTGTACGAATTTTGCCACTTCCGCTAGCGGTATGGACTGTCCGAGGTAAGCAATGGGCCACCGTCTGCGTCTTAACAGTGCGCCGAACATCAACAGGCTGCCTTCGTGCCATTCGCCCGGAGCGCAGGCCAACACGATGGGCGCGATGGTGTAGGGGGGCGGTCCGGTGCGCATCCACGCGAGCAGGTGTTGGCGCAGGTAGTTGGTCGCCAGGTGTTCCGTGCCGATATCGATTTCGCCTTTCTCCCAACCCAGGCCAATGTCACGCAACGTCGGACCGATCAGGTCGACGATCAAGTCTTCCGGCGTGTAAAGGGTGAACGCTTCGGTGAATATTTGATCCGCTTGCCCGGTCTCGTGAGCGAGCAGAGCGTCGAGCAGCTTTTTTCGCAGGGCGCTCATGTGAACGTTGATAATGGGGGCATGTTCAGGGTCTTCAGCAGTGCGACCAACCGGGAGGGTAGATACCGGCGCCACTGCGGTAATGCCCTCGTCAGCTTCCGCCACGCGTAAAGCGCGAATCGCCTGTCGCACCTGCATGCCTGCGTCAAGGCGGGCCTTGACCCAGTGCAACCGTTGGATTTCTTTTTCGGTGTAGAGACGATGCCCACCTGCCGTGCGCTCGGTTTCGGGAAAATCGTACCGTCGCTCCCAGATACGCAAGGTGGCTGCCGGGATGTCGGTCATCCGTGCAACAACACCAATATTGTAGATTGCTTCATTTTCACTCATCGTCGCCTCCACAAAAACGGTCTGCATGAAGATTCTATCCGAAAACTCTGCTGGTGAGCGGTTCTGGTGCGTCAATGGTGAATTTTCGGATAGGTTCTAAGAAAAGTATACCATAGGATATTCGACTTGTCAAATAAATCTATACACAAAAGCGTCAATATATTGACAAAAAAGGCGCTTGTGTTAAACTGTTACAGAACGTAAAATGCAATATCGACACGCATATAGCAGGAGGATACCTTATGCGTTTACTGCTGACCGGAGGGACAGGCCTAATCGGTCGTGCGCTCGTAGCCGATTTAGCCCGCGACGCCCACGAGGTGACGGTGCTGAGTCGCAATCCAGCGCGTGCGCCCTCGCTGCCGTCTGGCGTCGAAGTGCAGCCCTGGGATGCGCGCAGCATCGCCGGATGGGGCCACCTGGTGAACGACACCAACGTGATCGTGAACCTGGTTGGGGAGAACCTCTCTGCCGGACGATGGACGGCGGCGCGTAAGGCACGCATCGCGCAAAGCCGGCTGGAGGCCGGACGCGCCCTCGTCGAAGCCATAGAGGCCGCGACGCACAAGCCGTGTGCGCTCATCCAGGCGTCGGCAGCCGGCTACTACGGGCCACGCGGCGCGGAGCCGCTTACCGAAAACACGCCACCCGGCGACGACTGGCTCTCGCAGTTGGCGGTCGAGTGGGAAGCCGTCACTCGCCCCATCGAGGCATTGGGCGTGCGCCGCGCGGTCATCCGCACCGGCGTTGTACTGGCAAAGGAAGGCGGCGCGCTGCCCAAGATGGCCTTGCCCTTTCGCTTCTTCGTTGGCGGGCCGGTAGGTAGCGGACGGCAGAACTTTCCGTGGATTCACATCGCTGATGTGGTCGCGGCAATTCGCTTCCTGATTGACCATCAGGATGCCTACGGGCCGTTTAACCTGACCGCGCCGGAGGCGCTGGCCAACGCCGAATTTAGTCGTGCGTTAGGACGCGCTATGCGCCGTCCCGCCTGGCTTCCGGTGCCGGGGCTGGCGTTGCACTTGCTCTTCGGGGAGATGGCGACCGTTCTCCTCACCGGGCAAAACGCCGTCCCAACTAGATTACAGCAGATGGGGTTTGCCTTCCGCTTCCCCACAATCGACGCTGCTCTATCCGACCTGTTCTAACGTACTGTCACGACGCCAAGAACGCCAAGTTTTAGACATTGGACTACAAGACTGACGACTATGCGACTATTTTCACAGGAGGTATTTATGAACTGGATCAAGGTTTTACCCGCAGCCGAATTGCCCGCAGGAGAACGCCAGGTAGTCAAGGTGCAAGACCACACCATCCTGCTCATTCACGAGGGTGGCAAAGTCTACGCGATGCTTAGCGCGTGCCCACACATGCGGTTGCCGCTCAAGGGTGGCAAAATCACCGCAGACGAGGCCATCGTCTGTCCCTTCCACCGCAGCGCTTTCGACCTGGACACCGGCGACGTGAAGGCGTGGTCCCCGTGGCCGCCGGGCGTGGGCAAGATGCTCGGCGCCGTCACTCGCGAGAAAGCTTTACGCGTCTTTCCCACCCGCATCGACGAAGGCAGCGTCTGGATCGGCCTGGACTAACGCCCATCCACCCATCCGACTAACGACTACCCGACGAACGACTATCAGACTATTCTCGGAGGACCAATGACAGAACCAATAGCAGAACGGGTAACACTCGGCAACACCGGCATCGCCATTTCCCCGATGGGCATCGGCACGTGGGCCTGGGGCGACCAGGTGATGTGGGGATATGGCAAGGGCTACACCGACGCCGATGTGCGTGCCGCCTTCGACGCGACGGTGGCGGCGGGCATCAATTTCTTCGACACGGCGGAGGTCTACGGGCTAGGACGTTCCGAGCGTTTACTCGGCCAATTCATCCGTGAATCTGGCCAATCGCTTGTGGTGGCGACGAAGTTCATGCCCTTCCCCTTCTGGCTGACCAAAAACGCGCTGCGCCGCGCGCTGCGCAACAGCCTCAAACGTCTGGGAATGGCGCACACCGATCTCTACCAGATGCACTTCCCCCTGCCGCCCGTGCCAATCGAGACGTGGATGGAGGCGATGGGCGAGGCCGTCGAAGCCGGCTTCGTCCGCGCAGTAGGGGTCTCCAACTACGACATGGCGCAGATGGGACGTGCGCACAATGCGCTGGCAAAACGCGACATTCCTCTGGCTTCTAACCAGGTCTTCTACAGCCTGCTCCACCGCGATCCGGAGTTCAACGGTGTGGCACAGCTCTGCAAAGACCTCAACGTTACGCTGATCGCCTACAGCCCGCTGGAAAAAGGCATCCTCACCGGCAAATACACGCCTGAAAACCCGCCGCCCGGCCCGCGCAAGCGTATCTACAACCGTGAGTATCTTCAGAAAGTGCAACCGCTCATTGAGGCGATGCGCAACTTCGGCCAGGCGCACGGTGGCAAAAGTCCCGCACAAGTGGCCCTCAATTGGACGATCTGCAAAGGCGCAGTCCCGATCCCCGGCGCGAAAAACGTCCGCCAGGTGCAATCGAACGCCGGTGCGCTCGGCTGGCGGCTGACGGACGACGAGATCGCCGCGCTGGACGAATTGAGCCTGGCTGTCAAAGTGTGATATACCAATGACCGCTATTTGGTGGATTCGCCGTGATCTACGCCTGAGCGATAACCAGGCCCTACACGCAGCCCTGGCGCACAGCCGCGACGTGCTCCCCGTGTTCGTACTCGATCCGGGACTGTGGCACTCTAGCTATGCCGGCGACAAACGCCGCGCGTTCCTGCTCGGCGGATTGCATGCCCTGGATGCCGAACTGCGTGCGCGCGGCAGCCGCCTGATCGTGCGTCACGGCCGCCCGGAGGACGCACTGGCACGCCTGCGTGACGAAACCGGAGCCACGGCCATCTTTGCCGAAGCAGATGTCTCGCCTTATGCCCGCCGCCGCGATGCACGAGTTGCCGCGCGGATGCCGCTGCACCTCACCGGTGGGTTGACCGTCCGCCCGCCGGAGGCCGTGCGCAAGCAAGATGGCGGTGTCTATACCAAGTACACGCCTTACAACCGGGTGTGGCGCGATCTGTCCATGCCAGCCGCACGCGAGCTACTCCCCGCACCGGATAGCATCCCCACGCCGCCGGATATCGACGGCACGCGGTTGCACAGCGAGCCGCTGCCCGAAACGCCGGTTCTGCCATCGAGTGTGCCCTTCCCACCCGGAGAGGCGGAGGCGCAACGCCGCTTGCAGGACTTTGTGGCAGAGGGGATTTACAGTTACGCGACCGAGCGCGATTTTATGGCTCGTGCGGGCACGTCGGAACTTTCGCCATACCTGCGCTTTGGGATGCTCTCCGCGCGACAGGCGGCGGTCGCGGCAGTGCAGGCCCGTTACGACGCGCCGACAGATGCAACCTGGGAAAGCGCCATCGTCTGGCTCGATGAGCTGATCTGGCGCGAGTTCTACATGTGCATCCTCATCAATTTCCCCAACGCGCGCCGCGAGAGCTTCCGCGCCAACATGCGCGCTGTTGCGTGGGATAACGACCCCGACACCTTCGCCGCGTGGCAAGCCGGGCGCACCGGCTATCCTATCGTCGATGCGGGGATGCGCCAACTCCTGGCGACCGGCTGGATGCACAATCGCGCGCGCATGATCGTTGCCTCGTTCCTCATCAAGCACCTGCTCATCGATTGGCGCTGGGGAGAGCGCCACTTTATGCAGCACCTTATCGACGGTGACCCGGCGTCGAATAACGGTGGTTGGCAGTGGGTCGCCGGTACCGGCACCGATGCGGCCCCCTACTTCCGCATCTTCAACCCGACATTGCAAGCCGGAAAATACGACCCTCACGGCGACTACGCGCAACGCTGGCTGCCGGAATTGGAACGAGTCCCGCTTAAGTACCTGGATGAGCCGTGGACAATGCCCGACGCCGTACAGCGCAAGGCCGGCTGTGTTATCGGCAAGGATTACCCTGCGCCCATCGTCGAACATGCCTGGGCGCGAAAGCGGGCGCTTGCAACGTATAAAGCTGCGCGCGAACGGGCACAAGCCACCCTGTAGATCAGTAGCTTTGCCGTCGCGCGAATTACGAGTACAATGGAATTATCAAACCAACGACGACCTGACTACCAACTACCCAACCAACGATCATCAGACTCTTAGGGGGCGTCCAAAAATAACTTGGCAGTTTTGGGTGTTTCCTAGCCACAAAATCTGTGAAGTCATTTACGGACTAAGCCTTAGCACAGGGAGTAGCTATGATTCCACTAGGTGATAACATCCCATCGCGGCGTTTTCCCGTGGTCACGGCCACGTTGATCGTGGTCAACGTGCTAGTCTTCCTGCTCGAAGTAGTTCTCGAACCGTTCGCCAACCAGATGATTCAAACATTTGGCGCGACGCCGGTGCGCATCACCACGCAATGGACGAATCCGCTTGTACTGGCTACTCTTGTCACGGCGATGTACTTGCACGGCGGGTGGGCGCACCTGATCGGCAACATGATCTACCTGGGTATCTTCGGCGACAACGTCGAAGATCGCATGGGGCGCGGGCGCTTCTTTATTTTCTATACGCTCTGCGGCGTGCTGGCCGGGCTGGCACAGGTGATGGCGATGCCTACCTCACGCATTCCAGCGATTGGCGCAAGCGGTGCGATTGCCGGCGTCCTGGGCGCGTATTTGCTGCTTTTCCCCCGCGCGCGGGTGCGCACGTTGGTGCCCCTGATCTTCATCTACACCACCATCAACTTACCGGCGGTGGTCGTGCTTGGTGGGTGGTTCCTGGTGCAGTTTTTCAACGGGCTGGCGTCGATCAATGTGGACGTGCAGACCGGCGGTGTAGCGTGGTGGGCGCACATCGGTGGCTTCATCGTTGGCATGATCCTGATGCCGCTCTTCCGTCAAAAACAGCCCCCTGCGCCGCCCACCTATTACTATGATGGTCGCCGCTATTGGCATGACTGAGATGGCATCGATCCCCGCCAATCTCGCCCAGATCCGCGCCCGCATCAGCGAGGCCGCTCTGTGCGCCGGACGCACGCCCACCGACGTGCGCCTGGTCGCCGTCACCAAAACCCGTTCCATCGAAGCCATCCTTGCCGCGTGGGACGGTGGCCAGCGCGATTTTGGCGAGAACCGTCCCGAAGAGGGCGCGCCGAAAGTCGTGGAAATAGCCGCGCAGCTTGCCGGGAGAGAAGATGTAACCCGGCCCACCTGGCACATGATCGGGCACATCCAGCGCCGCAAGGCCAGGTTGGTCGTCGCGCACTTCGACGTCGCTCACGCCATCGACCGGCCGGTGCTGGCGCAGAAGTTGAGCACTTTGGCCGTCGAGGCAGGGCGCGAACTGCCTGTACTGCTGGAGTGCAACGTCTCCGGCGAGGCGAGCAAATACGGCTATCCCGCCGCCGGTTGGGAGCGCGATCCTGACCTCCGTGAACATCTGTACGCCGAAGTCGCGACGGTGTTGGCGCTCCCCGGCCTGCGTCTGGAGGGGCTGATGACGATGGCGCCCATCGTCGATGATGCCGAGATGGTGCGCCCGGTCTTTGCTTCGCTGCGCGCCCTGCGTGACGCGCTACGCGAGCGTTTCCCCGCCGTAACCCTGCCGCAGCTCTCGATGGGGATGACGGACGACTTCGAGGTCGCCATCGAGGAAGGCGCAACGCTTGTGCGCATTGGGCGCGGCATTTTTGCCGCATAAATACTCAAGGAGTCCCCATGTGGAACTCCACACCAACAAGAACCAAAATTTAGGCCACAGAGAACGCGGACGTTCCGTCCGCCGAGTTCTCAGAGTTTTTTCTCTGTGCTCTCTGTGTACTCGGTGGCTATTTTGAGAGGAGTCTCCATGTGAGATTCCACACCAACGAGGATGAAAATCTAAGCCACAGAGAGCACAGAGCACTCAGAGTTTTTTTCTCTGTGACCTCTGTGACCTCGGTGGCTATTTTCGAAGAATCCGGTAATTGTCAAGCCCCCTGTGAAGGGG
>OMKS01000440.1_pt1 | contig 38959 bp, 30 predicted proteins | sample 1674721 | NCBI WGS metagenome assembly OMKS01 (sample SAMN06264996, study PRJEB25208) | sediment metagenome | isolation source: hot spring sediment | place: USA: California | collected 2014-09-02 | reverse complement strand
CTTGTCGCCCGTCTTCGACGCGATCCGCGATGCCGCGCGCGAGCGGATCCTGATCCTGGACGGGGCGATGGGCACCCAGATACAGAAGCTTGGCCTGAGCGAGGGCGATTTCACCGGCTGCGGCGGGGGCTGCGCCTGCCATTTGCATTCCGACCAGCCGCAGAAGGGCAATAACGACCTTCTGAACCTGACCCGGCCAGACGTGATCGAGGACATCCATTACCGCTATGCGATGGTCGGGGCGGATATCGTCGAGACCAACACCTTTTCCTCGACCACCATCGCGCAGGCCGATTACGGGCTGGAGGATCGGGTCTTTGCCCTGAACGAGGCGGGCGCGCGGCTGGCGCGTGCCGCGATGGACCGGGCCGAGGCCGAGGATGGGCGGCGCCGCTTCGTGGCAGGCGCGCTGGGGCCGACGAACCGCACGGCATCCATCAGCCCCGATGTGAACGACCCGGGCTATCGCGCTGTCAGCTTCGACGATCTGCGGCTGGCCTATGGCGAGCAGTTGCGCGGGCTTATCGCAGGGGGCGTCGATCTGATCCTGATCGAGACGATCTTCGACACGCTGAACGCCAAGGCCGCGATCTTTGCCTGCGAGGAGGTCTTTGCCGAAACCGGCCTGCAGCTGCCGGTGATGATCTCGGGCACGATCACGGATCTGTCGGGACGCACGCTGTCGGGGCAGACGCCCACCGCCTTCTGGCATTCCGTGCGCCATGCCCGGCCGCTGACCGTGGGGCTGAACTGCGCGCTGGGGGCGGATGCGATGCGCCCGCATCTGGCGGAACTGGCGGGCATCGCCGACACGCTGATCTGCGCCTATCCCAATGCCGGGCTGCCCAACGAGATGGGCGAATATGACCAGACGCCCGAGGAAATGGCGGCGCTGGTCGCGGATTTCGCGCGCGAGGGGCTGGTCAATGTGGTGGGCGGCTGCTGCGGCTCGACCTATGACCATATCGCCGCGATCGCGCGGGCGGTGCAGGGCCTTGCCCCCCGGACCGTGCCGCAGGTCGCGCCGCGGATGCGGCTGTCGGGACTGGAGCCCTTCACGCTGACGCCCGACATCCCCTTCGTGAACGTGGGCGAGCGGACCAATGTCACCGGCTCGGCCCGGTTCCGCAAGCTCATCAAGGAAAGGGACTACACCGCCGCGCTGGAGGTTGCGCGCGATCAGGTCGAGAACGGCGCCCAGATCATCGACGTGAACATGGACGAGGGGCTGATCGACTCCAAGGCCGCGATGGTCGATTTCCTGAACCTCGTCGCCGCCGAGCCCGATATCGCGCGGGTGCCGGTGATGATCGACAGCTCGAAATGGGAGGTGATCGAGGCCGGCCTGAAATGCGTTCAGGGCAAGCCCGTGGTCAACTCGATCTCGCTGAAGGAGGGGGAAGCGGCGTTCCTGGAACGGGCGCGGCTGTGCCGGGCCTATGGCGCGGCGGTCGTCGTGATGGCCTTTGACGAGGCGGGCCAGGCCGATACCGAGGATCGCAAGGTCGAGATCTGCGCCCGCGCCTATCGGCTGCTGACCGAGGTCGCGGGGCTTGCGCCCGAAGACATCATCTTCGACCCCAACATCTTCGCGGTGGCCACCGGCATCGAGGAGCATGACAATTACGGCGTCGATTTCATCGAGGCCGCGCGCCGCATCCGCGCCGATTACCCGAATGTGCATGTCTCCGGCGGCGTGTCGAACCTGTCCTTCAGCTTCCGCGGCAACGAGCCCGTGCGCGAGGCGATGCATGCGGTCTTTCTGTTCCATGCCATCAAGGCGGGGATGGATATGGGCATCGTCAATGCCGGGCAGCTGGCGGTCTATGAATCGATTGACCCCGAATTGCGCGAAGCCTGCGAGGATGTGGTTCTGAACCGCCGCAAGGACGGGACCGAGCGGCTGCTGGAGATCGCGGAACGCTACCGCGGCCAGGGCGGCGGCGCGGCGCGCGAAAAGGATCTGCGCTGGCGCGAACTGCCCGTGGACAAGCGGCTGGAACATGCGCTGGTCAACGGCATCACCGAGTTCATCGAGGCCGATACCGAGGAGGCGCGGCTGGCGGCCACCCGCCCGCTGGACGTGATCGAAGGCCCGCTGATGGCGGGGATGAACGTGGTGGGCGACCTGTTCGGCGCGGGCAAGATGTTCCTGCCGCAGGTGGTGAAATCGGCCCGCGTGATGAAACAGGCGGTCGCCGTGCTGTTGCCCCACATGGAAGCCGAAAAGGCGGGCTCCGGTCGGGAGGCGGCGGGCAAGGTGCTGATGGCGACCGTGAAGGGCGACGTGCATGACATCGGCAAGAACATCGTCGGCGTCGTTCTGGCCTGCAACAATTACGAGATCATCGACCTGGGCGTGATGGTGCCCGCCGAGAAGATCCTCAAGGTCGCGCGCGAGGAAGGGGTGGACGTGATCGGCCTGTCGGGGCTCATCACGCCCTCGCTGGACGAGATGGTTCACGTGGCCGCCGAGATGGAGCGCGAGGGATTTGACATTCCGCTGCTGATCGGGGGCGCGACCACCAGCCGGGTGCACACGGCCGTCAAGATCGCGCCCTCCTACCGGCGCGGGCAGGCGATCTATGTCACGGATGCCAGCCGCGCGGTGGGCGTTGTCTCGTCGCTGCTGTCCGAGGGCCAGCGCGAAGACTATGTGACGGGCATCCGCGAGGAATATCGCGACATCGCCGAAAAACATGCGAGGGGAGAGGCCGCCAAGGCGCGGCTGCCGCTGGCGGCAGCGCGGGCGAATGCGCTGCGGCTGGACTGGGCGGGCCATGCGCCGGTGCGGCCCGCGATGCTGGGCACGCGGGTTCTGGACGACTGGGATCTGGCGGAACTGGCCCGCTATATCGACTGGACGCCCTTCTTCCACAGCTGGGAATTGCGCGGGGTGTTCCCCCGCCTGCTGGACGATCCCGAGAAGGGCGCGGCGGCGCGCGCGCTTTACGACGATGCGCAGGCGATGCTGGCCAGGATCGTGGCCGAAGGCTGGTTCCGACCCCGCGCCGTGCTGGGGCTTTGGCCTGCCAACAGCGTCGGCGAGGATATCCGGGTCTATACCGATGAGACGCGGCGCGCCGTGCTGGCCACCTTCCACAGCCTGCGCCAGCAGACCGCAAAGCGCGACGGCGTGCCGAACCTCGCGCTGGCCGATTTCGTGGCGCCCGAGGGCAGCGTGCCCGATTACATAGGCGGCTTTGCCGTGACCGCCGGGGCCGAGGAGATCGGGATCGCGAAACGCTTCGAGGACGCGCATGACGATTACAGCGCGATCATGGTCAAGGCGCTGGCCGACCGTTTCGCCGAGGCGCTTGCCGAGCGGCTGCATGAACGGGTGCGGCGCGAATTCTGGGGCTATGCGCCCGACGAAGCCTTTGCGCCCGAGGAGCTGATCGGCGAGCCCTATGTGGGCATCCGCCCTGCCCCCGGCTACCCGGCCCAGCCCGACCATACCGAGAAGCTCACGCTGTTCGAGTTGCTCGATGCCGAGCGCGCGGTGGGGATCCAACTGACCGACAGCATGGCAATGTGGCCCGGGGCCTCGGTCTCGGGGCTTTATATCGGCCATCCCGAGGCGCGTTATTTCGGTGTCGGCAAGGTCGAGGCCGACCAGGTCGTCGATTACGCCGACCGCAAGGGCATCCCCGTGGCCGAGGCCGAACGCTGGCTGGCGCCGGTGCTGAACTACCGGGCGAGCGCAGAAGTGGCACAGGCGGCCGAGTGACCCCCGCGGAGTGAGCAGCGCCGGGCCCAGCGGCGCTGCCGCACCGGGCATGGCGCCGGTTCGCGATTGAAATCGCCGCCGCGCCCGTAGCTTATTCGCAGGGATTGTCGCAGCCGCAAAAGTGAGTCGCCCATGGGCCTTGAGCAGATCTTCGTCCTTGTGCTGCTGGCCGTGGTGTTCCTGAGCTTCGTCAAGGAGGTCTACCCGCCCGAGGTCACGGCGCTGGGTGCGTCTGCGGCGCTGCTTGCGACGGGGATACTTGAGACCCGCGATTTCCTGAAGGTGTTCAGTTCCTCGGCCCCGATCACCATCGCGATGATGTTCATCATCTCGGCCGCGCTGGAACGCACGGGCGTCGTGGCGATGCTGGGCGATCTGCTGAAACGGCAGGCGCGCGGCTCGCTCTTGCGCGCGATGCTGCTGATGATGGTGGGGGCGATGGGGGCGTCGGCCTTCATGAACAACACACCCGTCGTGATCCTGCTGACGCCGGTGATGATCTCGGTCGCGGCCTCGGTCGGGGTGGCGCCCTCGCGGCTGCTGATCCCGCTGTCCTTTGCGGCGATCTTCGGCGGCACGCTGACGCTGGTGGGCACCTCGACCAACATCCTGATGAGCGGGGTTGCCGAACAGGCCGGCCAGCCCCCGCTGAGCATGTTCGAGATGACGCTGCCGGGGCTGATCTTCGCCTCGGTGGGCATGCTTTACATGATGATCGCCGGGCGCTGGCTGCTACCTGACCGCGCCTCGCTGTCAAGCGTTCTGGGCCAGGAAAGCAAGCGGCGCTTCATGGCGCGCCTGCTGATCCCGCAAGGGTCGAAATATGTCGGCAAGACGCTGAAGGAGCTGCCCTTCAACCGGGCCGAAACGCGCATCCTGGACGTGGTCCGCGGCGAGGTCTCGATGCGGCGCAAGATGAACGAACTGGCGCTGGAACCGGGCGACCGGGTGGTTCTCAAGACCGGCACGGGCGAGATCCTGGGGCTGAAGGAAAACGGCCAGGTCGAGTTCCGCGACATGGACGACCAGGACCTTGCCCCGGTGACCGCCGAGCAGACCATCACCATGGAGGCCAGCGTCGGCCCGAAATCGCATCTGCGCGGGCGGCCGATCAAGGATCTGAAGCTGCGCCGGAAATACGGCGTCTACCTGATGGCGGTGCACCGCGCCGAGCAGAACATCTCGCGGGATCTGCCAGATTTGCGGCTGCAATTCGCCGACACGCTGCTGCTGGAAGGTCCGCCCGAAGGCATCCAGCGGCTGATGGAGGATGGCGGCATCATCAACCTGTCCGCCCCGTCCGAACGCGCCACGCGGCGGTCGAAGGCACCGATAGCGATCGGCACGATCCTGGGCGTGATGGGGCTGGCGGCGTTCGACGTGATGGACATTGCCGGGCTGGCGGTGATCGGCGCGGTGATCGTGATGATGACGCGCTGCGTCGATCCCGAGGAGGCATTCGACGCCATCGACTGGCGCATCCTGTTCCTGATCTTCGGCATGCTGGGGCTGTCGATGGGGCTGGAACAGACCGGCGCGGCGCAGGTGATCGTCAAGGGCGCGGTGGGCGCGGTCGGGGGGCTGGGGCCGCTGGCGGTTCTGGCCGCGGTCTATGTGCTGACCAGCGCGCTGACCGAGATGGTGTCGAACAACGCGGTGGCGGTTCTGGTCGGTCCCATCGTGATCGCGCTGGCGGTCGAGCTGGGCTTTGACCCGCGCTCCTTCATCCTGGCGGTGATGTTCGCCGCCTCGGCCAGCTTCGCCACGCCCATCGGCTATCAGACCAACACCTTCGTCTATGGCGCGGGGGGCTACAAGTTCAGCGATTTCATCAAGGTCGGCCTGCCGCTGAACCTGATCTTCGCGGCAACCGCGGTTCTGGTGATCCCCCTCTTCTTTCCGTTCTGACGCCGGGGCGTCGGCGCGACCGGCAAGGCGAAGGGGATCGCGGCCGACGGGAACCCTTGCCGAAATCCATATGCGAATATTCTCGAAATATGGAAAAAGTGATTCCCACCCGCCTCGCCGCCCTCGCCCATCCGCACCGGCTGGCGATTTTCCGGCTGTTGATGCGGCGCCACCCCGACCGGGTTGCCGCCGGCGAGATTGCCGAGGCGTTGGGGCTGAAGCCCTCGACGCTCTCGGCCTATCTCGCGTCGCTGATGCGGGCGCGGCTGGTGACCCAGACGCGGGACGGAACATCGCTGCGTTACTCCACGGATGTCACGGCAGTAAGACAGACCTTCGATTACCTCTTCCTCGACTGTTGCCGTGGGCGGCCGGACCTCTGTTCGCCCATGGTCTTTCCCCTCCAGACAAGAGTCATCCCGATAGCCGACCCGAAATACAATGTGCTCTTCATCTGCACCGGCAATTCCGCCCGGTCGATCTTTGCCGAGTCGATCCTGCGCAAGGAGGCGGGTGATCGGTTCAACGCCTTCTCGGCCGGCACCATCCCCAATTCCGAACTGAACCCCTTTACCGTCAAGGTGCTGACCGACAAGGGGCACGATGTCTCGGTGCTGCGCGCCAAGAACGTGGCCGAGTTCATCGGGCCGGACGCCCCGCATCTGGATTTCGTCTTCACCGTCTGCGACCAGGCCGCGAACGAGGAATGCCCCCCCTGGAAAGGCCAGCCCGTGACCGCCCATTGGAGCATGCCCGATCCGGTCAAGGCCGAGGGGACGGATGCGCAGAAAAGCCTGGCCTTCCAGCACGCCTATGGCGCGCTGAGAAACCGCATCGTCACCTTCGCCGCCCTGCCCTTCGCCACGCTCGACCGCGTCGCGCTGCAAAAGGCGGTGGACGACATCGCCCGCGACGTGGCGGGGCTGTCGGACTGACGGTCTACGCGCTGAACGGTCTCGGCCGGATCGGCAAGCTGGCGCTGCGCCCCCTGCTGGAGCGCGGCGCACGGATCGCCTGTATCAACGACGTGGTGGGCGATCCTCCGATGCACGCGCATCTGCTGGAATTCGACACGGTGCATGGGCGCTGGCCCGCCAGTTTCGGCCATGACGCCGACAGCGTCAGCGTGGACGGCGTGCGGCTGCCCTTTGTCGGGGCGTCGCGGATCGAGGATCTGCCGCTGGCGGGCGTCGATGTGGTGATCGACTGCACCGGGGTCTTCAAGTCCGAGGCGACGCTTGCGCCCTATTTCGCGGCGGGCGTCCAGAAGGTGGTGGTCTCGGCCCCGGTCAAGGACGGGGATACGGCGAATATCGTCTATGGCGTCAACCACGCCACCTATGACCCCGCCCGGCACCGGATCGTGACCGCGGCCAGTTGCACGACGAATTGCCTGGCCCCGGTGGTCAGGGTGGTGCATGAGGCAATCGGCATCCGGCACGGGGTCATCACCGCGACCCATGACGTGACCAACACCCAGACCATGGTGGACCGGCCCGCCAAGGATCTGCGCCGGTCGCGGTCGGCGCTGAACCCGCTGGTCCCGACGACAACGGGCAGCGCCACGGCGATCACGCTGATCTATCCCGAACTCAAGGGGCGACTGAACGGCCATGCGGTGCGGGTGCCGCTGTTGAACACCTCGCTGACCGATGCGGTGTTCGAGCCGGAGCGCCCGGTCACGCCCGATGAGGTCAACGCGCTGTTCAGGGCTGCCGCCGAGGGGCCGCTGAAGGGCATCCTGGGCTACGAGGACCGGCCGCTGGTCTCGGCCGATTACGTCAACGACACGCGGTCGGGGATCGTGGACGGGCCATCGACGATGGTGGTCAACGGCACCCAGCTCAAGGTCTATGCCTGGTATGACAACGAGATGGGCTATGCCCACCGGCTTGTCGACGTCGCGCTGATGGTGGGGGCCAGCCTGTGAGCCGCCCCGAGGGCCTGTCGGCCTATGTCGCGGTGACCGCGGCCTATTGGGCCTTCATGCTGACCGATGGCGCGCTCAGGATGCTGGTGCTGCTGCATTTCCACATCCTGGGCTTTTCGCCGCTGCAACTGGCCAATCTTTTGATGCTGTACGAGATCGCGGGGATGGTCACGAACCTGTCCGCGGGCTGGATCGCGGCGCGGTTCGGGTTGACCTCGACGCTGTAGGCGGGGCTCGGGCTTCAGGTGGTGGCGCTGCTGGCGCTGGCGCAGCTTGATCCGGGCTGGGCGATCGGGTTGTCGGTCGCCTATGTGATGGCGGTGCAGGGGGCATCCGGCGTGGCCAAGGACCTGGCCACGATGTCGTCCAAATCCGCGGTCAAGCTGCTGGCGCCCACCGAGAATGGCGAGCTGTTGCGCTGGGTGGCGCTGCTGACCGGGTCGAAGAACGCGGTCAAGGGGCCGGGCTTCCTGCTGGGCACTGCGTTTGCCCCCGGCCCCGCGCCCTGGCTGACCGCCTGTCCCATGGCGGGGCTTCTGGCCTTTGGCGCGGTCTTCGCGATCAACTCTTGGCTGCATTCCTATCTGATCCTCGCCTTCACGCGGGCCGAGCGGGTGACGATGGATGTGGGCTTCTACTACATGGCCAATGCGGGCGGGCGGCTGATGGGCACGCTCTTGTCGGGGCTGACCTATCAGGCGGGGGGCTGGCACTGATGCTGGGCATGGCGGCGGCGATAGTCGCGGCCCCGGCGCTGGCGGCGGGACGGCTGAGACCCGAGCCAGCGGCTGAATCCGGCTAGAGGATCGGCGCGAACAGCCGTGCCACCCGCGCGGCGCTGCGATGCAACGGGTTCGCCACCTCGGCCAGTCGCTTGGTGTGGGGCTGGCTGCGGGCGAAATCGGCCTCCAGCATCGCCGCGACCGTCCGGGCGAAATCGCGCTCGAAGACCAGCGCCGTCACCTCGAAATTCAATCGGCAGGACCGGTTGTCGAGGTTCAACGTGCCGACCGAGGCCATCGCCTCGTCCACCACCAGAACCTTCTGGTGCATGAAGCCGTCGGTATAGCGATAGATGCCCACCCCGGCCTCCAGCATCTCGTCAAAATAGGCGAAGGCGGCCAGCCAGACCAGCCAGTGATCGCGCCGGGCCGCGACAAGGATGCGTACATCCACCCCGCGCAGCGCGGCCAGCGACAGCGCGGACAGGATGTCGGTATCGGGCACGAAATAGGGCGAGGCGATCCAGATGCGGTGCTGCGCGGCATGGATCGCGTTGCAGAAATACAGGCTTCCGGTCTCCAGCCTGTCGGCGGGACCGGGTGCGACGATCAGGACGTCGAGATCCTGCGCCACGGCGGCGGGCTGCCAGTCGAGATCCAGCCGTTCCTCGGTGGCCCAGAACCAGTCCTCGGCAAAGATCAGCTGCAACTGCGCGACGGCCGGGCCGGATAGCGCCAGATGGGTGTCGCGCCAGCGCCCGATGCGCGCGTTGCGCCCGATGTATTCGTCCCCGACATTGTGCCCGCCCAGAAAACCCTCGCGCCCGTCCACCACGACGATCTTGCGGTGGTTGCGGAAATTCACCTGAAAGCGGCTGTGCGGGCGGCGCAGCGAATGGAAATCGGCCACGACCACACCGGCCTCGCGCAGTTCGGCGTTGAACGCGGCGGGCAGGCGGTGGCTGCCCAGCGCGTCGTAGAGCAGCCTGACCGTGCAGCCCGCCCGCGCCCGCGCGATCAGGCGGCGCTGCAACTCGCGGCCCAGATCGTCGTCGCGCAGGATGTAGGTCTGCACCAGAACGAAGCGTTCGGCCCGGTCGATGGCCTCGAATATCTCCGCATAGGTCGCAGTCCCGTCAACCAACAGACGCACCCCGTTGCCGGAAACCGCGCGCAGGCCCGCAATCGCCTCGAACCCCGTCAGGCTGCGGCCCAGCCCCTCGGGCAGGCTTGTGGCATCGGTGCGCCGGGCCGGCTCGAAATCGGACAAGGCCGCGATCGGGATTTGCGAGGACCGGCGCACGGCCATGTAGCCCGGCAACCGCCAATGGCCGAGGAACAGGAAGATCGGCAGCGCCAGATAGGGGGCGGCGATCAGGAACACCACCCAGCCCACCGCGCCCTGCGGCGTGCGCGAGATCCGGATCGCCCGAAGCGCCGCCCAGATCGCCGCGGCCTCGAGCGCCAGCACAAGGACGGGGATGAGAAGCTCCAGCATGGCGCGATGCTGGCCCCGGGGCGGGCGGAAGGCAAGCGCAGGGTGGTCGCGGGTTCAGCCCGGCGCGTGCGCCATGTCGGCCCAGATCGGCAGGTGATCGGAACTGATCCGCGCGCGCGGGCTTTCGTGGACGCCCGCCGCGGCCAGCGCCAGCCCGCGCCCATGCGCGATCCGGTCGAGCCCGGCGCGCGGGCGGCTGGCGTGAAAGGTCTTGCCCGGCGCGACGATCCGGAAGCGGTCCGCCAGCGGCTCGAATCCGCGATCCTCGGACCATTCGTTGAAATCGCCCAGGATCACGGTGCGCGCGCTTTCATCCTCGCAGAATCGCGCGCCGATGGCCTGAAGCTGGCGCCGCCGCCAGCGCCTGAGCAGCGCCAGATGCACGCCGACCAGCGTGATCGTGCGCCCGTCCGGCTGGCCGATCCGCACCATGACCGCGCCGCGCGGCTCGAACCCCGGCAGGGTGATCCGCTCGCTGGCCATGACTGCGGTACCGCGGCGCACCAGAACCGCATTGCCATGCCAGCCGAGGCTCACCCCGTTCCGTGCCAGATCGACGACGACCAGATCGGTTTCGCGCTCGATCAGCATGCGGGGCAGCGCGGCGGGCCGGTCGCCGAGCCGCCTGTCGGCCTCCTGCAGGACGACCGCATCGGCGCCAATCTCGTTGATGACGTCGAGCACGCGCCCGGCGTCGCGCTTCCAGTCGAGCCCGACCGCCTTGCGGATGTTGTAGCTGGCCACGCGCAGCGCGCGCATCTTTGGGGCGGATCCCGGGAAAGTCGCGGCGAGGTTCATGCGCGCAAAGGTAGGCTTGCGGGCGGTCGAAAACAACCGCTGCGCAGAACTCCGGCAGCCCGGGCGCGAACCGGCCGCATTCGCCCCCGACCGTTGCGAAACGGGCACCCGTTCGGGGCTTTGCGCGACTTTGCAACCGGCAGGGCTGCGAAACATCCCCGGACTTTCCCGAATTCCGCCGCAATCGCCATGCCCGGGGCCATGATTTGGTCCAGCTTTTCGGGAACACTCCACGCATATCCGAGGAGGCAAGGTGTCTTTCGCCCCCGTTGAACCCCGAATCGCGAAACCAGGCCGCCAAGATGAACGCAGTGCCCCAGATCACGACGCCCCTGCAGCTGGATGGCCCGGCCGAGGAGTTGCAGCCCGGCACCGAGCTTCTGCACGGCCAGTACCGGATCGAGCGTTTCCTGAACTCGGGCGGGTTCGGCCTGACCTATCTGGCTCGCGACAGCCTCGACCGTATCGTGGTGATCAAGGAGTGCTTTCCCGAGTCGCTGTGCATGCGGGCCGGACGGCGCGTGCATGCCCGCTCGCGCAGTTTCAGCCAGGAATTCCATTCGATCGTCGATCTTTTCATCGACGAGGCGCGGCGGCTGGCGCGGCTGAACCATCCGGGCATCGTCGGCGTGCATCAGGTGTTCTCGGATAACACCACCGCCTACATGGCGCTCGACTATATCGAGGGCAAAAGCCTGCTCGAGATCATCGAGGATCCGCGCGAGACGCCCTCGCCCCAGGCAATCCGCGAGATCCTGATCAAGGTGCTGGACGCGGTCGCCTTCGTGCATGACCAGAGCCTGCTGCATCGCGACATCTCGCCCGACAACATCCTGCTCGACCTGTCCGGCAACCCGGTCCTGATCGATTTCGGGGCGGCCCGCGAACGCGCCACGCGCAGCAGCCGGGTGCTGTCGCGTCTGCAGGTGGTCAAGGACGGCTATTCGCCCCAGGAATTCTACGTCGCCGGCATCAAGCAGGGTCCGCCCAGCGATCTCTATGCGCTTGCGGCGACCTTCTGCCACCTGATCACCGGCAAGGCCCCGCCCGACAGCCAGCAGCGGATGGCCGCGCTGGCCGCGAACGAGCCCGATCCCTACCAGCCGCTCAAGGGCCGGGTGCCGGGCTATGCGCCCGCCTTCCTCGGCGCGATCGACAAGGCGCTGAACGTGGTGCCGAAGGAACGGCCGCAATCGGCGCATGAATGGCTTGCGATGATCGAGACCGGCCCGCGGCAGGCGACCGAGGGACGCATCCCGCCGATGGACGAAGAGGTGATGGCGTCGATCTCGCGGCTGGTCGAGGAAACGAACCGCGCGGTGATGGAAGCCCGCAAGAGCGCCGAAAGCGAGTCGCAGGCCCGTCGCCCGGAGCCGCCGAAACTGCCTGAGCGCAAGCCCGCCTTTGCGTGGCGGTCGCTTTACGACGACGAGGACGAGGACGAGGACGCGAGCGCGTCCGTGAGCACAGTTCCGGAGCCGGATGACAGCGCGACCGGGCACGAGGACGAGGACGGCGGCCGGGCAGCCAGGCGCCGCAAACGCCACTCAGGCACGGGCGGGTTCGGCCTGTTACTGGGACAGGCGCGCAGGCTTACCGTGCGGCCCTGAGCGGGCCGGGCGACAATCGCAGCAAGTGGAAGGCAGGGAAGGCAGAGGCATGAAGTTCCTCAGACGCAAGAATGGCGACAAACCGCACGCCGACGAGTTCAATGATTATGTCGAGCCGTTCCCCCCGCTTCGCCGCGGCACGCCCGAAGCGCCGGGGGCCGAGCCGCAAGCCACGCCGCGCGGAGCCGCGCGGGCGATGCCGCGCACCCTCCAGCCGCAGTCCCGGGATCCGGACGCCTTTCGCCAGAGGCTGGGCGAGCTTGATGTCGCGTCCGGGGAGGATATTGACGACGCCTTCTACGACGACGATCCGGACCATCCGGCGGCGGATTACGCGCCGACGCCGGGCTGGCCCGGCTCCGAAAGACCTGCGCCGCAGGAGCAGTTCCAGGCCCTCTCCGCCACCGCGACGGGCCAGCCGGGCGGCGCCCGGCCCGTTCTCTTCCCCGGCGACGACCGTGGCGCCGCACCCCATGGCCACCAGATGGCCCCGGACCACGCCACCTTCTCCGAGGGCGAACGCCAGCGCCCGCCACCTGCCTCTGCCCGCGCCGGCCTGCCTGGATCGCCGGACGTCCAGCCGCCCCGCCCGGCCGCCCCGGCGGCCGAGTACCGCCCGGATATCGCGCACGGGCGCGCACCGGACGAGGGCGCGGCCTTCGAGGCCCCCCCGCCCGCCGCAGGCCGCGCGGGCGGCGGGGCGAACCGCGCGCGCACGCGGCTGCTGGGCTTCGGCCATGCCGGCGACCCCGTTGCGGACCCCTTTGCGCAGGATGCCGGTGCCGGCCCGTCGACAGGCGCCGTGCCCGGCTTTCCCGTCGGCTGGCTAGTGGTGGTCGACGGTCCGGGCCGCGGCGCGCATTTCACCCTGTTTGCGGGCGTCTCGCAGATCGGGCGCGGCGCGGACCAGACCGTGCGGCTTGATTTCGGCGACAGCTCGATATCGCGCTCGGGCCACGCGCTGCTGGCCTATGACGATGAGCAGGGGCAGTTCTTCCTCGGCTCGGGCGGCAAGGTCAATATCGTGCGCCTGAACGGCCAGCCGCTGCTCAGCACCGAGGAGATGTCGGATGGCGACACGATCCGCATCGGCGAAACCACGCTGCGCTTCGTGGCCTTCTGCGGCCCCGGCTTCACCTGGTCGACGGACCGGCGCGATGCCGAACACGGATGACCTGCGCCTGGACGTGGCCACCGGCATCGGCCAGGGGCGGCGCGAGCATCAGGAAGACGCGATCATCGCCGATTTCACGATCGGCGGCGAGATCGGGCTTGCGGTGCTGGGCGACGGCATGGGCGGCCATGCGGCGGGCGATGTCGCCAGCCGGATCGCGGTGACCGAGGTCTTCAGCGAACTGAAGCTGCGCAGCAACGATCCCGACCGCTTCATCCGCTATGCGCCCGGCATCCTGCGCGAGGCCACGCGCGGGGCCAATGGCAGCATCGCCGCGCATATGCGCAGCCATGCCGCCACCACCGGCATGGGCACGACGCTTGTCGCGCTGGCGGTGGCGCGGGATCAGCTGTTCTGGCTCTCGGTCGGAGATTCGCCGCTGTTCCTGTTTCGCGACGGACAGTTGCGCCAGATCAACGAGGACCATTCGCTCGCGCCGCAGATCGACCACATGATGCGTCTGGGCCTGCTCAGCGCGGACGAGGCGCGGCGTCATCCCGACCGCAACTGCCTGACTTCGGCGCTGACCGGAGCCGAGATCCACCAGATCGACTGTCCCGACCGACCGATCGGCCTTGCGGTGGGCGACATCATCGTCGCGGCCAGTGACGGGCTCGACTCGATCGACCGGGAACGGCTGCGCGCGCTGCTGGTCCAGTATCGGCGGCGCACGAGCGCGGAAATCGCCAATGCGCTGTTCTGCGAGCTGGAAACGCAGGGCGATCCAGAGCAGGACAATGTCTGCTTTACCGTGATCCGGGTCGTCGCCCGCGGCTGCCAACCCGCTGTCGCGCCCCATCTCCCCGCCCCGACCGAGCGGCCGCACAAGCGCGCCGCGCTTTCCTTCCTGCACCTGCGCCAGGGGGGATCGGTTCGCGCCCTGCCGCTGGCCACGCGCTTCCTGATGGCGCTGGGAAGGCGGGCGCAATGATCACGACACCCGAACCGGATGTGCTGGCTCAGCTTGATGCGATCCTTGCGTCCGATCACCTGCCGCGCAAGGCACGCGAATACGGAAAGCGGCTGTTGGGGCGGCTGAGCGCGCCGCTGCGGCTGCTGGTGACAGGACCGGTCGGAAGCGGCAAGTCCGAACTGGCGCGCCTGATTTGCGGCCAGGCCGCACCGCCATCGGTCGGCGCACCGGGAGAGCCCGTGGAAACGCCGTCGGTGCTGTTCCGCAACCTCGCGGTCATCGAGCTGGACTTGCCGACCCCGGGCAGCGGGATCCCCGGCGCGGGCGCGATCGAGCAGACATCGCCCGACATCATCCTGTGGTGCACCCAGGGCTTTGCCCATGACGAGGCGCAGATCTGGGCACGGGTGCCCAATAACCTGAAGGACCACGCCTTTCTCGTGCTGACGAAGGCCGACGCCCTGATGCGCGAAGGGGTGCTGGAGGACCGGCTGGACGATCTGCGCGAGGTGGTCGAGACGGAATTTCACAGCCTTCTGCCGATCGCCACCGCGCAGGCCGCCACGGCCATGAACAGCACCGGGATCGCCGATCCGGCGCTGCATGCCCGCAGCGGCGCCGCCGCCCTGTTCGAGGCGCTCTCGCGCATGATCGAACAGGGCCGCAGCGCCGATCTGGATGCCGCCAATCTGTTCGTGCGCCGCCATGGTGCGGCACTGCCCGCACCCGGAACCCCGATCCGGCCGGGCGATGGGTCGCAGGGCAGGGCAGGCCAGGACACGGCCATGGCGCTCGGACCGCAGGACCTCGGCCCCCACCTGCCGGATGACGCGAGGATCTCGGCAGCGCCCGAGACGGACCTCTCGGCCCGGGCGATCCGGATGCTGGACGGAATCTGCCAGGATTTCCCCGACCGGATCGAAGGACATGCCCGCGACGAGATCAAGCCGCTGCTGGAGCGTTGTGCCCGTGCCGCCGAGGCGCTGGGCAAGATCATCGAGGATGCGAGGCTTTCCGGCGACCTGGCGGATGACGTTCTGGAGGCCAACGAGATGATACTGCTGCTGACCCTGGAGGAGAACGAGACCGCGGCGGCCGATGCGGTGACGCTGTTGCTGCAATTGCGGCGCGGCTTCGAGGCACGGCTGGTCGACTGAACGGAAGGCGCCGCCCAGTGAACGCCACACGATCGCCACGCTCAGGCCATCATGGCAGGAAAAATTGTTTCTACGGCCGCGACAACACCCAGGGACGCGGCCGGTTTCGGGCGGAGCCGGGCAGGTTCCGCGCAGTAAGGAGGGGGACCTCGAGGTGACGCTGGACGAACGCGCAGGACTCGCATTGGAAGCGGCCCGCCCGCAGACCGCCAATCCGGGGCTGCTGGCGCTGGGCATGGATGGTTTCGCCGGGTTCATCGACCGGATGGACCAGATGCGCCGCGCGCTGGCCGATCTGGCCGAGCTTGGCGATGCCACCGTCGCGCGCGGGGCGTCCCGGCTGGGCGCCCAACTCGACCTGGTCGAACCCGCGATCACCTTCATCGGCCAGGTCAAGGCCGGAAAGACGTCCCTGATCAACGCGATGGCGGGCTGGCCGGGGCTGTTGCCCGCCGACGTGAATCCCTGGACCTCGGTGGTCACCTCGATCCACATTGCGCCCGCCGGGTCGACCGAAGCGGCCGGGGCGAATTTCCGCTTCTTCGACCCACAGGAATGGGACCGCCTGATCGAGAGGGGCGGTCGGATGGGCGAACTGGCCAGCCGCGCCGGGGCCGAGGAGGAACTGGAGAAGGTCCGCCGCCAGGTCGAACGGATGCGCGAGAAATCCAAGGGCCGGTTGGGCCGGCGCTTCGAACTGCTGCTCGGACAGCAACACCGTTACGGCAAATTCGACGAGGAACTGGTCGAACGCTATGTCTGCCTCGGCGACGATTTCGAGGATGACGAGGGCGAGCCCTTCGACATGCGCGGGCGCTTCGCCGACATCACCAAGTCGGCCGACCTGCATGTGTCCCATGCCAATGTGCCGTTCAAGCTGTGCCTGCGCGATACGCCCGGGGTCAACGACACCTTCCTGATGCGCGAGCAGATCACCATCGGCGCGATCCGCGACAGCCGGCTTTGCGTGCTGGTGCTGTCGGCGCATCAGGCCCTGTCCAGCGTCGACATGGCGCTGATCCGGCTGATCTCGGCGGTCAAGGCGCGCGAGGTGGTGATCTTCGTCAATCGCATCGACGAATTGCCCGATCCCGCGGCCCAGATCGCCGAGATCCGCGACTCGATCCGCGCCACGCTTGCCCGCCACGAAGGCCCGGCCGACGCGCCGATCCTGTTCGGCAGCGCGGTCTGGGGCCAGCACGCGCTGGAGGGGACGCTGGCGCAGATGAGCGCGGACAGCCGCAAGGCGCTGATCGCCTTCGCGCGCAGCGAGAACGCCTCCGGCGACGGCCCACAGGACGCGATCGAAGGCGTCTGGCGGCTGTCGGGCATCCCGGCGCTCTACCGTGCCCTGGGCGAACGTGTCGCCGAGGGCGTGGGGGGCGAGGCGATCGACCGGATCGCCCGAAGCATCGGCAACCTGGCCCGCGGCGTGACCGCGGCGCAGCGCTCGATCGGGCTTGCGGTGGCGGGCGGTCAGGCGGTGACACTGGACGCCGCCCGGATCTCGCGCCAGCTCGACCAGATCGAGCAGCGCGCGACGGCCTTGCTGGAAAATGCCTTTGCCGCCCAGCGCGAGGCCTTCGGCGTGCGGCTGGAACGGTCGCATCACAATTTCCTTGACCGCGCGACCGCGGCGCTGATCGAGCATCTGGAGAAACACGGCGAGGGCACGGTCTGGTCCTATGAACCCACGGGCCTGCGGTTGCTTCTTCGCACGGCCTGCCAGGTCTTCGGCAAGCGGATACAGGACGACGCAAGGGCAATCCTGGAGACCGCAGCCACCGAGGTCGCGGCGACCTACCGCGCGGCCTTCGGGCTGACCGAGGCGCTTGCGATCGAGCCGCCGGAACCGCCGCGGCTGAACCCGCCGGTGGCCATCGCCCAGACCATCGCGCTGGACGTCAAGGGCACCTGGTGGCGCCGCTGGTGGCTGCGCCGCAAGGGCTATCGCAGCTTCGCGGCCGAGTTCTACAAGATGATCCGCGAGGAAACCGCGCCGATCCTCGACGAGTTGAGCCATGACCATGCCGAAGCGATCCATGCCGATCTGCTGCGAACGCTGGCCGGGTTCCTCGAGGAACAGCGCGAGATCGTGACGGCCCTGGCCGAAAAGGCCGCGCCGACCGCACAGGACCTGGGCGCCGCGCTGGGCTATCAGGCGCGCGCGGAACGGTTGCGCAAGATCGAAACCGCCGTCGCGACGATGCGACAGGAAGCGGCCTGAGCGAGGACAGGAAGGCTAGACAGCGATGACAGACCCCCATCCCGACGATTTCGCCAAGATCGGTGCCGCTGTTGCGGCCATGGAGCCTGCGCCCCAACCATCCCCGGAGCCGAGCCATGACCCGGCGCCCGTCCCGGCCAAGAAACCCTGCATCGCGCTGATGGGCGAGTTCAGCGCCGGCAAGAGCACGCTGTCGAATCTGCTGATCGGCCAGAACCCGCTGCCGGTGAAGGTGACCGCGACCCAGTTGCCGCCAGTGCGCATATCGCATGGCAGCGGGCAGGCCTGGCGCGAGGATCGCGACGGCACGATCCATCCGCTGGACATCGAAAGGATGTCCGACGTGTCGGCCGCCGATACCCGCCTGGTCCAGCTTTTCGCCGAGGCCGACTTGCTGACGCTGTGCGACCTGATCGACATGCCCGGGATCTCGGACCCCAACATGGACTCGAGCGTCTGGGAGGGTGTGATCGGGCAGGCCGACGGGGTGATCTGGTGCACCCATGCCACCCAGGCATGGCGCCAGAGCGAGTCGGCGGTCTGGGACGAGTTGTCGGACCGGCTGGGCAAGACGAGCATCCTGTTGCTGACGCGCTGCGACAAGCTGCTGACCGAGGAGGATCGGGCGCGCGTGCTGAAACGCGTGCGGCGCGAGACCGAGGGGCTGTTCGCCGCAAGCTTCCCGATCTCGCTGACCGAGGCGGTCGAGGGGCGCACGGACCCGGCGCTCTGGGCCGCCAGCGGTGCCGAGGCGTTCGGCCAGTGCCTTGTCAGGCTTCTCCAGGACATGCAGACCGGTGTCCCCGGCGCGGCCGGGACTGAAGCGATGCCCGCCGCGGTGTCGCTTTCCCCGCCGCGTCCCGAGGCTGCACCCGAAACCGAACGACCGGAACCCGACCTGTCCGCGTCCGAGGGCGTGCGCCCGCGGCGTGTGACCACGGGCCGCGCCCCCGCTCGCGCGGGCCGGCCGACCGACAACGACATGCACCGTTTCGGCCTGCTCTGACGGCGCGGGGCGGCCTTTCATGCCGGGCCACGGCGCAGGGCGCGGGAGCGTCGCCCGCGTCCGGCAAGCAGGGGATGTGTTTTGGGTGTGGAAGGCGTGGAAATATCGACTAGACTACGCGCGATGGTGCCCACCGAGCGAATGAAATCCCTGCGCAGATCAACCCCAGGTTGCCGGTCGCTTGTCTATGTCGACCTGAAGGCGCGGCTTGTGCTGTGCAGCGATTCAGACCTGCCGGTCCCGCCGCAGGAGGCGCTGGACGCCCTTTGCCTGCGGGGGGCGCGGCTATTGACCGGATCGCTCCGCGCGGCCGCGGATGCGGCGCTGGCGGAACCGGTCGCCGAGGCGGTGGCGGTGCAGGGCGGCCGGATCGAGGTGTATCTCAGCACCCCCGCCGCGCCCGACGAGGCACTGTGCGGCGTGCTGGAGGCAAGCGCCGATCCGCATGTGGCCCTGGACATCCTGCGGCGCGGGATCGACACGATCCTGCCCGAAGACGCCGCCCGCAGCCCGGCCAACCTGCAAAAGGGGTCGTGAGGTGAGCGATCTGGACCGGCTCAACAACAAGCTTGCCAAGCTGAAGGGCAACGACGAGGGCTATGTCGTGGCCGGGGTCACCGAGGGCATCGTCTCGGTCCTGCTGACCGAGATCGAGGAGACGATCCTGCCCCGCGAGATGGTGCTGACCAACGAACGCGGCGAGCGCTTCGTCCTGATCGTGACCGGCCGCCGCCTGCTGGCACTGGACGGCCCCGGGGTCGAGGGACCCGGGCAGGCGGACGGGGACGATGCCGCCGCGCGCATCGTTGCCGATTTCATAGGTCCCTTCCGCGCCTTTCTGGACCATGCCCGCGAGATCGGGATGGATGCCGGGCGCCCCCCTATTCGGATCGATCCCACGATGATCGGCTGTTCGGTCGAGACCCTGGCCGCCGCCCTTGCGGGACCGGACAACGGCCCATCGGCCGACCCGGTCGGCGCCGCACTGGATCTCGCGCTTGCGGGGCTGCGGCTCGCCGGGGGCGAGATTGTCGGGCGCAGCGGCGCGGCCGATCTTGTCGCCCGGCTCGATGCCTTCGCCGCAGCCGGCGCGGCGAGGCTGGCACAGGTGGCCGGTGGCGAGGCCGACGCACCCTCCTGTCTGTTCCTTTCCGGCGCCGGGCAGCAGGGCATGCTGCTTGCGCGGGTCGCATTCCGCGGCGAGGCGGCCCTGGTCCTGGCCTCGGCAGAGGCAAGCGGCGACCTGATCGCGCTCTGCCGCGGAGAACGGCCCGCGACGGCAGCATCCTGACCGTTCCGCCCCACGCGTTGCCCTCTGGCATCGGGCATGGCTTGACAGCCCGTTCGCAGGGAATTAACCCCGCTTCGTCTTGGTTCATCCGTGCCTTCACGGGCCGGGTGATGAAAAGGGAACACGGTGCGGCCCCCGGGCCCATGCCGTGGCTGCCCCCGCAACTGTAGGCGGAGAGCGCGGCTGACAACGCCACTGGGCCCGCGCCCGGGAAGGCCAGCCAAGCGACGACCCGCGAGCCAGGAGACCTGCCAGGACGATCACCCGGTCCCGTCGCGGGGTGCGATGCGGGCGGCGGTCCTTCCGCAGTGGTGATGCCTCACCGTCTGCGGGAAGGCATGCCTTTCCAAGGACTTGCAGTCTGAACAGGCCAGCCGGGTGCACCGGCGGCCAGCGAACGGACACGGGACAGACATGATTCGCAAGACAATCGCCCTGGGACTTGGCGTGACCGCGCTCACCCCCCTTGCCGCGTATGCGCAGCAAAGCCTGCTGCTGGACGAGATCACGGCCACCGCCAGCCTCGTGCCGATCGAGATCAACCGCACCGGCACCACCGTCGAGACGCTGGACGCCACCGACATCGCCCAGGGCGGGCTGAGCATCGGACAGACCCTGGCGCTGTTGCCCGGCGTGTCGATCACCACGAATGGCGGGTTGGGGGCCACCTCGACCCTGCGGCTGCGGGGGCTTGGGGGCGGCTATATCGGCGTGCGTATCGACGGTATCGACATGACCGACCCCTCGGACCCGCAGACCGCGTTCAATTTCGGCACGCTGACCGCCGGCCTGCCTGACCGGATCGAGTTGCTCAAGGGATCGCAATCCGCGCTTTACGGCGCGAACGCCATCGCGGGCGTGGTCGATATCACCACCTGGCGGCCGGATGCGCCGGGCTTCTCGGGGCGGGCCAATGTCGAGGCGGGCAGCTTCGGCACGGCCGTCGCCACCCTCAATCTGGGCCAGAAGGGCGCGCGCGGCGAGGTGGCGCTGACCGTCTCGCGGCTGACGACGGACGGGTTCTCGGCGCGGACCTCGGATGACGAGAAGGACGGGTTCGACCAGACGCAGCTGATCCTGTCTGCCGCCTATGACGCGACCGAGGACCTGCGGCTCGGCTTTTCGGCACTCTATTCCGATGGCACGTCGGAATTCGACTGGTCGACCACCGACCCCAGCGGCGAGGCTGACCAGACCCGCCGTGGCCTGCGCAGCTTTGCCGAGTTTACCACGGGTGCAATCGAGCACGAACTGGCGCTTTCCTGGGTCGAGACCGAGCGCGTCTATAGGGGCGGCATCACGGGGCATTTCGTCGGCGAGCGCACCCGGCTGGACTATCTCGGCCGCGTGGACCTGAGCGCCGATTTGACGCTGGCCTTCGGTGCGAACTGGACCGAGGAAAAGGCCAAGCTGGACGGCGAGCGCCACGACAGCGCCGCCGCGTTCGGCGAACTGCAATATGCCGTCTCGCCCGCGCTCGACCTGGCGTTGTCGCTGCGCCATGACAGCTATTCCGATTTCGACGACCAGTTGTCGGGCCGCGCCGCGCTGGCCTGGCGGATGCGGGATGACGTGATCCTGCGGGCGGTGGTCGGCACCGGCTACCGGGCGCCCTCGCTCTACGAGCGCTCCCCTGACCGCGTCAGCACCACGCTGGAGCCCGAGAAAAGCCGAAGCACCGAGATCGGGATCGAGAAACGCTATGGGACGGACAGCTTTGCCAAGGCCACGGTATTCCATACGGAAATAGACGATCTGATCGAATATGATCGCAACACGCGCACCTACAACCAGGTGCCCGGCACCACCACCAGCAAGGGGATCGAACTGTCGGGCCGCCATGCGGTCTCGGACCGGGTGGCACTGTTCGGCGCCTATACCTATACCGACGCCACCAACCAAAACGGCCGCATGACCCGGGTGCCGCGCCACGACCTGAGCTTCGGCGTCGAGGCCGGGTTGACCGACCGGCTGGACACCCAGATCGGGATTCAGGCCGTGGCCGACCGGACCGATTTCATTAACTGGCCCAATCCCTCGGGCATTGCGGATTACACGCTGGTCAATCTGGGCCTGTCCTATGCGGTGAACGACAGAGCCCAGGCCTATCTGCGCGTCGAGAACCTGTTCGACGAAAGCTACGAATCGGTGCACGGCTACAATAGCGCCGGGCGCTCTGTCTTCGTTGGCTTGCGTGCGTCCTTCTAGGCTGATCCCCCTCGCCGCCGCCCTGGTTCTTGCCGGGGCGGCAGCACTGGCCGAGGCGCCGCGGCGCGTGGTCTCGATCAACCTGTGCACGGACCAGTTGGCGATGCTGATCGCGCAACCCGGCCAGCTCGTCTCGGTCAGCAGGCTGGCGGCAGACCCACGGTCCTCGGCCATGGCCGAAGCGGCGCGCGCCTATCCGGCCAATCGCGGCGGCGCCGAGGAGATCGTGCTGCTGCGCCCCGATCTGGTGCTGGCGGGGCGGTTTTCCGACCCGGCCACGGTCTCGATGCTGCGCCGTCTGGGTATCGCGGTCGAGCAGTTCGAGATCACCCGCCGGATCGACGAGATCCCCGGCCAGATCCGCCAGGCCGGGCGGCTTCTGGGCCGCGAGGACCGCGCCGAAGCCCTGATCGCGGAATTCGAGGCACGCCGCGCGGCCCTGGCCCCGGCGCCGGGGGCACGGCCCGTCGCGGCGATCTTTTATCCCAACGGCTTCACCCAGGGCGCGGACACGTTGTCCGACGACATTCTGGCCCATGCGGGCCTTGACAATCTTGCAGCACGGCTGGGTCGCAGGGGGAGCGGTCGAATGTCACTCGAGGATCTGGTGATGGGCGATCCCGACCTGCTGATCGTCGCGCGCCCCTACCCCGCCACCTCGCGCGCCGAGGAGGTCGTCGCCCATCCCGCCCTGCATGCGACCGGAGCCGCCCTTCACCCTGAATTCACCGGCCCCGACTGGACCTGCGGCACGCCGCTGGTGCTTGATGCCGTCGCGCGCCTGGCCGAACGCCGCCGCGCCCTTGCCGGAGAGTGAGATGCACAGGCTGTCTTCTTCTTGGCCCAAATACCCCCTTGCAACGCCTGCCACGCCGACCGCCGCCGGGGAAAGGGCGCTCCCGTGACCCGCGCGCTGATGATCCAGGGAACGGGTTCGAATGTGGGCAAGTCGATGCTGGTCGCCGGGCTCTGCCGCGCGGCACGCGCGCGCGGGCTTTCGGTCGCGCCCTTCAAGCCGCAGAACATGTCGAACAATGCCGCCGTCACCGCCGATGGCGGCGAGATCGGCCGGGCGCAGGCGTTGCAGGCGCTCGCCGCCGGGCGCGATCCGGTGACCGACATGAACCCCGTCCTGATCAAGCCCGAAACCGACCGGGCCGCGCAGATCGTCGTCCAGGGCCGGGCGCGCGGCGCCTGGCGGGCTGCGGATTTCGCGGGCGAGCGGCCGGGGCTGATGGGCGCGGTTCTCGACAGCTTTCACCGGCTTGCGGCCAGCGCCGATCTGATCCTGGTCGAGGGCGCGGGCAGCCCGGCCGAGGTGAACCTGCGCCGGGGCGACATCGCGAATATGGGCTTTGCGCGTTCCGCGGGCGTGCCGGTGGTGCTGGTCGGCGATATCGACCGGGGCGGCGTGATCGCGCAGATCGTCGGCACGCAGGCGGTGCTGGATCCGGCGGATGCCGCGATGATCCGGGGCTTTGCAATCAACAAGTTCCGCGGCGATCCGCGGCTGTTCGAGGACGGCTATGCAGCGATCGAGCGGGCAACCGGCTGGCGCGGCTTCGGCCTTGTGCCGTGGTTTGCGCTGGCCCATCGCCTGCCCGCCGAGGATGCAGTCGATCTGGGTGCGCCCGGGGGCGACGGGACATTCCGCATCGTCTGCCCGATGCTGTCGCGGATCGCGAATTTCGACGATCTGGACCCGCTGAAGCTGGAGCCTTCGATCCGGCTGAGCATGATCCCGCCGGGCAGCCCCCTGCCCGGCGATGCCGACCTGGTGATCCTGCCGGGCACGAAATCGACCCGCGGCGATCTGGAATTCCTGCGCGCCCAGGGCTGGGATATCGACCTGACGGCCCATGTCCGGCGCCGCGGGCGGGTGCTGGGGCTATGCGGCGGATACCAGATGCTGGGGCGGCGGATTCTTGACCCCGAGGGGCGCGACGGCCCGGCGGGCGAAACCGCGGGGCTGGGCTTTCTGGATGTCGAGACGGTGATGGCGGCGGACAAGACGCTGACCCGCGTGTGCGCCACCCATGACGCGACCGGCGCGCCGCTGGAGGGCTACGAGATCCATATCGGCCGCACCGAGGGCCCCGACCGCGCCCGCCCCTTTGCCCGGATCGAGGGTCGGCCCGAGGGCGCGGTCTCGCCCGATGGGCGGATCGTGGGCACCTATCTGCACGGACTGTTCGCCGAAGACGGCTTCCGCCGCGCCTGGCTTGACGCGCTGGGGCTGGCGCCCGGCCCGCTGTCCCATGGCGCGGTCGTCGAGGCGGCGCTGGACGCGCTGGCCGAGCATCTGGAACGGCATCTCGACATTGAGGCGCTGTTAACCACCGCGGGTGTACCCCGAACGGGACAAGGCCCCGAATAGGGCCGGGACAGCCGGTCCCGGTCGGAAGGGGCAGCCGCGAAAAGGCATCCCGGTGACACAGCGCCTTCTGATCGTCACGACTGCGCGCAACGAGGGTCCGTTCCTGCTGGAATGGCTGGCCCATCACATTGGCGCGGGTGCAAGCGACATCCTGGTCTATTCGAACGATTGCGCGGACGGGACCGACGCGCTGCTGGACGCGCTGGCGGCCGCGGGCGTGCTGACCCATGTCGCGCACCAAGCACCCGCAGGGCAAAGCGTGCAATGGCAGGCGCTGCGCGCCGCCTGGGCGCATCCGCTGCGCAAGGCCGCCGACTGGGTGCTGGGCATCGACCTTGACGAGTTCGTCAATATCCACGTCTCCGGCCACCGCTTTGCCGACCTGATCGCAGCCCTTCCCCAGGGCACCGACGCCATCGCCCTGCCCTGGCGGTTCTTCGGCGACAATGGCGTCTACGGCTTCGCGGATCGTCCGGTCACCACGCAGTTCACCGCCGCGATGGCGCCCGATTGCGGCTATCCGGTCTCGGCCACCTTCTTCAAGTCGCTGTTCCGCAGCGCGGGGCCGTTCGAACGGCTGGGCGTCCACCGCCCGCGCCACAAGCCCGGGGCGCGCCCGGTCTGGGTCGACGGATCGGGCACCCCGCTGCCCTCGGCCATTGCCGCCGATCCCGCGCGGCTGTCGCTGATGGGCCGCGAGGGGGCGCGCGGGCTGGCCGAGATCAACCATTACGCGGTGAAATCGGCCGAAAGCTTCATGCTCAAGCGTGCCCGCGGCCTGCCGAACCGGGCATCGAAGCCCGTCGACCTGGCCTATTGGGTCGAGCGCAATTTCAACACGGTCGAAGATCGCAGCATCGCCGCGATGGCGCCTGCCACCGCCGCGGCGCTGGCGCGGCTCAGGGCCATCCCGGGCGTGCCCGCGCTGCATGAGGCGGCGGTCGCGTGGCACCGGGCGGCATTCCAAAGGGTCGTCGCGGAGCCCGTGGAACACGCGCTTTACGCCCATCTGCTGCTGGCCGGGGGCAGCCGCAGCATCGCGCCCGATCTGCGCGCCCATGTCTTCGCGGGCTATCATCGCGCCCTGCGCGCCGCGGCGGCTGGATGAACATGCGCGTCCCGCCCCCGGCGCAGCAATCGCGCCTGCTGCGGCGACACCTGCGCGCCCGGCCCCTCGGGGCGCGGCTTTGCCTCGACGCCATCGCCCGGACCGGGGAGGAGGGCTGCGCGATCCGGGTCGTATTTCCCACGGGCACGCCCCCCGAGGCGGTCGGCGCGGCCGGGGCGACGACGCTGCACGGCATCCGCGTGATCGGCGGCGGGCTGGTGGTGGCGCTGGCCGTCCCGGACGAGGGAACGGCGGTCACGCTGCGCCTGGACGGGCAAGAGGTCACGGTCGAACCGCGCCCGGCCGAGACCGCCCTGTTCGCCGGGCTGAACACGCTGGTTGCCATCCGCAATGGCGAGAGCGCCGCGCAGACCGCCGACTGGCTGGCCTGTCACATGCACGATCACGGGGCCGAGGCAGCGCTGATCCTGGACCGCAGCCCGGGCGGGGACGATGCCTTTGCCGACGCGATGGGCATGGCGCTTGCGGATTTGCCCGGGTTGCGGCGGCTGGTTCTCGTGGATCTGGATCGGCCGCTCGGCCGGCCCGACCTGCCGCCTGCCAGCCATCCCGTGCACGCCCCGGATGCACCGGGCAAGCAGCGGATGGTCCCGCCCCCGCCCGATCCATGGACAGCGCCGCTGGGCGAGGGTCAGCTTTACGAATGGCTGCGCCACGCCTTTCTGGACGAGGCCCGCACGGTCGCCAATCTGGACCTCTGCGACCTGCTGGCACCTGCCCCCGGTGCATCGGTTTTCGACCGGGCCACCGATGCGCCCTCGGGCACCATCCTGCTGACCGGCCGCCATGCCTATCCCTGGCGGCTGCGCGACCCCGACGCGCCCGGTTTCGCGGATCATGGCTGCGTGAGCTTCGACCGCCCGCCCTCGGTGCGGCGCTGGTGCGTGGCGCCTGCCAAGGCCGGACCCGGCGCCGTCTGGCGCGCGAGCCGGGTGACAGGCACCATGCCTCGGCCCGCGGAACTGGCGGCGTTCTTCCGCTGCATGGCGCTGCGCCATCCCGGCCACCCGGTCTCGCGCCTCGTGCCGCGCTCGAGCCTTGTCGAGGAGCCTGCGCTGGTCGCCCTGGCCGAAACCCGGTTCGGGCAGGCACCGCTGCGCATGCCGCAGATCGCGCCGCCCCGCATCGACCCCGGCGCCAACCGCACCGCCATCGTGACCACGATGAAGAACGAAGGCCCCTTCATCCTGGACTGGCTGGCCTATCATCGCGCCATCGGGGTGCAGGATTTCCTGATCTACACCAATGACTGCACCGACGGCACCGACCGCATGCTGGCGCTGTTGGAGGAGCGCGGGATCGTGCAGCACCGCGACAATCCCTATCGCGCCATGGGCCTGAAGCCCCAGCACGCCGCCTTGCAGGCCGCGCCGGACGAGCCGGTGATCCGTGCCGCGGACTGGCTGATCTGCATGGATGTGGACGAGTATCTGAACATCAAGGCGGGCGACGGGACGCTCACGGCGCTGTTTCAGGCGATGGACGGGGCGAACATGATCTCCTGCACCTGGCGGCTGTTCGGCAATGCCGACATTCATGCCTTTGCCGATGCCCCGGTGATCGGCCAGTTCACCCGCTGCGCGGCCGAGATGACGCGCAAGCCGCACCAGGCCTGGGGGTTCAAGACGCTGTTCCGCAATGCCGGGTTCTTTCGCAAGCTGGGCGTGCACCGGCCCAAGGGACTGACCCCGCAGCTTCTGGACCGGATCGCCTGGGTCAACGGATCGGGCCGCCCCCTCCCGCGCGAGATGTATCGCAGCGCCTGGCGCTCGACCGCCGAGACGGTGGGCTACGACCTTGTCCAGCTCAACCATTACGCGGTGCGTTCGGCCAAAAGCTTTCTGGTCAAGCGCGACCGCGGCCGGGTGAACCATGTCGAGCGCGACCAGGGGCTGGCCTACTGGTTCCGGATGAACCACAACGCCGAGGAGGACCGGAGCATCCTGCGCATGATCCCGGCGATGGAGGCCGAACGTGCCCGCCTGCTGGCCGACCCCGCGATTTCCGCGGCGCATGCGGCCTGCGTCGCCGCGCATCGCGCAAAGATCGCCACACTCAGGGCACGGCCCGACCAGGCGGCCTTTTACAGCGACCTGACCGGCCCGCGGATGCAGCGGCTGTCACGCATGCTGGGCCATTTCGGCACGAACGTGTTCCTTGCCGGTCCCGAATCGATCCCCGATGCGGTGCTGCAGGCCGACCTGGAGCCGGGCTTCTTCTTCACCGTCGACCGCGTGGAGGCCCGACATTGACCCATCTGCCACGAACAACCACGCTTCCCAGGATCGCAAGCCTCTGGATCGGGCCGCGGCTGTCCTGGCTGGAACAGCTCTGCCTGAAATCCTTTGCCGATGCCGGGCACGAGACGACACTTTACAGCTATGCGCCGATCGACAACGTCCCGGAGGGCGTGCGGACGGCGAACGCTGCCGAGATCCTCCCCGCAGGGCGGGTGCTCCGCCACGCGAGGACCGGCAGTCCTGCGCTGCATGCCGACCTGTTCCGGCTGAATCTTCTGAAGCGCACCGACCAGATCTGGGTCGATGCGGACATGTACTGCCTGCGCCCCTTCGTCTTCGACGGCACACATGTCTTCGGCTGGGAAAAACCCGGACGGGTCTGCAACGCGGTGCTTGGCCTGCCACCGGATTCGCCCGCACTGAACGGGCTTCTCGACTTCCTGGCCGACGACCACGCCATCGCACCCTGGCTGCCCCCCGACCGGCAGGCCCGACTGCGTGCCGCCGCCGAAGCCGGGCAGCCGGTGCCCGTGGCCGAACAGGAATGGGGCCTGACCGGACCTGCCGCGCTGACCCATTTCCTGCGCGAGAGCGGCGAGATCGCACATGCCCGGCCAGAAACCGTATTCTACCCGGTTGCCTTCAGGAAACGAAACCACCTTGTCCTCGGCCGCTTCGACCCCGAGCGCGACGACTTCACCGAGGCAACCCGCGGCGTCCATTTCTGGGCCCGGCGGATGAAGCCCCGCCTGCAGGAGAAGGAAGGCAACACCCCGAGGCGCGGCAGTTTCATGGCCCGCTGCATTGCGCGTCACGGGATCGCCCCGGCGCTTGCCCCGATCCCGCCGCGCCCGAACACAGCCGAAGCCCAAGCCGCAGAGCTGGATTGTTCCGTGTTCGACCGGGACGATCTGGTGAATATCATCCTGCAACGATCCGAGGTTCTGGCGGACATCCCCGACGCGGGCAGGTTGGTCAAGGCGTGGAGCACGGGCGAAACCCGCGGAATCGAGGCCGTGGTCGCTGAGCGCGGCGCGCGCATCGCCCGCGATGCCGCGGCGGTCGTCGCCCGGGAGTTCGCCGACCTGCGGCCGCATCTCGACCCTGTCGCGCCCGACCGTATCGCGGATATCGGCTGCGGCTATGCGTTTTTCGATCTGTTTGCGGCCCGCGCCTATGGCGCCGAGCTGACGCTGATCGACCTGGAGGCGAACGCGCATCGCCATTTCGGCTTCGAGACGGAAGGTGCGGCCTATTCCGACCTCGCGCGCGCCCGCGCCTTCCTGATCGCGAACGGCGTGGATTCGGGCCGCATCCGGACCCTCAACCCGGCGCGCGCCGATCCCCTGACGCTCCCGCAGGTCGAGCTGGCGGTCAGCTTCCGGGCCTGCGGTTTTCACTTCCCGGTCGATGCCTATATCGCGTTCTTCCGTGACCGGGTCGCGCCGGGGGGGCGGATTCTGCTCGATCTGCGGATGAGGAACTTCAAGCCGCAGGCGCGTCTGCTCGAGACACTCGGCACGCTTCGCGTGATCCGCGAAAGCCGCAAATCCGCGCGGGTCCTGATCGAGCGCAGCCGCCCGGCCTGACCGCCGGTGCGCCACAGCGAGGGTGCGGATTCGTCGCTTACCGTTCTCTGGCCGGGCGGCATAGCATGCCGCCGTTCCACGCGGGCCGAACGGGCCTGCCCGGAAGAACGACGGGGAGAGGAAGATGAACGCGAAAAGCACCCTTCTGACCGCGGCCGCCGTGCTGGCCATGGCCGCCACCGCCCAGGCCGAGCCGGTCAAGGTCGGCATGATCACCACGCTGTCGGGCGGTGGCGCGAGCCTGGGGATCGACACGCGCGACGGCTTCATGCTGGCGGTGAACCGGGCGGGCAATCCCGATCTGAGCGTGGTGATCGAGGACGACCAGCAGAAGCCCGACATCGCGGTGCAGATCGCCGACAAGATGATCCAGTCCGACAAGGTCGACGTGCTGACCGGCATCGTCTGGTCGAACCTCGCCATGGCGGTGGCGCCGGCCGCGACTGCGCAGGGCAAGGTCTACCTCTCGACCAATGCCGCGCCCTCGCAACTGGCGGGCAAGGGCTGCCACCCGAGCTATTTCTCGGTCAGCTACCAGAACGACAATTTGCACGAGGCCGCGGGCGCCTATGCCGCGCGCGCCGGGATCACCAGGGCCTTCATCATGGCGCCGAACTACCCCGCGGGGCAGGATTCGCTGGCCGGGTTCAAGCGGTTCTACGAGGGCGAGGTGGTGGCCGAGGTCTATACCCAGCTTGGCCAGACCGATTACGCGGGCGAGATCGCGCAGATCCGCGCCTCGGGTGCCGATGGCGTGTTCATCTTCCTGCCCGGCGGCATGGGGATTTCCTTCGTCAAGCAATATGCCGATTCCGGTGTGGGGCTGAAACTGATCGGCCCTGCCTTCAGCTTCGACCAGTCGATCATCCAGGCGATGGGCGATGCCGCGCGGGGCGTTCTGAACGGCGCGAACTGGTCGCCCGACCTGGACAACGCGGCCAATGCGGCCTTCGTCGAGGCGTTCCGGGCGGAATATGGCCGCCTGCCCTCGGTCTATGCGGCCTATGGCTATGACACGGCGAACCTGCTTCTGTCGGCGATGGACAAGGCCGGCGTCACGGATGCCGACGCCTTCCGCGCCGCGCTGCGCGAGGCCGATTTCGCCTCGGTCCGGGGCAAGTTCTCGTTCAACGCCTCGCAACATCCGGTGCAGGACCTGTTCATGCGCGAGGTGGTGCGCGAGGGCGACATCCTGACCAACCGCATCATCGGCACGGCGATCGAGGATCGCGGCCACGCCTACGAGGACGAGTGCAAGATGTAACCGGCGCGGGCGGGTGCCGCACGCATCCGCCCCAGCGAGGGACCGCCCCTTGTCCTTGATGCTTCTGATCGAGCAGGCGCTGAACGGCCTGCAATACGGCGTGATGCTGTTCCTGATGGCAGCGGGCCTGACGCTGGTCTTCGGCGTCATGGGGCTGATCAACCTTGCCCACGGATCGCTTTACATGATCGGCGCCTTTGCCTGTGCCGCGGTGGCTGCCGCGACGGGCAATTTCTGGCTGGGGCTTGCCGCCAGCCTGGCCGCCGCGGCCGCGGCGGGCGCGCTTATGGAACTGACGGTGATCCGGCGGCTTTACGCGCGCGACCATCTGGATCAGGTGCTGGCGACCTTTGCGCTGATCCTCGTGTTTTCCGAGGGCACACGCTGGGCCTTTGGCTCGTTCCCGCTTTACCTCGACATCCCGCGCGCGCTGGCGGGCCCGGTCCGGCTGCCCGGCGGCATCGACTATCCGCGGTACCGGCTGGTGCTGATCGGGGTGGGACTGAGCGTGGCGGCGGGGCTGTTCTGGCTGATCGGACGCACGCGGCTGGGCATCCGGATCCGCGCGGGCGAGGCTGACCGCGAGATGATCGGGGCGCTGGGTGTCGACATATCAAGGCTTTACACGATCGTCTTCGCGTTGGGCGCGGCGCTGGCGGGGCTGGCGGGCGCGCTGGTCGGCGCACTGCAATCGGTGCAGGTGGGCATGGGGGAACCCGTGCTGATCCTGGCCTTCGTCGTGATCGTGATCGGCGGGATCGGGTCGATCAAGGGGGCGCTGGTCGGCGCGATCCTTGTTGGAATGACCGACACGCTCGCCCGGTTCCTGCTGCCCATCGCGTTCGGGGCGTTCATGGCGCCGTCGCAGGCCACATCGGTCGGGGCGGCGCTGGCCTCGATGCTGATCTACATCCTGATGGCGCTGGTGCTGGTGGTGCGCCCCGGCGGCCTGTTCGGGCGGGCCTGAGATGCGGCGCGAGACGGTCCTCAACGCGGTTCTGGCACTGGGCCTGCTGGCAGTGCCGCTGGCCGCACAGGCGATGGGCGAGCCCTTCATCGTGACGCTGGCGACCAAGGTTGCGATCCTTGCGCTGGCGGGCGTCGGGCTGAACATCGCGCTGGGGCTGGGCGGCATGGTCTCGCTGGGGCATGCGGCGTTCTTCGGGATCGGCGGCTATGCGATGGCGGTGCTGGCCGCGCCGGTGCAGGCCTATGAGCCGCTGATGACCTGGCCGTTCGAGTTGGCGGGCACCAAGTCGATGCCGGTGATCTGGCTGGTGGCGATGGTCGCAGGGGCGCTGGGGGCGCTGGCGATCGGGGCGCTGAGTTTGCGCACCAGCGGGGTCTATTTCATCATGATCACGCTGGCTTTCGGCCAGATGCTTTATTATTTCGCGATCTCCTGGCCTGCCTATGGCGGCGAGGACGGCATCTCGATCCATGTGCGCAACGGCTTTCCGGGGCTGAACACGCTGGACCCGATCCAGTTCTTCGCGCTGGCCTATGGCGTGCTGATGGCGGCGCTGATGGTGTCGTGGATGCTGGCGCGATCGGGCTTTGGGCTGGCGCTGGCGGGGGCACGGCAGAACCCTGTGCGCAGCGCCGCGCTGGGCATCCGTCCCTATTCGGTCAAGCTGACCGCGTTTGTCATTTCGGGCGCGATCACGGCGCTGGCAGGCGCGCTGTTCGCCGATCTCAACCGTTTCGTCAGCCCCTCGATGCTGAGCTGGCAGACCTCGGGCGAGATCATGGTCTTCGTCATCCTGGGCGGTGTGGCGCGGCTGTTCGGGCCGGTGGCGGGGGCGGCGCTGTTTATCCTTCTCGAACATTGGCTGGGGGGGTCAGCGAATACTGGAAGCTGTTCCTCGGGCTTGCGCTTCTGGGAATTGTCCTTTTCGCGCGCGGGGGGCTGATCGGAGCCCTTGCGGGGCGCGAGGTTGCGCATGACTGAGCCGGTGCTGGAGGTGCGCGACCTGCACTGCGCCTTCGGTGCGTTGAAGGCCACGGATGGCGTATCGCTGACCTTGCGACGATCCGAGATCCACGCGCTGATCGGGCCGAACGGGGCGGGCAAGTCCACGCTGATCGGGCTGATCGCGGGCAATCTGAAACCGGATGGCGGGCAGGTTGTCCTGAACGGGCGCGACGTGACGCAGGCGGATGTGGCCGCCCGCGCCCGGGCCGGGCTGGCGCGCAGCTTTCAGGTTTCGGCGGTGGCGGCCGAACTGACGGTGTTGCAGAACGTGGTGCTGGCCGTCCAGGGCGCACGGGGGCAAAGCTTCCGGTTCTTTCGCCCGGCGCTGGCCAATGCCGGGCTGCGCGCGGCGGCCGAGACCCATATCGCCCGCACGGGCCTGTCCGACCGGCTGGCGATCCCGGCGGGCGACCTGGCGCATGGCGAAAGGCGGCGGCTGGAACTGGCGATGGCGCTGGCGCTGGCGCCGCGCGCTTTCGTGCTGGATGAACCGATGGCGGGGATGGGGCCGGATGGGGCGCGCGAGATGACCGCCCTGCTGGACGATCTGCGCCACGAGGCGCCGATCCTGCTGGTCGAACATGACATGGACGCGGTCTTTGCGCTGGCCGACCGGGTCAGCGTGCTGGTTTCGGGCCGGATCCTCGCCAGCGGCACGGTGGCCGAGATCCGCGCCGATCCGGAAGTGCAGCGCGCCTATCTGGGCGAGGAGCGGCTGGAATGAGCGCGCTGTTGCAGATGCGCGGTGTCACCGCCTTCTACGGCCATTCGCAGGCGCTGTTCGGCGTCGATCTCGACATGGCCGAGGGCGAGGTCGTGGCGCTGATGGGGCGCAACGGCATGGGCAAGACCACGACGATCCGCACGCTGACCCGGCTGATGCCGCATCGCGCGGGCACGATCCACTTTGCCGGGCAGCCTCTTGAGGGGATGGCGCCGCATCGCGCGGCGCGGCTGGGGCTGGGGCTGGTGCCCGAGGGACGGCGCGCCTTTCGCGGGTTGAGCGTGACCGAGAACCTGATCGCTGCCGCGCGCCCCGGCCATTGGGATCTGGCGCGGGTCCATGCGCTGTTCCCGCGGCTGGCCGAGCGGGCCGGGCAGGATGCGGGTTCGCTGTCGGGGGGCGAACAGCAGATGCTGGTGATCGGGCGCGCGCTGATGACGAACCCGCGGCTTCTGATCCTCGACGAGGCGACCGAGGGGCTGGCGCCGCTGATCCGGGCCGAGATCTGGGCCGCGATCCGGGTGCTCAGATCCGAAACGGGGCTGTCGATCCTTGTCGTGGACAAGTCGCTGAAGGAACTGGTCCAGATCGCCGACCGCGCGGCGATCCTGGAAAAGGGCCGCACGGTCTGGACCGGGGAAATGGTCGCGATGACGCAGGCGCTGGCCGACCGCTATCTGGGCGTCTGACGCCGGGGCGAGGGATACCCGCGCCCCGGCGATCTCTCAGGCGTCGTCGGCCTCGTCCATGAGGACGCTGTCGGTATGCAGCTCCAGCCAGATCGCGTTCACCACGGCGAAAAGCGCGGCGAGCGGCAGGCCAAGCATCCAGGCGAAATACCACATCCTACGGCTCCTTTCTCAGTAAACGCTATCGCTATTGTCCATCACGTCGCGGGCCGTGACCTTGCCCCACAACACCTTGTAGACCCATGCCGTGTAGGCCAGAATCAGCGGCATGAAGATCACCGCCGAGACCAGCATCACGAACAGCGTCAGGTGCGAGGACGAACTGTCCCAGACCGTGAGCGACGAGTTCGGGTCGATGCTGGAGGGCAGGATGAACGGGAACATGGTCAGCCCGACCGAGGCGATGATGCCGGTGATCGAGAGTTTCGAGGCCAGCATCGTCAACCCCTCTTTCCGCGCAAGGAACCCCAGCACGGCCAGGGCCGCCCCGAGGAAGACCATCACGGGGGCCACCACGATCCACGGCCGTTCGGCATAGGCCGCCATCCACGACCCGCCCCGCGCCACATCGCTCATCAGCGGGTTGGAGGGACCGTCGGGCGCGACCGCGCCGGTGAAGGCGTAGGCATCGACGCCCGCCGCCAGCCAGAGCCCTGCCAGCGCATAGGTGGCGATGGTGGCGAATGCGGCGTAGATACCGAATCCGCGGGCACGGTCGGCCACCAGACCCTCGGACTTGAACACCAGCCAGGCCGCGCCGTGCATGACCAGCATCGACACCGAGACCAACCCCGCGAGCAGCGCATAGGGGTTCAGCAGGCCGAAGAAGCCGCCCTCGTAGATCGGCATCAGGTCTTCGGTCAACCGGAACGGCACGCCTTGCAGCACGTTGCCGACCGCCACGCCAAAAACCAACGCAGGCACGAAGCCGCCGACGAACAACGCCCAGTCCCAGGCGCTGCGCCAGGTTTCCGACTCGCGTTTCGAGCGGTACTTGAACCCCACCGGCCGCAGGATCAGTGCGGCGAGGATCAGGAACATCGCCATGTAGAAGCCCGAGAAGCTGACCGCGTAAAGCGGCGGCCAGGCGGCGAAGATCGCGCCGCCGCCCACGATGAACCAGACCTGGTTACCTTCCCAGACCGGGCCGACCGTGTTGATCGCCATGCGGCGTTCCAGGTCGGTCCGGGCGACGAAGGGCAGCAGCGTGCCCACACCCAGATCGAACCCGTCGGTCAGCGCGAAACCGATCAGCAGCACGCCCAGAAGCGCCCACCAGATCACGCGCAGAACCTCGAAATCCACGAATTCATGCAGGATCATTGGTCTTACTCCGCCGGTTGCTGGCTGGTGCGGCCCGACAGACGGACATTGTGCCGCCGGCTCCACGCCTCGGTTTCGGACACGTCCACGAACGGGCCCTTGCGGATGTATTTGATCATCAGCCCCATCTCGATGATGAACAGGATCGAGTAGAAGGTGACGAAGCCCGTCAGCGTCAGGGCGACTTGGGTCACGCTGAGATGGCTGACCGACAGCGCGGTGGGCAGCACGCCGTCCACCGTCCAGGGCTGGCGGCCGAACTCGGCCACGAACCAGCCCGCCTCGGCCGCGATCCAGGGGGTGGGGATGGCAAAGACTGCCGCCCAGAGCGACCAGCGCGGAAAGCGCATGCCGTAGAAATTGGCGCGGATGAAGAAGAACAGCATCACGCCGATGAACATGAAGCCCAGCCCCACCATCACCCGGAACGCCCAGAACAGCGGCAGCACGCCCGGAATGGTATCCTCGGCCGCCATAGCGATCTGTTCGGTCGTCGCCTCGCGCGGGTCATCGACATAGCGTTTCAGCAGGAAGGAATAGCCCAGATCGGCGCTGTGCTCTTCGAACCGGGCGACCTGCTCGGGCGTCGCCTCGCCCCTGGCCGCGCGGATCTCCATCAGCGCGTCATAGGCGATCAGCCCGTTCTCGATCCGCTCCGCCGCGACCTTGACCAGATCGTTGATGCCGGGCATCTCGTCGGTCAGCGAGCGGGTGCCGATCAGGCCCATCACATAGGGCACCTCGACGGCGTACTTGGTCTCGCGCGCCTCCTGGTCCGGCACGCCGAACAGGTTGAACGGCGCGGGCGCTTCATGGGTTTCCCACATGCCCTCGATGGCGGCGAGCTTCATCTTCTGCGAATGCGTGGCCGAGTAGCCCGACTCGTCGCCCAGCACCACGACCGACAGCGCCGCGGCAAGGCCGAAGCTGGCCGCAACCGCGATCGAGCGTTTCGCCAGCGCCTCGTGCCGACCCTTCAGCAGATACCAGGCCGACACGCCCAGCACGAAGACCGAGGCGGTGACATAGCCCGCGGACACGGTATGCACGAACTTGGCTTGCGCCACATGGTTGAACATGACGTCGAAGAAGGACGTCATCTCCATTCGCATCGTCATGGGGTTGAACTGCACGCCGACCGGGTTCTGCATCCAGCCGTTGGCGATCAGGATCCAGAGCGCCGAGAAGTTCGACCCGATCGCCACCAGCCAGGTGACGACCATGTGCGCCACCTTCGACATCTTGTCCCAGCCGAAGAACATCAGCCCGACGAAGGTCGCCTCGAGGAAGAAGGCCATTAGCCCCTCGATGGCCAGCGGCGCGCCGAAGATGTCGCCGACGTAGTGGCTGTAGTAGGACCAGTTCATGCCGAACTGGAACTCCATCGTGATGCCTGTCGCCACCCCGAGGACGAAGTTGATCCCGAACAGCGTGGCCCAGAATTTGGTCATCTGCCGCCAGATCGGGCGGTTGGTCATCACATAGACCGTCTCCATGATCGCGACGATGACCGACAGGCCAAGCGTCAGCGGCACGAAGAGAAAGTGATACATCGCTGTCATGGCGAACTGGAGCCGGGACAGCTCGACGATGTCGAGTTCCATGGTGGCGGGCCTCCTTGGCCGTTACCCGTGTGATTCCCAAAGATACACGATTTGTGCACCTTTAGACTTGTTCTAGGTAAACATTCGTGTGCGGACCTTGACCTGAATCAAGAACGCATGTCCAGGATGCAACTTCAGACCATGCGAATCAGCCGCTCGGCCCAGTCCCGTTCAGCCTTGCGATGCGAGGCGATCAGAAGCGTCGCCCGGGGCAGGAAATCGCGGATGCCCGCCAGAACGCGGATCGCGGTGGGGCGGTCCAGCCCCTCGGTGGGTTCGTCGAGCAGCAACAGCTGCGGGTGGCGCAGGAGTGCCCGGGCCAGCGCAAGCCTGCGCTGTTCACCGCCCGACAGACCCGCGCCATTCTCGGACAGCTTCGCATGCAACCCGCCGCGGCCTGCGACCGTGCTGGACAGCGCCACCGCTTCGAGCGCGGCCAGCGCGTCGCTCTCGTCCAGCCCCGGGGCACCCAGCGCGAGCATGTCGAAGAAACTCGTGCCCAGCAGCATGCTACGCTGGGGCAGATAGGTCACCTCGGCGCGAAGCTGGCTTTCGGGCAGATCGCGGAGGGAACGGCCGGAAACGAGGATCTGGCCGCGATCGGGCTGGATCAGACCGGCGGCCAGCGCAAGAACCGTGCTCTTGCCCCGGCCCGAGGCGCCGGTCAGCGCCACCTTCTCGCCCGGCGCCATGCTCAGGGCGAAACCCTCGACCACCGGGTTCTCGGCGCCGGGATGGCGATAGACGATATCGCTCATTTCCAGCGCCGGGGCCTCGGGGCGCGGCGGCGCGGCAGGGGTGGCGGGAACAGCGGCCACGCCATTCGTCGGTAACAGGCGGCGCACCCGGCGCGCGGCATCCAGCATCCGGCCCAGCTCGGCGAGCCCCCGGCGCACCGGCTGCACCGTCTCTGACAGCGCCAGCGCCGCGAAGAAGCCCAGCGCCGCCTGCGCGGGCGAGATCGTGCCGCGCGCGACCAGCGCGCCGCCCAGCCACAGCGCGATCCCGGCAGAAATCGTCGTGGTCAGCGCCAGCATCAGCCCCGCGCGGCGTTCCAGCCGGTCCACCGCGCCCAGGTTCTCGCGCAGGCGCGTCTCGGCTGCACCAACCGCCGCCGTCTGGTCGGGCAGGCGGCCGTAGACCACCAGATCGTCGCGCGCGCGCAACAGGTCGATCAGCCGGATGCGGAAGGCCTGCAACGCCTTTTCGGCCCGGCGCGAGGGGGCCAGCGCGTGCCGCCCGGTCCAGAGCTGCACAAGCCCCGTGCCCAGCGTGAAACTCACCACGATCCAGACCGCCAGCACAAGGTCGGTCAGCCACCAGATCGCCAGGAAGCTGGCCAGATAGACAGTCACCGCCGCAATCGCCGGGATGAACAGGCGCAGGGAAATGCCGTCCAGCGCATCGACATCGGCCACCAGGCGGTTCATCGTTTCCGCCCCCCTCAGCCGCGCCAGCCGCTGGAAGGGCAGCCCCAGCACCCCGCGCAACAGCCGAACACGGATATCGGTCAGGCTTTTCAGCGTCGCGTCATGGGTCAGAAGCCGCTCGCCATAGCGCGCCGCGGTCCGGGCGAGCGCCAGGAAACGCACTCCGGCCGAGGGCTGGAAGACGTTGAACGCGATGCCGATCCCGGCCAGCCCCGCCGCCCCCGCCGCGGTGATGAACCAGCCCGACAGACCCAGCAGCGCAACGCCCGCCGCCAGCACCGCCACCGCCAGAACGGTGCCGCGGATCAGGGGTGCGCGTTGTGCCCGCCAGATCAGCAGCATGACATGGAAGATATGGCTCATGCGGCCTCCTCCGCCCGCATGGCGATCTGGCGGTCCATCCTTGCGGCAAGGACCGGGTCATGGGTCGCCACGATCAGCGC